>UEXO01000001.1_pt1 | contig 103279 bp, 81 predicted proteins | sample 4301131 | NCBI WGS metagenome assembly UEXO01 (sample SAMEA4773185, study PRJEB27434) | metagenome | biome: 2259; feature: agricultural soil; material: soil | place: USA | collected 2014-09 | depth 0.25 m | reverse complement strand
CTCGACGGCCGGCTGCGCATCGTCGTCACCCGCACCGGCGCCGAACACCTCGGTGCCGGCGACCGCTTCCACCGGCAGCGATTCGCCGGTGATCGGCGCGGTGTCGAGGCTGGCGCGGCCTTCGAGCACCCGGCCATCGGCTGGTACGCGGTCGCCGGCGCGGACCTCGACCTGGTCGCCGGGCCGCAGCTCGGCGTTGTCGATGTCGCGCAGGCCGCCGTCGGCGGCGACCAGTCGCGCGCTGCTGCGAGTCAGCCTGCCGAGCGCCTCGATCGCTTCCTGCGAGCCGATCACGCTGCGCTCCTCGAGCACGTGGCCGAAGATCATCACGATCGGCAGCAGCACCGCGGTGATCAGGTCGCCGACCGCCCAGGCGCCGAGCATCGCCAGCGCGATCAGCAGATCGGTGATGCCGTGCAGGTCCGGGTGGCGCAGGCTGTGCCAGGCCGCGCTCAGCACCGGCGCGCCGACCAGCAGCGCCGCGGCGCCGAGGATCAGCTGGCCGACGCCGGCTTGGCTCGGCGCCAGCCCGGTCCAGGCCAGGCCGAGTGCGAACAGGCCGAGCGCGGTCATCGCCAGGCTCAGCTGGCGGGCGGCGCTGCGCTGTTCGTCGCGGCTCAGCACCGGTGCTGCGCTGCTCATCATTCGGCTCCCGACAGGATCAGCCGCGCGTCATCGCGGGGATCGACGGTGGTCACCGAACCGGCCTTGGCCAGCACCGCCTTGATCCGCTCGCGATAGACGCGTTCGAGCAGGCCGGGGTCGACGCCGTCGCGTACCGACTGCGCCAGCTGCTGGACGGCGGCAGTGTCGCTCTGCGCCTTGGCCAGGCGTTCGGCGGCCGTCGCTGCGGACACCTGCAGCAGGCGGTCGGCCGCCTGGTTGGCTTGCTGGACGGTCCAGGCGGCGTCGTTGCGAGCCTCGGCGACATTGCGCTCGGCCTGCTGGCTCGCGGTCAGCACGGCATTGAAGGCGCCCACCGTCGCCGGCGGCAGCGAGGACTGCACATCGACCCGGGCGATCTCGATGCCGAGGCCGGCACCGGCCCGCTTCAGGCTCGCGAGCCGGGCATTGATGCTCTGCACCAGCTCGCCGCGCAGGCGCTCGCGCTGCTCGGCGGCGGCACTGTTGCTACCGTCGGCGACCAGCTCCGGCCGCGCCACCAGGATGGTGTCGAGATCGCGCGCGGCGCAGGCGGCGAGCGCGGTGCGGGTGACCAGGCGATCGAGCGCCGGCAGCAGGTGCGCCTGCTGCAGCACGTAGTCGCGTGGCTCGGTGACCTTGTAGAACACGCGCAGATCCATCTGCACGATGCCGGCATCGCCGGTCAGCAGATAGCCGGAACCGGCGAGGGCGTCGTTCAGCGGCGCGGCATCATCGTCGTCCTCGGAGGACATCTCGGCGGCGCGTGCCGCCGCCGAACGTGCCAGGCCGGTGACCCGGTGTTCGAGCAGGGTTTCCGCCGACGGCAGCAGCAGCACTTGCTCGAACGGCGGCGGCCAGGCCCAGAGCAGACCGGCGTTCTGCACCCGGTCGTAGCTGCCCATGCGCACGATGACGGCGGCGTTCTGCGGGTCCACCTGGCGCAGGTTGGACAGCGTCCAGCGCAGCGCCACCAGCGCGGTCACCGCGTACAGCGCGGCGAAGGCGAAGCGGCCGGCCTGCAGCCAGGGACTGGCGTTGTTCCCCGCGCGGCTCATCGCGGCGCGTCCGGCGGCCCGTCGACCAGCGCGCGGAACGGCGCGGCATCGGTACGCAGGATCAAGCGTGTGCCGGGATTGACCAGCGTCCCCAAGGTGTCGAGCGAGCGCAGCAGCTTGTACAGCTGCGGCGCACCGGCATAGGCACGGCCGTAGATGCCGGCCGACTGCACGCGCGATTCGGCCTCGATCTGCGCCGCCTTCACGGTGGCGTCGGCCTGGATGATCCGCGCGTCGCGCTCGGCGGCTGAGCGGATCTCGGCGGCCTGGCGTTTGCCGACCGCGGTGCGCTCGGTGGCGATGGTGTCGCGCTCGGCACGCATCCGGTCGACGGTCGCTGCCAGGGTGACGCTGGGCAGGGTCAGGCGCTCGATGCCGACCTGCACCACTCTGAGCCCGTAGGCCTTGAGCAGCGATTGCCCGATCTGCTGGCCGAGCCGCACCTCGAAGTCGGCGATCTGCACTTTCGAGGCATCGGTATTGACCAGCTGCGCCAGCTCGAAGCCGCTGGCCGTGGTTTCCAGCGCCGAGCCGACGAAGCTGCGGATCTGCCGTGCCGCTTCGTCCGGCTGGTTCTGCACCGCGCGCATGAAGCGCTGCACGCTGGCCGCGTCGGGCTCGACCCGCCAGGCGACGTAAGCCTGGATGACGATGCGCAGGCCGTCGCGGGTGCCGGCGTCCTGCAGGCCGCTGGAGGTGGTGCGCAGTCTGAGGTCGACCGGAATCGCGGTCTCGAACGGCGCCGGCAGCCGCCAGGCGAGACCCGGCGTCAGCAGCACCCGGGCTGGATTGCCGAAGCGGGTGATCACCGTCGCTGCGCCGGCGCGCACCTGTACCAGGCTGGCGGTGGCGACAGCGAACGCGACCAGCACCGCGGCGACCGCCAGCCGGCGGCGTGGCAGCGGTGTCGGGAGGTTGGGCCGGTGGCCGCCCGGGTCGTCGAGCGGGTCGGTATGCGGGTGGGCGTGATGGGCGTGGTTCATGGCGCGGCGATGTCAGCGGGCGGCGCGTAGCGCCGCAGATCGAGGGTCGGTGCCGAAGTGCCGCTGCCGATGCGGTGGTCCAGCAGGACCAGCTTGGTGTCCTTAAGGCCGGTACCGAGCTGGCCGAGGTACTGCTCGAGCACGAAGGCCTGGCCGGCTGCCTTGAAAGCGCTGTGCTCGGCGGCGAAGCGCAGTTGCGCGGCTTCGGCGCCGGCCATCGCCTCGCGGCCGCCAGCGCTGGCCTTGTCGATCGCGATCGCCGCCTGCAACTGCGCCTCGTTGCTTTCCTCCGCGGCCCGGCCGCGTTCGCGGGCGATCGCCGCCTGCGCGCGGATCAGCGCCGCTTGCACGCCGTGGTAGGCGTTCGCCGCGCCCGACGGCGGGTGGATCTGCTCGATCAGGGTGGTGAGGATCTCGACGCCGCTGTCGAGGGCGTCGAGCTCGGCCTGGACGCGGCGGCCGACGTCGCGGGCCAGCGCGTCGCGCTTCTCGCTGAGCACGCCGTCCAAGGTCCGCGAGGCGAAGTCCTCGACCAGCACGCGGCCCGCGGCGCTGCGGATCAGGCTGGGCAGGTCGGCACTGTGATAGGTCGCCGCCAGCGCGGCGGTGTCGCTGGCGGCGATCCGGTAGACGAAGCGCACGTCCATGTTGATCACCTGGAAGCTCTGCCGATCGCCGGCGAGGCTGGCGATCACTTGGCCGTTCTCGCTTTCGTGAGCGGCATCCCAGAGGCGGTTGGCCGAGTCCGGCGCCGGGCCGTCGGCGCTGCTGGTGTCGGGTGCCTCGTCGTCCTCGATCACCGTGCTGATCGCGTGGATGCTGCCGTGCTCGACCGCCCGCAGCCGCCCGAACGGCCACGGCAGGCCGGCATGCAGGCCGGGCCCGAGTACCGCCACCGGCTTGCCGAAGCGCTCGTAGACGCCGCGGCCGTCGATGGCGATCTCGCGCACGCCGGTCATCAGCCAGCCGGCCAGCAGCACGCCGGCCAGCACCGGCAGCAGCGCCCGGCGCATGTAGCCGAAGGCCCAGCTCTGGCGCAGGTCGATGCCGAAGCGCTGCTGCAGCTCCTCGTTGAAACTGGCCAGCGGCCGTGGCGGCCACTGCAGCTGGCGGGCCAGGAAGCTGTCGGCGAGCAGGCGCGGCTCTTCGCTGGCCGGCCGACGGGTGAACAGCGACAGCAACGCGCGCAGCGCGAATTCCGCCGCCACCGCCGCCGGCAACAGGCCGGCCAGCAGCGCCAGCCACGATGGCCAGCGGTTGTCGGCGCGGCTGAAGAACAGGCAGGCGGCGGCCAGGCCCAGGCTCAGCAGTGGCACCCGGGCCAGCCGCGCCAGATGGGCGGCTTCCGGTGATTCGGCCGCAGCGAGATGGGCGAACCAGCGCTCCAGCACCAGCAGGCCGAACGCGGCCAGCAGCAGCGCCGCGCCGCCGGCATAGGCGAGCTGTCCGGCGGGCAGGCCGGGCAGGTCGAGATTCCAGGCGCGGATCACCGCCGCCAGCGCCGGCAGCGTCAGCAGCGCGAGCAGCAGTGCCTGCGCGCCATCGCCGCGGATGGTCTGCGCGAGCGCGAACCCGGCGCGCTGGCATGCGCGGCGCAGGCGCCACCGACGAGGCACGTCGGCGGGCAACCGCGGCGGGGGCGGCAGCGGTGGTGCGCCGGCAGCGGCGCGGCAGCTCGCCACCGCGCGTGCCGACAGCAGGCCCAGCGCCAGCACCCAGAGTGCGGCGCCGACGGCCGCTGCCAGTGGTGCCAGCAGCGAGTCGGCAGCCGCTGGCCAGAACCACGAGGCCGACAGCGCGGCGACGGCGGGCGCGCCCAGCGACAGCGCCTGGATCAGCAGCCTGTGCGCCTGCACGGCGGCCAGCCGGAAACGCGGCAGCGCCGCGAGATCGAGGCCGTCGCTGCTCAGGTCGACAGGCATCGCCTGCTCGGTCAGCGGCCCGCTTACGGCTCGCCCTTCAGCGGCCCGAACGCCGGCGGCGTCCTGCGGTGCCTGGTCGCGGCCTCGTAGGCTGCGGCGATGCGGATGATCAGCGGCTCGTCGAACGGCCGGCCGACGATGTCCATCGCCACCGGCAGCGCCGCTTTCACCGGGCCGATCAGACGCGTGTGATCGTCACCGGCGAGCTTGCTCTCGCCACCGCCCGCACCGGTCCTCGGCCAGGCGTCGTCCGGCGTCTTCGGCGCGCTCGGGTCGCGGATCAGGTCATAGACTTCAGTCGTGAAGCCGGCGGGCACGGTGATCACCGGGAAGCCCTGGGCGCCGATGAAGCTCCAGACACCGCCGCCGTTGCGGCCGTTGATCGGCGGGCCCTGCGGCGCACCGAGCTTGGTCGGCGGCAGATTGCTGGTCGGGTAGACCAGGGCATCGAGCTGCTGTTCGGCCATGCACTGCAGCAGCGTCTGCTGCACGGCGAAGCGCAGCAGCAGGCGGTCGCCCATGTCCAGTTCGTTGTTCTTCTCCACGGTTTCGCGCGACTTCTTGCGATCCGGGAACGTCGGGTCCTGATGGAAGTTCGAGTTGGCGATCAGATCGGCGTTGGTCTTGATCTTGGTGTCGCCGCGTTCGCGCAGGTACAGGTTCAGGAAGTACTTGCCCTGGCCATCGCCTTCGGAAGTGCCGAAGTCACGCAAAGTCAGCTTCGGCGACACCTGCGACGGGTCCATCTTCAGGTCGAGCAGCTTGGCGGTGTGATCGACGGTCGCCTTGCCGCTGGCGTCGACCGGGAACAGCTCCGGGAAGCGCTTGGTGTACAGCTTGTTGCTGTCCTGCGGCACGTACTTGCGCAGGCAGGCGGTGAACAGCTCGCCTTCCGGGCCCGGATCGACGATCGTCGCGCCGAGCTTCTTCAGGTCTTCCGCACCCTGCGAAACGAGATCGATGGTCTGCTCGTCTGCTTTCGTGAACAGCTTCTTGTTCATGTACTCGCGGACCACGCCGATGCGCAGGCCGGCCAGCGGCGTCGGCTTGGCGTAGCTGACGTAGGCATCCTTCGGCATGCGGCCGATCGAGAATGCGGTCAGCTCGTCCTTCGGGTCGTAGCCGGCGATCACGTCCAGCACGCGCGCGGCGTCGGCGACCGTGCGGCAGATCGGCCCGACCCGGGTGTTGATGCCGATCTGGACCATGCCCTTGCGGCTGACCAGTTCCTCGGTCGCGGCGATGCCGACCGAGCTGGCCGCACTCGCCGGGCCGCGGATCGAGGAACCGGATTCCTCGGCGATCGAGCAGGTGACCAGATTGGCGCCGACCGCAGAACCCGAACCGGAGCTGGAGCCGCGCGGGCTGCGCTCGGTGTCATAGGCGTTGCAGAAGGTGCCGCCGTAGGAGCTGCGCGGAATGCCCGAGGCGTATTCGCCGAGGTTGCTCTTGGCGATGATGATCGCGCCGGCGGCGCGCAGGCGTTCGACGAAGGTGGAATCTTCCGGCGGCCGGTCGTTGGCGTAGAAGGCATCGGCACCGGAGGTGGTGCGCATGTCGAAGGTGTCGTACTGATCCTTGATCGCCATCACCACGCCGTGCAGCGGGCCGGCCAGCTGGCCGGTTTTCGCGAACGCAGCGTCCTGCGCGGCGGCCACTTCGAGCGCGTCCGGCATCTGCGGATCGGCGTCGGTCTGGTCGGTGAGGCTGCGCGCCTTGCGGGCATCGAAGCCCCACTTCTTCAGCGTCTTCGGCCGCAGGTTCAGGGTCACCAGCGCGTTCAGCTGGCCGGCGTTGGGGATGGTCGTGATCGGCCCGAGAATGCCCTTCGGCTCCGCGACACAGGTGCCGTTGTAGGCCTTGATCCGCTTCAGGTACAGCTCGACCAGCTTCGTCGAGGTCAGCTCCTTGGCGAGGATCGCCTGCTGGATGTCGGGGATCGTCGCCTCTTCGAGATGAAACGGCGCGGCCTGCGCGGAGACGGTGGCAGACAGGAGGACCGCAGCAAGCAGCGCAGGGGTTTTCATGCGAGGCACTCAGTAGGTGATGACATCGGTCTTCAGCGCCGGCGTGTGCTTCGGCAGCAGGCGCGCCCGGGTGGCCTGCTCGAAGTCGTAGCCGTAGCCGATGAGCTTCGGTTCGCTCCAGGCGAGGCCGAGGAAGGACAAGGTCACCGGCAGGCCGGCGCTGGTCATGCCGGCCGGCACGATCAGGTCCGGGAAGCCGGTCTGGTTGGCGAGGTTGGCGTACATCTGCGGCCGCGGCGCGTCCGGCGGCGGTGCCGCGAATGGGGTCGCCGGCATCGGCATCGTCGGGTAGACGAGAGCATCGAGCTGCTGCTGCTGGAACACCGCCCGGGTCGCCGCGGTGACCAGCGCCAGGCCCTCGTTCTTGGCGACCTTGTAGATCGGATCGTCGAGTCCGCCGGTGCTGGCCTCGGCTTCCTTCATGTTGGCGAGGCGCCAGGGGTTGGTGTACGCCGTGCCCATCGCATCGAGCTTGGCGATCATCTCCGCCAGGGTCTTCGGATAGCCGGGCTTCAGGGTCTGCAGGTAGACGGCGATCTGCGCCTTGAACTCGCGGCCGCTGATCGGCTTGAGCAGATCGGCGCGGGCCTTGGTCAGCATTTCCGGCAGCTTCACTTCGACGACGGTGGCACCGAGCGCTTTCAGCTTCGCGTACGAGGCGTCCATGATCTTGTCGACTTCGGCGTCCTGGCCCATGAAGTCGCGGGCCACGCCGATGCGGGCGCCTTTCAGCGAGCCCTTGACCAGATACTGCGTGTAATCGGTCTTGAACTGGCCGGCGCTCGGCGCCGTGGCGGCGTCGGCCGGATCGACGCCGGTCATCACGCCCAGCGCCACGGCGACGTCCGCAACACTGCGCGCCATCGGCCCGCCGGTGTCGTAGGACAAGGCCAGCGGCACGATGCCATCACGGCTCATCAGGCCGCGGGTCGGCTTCAGGCCGGCGATGCCGTTGGCCGAGCAGGGATAGCGCACCGAGCCGCCGGTATCGGTGCCGAGCCCGAACTGCGCGTAGCCGGCGGCGATGCCGGCACCGCTGCCGCCCGAGGAGCCGCGCGGCCCCTTGGTCAGATCGTGCGGGTTGAGCGTCTGGCCGCCGAGCGAACTGAAACCGTCTGGCCCGTTCGCGGTGGACGCGAACTCGGACAGATTGGTCTTGGCCAGGATGATCGCGCCGGCGTCGCGCAGCTTCTTGACCACGAAGGCGTCGTCCGGCGGGATCGAGCCTTTCAGCGCCATCGAGCCCGCCGTGGTCGGCATGTCGAAGGTGTCGAAGTTGTCCTTCAGCACGATCGGCACGCCGTGCAGCGGGCCGCGGATCTTGCCGCCCTTGCGCTCCTGGTCGAGCGCCCTGGCCTGCTTCAGCGCCTCGGCATTGAGCAGGATGATGGCGTTGAGCTTCGGCCCGGCCTCGTCATAGGCCTTGATCCGCGCCAGATAGGCGCTGACCAGCGCTTCGGAGCTCAGTCCGGCCTTCATCGCCGCCTGCAGCTCGGCGATGCTGGCGGTGGTGATGTCGAGCTGGGCGGCCAGCGCTTCTGGTGTCAGCAGCGAGGCCGATACGGCCAGCAGCGCAGCTGCTGCCAGGTGCGTGCGGGTTGACGGGCGGGCAGACAGCGCACCGCGAGCAAGCGAAATGCTGCGTCTCATGACGTCCTCGGGCAGGGCAGGCAGCACGGAGTCGCACTGTTCCTGCCCTTGAGACGCATGTCTGACGCGAGCCCCTACCCGGGCGCCGAGTCTCCGGGGCGATCGGCAGCTTGTCGCCGCCGAGGTTTAGTCGATCTGGATCGCTTCGTGGGTCACCGCTCGCGCCACTGCCGGCCGGGCGCGGGCGCGGTCCATCATCGCGGCAAAGACCGGATAGTCGCGGCGCATGTCGACGCCGCAGCGATTGCCCCAGCGGTAATGCACGAGCAGGAAGGCATCGACGACGCTGAACGCCTCGCCCAGCGCCCAGGTCTTGCCGGCCAGGCGCGACTCGATATCGGCATAGCCGATGCGGATCGTCGCCCGGCCAGCCTCGGCGATGCCATCGATCGCCGACTTGTCGGTGGCGGTGGTGAAGCGCTCGGGACGGAACACGGTGCGGGCGCCGGTCTGATGCATCGTCGTCGCCAGCCAGCTCAGCCATTCCAGCGCCCGGGCAAACTGTTCCGGGTCCTCCGGCAGCAGGCCGGCCGCTGGATGACGGCGGGCCAGATAGACGGCGATCGCCACCGATTCGGTCAGCACCCGCTCGCCCTGCTCGTCCTTGATCCCCAGCGCCGGCAGGCGGCCGCGTGGATTGACGTCGAGATACTCCGGCTTGCGGTTGGCGCCTTCGGCGATCACCACACGCACCGGCTCGTAGGCGATGCCGAGTTCTTCAAGGACGATGTGCGGCGCCAGCGAGCAGGCACCAGGAGAGTGGAACAGGCGGTATTCAGGCGTCATCAGCGGCTCCGGCCAGGGTGGGGATGAGGGCAATCGGGGCGCCAGCATGGCTGCAGCGCGGCGTTTCGTCATGCCCGGCTTTGGGCCAGGCAGGCTCCGGCCTCCCCGGAATGATGCCGCAACGCCCGCTCAGCCGGCATTCAGGGGCGCGGGTTACCATCCTGCTCCCTCATTTCCCGCAAGAGCGAGACCCATGCGCGCAGTCCGTACCCTGATTCCGATGATGCTGCTGACCCTCAGCTTCGGCGCCGTCCAGGCCGACTGGAAGTCCGATCTGAAGGCCGCGGCCAAGCAGCAGGCCGGCGCCAAGGTCGAACAGACGCTGGGGCTCGCCAATCCGGCGCCGGCGGGCTCCTCGGCTTATCTGATCAACCTGAAAAACGGCGACACCGTGACCAGCCCGTTCCTGGTCCAGTTCGGCCTGAAAGGCGCCGGCGTGTCACCGGCCGGCCTGCAGAGCGTCGACACCGGCCACCACGTGCTGCTGATCGATGGCCCGACGTTCGATGCCACGCTGGCGCTGCCGCTCGACAACGCCAACATCAAGCATTTCGACAAGGGCGAGACCGAGACCATGCTGAGCCTGCCGGCCGGCACGCACACCATCCAGCTGCTGGTCGCGGACTGGAAGCAGCAGGCCTTCAATCCTTCGCTGCAGTCGGAAAAGATCAGCATCACGGTGAAGGCGGGGGCCGCGGCGCCGGCGAAGAAGTAAGGCCGCAATCAGCCGCCTAGAGCTTCCACTGCACGCCAAGATTCATGTCGACGCCGCTGCGCTGCCAGTCGTTCATTCGTGAGGGACTGCCGGCGTAGTGGCGGGTCGCCTGGTTCAGCAGGTTGCTGAAGCCGGCGGTGATGCGGGTGTTCTTGCCGATCCGGTAGGCGGCGCTGAGCTCGGCATCCCAGGCGCTGACGATGTAGTTGTCGAAGCCGGGTGCGATCAGATCCTCGAACCAGCCCGAGCGGTAGTTCAGGCCGAAGTCGACGGACAACGGTCCACGCAGCTCATGCAGCTTGAGGCTGGCCTGGTGGTCGACCTGGCGCGGCAGCGAAAAGGTTTCGCCCGGGCGCTGCGGGAAATGTGCTTCGCCGTGATTGATGCTGGTGTTCGCTTCCAGCGAGCCACGGCCGAGGCTCAGCGGCAGTGCCCAGCCCGGGCTCTGCCAGCCCAGTTCGGCGCCGATCGCCGTCGCGGCCTCGCCGTTGATGCGCTTGAACTCGATGAACTCGCCGAGGTTGCCGATGGTCACCGGGTACTGCGCGTCGGTGATGAAGTGGTCGATCTTCTTGTAGAACACGCCGAAAGACACCAGGCCGTAGCGGTCGTCGTACTTGTCGACCGAAAGATCGAAGTTGGTCGCCAGGTAAGGCTTCAGCTCCGGCGAGCCGATGCGGCTGCGATGGTCGACGAAGCTCAGGGTGCGGAACGGCGCGATATCGGCCGTGCTCGGCCGTGACTGCGAACGGGTCACCGAGGCGCGATAGAGCAGCCCCGCCGCCGGCTCGTAGCGCAGGTGCAGGCCCGGCAGCAGTTCGGCGTAATCGTTGTGCGCCCGCACGTAGTCGAAGCCCTGCAACTGGCCGGCGTCGTCTAGCTGCATTTGATAAGCCGAGGAATCGACCTGGGTGCCCTCGACGCGCAGCCCGGCCAGCAGGCTCCATCGGCCGAAGATGAACTTGCCCATGCCGTAGCCAGCCCATAGCGTTTCGTTGACCGTGTAGTCGCCGGTCGTCGAGTTGATCTGCGTCTGGGTGTCGTTCAGCTGGAAGGAACCGGGCATGCTGGCCAGCAGGCGGTTCACGGCTCGGGCGCTGGGTACCGGGCCGAAGCGGTAGTCCGCAGTCTCCAGCGAGACCTGGTCGCGGCCGACGACGCTGGACATGGTCAGCAGCTCGGCACCGGGATCGTAGTTGGCGCGATCGGTGTTCGCCGAACGGCGCAACTGCTGCGCCTTGCCGCCGAGTTTCAGATAGTCGCCGTTGTCGTTGAGCCGGTACTTGAGATTGAGCTTCGCCGAGCCGTCCTGATCCATCAGCCGGCCATCGCCGACGCTGAGATAGTTGAACCGGTAGTGGGCCGGGTCACTGGCGCGCGCGAGGTCGTCGGGATTGTCCTCGTTGACCTGGGTATAGACCGGCTTGTAGGAATTGGGCGCGAGGTCGTAGCTGACCCGGTAGGTGCTGTCGCTCTGGAACACCGTTTCACGGGCATCGGGCTGGTCTTCGCGGGTCACCGCATAGGCCAGGTTCAGGTCGATATCGCTGGTGCCGATCGTCGATTTGCCGCCGAACGAGACGTTCAGCACGCCACGGTCCGAGGTCAGATGTTGGTTGCGACGGCTCAGCGGCACGCCGGCGAAGGTCGCTGCGGTCGGCGTCAGCGATAGCGGCGTGCCGCTGGCCGGATCGGTGTCATTGATATTGCGGTTGCGCTTGGCCAGATCGCGATTCAGGTTCGATCGGAAGTACAGGACCACGGGGGCGAAGCGGGCATCGGCGTTGAGCACCAGGCCGCTGCGCTGGCGGTGCTCATTGGTGGCTTCGATCAGCGGCAGGGTCAGCACCGGCACCTCGGTATCGGTGAACGGATCGGGGCCGGGTGAGCGCTGCGCGGTCCATTCGCGCAGCGCGGACAGGCGCTCGCGCAGGCTGTACTGGTCGTCGAAATTGACCGTCGCCAGCACGCTGGCATTGCGTTTCGCCGCCAGCAGGCTGAACGGTACGCCGAGCGTGAAGCTGTTGCGGCTGCCGGGGTTCGGCGCCAGCGTGTTGTAGTTGAGCTGGTGCCGGCCCTGCTCGTAGCGCTCCTTGATGACATTGCCGCCGGTGTTGATGTTGATGACGCCACCGACGGCGTCCGACTCCATGTCCGGCGTGAAGGTCTTGGTGACTTCGAGCGACTGCACGATCTCCGGCGGGATGCTGTCGAGTGGATTCGCGGTGCCGGCCTGGCGCTGGCCATCTACGGTGAAGCGCAGCATGCGCTGGTCGATGCCGCGCACCGACACGGTCGAGGAGCCGTTCGCACCCTTGCTGACCGCGACGCCGGAAACGTCCTTGACCAGATCACTGGAGCTTTGCGAGTTCGGATTCTTCAGCGCCTCGCCGGACACCGATTCGGTCAGGCTTTCGCTGGCGGCTTTCTTGTCGAACTGCACCTGGCCGGCCGTGCGCGTCGAGGTCACATTGACCGTCCCGAGCGTCACCGCCTCCGGCTCCAGCGCGATGGCCGCCAGCGGGTTGCCGCCAGCCGACAGGTTCAGCTCCCGGCTGTAGGCGCGGTGCCGGTCTGCCGTGATGGTCAGGCCGTGCCAGCCTGCCCCGAGCCCGGTAAGCCGGAAGCGACCGTTGGCATCGCTGAGCACCGAGAGGCCGTCGATCCTGATCGTGGCGCCGACGATCGGCGTGCCGGCGACTTCGGCAACGCGGCCATCCACCGAGGCGGTCGCCGTCGTTTCGGCGTTCGCGACCCCGCCCGTCAGCACCAGGGCGATCGCCCAGAACAAGGTGCAGACCTGGATCTTCAGCATGTCGTCATGACTCGCGTGGCCAGGGAATTTCGCCCGATCTGCCGCCAGCCATGGTCGGCAAAACTCGGGAGCGACGCAGGTCTTCGAGTCGGATTCACATTTCCATGACGAGCCTCGGACGCGAGCACCCTACCCATGCAACTCGGGCGCCTCGGCGTGCGGCAGGCTTGGGCTTGCAGTCCCGTCGTAACGGGCCGAGCCCCGCTCGTTTCGCAGGGCCGCTGTGGGAATGTAGCCAAGGCACTAAAATCGCGGCCCGACGTGCGCCCGATGGGCGCGCGTCCCTTCCGACCATCGACAAGGCCTGCCCCATGACCGAACCCCTGAACAAGCGCAGCCATGCCATCACGGCAGGCCTGAACCGCAGCCCGAACCGCGCGATGCTGCGCGCCGTCGGCTTCAAGGACGGGGACTTCGAGAAGCCGATCGTCGGCGTCGCGTCGGGCCACTCGACGATGAACCCCTGCAACGCCGGCATCGGCTGCCTGGCGACGCGTGCTGAAGCGGCCCTGCTCGCCGCCGGTGCGATGCCGCAGATCTTCGGCTTCCCGACCGTCACCGACGGCATCGGCATGGGCACCGAAGGCATGAAGTATTCGCTGGTCTCGCGCGAAGTGATCGCCGATGCCATCGAGACCTCGGTGCAGAGCCAGAGCATGGACGGCGTGCTGGCGATCGGCGGCTGCGACAAGAACATGCCGGGCGCCTTGATGGCGATGCTGCGCATCAATGCGCCGGCGATCTTCTGCTACGGTGGCACCATCAAGCCGGGCGTCTGGAAAGGCATCCCACTGACCATCGTGTCGCCGTTCGAAGCGGTCGGTGCCTACGGCGCCGGCAAGATGAGCAAGGAAGACCTCGACGGCATCGAGAAGAACGCCTGCCCGAGCTTCGGCGCCTGCGGCGGCATGTACACCGCCAACACCATGTCGAGCGCGATCGAAGCGATCGGCATGTCGCTGCCGTACTCCTCGACCGAAGCCAATCCGGACCCTGAGAAGGGTGATTCCGTCGCCCGCTCGGCCACGGTGCTGGTCGATGCGATCAAGCGCGATCTGAAGCCGCGCGACATCGTCACCCGGAAGTCGATCGAGAACGCGATCGCCGTGGTCATGGCCACCGGCGGTTCGACCAACGCCATCCTGCACTTCCTCGCCATCGCCCATGCGGCCGATGTCGAATGGACCATCGACGACTACGAGCGCGTGCGCCTGAAGACGCCGGTGCTCTGCGACCTGAAGCCGTCCGGCAAGTACGTGGCCACCGACCTGCACAAGGCCGGCGGCATTCCGCAGGTGATGAAGATCCTGCTCGAAGCCGGCCTGCTGCACGGCGACTGCATCACCATCAGCGGCCAGACCATTGCCGAAGTGCTGAAGGACGTGCCGGCGGCCCCGCGCGCCCCAGATCAACCATATGGGGACGTGATCCGCCCGATCAGCAACCCGATGTACGCCCAGGGACACCTCGCGATCCTCAAGGGCAACCTCGCCCCCGAGGGTTGTGTTGCCAAGATCACCGGCCTCAAGAACCCGGTGATCACCGGCCCGGCGCGCGTCTTCGATTCCGAGGAAGACGTGATGGCGGCGATCATGGCGGACAAGATCCAGCACGGTGACGTGCTGGTGATCCGCTACGAAGGTCCGAAGGGCGGCCCGGGCATGCGCGAGATGCTGTCGCCGACCGCGGCGCTGATCGGCAAGGGCTTCGGCGAGACCGTCGGCCTGATCACCGATGGCCGCTTCAGCGGCGGCACCTGGGGCATGGTGGTCGGCCACGTCGCGCCGGAAGCCTTCGTCGGCGGCGTCATCGCGCTGGTGAATGAAGGCGACTCGATCACCATCGATGCCTTGACCCAGACCTTGCAGCTGAATGTCGACGATGCCGAGATCGCCCGTCGCCGCGCCGAATGGCGCCAGCCGACGCCGCGCTACACCAAGGGCCTGCTGGCCAAGTACGCGAAGCTGGTGTCGACCGCCAGCCTCGGTGCCGTCACCGGCTGATCGCGGCACGCCTTGTCGATGACGCCCCGGCTGCCTGCAGCCGGGGCGTTTTTCGTTGGCCGGCTACCGACCCCGCCCGGAGGCCGCTACAGATAAGGCGAGAACAGCCAGCAGACGGCGTCGCGCAGGCGCAGGATCAGCGGCCGGCGACGCACCTGATCGAGGCTCAGGGTCGCGGCGCGCTCGCTCAGGCCATCGCAATGGCTGGCCAGCTGCTCGACGAAGCTGCGGTCGTAGCACTCGACGACCATCTCGAAGTTCAGCCGCAGCGAGCGCGTATCGAGATTCGCCGAGCCGAACTGCGCGTAACGGCGATCGACCACGAACAGTTTGCTGTGGCAGAACGGCGGCGGTTGCAGGTGCACGCGAACGCCTCGTTCCAGCAGCTGCGGCATCAGCTTGTGCATCGCGTACCAGGTGACCAGATGATCGCTGTCTCGGCTCAGGATCAGGTCCACGGCAACGCCGCGCAGCGCCGCCGACATCAGCGCCGACAGCACCTCGTCCGGCGGCATGAAGTAGGGCGTGACGATCTGGATCCGGCTCCTGGCGGCAGCGATCGCGGCGAGCAGCACCAGGCTCAGGTGGCCGTAGTCCTCGTTGGGGCCGTCGGTGATCACCCGGCACAGCACTGCGCCGCAGTCGACCGGCTCGGCGGCAGTCGGCGGGTTCCAGTTTTCGCCGGCGGCAAATGCCCAGTCATCGACGAACACCTGCTGCAACTGGGCGAGCACCGGGCCGCGCAGCTCGATCTGCAGGTCGGACGTGGCATCCGTGTTGGCGGGATCGGCGACGTAGTGCGCGGCGCTGATGTTCATGCCGCCGGTGAACGCGACGACGCCATCGACCAGCAGCAGCTTGCGGTGGTTGCGCAGGTTGATGTGCAGGAACGGGGGCCACAGGCGCAGCGGGTTGTAGCGCGCCACTGGCACGCCGCGCGCCATCAGCTCGGTGCCGCTGCGATGGCGGGCAACTTCGCCGACGCCATCGATCAGCACCCGCACTTCGACTCCGCGGGCCGCGGCCCGGGTCAGAGCCGCGATGAAGCGCTCGCCGGCGGCATCGCGATCGAGGATGTAGGACATCAGCGCGACCGAATGACGGGCCTCGTCGATCGCCGCGAGCATCCGTGGAAAGGCGGCCTCGCCGTCGTGCAGCAGCGCCAGCCGGTTGCCCCCGAGCAGCGGCAGCGCGGTGATCACGTCGCCGCTGCGCGCCACTTCGCCGAGGCTGGCCGGCACCGCGTCGGGCCGGTTGCGGGCCGCTTCCTCGGCGCTGCTCAGCGGGCCGCGTGGCGCCGGCTGCTGCTGGCGCCGCGCCCGGGTCAGCACCCGGTTGATGCCGAACAGGGCATACAGGGCAGGGCCGACGAATGGCAGCAGCAGGCAGGCGCCGATCCAGCCCCAGGCGGCGGCGGCGCTGGTCTTGTGCAGCAACGCGTGGCCGGCGGTCCACAGGGTCAGCAGCAGGCTGGCCGCGAGCAGCAGCCAGTCGATCACCGGTGACCGTCCTCGCGGCGCAGGCGGATGCTCAGACCGACCGGCAGGTGGTCGGACAACCGGGTGTCGAGCGCGCAGGCTTCATGAACCTGCAGGCCTTCGGTGGCCAGCACGTGGTCGATGCTGCGGGTCGGCGCCCAGGCCGGATAGGTGGCATCGCTGTGCACCGGCTTCAGGCCGGCTCGGCGCAGCGAGGGATGGGCATCGAGCTCCTGCGACTCGCAGTTGAAATCACCGAGCACCAGCGCATCGCCGCCGTCTTCGAGCAGGGCGCCGAGGTAGCCGAGCTGGCGGCTGCGGCCGCGCCGGCCGAGCGCCAGGTGGACGACGACGACGCGCAGCGGCCGGTAGCCCGGACGGCGTACCTCGATATCGAGCGCACCGCGTCCGGGCAGCAGCCCAGGCAGGCTGTGGTGGTGGAGCAGACGCATCGGATCGCGCGACATCGCGCCGAGGCAATGCTGCGCGAACGGCCGCAGGTCTCGGTTCACCGCGGCTTGCCAGTTCGGCAGCGCGGCGCGTTCGGCGAGGTAGGCGACCTGGTTCAGCTGCATCGTCCTCAGGCTGCCGGCGTCGCATTCCTGCAGCGCCACCAGGTCGTAGCCGGCGGCCAGCGCGCCGATCTCGTCGAGCACGCCGCGTACGCCGCGCGACGGCAGGACGTGGCGCCAGGCCTGGGTCAGGTAGTGCCGGTATTGGCTGCTGCGCAGGCCGACCTGGATGTTGAGGGTCAGCACCCGCAGCAGGTCGGGCGCGCTGCTGTCGGCAATCGGCGGCCGTGTCGCGGGCATGGCGAGAGCCCTAGCGGGTCTTGGCGGCGATCGCGACGCGGATCGCCGGTATCGCCGCCAGCGCGGCTTTCTCGCCGGCCAGGATGGCGCGCTGCTTGGATTCGAAGTCGGCGGCCTTGATGCCGTGGACGTTCGGGGCGATGACCACGTCGGCCGATGGCAGCTCGGCCCGACGCAGGCTCGAACCCATGATGTCGAAGGCCTTCAGTACGGTGCCCAGCGCCGAGTCCTCGCGTGCTTCCTCGACCGGTGCCGAGACGTCGACCGCGATCACCACATCCGCTCCCAGCTCGCGGGCGAAGCGCACCGGCACCGGGCTGACCGTGCCGCCGTCGACATATTCGTCGTTGTCGATCACCGCCGGCTGGAAGACGCCGGGAATCGCCGACGAGGCGCGCACCGCGAGGCCGACGTCGCCGCTGGTGAACAGCGTCGCTTCGCCGGTGCGCAGCTTGGCCGCCACCGCGGCGAAGCGCCGCGGCAGCTGCTGGATCTTGCGGTTGCCGACCTTCTCGTTGACGAAGTTCTGCAACTTCTCGCCGCGCAGCAGGCCGCGATTGAACAGCTGCCAGTCGGCGAACGCGGCGCGTTCGAGATCGAAGGTCATTTCCTGCAGCTGGAAGCCGTCGAGGCCCGAGGCGTACAGCGCGCCGACCACGCTGCCGGCGCTGGTGCCGATGATCAGGTCGATGTGGATGCCCTGCGATTCGAGCATCTTGACGACGCCGACATGGGCGAAGCCGCGGGCTGCGCCGCCGCCGAGCGCCAGCGCCACCTTCGGCAGGATCGGCACCGGCGGGATCACCGGCCCGGCCAGCGGCTCGCTGACCACCGGGGTCGCCGGAGCATGGCTGCAGGCGGCCAGAAAACCCAGGGTGGCGAACAGCGCGGCGAGCAGGCGGCGACGGGCAAGCATGGAGGTATCGATTCCGGATGTCTGGCGCGCAGTGTAGTGGCGAGCCGGGGTCGTTGCGCCCGGTGCCGCGACCGTCGACTTCGGTCGCCGCGTCCGCGGCATGCCGCTCAGTGCTGCCGCCATTCCTCGATCAGTTCGCCGCGCCGGGTCGCCCAGTCGCTGAGCCAGGGCAGCACGCGCTCGGGCGGCAACGGCTTGGTGAACAGGTAGCCCTGGCCGAGTTCACAGCCGAGCCAGCGCAGCTGGCGGACGATCTCGCCGCTCTCGATCCCTTCGCCACAGCTGCGCAGACTCAGGCGCTGGGCCAGTTGCAGGCTCGACTCGACCGCCGCGCGGGCAACCTTGTCGGCAAGCATCCTTTCGATCGAAACCGGCTTCGGCAGGATCGACAGCAGCGCGCGGCTGCTGCTGCGCGACAGCGTGCCGACGCTGGCCAGGATCTGCGATCCCGGCGCGCTGACCAGGGCCACCGGTGGCGGCGAGGGCAGGGCGGCGATGCCGCGCGCCAGTTCCATGCCGTCCGTGCCCGGCATGTCGAGATCGGTGATCACCAGGTCGAAACGCGGCGGATCGGCAGCGATCATCGCCAGCGCGTCCTCGCCGTTGGCGGCTTCGAGCACGGTATTGACCGACAGCGAGGCAAGCATGCGGACCAGCAGCGAGCGCTGCAGCGCGTGATCGTCGATAACCAGGATGTGGCAATCGGCGACGTTCATCGGGTGGTTTCCGGGGGAATGTTGGTCTTGCGCAGGAGCGTTTGAGCGGCGATCGCGCGCGCCGTGTCGTCGATCAGTGCCGCCAGGCCGGGCCAGCCCTGTTCGAGGCCGCGACGATCGTCGGCGCGTGCCAGTGACTGCATGTCGTCGACCGCGGCTGCAAGCCGTGGCACGCAGGCCGAACCGCAGGCGCCGAGCAGGCGGTGCAGGCTGCGGCGCAGCGCGGCGCTACCGCCGCCGTCGAGGTCGTGACGCAGCGCGTCGCGTTCGTCAGGAAGGCTGTCGACGAAGGCGGCCAGCAGGTCGGCGGCCAGCGTCTCGTCGCCGCCGGTGAGCCGGGTCAGCGCGGCGCCGTCGAGCAGCGGCGGCGCTGCTCCTGCTGCCGGCCGTAGTGGATCGGCACGCCAGCGTAGGTGTTCAATGCCGGGTGGCCTTTGGGCCGGCCGGCGGCCGCATGGTGCGCGGCCGGCTGGTTGGCGATCACCAGTTCGCCGGTGCGCAGCGTACGGCCGAACAGGGTATCGAGGTTGCGGAACTCCAGGCCTTCCTGGTGATGGGCCTCGTACAGCGCCTGTATCTCCGCGTTCCAGGCGATATTGGTCAGCGTGAAGGTCTTCAGATACGGCGCGCCGGCTGGATCGTGAAGCACCTCGCCGATGAAGCCGTACTCGGCCTCGCCGAAGTCGAGCAGGGTCTTCAGCAGCTCATGGCCGAGTTGACGCAGGTCCGGATTGGCGATGAAGCGCTGCTGCAGTCTCTGCACCGCCTGCACCAGCGAGGTGGATCGGGCCAGCGCCAGATCGGCGCGCTTGCGTTCGGAGATGTCGACCAGCACGCCGGCCATGCGCAGTGCCCAGCCGTCGTCGTCGCGGGTGACGATACGGCCGCGCGCCATCAGCCAGTGGCAGCTGCCATCGGCGCCAACGATGCGGTACTCGACATCGAGCAGCGCCGACGGTTCATGGTAGTTGGCTTCGAGGCTCTGGCGCAGGCGGCCGACATCGTCCGGGTGGACGTGGTCCAGCCAGGTGTCGATGCTGGGTGGCAATTCGGCCAGTGGTTTGCCGAGCAGGCCGGCCCAGTAGTCGCCGAACTCGAAGCGGCCGGATGTCAGATCCCAGTCCCACCAGCCCTCGTCTCCGGCGGCCAGCACCAGGCGCAGGCGCTGCTCGCGCTGCTCGAGCGCGCGGGCGGCCTGCACCCAGGCACCGATGTCGGTGTGGACCCCGGACAGGGTGACCGGCCGGCCGTCGCCATCACGCGCACTGATCTGGCCGAGCGTGCGCACCCACTGCCAGCCACCGTCCTGGCGGCGGACGCGCATTTCCTCGTCGATCCGCAGACGCTTGCCGGCGAGCACCGCGTCGACGGCGGCGGCGACGCGCGGCAGGTCTTCGCGATGGATCATCAGCCGCCAGTTGCCCGGCGTGTGTTGCAGATGCTCGGGACGGTAGCCGAGCTGGGCTGCCCAGCTCGGGCTGTAACGCGAGATATCGCTGGCCACGTCAACGGTCCAGCCGCCGATGCCGGCGCCGTCGATGGCCGTTTCGTTGACGTCGGAGCTGGCCGTCGTCAGGGGGAGACTCAGGATTCAAAAAGGCACCTCTGAATCCCTGCTGCAAACCCTGTGCGAGGCGGCTCCGTCAGTTTCCCGACAGCAAAATCGGTCGCTGTTCCCCGCTTCAGGCCAGCGCGAACACCCGTCGGGCGTTGGCCGCGGTCAGCGCCGCGGTGGTGGCTAGCGCTTCGCCGCGCGCCGCGGCGACGGCATCGAGCACGGCGGGCAGGAAGGCCGGTTCGTTACGTCGGTCTTTCGGCTTCGGCCGCAGCGTGCGCGGCAGCAGATAGGGGGCGTCGGTTTCGATCAGCAGGCGGTCGGCCGGGATCATCCGCGCGACCTCGTCCAGATGGCTGCCGCGGCGCTCGTCGCAGATCCAGCCGGTCAGGCCGATGTGGCAGTCGAGCGCCAGGTAATCGGCGCAGGCCTCGGCGCTGTCGGTGAAGCAGTGGACGACGGCGTCACGCAGCCGCGGCCGGTAGTCGCGCAGGATCGCGACAAAATCCTGGTGGGCGTCGCGCTGGTGCAGGAACACCGGCTTGCCGGCGGCCACCGCCAGATCGAGCTGGGCGATGAATGCCGCGCGCTGGGCCGGGCGGGACGACAGGTCGCGGAAGTAGTCGAGCCCGCATTCGCCGAGCGCGACCACTTCCGGCGCCAGGGCCAACGCCGCGATGCGCTTGCCGAGTGCCGGGCTCCAGTCGGCTGCGTGGTGCGGATGCAGCCCGGCGGTCGCGTACAGCCTGGGTTGATCGGCGCGCCATGCAGCCTGTGCGAACGCCAGTGCCCGCTCGTTGCTCGCCGCGCAGGAGCCGGTGACGACGATCGCTGCGATGCCTGCGGCGCCGGCACGGGCCAGCACGGCGTCGAAATCGGCGACGAAGCTTTCGTGGCCGAGGTTGGCGCCGATGTCGATCAGTGACCTCGGCGCTAACGGTCGTTCCGACCGGCTGTTGCCCCCGGGGGGCGAATCAAGCGGAGGCATCAGCGCTTCCTGCCTCGCTGGGCCCGCCGGCCGCGCCTTGTCTTGTCAACTGACGAAGACGGATCAGAACAGGCTTTCCCGCACATAGATGACATCGCCGTTGCGCAGAGCTTCATCCATGCTCGGCTGCAGGATTTCCGTCTTGCCCTCTGCACTGCGGCGGTGCACGCGGATGCCCTTCTCCGAGCCACGCAGAGTGAGGCCTCCGCCAGCGGCCAGGCCTTGCAGCAGTGTCATGCCCCGCTCGAGCCGGAGCTGGCCGGGCTTTTGGACTTCCCCGTAGATGTAAAACATCGGGGCGCGCTCGACATAAACCACATCGTTGGCTTGCAGCACGAGGTCGCCCAGTCGATCGGCGGAGTTGAAGTCGAAGACCTTCGGGAGGTCGATGGTCCAGCCGAAGGTCTGGCCATTGCGGGTGCCGACGACGGTGACGAAGTCGCTGCCAGCACCAGGGGTGATGCCGCCAGCTGTCGCGAGAATGTCGCTTAGCCGCGTGACGCCGGCTTCCAGCGGATAACGGCCAGGCTTGCCGACTTGTCCAAGAACATTGACCTGATTGCCGCGGACTTCCATCAGGAACAGGATGACCTGCGGTTCCTTGATGATTTCATTGGTTTTGAGGCCCTTGGCGATCAGCGCTTCCGCTTCGCGGACAGTCTTGCCGCCGAGCTGCAGGTTGCCGAGCAGCGGGTAGGTAATCACGCCACGATCGGAAAGCCGAGTTTCCAGGCTGAGATCCGGGCTTTGGTAGACCAGAATACGAATCAGGTCTCCCGCGCCTAGCCGGTACTCGACGGCGTCGGCAAGCGACGCTGGGGTGGTCTGTGCACGGGCAGGTGCGGACGCCGCAGCGAATACACACAAAAGCAAGCATACGAACCGCGTGAGAGAGCTCCGGAAGTGTGCAATGCCAAAGTGGGGCAAAGACAAGGCTTGGGTAGCGGAAGGCAGTCGATTCATGAGTAAGTGGTAAAGGGCGGGGAGCGATTCATCGGAAATGGGAGTCGTCAAGACTGCCCAAGTGTTTCGGTCTTACGCGAGGTGTATGAAGTTGTCGGCAGTATACTGGCCAGCGTTTGTTTAAAAAAAAGAGCATCGCCGATCGCAAGAAGATCTCTGCGCTGACTTCCCGAGGTGCGCAAGGCCAAGTAGGACTGAATTCGGTATCGGTGTTGCCGGCGATTGTCACGCAGCGTGTGGTGAGGAGTTTTCCGCGGGCTAGCGAGGTGTTGTGGATTTGGCTTGCGATCATTCTTTACGTGAAAACTGCCGCCTCCATCGCTTCCACTATTACGAGTGCAATAAGCGGTTCAAAAAAGTCCTGCTGTTCGAGCCGGGCTTTGCGCGTCATTTCAAAACTTCGGCGCCTGATGCCAGCGCCACGCCGACGCGATGATCGTATGCAAATCCGCCAGCGCCGGCCGCCATCCCAGTACCTCGCGCGCCCGTGCACTGCTGGCCACCAGACGCGCTGGATCGCCTGGTCGCCGTGCTGCGGACGCCATGCCCAGCGAACGACCAATCACCGCCTCAACCGCAGTAACCACCTGCCGCACCGAGTAGCCGGTGCCATTACCCAGGTTGAAGCTGTGAAAACCCGCTTGTCCCTCCAAGTATTCAAGCGCCAGCAGATGTGCAGCGCATAGATCATTCACATGGATGTAATCGCGGATGCAGGTGCCATCCGGCGTCGGGTAGTCATCGCCGAAGATCTTGACATCCAGAGCTTCTCCCGCCGCGCGGCGCAGCAGGCGCGGGATCAGGTGCGACTCTGGCTCGTGCGATTCACCGATCAGGCCTTCCGGATCGGCTCCCGCCGCATTGAAGTAGCGTAGCGCCACCGCTCGCAGCCCATAGGCGGCCGCGGCATCTGCCAGTATCCGCTCTACCATCAGCTTGCTGGCACCATAGGGGTTGATCGGTGCCATCGGGTGCGCCTCGTCAATCAGTTCTTGCCGAGGCTCACCGAACACCGCGGCCGTCGACGAGGACACAAATCGCTCCACCCCTTGTCGCGCATTACCTGCAGGAGTGCCAAGGTCGCTGCCACATTGTTCTGGTAATACTTGAACGGATCCTTCACCGACTCCGCCACCAGCGAGCACGCCGCAAAGTGCATGACGGCATCAAAACGGTAACGGTCGAACACTGCCCCCAGCGCTGCAACATCATCGATGGACACTTCTATCAGGTGGTCCCCAGCGCACAGCCTCGCGATGTCCAGTGTCAAGATTGTCCGCTACGCATACATCATGCCCCGCCGCGGCGAGCAGCTTGCACATATGGGAGCCGATATAGCCCGCGCCGCCGACGACCAGAATACGCATGAATGCTTCCTGTGAAAAAGTCAGACAAAATCTAATTGATATGCCGAATTGGGATATACGGAATTGGTTTTCGCAACCATGAGACGCCAGGCGTTTTGCGGTGAAGGTTGAAGGGCCGGTGCGGCAGCACGCCAAGTTCGCCTATCATGCTGCCATAATGGTGTTAAGTCATGGCCATTCGCCTTGCCAGAGTTCGCCTTGATCGACCTGCACTGTCACCTGATGCCCGGCCTCGACGACGGGCCCGCCTCTCTTGAAGAGGCACTTGCTCTGGCGCGTGCGCTGGTGGCGGATGGCGTCAAGCATGTAGTGGCCACGCCGCATGTCTATCCTGGCCGCTATGCCAACAAGCGCAGCAACATCACTGCTGAGCACACTCGTTTTATCCAGGCGCTCGCCGCCGCGCAGATTCCGCTGGCGGTCAGTTTCGCCGGCGAAGTGCGCCTCGACCCGGAGGTTCTCGACTGGTTGGCGGAGGGCGAACTGCCGTTCCTGGCCGGAGAAGCCGCACGCACCGGCGGCGCTTGCAAGGCCTTGTTGCTGGAAATGCCCGATGGCCAGGTTCCGCTCGGGGCTGACCGCTTCTGCAACATGCTGCTGAGGCAGGGGATCACGCCGGTCATTGCTCATCCCGAACGCAATCGGGGCGTGATGGAGAAGCTCGACCGTATCCGTCCGTTTGTCGACGCGGGGTGTCAGCTGCAACTGACCGCGGCTTCGGTGATCGGAGAATTCGGTAGCAAGGCTCACGCGACCGCCCTGCAGCTGCTGGATCAGGGTTGGGTGAACGTGGTGGCGACCGACGCCCACAATCTGCGCGGCCGTGCCCCACGTTTGCAGGCAGCGCATGCTTGGCTTTCCGAGCACTACGGGCAGGCCGTTGCCCGCCAGCTGACACTGCTTGGCCCGGCGCAGCTGTGTGGGCTGGCGGTACCCGCGGTTCAAGCCCTGTCCAGCCAGCCTGCCCGAGCCGCTTGATTGACCACCCAGCCGTCCGGCCTGCCTTTGGCAGCTGCTCGGCTACCTGTATCGAATAGCCATGCCGCCTCGTATTTCGTCAAAGCAATCAGCTGCTACCAAGCGGCCCCTGGCCACGTGGTTTCTGGCTGGTGGGGTAGTCCTGGTCAGCCTGTGGTTGTTCCCCCAGGCCTGCCGACAGATGAAGAGCGATCTGATCGCGTCCCCGGCCAGAGTCACGATCAATCCTCAGGCCAGCCAGGCTCGGCCGGTGGAAGATGCCCGAATCTGGCGCCAGCATCGCCAAAGTCTCGAGACTGCACTGCAATTGCAGCCGGACAATGCGACGGCCCATGCGGACCTCGCAGCCCTACATATGGCCGCTGTAACGGTGCCGGACCTCAGCGACGATGAGATCGTCGAAAATCGACTGGCCGCGATCATTCATTTCCGGGAGGCAACTCATTTACGCCCGGCGGATCCGCGTCTATGGCTGGGCCTGGCCCGGGCCTATCTGATGGCGGGGGATCTGGGGCCCGGCTTCCAGGAAGCCTGGCAGCGCGCCGCCATCCTCGGTCCGCATGAAGCGGTGGTGCACACCGGTCTTTTCGAGATGGCGCTGGCTATCCGTCCTCCGGCATCCCTGCCTGCGATGACCGATTGGGTGCGCGATCTTTACCGCGCGGCCGATGACCGCAAGCGTGCCGCGATGCGCCGTGTTGCCGGGGGCTATGGGGTAAATCTCGACGACGGTGGCCGTTTGAGCTTGGTCGAATTGCCGGAAGCGGAGGCGAAGGCCGATCCCGCGGCCGCGCCAGCGCCCGATAACGCTGACAGCGCTACGCCTTGACCCGAGCGCTACTCTGTCTGGCACTCCGGCGATGACCAGGAGTGTTGTAGCGCTTAAAAGGTCAGTATTCCCGAGCTTTGCCGGGGATACTGACTGAATCACGATGACGCGCCGCGAGAACGTTCTGTATTGGTATGGCCGTCCTTCGGCAGGAACCGACGCCCGAACCGGTTCAAGCTCAGTTCCAAGTGCCTATACATCCAGTCAGACAGGAAAAGAGAGAGAGTAATTGCAATGACGTAACAAGCGATTAGGTGGGGAATTGTCGGGAAATGGAATTTTCCGACAATAATCGTCGTAATTCGGATGGTAAACATGTGTACGAGGTAGAGGCTGTATGATCCATCGCCCACGCGTTCGGCTAGATGAGACAGACGAGTCGGGAGATAAGCGAACAGCGACTTCTGTGACAAAACAACACCGGCGACAATGAGAGCAGAAGGTCCTCCCCAGGCCCAGAAGCGGATCTCATAGGCTGTCGGATCGGGCAACTGGCCGCTTAATTGCAGCCCCAAAAGTCCGGAGATGACCATTCCGAATGCCAAGGTGGTTGGAACCGATACGCCGCGCATAAACAAGTGCGCGACAACCCCGCCCATCAGGAACTCCAGGATGATCGGACGCGTCCAGAACCAAGGCTGTGCATACGATCGATCGATGAACAGGCCGATGCAAGGCAGCACAACTAACAGGCCAGCCATGATAAATGGGCGGAATTTCTCCTTATTCAAGATCGCTACGCAAAACAGGGTGTAGAACAGCATCTCAAAGTTCAGTGTCCAACCGAGTCCTAAGACGGGTGTAAAGTGTCCATCGTCCCGTGGAAATGGAATGAATAGAAAAGAGCTAATCACATACTGGAAATCAATGTGATTATGATATTTTAAGCTTGGATCTGCGAAGGTAACGCCGAGCGTCAGGAATGTGAGGCACCAGTAAAGCGGGGCTACGCGGAGGACACGTTTCAGCAGAAAATTGGCGGCCGATGCAGGGGTCTGGGGCAAGTTCCTTGTGACATACACCATGATGAAGCCGCTAATGATGAAGAACAGATCAACACCTGCCTGGCCAACGATCTCAACGTTGGTTGCGTCGAGAAAGGTTGGGCCGATGGTGCGCCTGATTTCTTTCTGAAGATGAGAAATCAAGACAAGAAGCGCTGCGGCTCCTCGCAATATCTGTATTGATTTCAGCTTTCCGGCGTCGTCGTGCATCTCGAAGCTTCCTGACTGGAGGGGGATTGCGACTTCTATTAGTTTCAAAAGCCGTGATTTGGATCTGGATGCATATTCCACGAATCGGGAGTCAGTGCAGTTTCCGAGCGGACCCCTCGTATCTTTTAAGAAAACAGAAGCCTATATTCTTTCCTCAAGGAGATACGGTGCCGACAGATTTAGCGCAATCATGCAGTCCACCGTGCCCCCCCGGTGGTTGCTGAGCGGTTTCACGATGAAATCTCGGCGAGGAGAGCGTCGGAGATACGGCCGGCGAAGTCCCGATCGATCACAGTCGAGCGCCCCCGACAGATCGACATCGCGATCCGGCGCGCATCTCCTTCGCTCGTCGTGGGTTCCACCACGATCCGCAACGCCGGGAATGCTGTCTTAGGGCCGTAGAGGTGGAACGAGCCGCCCTCTTCTGTTCGCAAGCGACCGAGAATTGTAGAGACGATGACCCGATCTCCGCCTTCCGCGGCCAGGACGATTTCGGTCTCTTCTTCCGTCTCCACGCGCCACGAGCGCGCGTCGACGAGGAACATCGAGCGCGCCATACGTTCGGCGAGCCCGAGCCAGACATCGACGATGAGGAGCCCGTCATCACCTGAGGGGGCGAGCCAACGGGCGACCCGGCCACCGTGGCGATCGAATCCATCGTGAGTGCCACCGACTCCGGGGGCGATTTTGGACAGGACGGAGGCTTCCCCTACGCCCAGGAAGCGTCCTCGACCACGCCGACCTACCCGGAAGGGGCCGATGAATTCGATCGGTTCGATCCCCGGGAAAGTCGGTCCGTTGTGTGATGCTGCTGACCGGCAGGCATCGCGCTCTGGTCCTGCTTTGTAGGAAGCAACGCCTGGATCAACAAAGAACCGCAAGCCGCCGATATCGAGTTCAACAGAAAGGAAATCGGCGTGTGCGTGTCCTGGGTTGTCATCGGGCCCGCAGGGGCCAGCGTCAAAGATTACCGATAAGGCTCCATGCTCGACGCGGGCGTAGCCGGCCTCAGGGAGACGGTGGACGCCCTCAGACCATGTCGTTCCCACTGCGCTGAGCGCTGCGGGCGAGGGGCCGTCGCCAACTGCCGCATCGTTGAAGACAGCAATTCCGCCGTCTCCATGAGTCATCAGCGCCAGCGCCGGCCGCATTGCTTCAGCGAGCCGCCCGACGGCGCCGTGATAAGGCTCGGGCAGCACCCGTCCAGCAATTAGCGCGTCGAGATGTCCGAGCATGTGGCATTGATAGGTCGCGCTACGTTCAAGTTGCATGCCGTCAGCACCTACTTGCGCGGTCATAGTCGCGACAAATTCCGCGGTATGGCGGGCAAGCGCCGACCCGTCGTCGAAGAGCCGATCAGCAACACACTGGGCGAAGACTTCCGATGCGAAGTGGTTGTAGCCGAGATCGTCCTCACGAATCTCCGCCACGACAGCCCTTAGCAAAGCGATATGCGCCACCAAACGCCCGATCTCTGGCCGCGAAGCGAGGTTGGGCTCGCGCCCGAGGATGGCTGAGAGGCCAGCCACCACGTTCACCAGGCGGCGAGCTGCGGAAAGCGCATGCCACGGAATAGTGAGCGTTCCCTTGCCAAGCGGCGCGGCGCGCGCGAGGCGCGAAACGTAGGCATCAAGCCGCACGAGATCTTCACTGGGCTTGCCATCCAGCAATGTTGCCTGCTCGACAAAGGACAGGAAGAAGCAGCGGTTGACATCACTCGCCGGGATACCGCCTGGTACGGACCATGCGATAGCATCCACGTCTGCAACGCTTGCCACGTCGCCCGACAGGTCAAAGATGAGTGCATCTGCCTGCGCGTCCCATGCAAAGGCGCTACTTGTAAGGCGACGTATCGCCTCGGCGAAGGCAAGCAAGTCGGAATGAAGGAGCATGGCAACGACACGTGCGACGTCGGGCGGAATAACGCCAAGCAAGCGTGCCGGATCCGCTGCCCGGACAAGCCGCCTCTGCCGGATCTCGCGACGTAGGCGCAGGGTAATCGCCCGAGTGGGCACGTGGCGAAGCGCGGATAGCGTCGGTCGTACTACGCGTAGTTTCATTTTATCCTTCACATCTTCGACATCGAAACCCCAAGATACAGAACCTTGAGGAAGTACTATCCCCTATCACCGAGAAATAAAAATCTCGTTGTTCTGAAACGCATAATTAAGAAATAGGCTAAAACCGGCACCAATATGGAAACGATGATAATCATGGCGTCCATATTCAGGCCCACTCCTCGAAGGAAGAAGTGCACATAGTTGTGAAGAGCCATGATAACTAATGAGGCTGCGCCAAGAATAAGAGCCGGCTTGTTTTCGATAATTTTGTAGTATTTCTCTGTCGCCATAATTATAAAATAAACAAGAGACAGGGAGAGAGGGAAAATAAGAAACGCTGGGAAGTATCTAGAATATTTCATGTCCAAGATGAAATGAGTGCCAGTCACCTCAAGCGCAATCCACAAAATGACAATGCCAGAAGATAGGATGGTTATATAATTTTCAAATCTGAAATTGCGGATTAAATTTCCAAACCAAAAGCACAGCAAACCAAATGGCACTGCAGAAATGCCGAGTGGAAAAATAATTCGATCAAAGAAAAGAGAGAGTGTGGAACTTGAAATGTACACGAATGCCATTGTGATCAGCATTTTCTTTTCAGTGGCATTCCCAAGAACATGAAATAATTTGCAATATATGATCTGAACAAAGAAAAGTGCAGTAAGAAACCAAAAGACCCCAATCTCAAGATGTAGGAAGGTTCCGCCTAATATTAAGCGAACGATGGACATGCCATAATCTATAAGTGTCCAGTCGCCCCTTGCGAGATGTGTGAGATCAATTATGGCCGTGAGCAAAATCAAAAAACTGGCATAAGGGATTATTAGCGTTTTAACTCTCTTAATTGCAAAGTCATGAAGAGGTGCCGCCTTAAAAAGGTAGCCCGATATGACAAAAAAGAGGGGCATGTGGAATAAATAAATATAGCGAACGAAAGCGGAGATATCTCGCTCAGGGGGAATAATGGCAACGTGGCCATAAACTACGAGGATGATGCCTGCCCCCTTTAGAAAGTCGATCCATTCCAGTTTTGAGACCCTGGCACCGTCATTCAATCCACTCATCATATTCCCTTAGCTCAGTCTAAAGCGCCTTGACGTTTTCTATTGTTGAATGTACATGCTTGGCGATCACTCTTGCTTGTAAACTCGAGCATAGTCACAAACGAAAACATCGTCCATGTTAAAATCGGATGTGCGATTCTTCGGCAATGGCCATGGCACTTCAATTCCAATTTTTATGATCTCGTCTACTTGAGATACACCGCCATCCTTTGTTTTCCATGCCTCTTGGCCGTCGACATAAAAAATGTATTCGATCGGCGTCCATAGGACTGAAAACACGTGCCAATCCTCAAGCTTCCCCTTTATTCCGGATTTGACACCGGTGGTTTTATGCTCTTTTCCATACCCATCCCAGTGCAGATTCAAATAAACCTCATCATGGCGGCTGGATTGCTCCATGACGTCGATCTCCGTCCCATCGCGTCCTTCATCTTCCGTCCGATTGACTGATTGGGATGTGATCCATATGGCTGGTCTGTATTCAGGATGGGGGGATAGCTTGCACTGGAAGGTGAAGAAGCCTCCAGTCGTTGCGAATTTCTTATATGTGTCGATCCCCGCGCCGACGACTTTGTCTTCGCGGCTCGTGGCCTTAAACACAATGTGGCCTTTGTTATCCAGAGCTACGTTTGCAGGGGACCAGAATCCCATGCCACGCGGGCCGTCGGAATTCACATTCCATTTGGCTTTGTCGATCTCCTGCCCATCAAATTCATCATTCCAGATCAGCTTCCAACTCTTTCCGGGATCTGGCTGAGGCAGGGATTCCTCAGCTTTCGATTGGCCGAGAAACAATAGAGCGATAGTGGTGGCGAGGCTAATTCCAAATGGACGCATGATCTATAATTATCCTCAAATTTCATCTATTGTTTGGAAAGCTCAAGGATCTATGCTTGGAGGGCAATATGAAGTTAACCTATTGGCGTGAGCAGGCTGAAGGATACGAAGGTAAAAAATCTGCCGCTCCGTGTACCCGACTTCGGCTGTGACAGATCGACCAACGCGATCAGCAGCCCCCGTGGCACTACCGTACCCATATCTTGAAGCCGCCGCCGTTACTTTGTCGCCTTCGGGTGCGGTCCATATCCGCGCCCTACGAAGCTGCGTCTTTTAATGTCGCTGTCGATCGTGCTCGGAAACTCGGGAGGCATTCCTAGCCGTTTCGAGGGGGTGGGCGGCGCCCAAGGAGATGACCATCCAGGCGGGGATGGAAACCATCAATGCATTCTGAAACATCAAGACTTCAGTCATGTTGTGAACGAGGAAGGCTAGAAATACAGATGCGCAAAAGTTTACTCTGGAATCTCCCCATTGAGCGCGATCCAGGAGCTTCCAGATGTTCATTGCAAATATGAATATTAAAGATAAACCGATGAGTCCTTTCTGAAGGAAAATCTGCAAATAATAATTATGCGAACTGAAGTCGGTAGGAAGAAAATCCTTTGGCAATACTTCCCCTCCAGCACCGAATATCGGTGTGTCCGCTGCGTAATCCAGGATAAATGGCCACAGATCTTGGCGGCCCGAAGTCAACTGACGGCCTGTTTTATCTTGGGTCAGTAAATTTAATTGCCGGGTGATTTCAAAATCATCTATATGAATATAAAAATAGAAAAATATCGACATTGCCGATATTAGAAAAGCAAATATGAGAAGCGACCGTGATCTGCTGTATTGGATTTTATTGAGGATTGTAAACAATCCAAAAATCGTAAAAGATAGATAAATAAGAGCTCTGAAATCGTAAAAAATACCGAGGGAGCTTAAAATGAAAAAAATCAACAAAGAGGATGTTATTCTCTTCTGATGTGGCTTTTCGTATATGTATAGATAATATGCTATACAAGATGCATACAGGACTGCTCCCATGTCCGAGTTTTTGGGGTTCAGGCCGAGCATGCCGGTGCCAATCAATGCTATCGCCTCAATAAACAATACCGATCTAAAAAAATTTGATTGCAGAAAGATCGATCCAAAATTAATATAAAAAACTGTTATCACAGTAGCGCACGATATTGAAACGGTATGTTTTATGCCGCTTCCCGTAGGATTATTTAAGACGTCTAAGAAGTAAAGCGCTGACAAAAAAAGTATGGGCCAAAATAAAAATAGTGGTCGATGCAAATATCTGGCATTGATGGCCATATATAGTATGCAGAGCATGGCACATAGAAAGACCGAAGCCGCCAGAAGCTCCGGAGCTCTATTCGCAGCCAGAAGGGAAATGGCAATCGCAGGTAGGGGAATTGCCCCAATCCCCATGCCCAGAGCGTCTCCCTGCCGTAGGCTAGAACCTCGGTGCGCTGCCGAATTTGCGAGTTGAGTGGGTATCAATGGTAATTCCTATGAGCGCTCGGCGCCGGTCCCGATCCTGAGATCTGCCGACATGCATAAGCATGTTAATGAAAGACGTCACCCCGAAACGCTGGTCTGCGATATGGCAGCTAATCGCGATAGCGCAGCTTCAGATATCTAAATCATCGGATTATTTCCGTATGTCAATTCGATAAAGCATCGATGCCGAAATAAAGATGATAGAGCGTGCTTGCCGGCATTACTGAGGCGAGGGCTCGGTCCTCCGAGTCGACGTGGTCGATCCAGCCGCCGCCGAGGTCTGGTCGGCAGTAGACCTCAAGGAGTCGTGACAGGATTGCTGCCGCCGACGGATCGGGTGGATGCCGATTGATTGCGGCCTCGGTCATCAAGGATTTCAGAGCTTCGGCATGTGGCCAACTGCGGCTCGTGGCGCGGCGCAGGGAGCCGTTCTCGCCAATCTCGTCAACGATTCGGCCTCGCTCAACATCGAGGCCGGCGGAAATCGCGAGCGCGATCAGGCGCTCGACGACTGCGCTCTGGTCCTCGCCGCTCGCCGTCTGCCAACGCCGCAGGAGCCAGGCCCATTCGAAGAGATGTCCTGGTTCGACGCTGCCTTTGCCCGGAGCCGGGTAGACGCGCCAGTCGTCCAGGAAGTACTCGCGCAGCGCGCCGGTCTCAAGGTCGATGAAGCGCTGGACCGCAAGATCGCGCAGCCTGCGCCCGCGTTCGAGGACGTCGGCTCGGCCTGTCGTCTCAAAGAGGGCGATGTATGCCTCGAAAAGGTGCATGTGCGGATTCTGCCGACGCAGTGCGTCGGGGCGCGGCAAGCAGTCCCACAAGCCTCCGTTGGCAGGATCGACGAAGGCCTTGTCAAGGAAAGCGAGCGTCGCCTCTATTGCTTCCTCAAACTCAGGCGCACGCTCAAGCCGCATCACCCAAGCGAGGGCAAAGAGCACGAAGGCATGGGAGTAGAGATCCCGCTTGCTGTCGACTGGACGCCCGGCGCGATCGATCGAGAAGACCCAGCCGGGTTGGCCGTCGGTAGCATGATAGGCAGCAATCGTTCGCCGCATCGTGCCGAGCGCAAGTTCCCGGCCATTAACAGAACGTCCTGACAAGGCCGCCGCTGCGTAGACCGAGATCTGCCGCGACTGCACCATCACCCGTCGCGGTACGGTCCGCACCGGTTCGCCCGTAAAGGTCAGTTGCTCTTCGAAGAATCCGGTCTCAGCATCGAAGCCTCGCGTCGACCATTGCGGCAGAGCCTGGCTACAGAGCCAATTCTCAGCTCGTCGCGCTGTCATCTCTAAATCTCTATTGTTGCAACTCATCGGTAGGGGTCAGCGAACTCAAGATAGTTCTGGACGTAGAGCTGCAATCCATCCTCCAGCGAGGTGGTTGGCTTGGCATATCCAGCGGCCCGCAATTTGTCGAGTGAGGCGCGCGTGTAGTATTGATATTTACCCTTGAGTGCGTCCGGCAGGTCGATGAAGTCGATCTTCGGATCCAGTCCCAGCTCGCGAAAAATGATCTCCGCTTTGTAGCGGAAGGAGCGGGCCTCCCCCGAGCCGACGTTGTAGAGGCCGGAGGGAGCAGAGACGTCCTCGAGCGCCCATCGCGCCACGTCCACGCAGTCGCCCACCCAGACAAAGTCGCGTAGCTGCTCGCCGTCGGCGTAGTCAGGGTTGTCGGAGCGGAAGAGCCGTACAGAGCCCTTTTCGCGGATCTGGGCGTGGAGTTGCACCGCTACCGAGCGCTGCCCGCCCTTGTGATATTCGTTCGGTCCATAGACGTTGAAGAACTTGAGGCCGGCCCAGCGCTGTGGCGTCGCTTCCCCCTTCTCCAGGGTGCGTGCGACCCAGCGATCAAAGACATGCTTGCTCCAGCCGTAGGCATTGAGCGGGCGCAGTCCGGCGAGATGGGGCTCGTCGGCGGCGTCAACAAAGCCCCGAGTGTCGTCGCCGTAGGTGGCGGCGGAGGAGGCGTAGACGAGCGGGATGCCGGCTCGTGCCGCGAAGGTCCATAGGTCGACGGAGAGGCGGAAGTTGTTGCGCACGATCGCGTCGGCGTCGCGCTCGGTGGTCGTCGAGATCGCGCCCATGTGAACGATGCCGCGGATCGCTCCGGCATTGGCTTCAAGGAAGGGGAACAGCGCTTCCGGTACGACGATGTCGCGTAGCCGCCGCTTGGCGATGTTGCGCCATTTGAAATCGTCGCTGCCGAGCCAGTCGACGATGACGATGTCGGCTCCGTCGTCATCGAGCGAGGCAGCGACGTTGGAGCCGATGAAGCCGGCGCCACCGGTGATCACGTACATATCGAGGTCTCCGAAATCTGTCAGGAAAACAAGGCTGCGGCGCGGCGTGCGGCCTGAAGAAAGTCGGGGGCGACATCGCCTTCGCCATTCGGGTCAATGCGAATTCCGGGGATGCCGGCCGCCATCGCCGCCCCCATGTCGGCGTCGCTGTCGCCGATCATCACGGCATGATTGGGGCCGAAGCCGAGATCCTCCATCGCTGCCCTGATCATGCCCGGCGCCGGCTTGCGGCAGTAGCAGCCGTCGTTCGGTCCGTGGGGGCAGTGTTCAATGGCCTCGAGCGTCAGTCCCGCGCTCGCCAGTAGTTCGACGAGTCGGGTGTGGATGGTGGCGAGCGCGGCTTCGTCAAAGTAGCCACGTGCTATGCCCGACTGGTTGGTAATGAGGACAAGGCCGAAGCCTGCGTCGCGCAACAGGCGCATTCCATCGAGGGCCCCAGGAGCGAACTCGATGCCATTCGGATCACTGAGATAGACCTTGTCCACGATGATCGTTCCGTCGCGATCAAGCAGGGCCCAAGCCCTGAAGGTCTTCTTCATGGGGCTCATGACGCCGACGGCTCCCGACTGCGGGCGATGATGTTGGTCGTACTGTGTCCCTGTTCAAGTGGTACGAGCACCACCTCGCCGCCGTAGGATCGGACGAAGCCGGAGCCGACCACCGTCTCCACGGTGTAGTCGGCCCCCTTGATGAGGCGGTCGGGCCGGAGGAGTTCGATGAGACTCATTGGAGTGGCCTCGTCAAACAGGGTGACGAGGTCGACACTTTCAATTGACGCCATGACGATCGATCGGGCGGTCTCGTTCTGCACCGGGCGCGTCGGCCCCTTGATACGGCGCACCGAGGCGTCGGTGTTAAGTGCCACAACGAGCCGGTCGCAGGTCGTCCGCGCGCGCCGGAGCAGTTCCACGTGGCCGGGATGCAGAAGATCGAAGCAGCCATTGGTGAAGCCGACTTTGAGGCCATGCTCTTTCCAGTCGGCGATCATCTCCGCTGCGGCCTCCGCGGACACTATCTTGGGGTTACCGCGTTCGGCGCCGAAAGCGAGCGTTTTAGCGAGTTCGCGCGCTCGCACAACTGCCGTGCCGCGCTTGCCGACAGAGATGCCGGCGGCGGCGTTGGCCATGCGCGCGGCGTCGGAGACTGGGGCGCCGGTAGTAAGCGCTAGCGACAGGGTCGCGACCACTGTATCGCCAGCACCGGAGACGTCGAAAACCTCGGTCGCGACTGTCGGAATATCGATCGAGCGTTCGCCTCCCTCGGCCGGCGCCCAGATCGTCATGCCCTGCGCGCCGCGGGTGAGGATGACGGCGTCTACCCCCGCCAGTTCGCGGATCGCCTTGGCGGCGGTGTCGACGTTCTCGGCGATCGAGCAGTCGATGCCGGCGATCATCGTCGCCTCGGAGGCGTTCGGCGTCATCACTGAGGCGCCGGCGTAGCGGGCGACGTCGCGCGTCTTCGGGTCGACCACCACCGGCACCGAGCGCGCCCGTGCTGCAGCGATCACCCGACGGATGACCGGCGGCGACAACACACCCTTGGCGTAGTCGGAGAGGACGAGTGCCGCGGCGTCCGCGAGGCTCTCGACGACACGCTCGACGATTGCGTCTTCGGTCGCCGGATCAACCACGAGCAGGCGCTCGACGTCGAGACGCATGATCTGCTGCGAGCCCGACACGAAGCGGGTCTTGACCGTGGTCGGGTGGCCGGCGACGCGGACGAAGCGGCCGGTGATGCCGTCCTCGCCGCATAGCCGGTCAGCGACCATGTCGCCGTCCGCGTCGTCGCCGAGGACCCCGATCAGCGACGCGCGGCCGCCGAGCGCCACCACGTTGCGCGCGACGTTGGCCGCACCGCCGAGCATCGAGCGCTCGGACTGATAGTGGAGGACAGGAATGGGCGCTTCCGGCGAGACGCGCTCGACGCGACCGTAGACGAAGCGGTCGAGCATCACGTCGCCGAGGACGACGACCTTCGCGTCCTCCCAAGAACTGATTGCTTCCAGACTCATGTCACGGCTGCTCTGTAGTTGAGACCAACACGGTCGAATCGAGGGGGATGCGCGCTGCAGCAGGGAGGAGTGAGATGTCGTGCACGATCTGATCCACCGTTATGCCGGTCATGCAGCGACGATCATATGGGCAGTTTCCCTTTAGCGGCGTGAACCAGCAGGGTCTGCAGGCGAGTTGCTCGCGGCTCGCGACCACATGCGAAAGTGCCCCCCAGGGGCGCGTTTCGTTAGGGTTGGTTGGTCCGACTGCGGTGACGGTCGGCACCCCCGAACTCGCCGCGATGTGACCGAGGGCAGAATCGCTGCCTAGGAAACCGACCGCGCACGACAGGATGGCTTTGGTCTCATCGAGACTGCAACCCGACATGGGCACCACGTCAGTCGGAAACGGCTCGAACTGCGGCACCAGATCCATGTCGTCTGGGCCGAACATCACGACGAAGCGAAGCCCTGGATCAAGCGCCCGAAGCGCCTCGATCACGCCGCATACAAGTGGAATCGGCAAGCGTTTCTCAATACCCGGCCCACGACTGCTGCCTGGATGAAAGGCGAAGTAGCGTGCGTCCGCGAGGCCACTTGCGGCCAGTCGCGCCTTTGCGGAGAGACGCGCGGCTTCCGCTATCGGCAGGTCGAACGTGGGTTTCTCCACTGCGCCCCCCGTCCAGATCGATAGGGTTTGGAGCATGCGGTCGACCCGATGGACGGTCGGATCTAACAAATTTCGATGGGTATAGAGGAATCCGAGGCGGTTGGCGTCCCCGATGATAGTACGCACGCCTGAGATAAAACGCAGCAGCAGCGGCACCAGCGGCGTGATGCGCGTCGCGACATAGACTGCGTCGAAGTGCCGGCTACGCAGCGTAGTGAAGAATCGCATGAGCCCGACGAGATCGGAGTTAGGCGGCACCTGTAAGATTTCATCGACAAATGGTGAGCCTTCCATTAGCGACGCCTGCGCCTTTCCGCGCACCATCAGGATGATGCGGGCCGATGGATTAAGCCGTCGCAGTTCCGATAGGACCGGAACGGTCATTACCAGATCGCCGAGCCCCCAGTGTTGAAATACGCCGATTGTAGCCATCTGATACCCCCTCATCCTCTTGTTTACGCCCCCTTAGCCCGCAAAGAGAGAGCGAAATTGGCTCGGCCGTGTGGTCGCCCCAACCCAAGTGCCATCGCGTCGTTTGACGATCCAAAGCATTGTTCCATACATGCCTACGAAGACTAATGCTTGGATCGCCGCGGTTGCCATCGAGCCAAGGTGACTAAAAGTCGCTACGAGCGCCGTCTCGATTGCCACCGTCGTGGCTAGGAGACTTAGCACTAGTCCTGCGCGTCCCGTCATCTTGAGTATCTCGTCGACGGCCCCACCGATGCATTCGCCAAGAGTGCCGACCATCAAGATGGCCAAGATCCAAGCAGACTCTCGATAGGGTTCGCCAAAAACGAACGCGATCAACGATGGGCCAAGCGTTACCGTCCCGAGTGTTGCCACGACCGCGGTCACCGTTGCCACCGTTGCCGTGCGCCGTCCCTCGCGGCCGATGCCGATCCAGTCGTCTTGAGCTGCGAGTCGCACAATAGTGGGCCGGATGGTGAATCGGATCGCGGCCATCACTGCTGCAATGGCGACGTTGAGGCGCGAGGCCGTGGCAAAGAGTGCTGCAGTTGCCACGCCTTGCCATAAGCCAATGGCCCACACTGGGATCCAGTAGAGGCAACTTTGCAGTAGGCGAGACACGCTAATCGGCAGCCCTAATCGGAGGACAGGACCGATTGGCGCGCGCACATTATTGGAAACGGGGTAGGAAAGTGTTGCCAAGACTGCACAGGTAATCGACGCTCCAGCGCAGAGAATGCCACCGCCGACCGCCGCGGCGAGTGTCAATTCAAGCTTCGGCTGGGCGGCGAGGAGCAAGTAGGGTACCGAGGTAACGAACAGGGCGATGTTCATCGCCGGATAGAAGAAAAAAGCGCCGAGTGAGGATCGGCCGGCCGCTACTAGGATCTGCGAAGCAAAGAAGGTCGCTCCATAACAAAACCACCACAATGCGGTTGTTGCGATGACTGCGCGGGTGATGAGAGCCCCCTCGAAAACGAGACCCGCTGCCACTCCGATCAAGATCGTCGCCACTGCGATTGCTACTGACATGAGAGCCGACCGTCCGATCAGAGAACGAATCTCGTCACGTTTTCCCGTCGCGTCGGCATGAGCTACGAAGCGCACGAGACCGTCAGGAAATCCGGCGCCAAAGAGGAAGTAGGTGGCGTTGATGATGCCAAAGATTTCAAAATAGATGCCCGTCTCTTCTCGCCCAAGTCGACGGGTAATAAGCACCACCACCAGGAACTGGAGAATTAGTGAAGAATATCGGAAGAGGATCGGTAAGAAATATCGCATGAGGAATCCTTGGCCAACGAACACTTCGCGGGGAGCGGAGCGGAACGATTAGCGGATGGCGGCAAAAAACTCCTGTTCAAGCTTGAGGAAATGAGATTCCCAAGTCCACTCGGCGAGCGCGTACGCGCGCGCGGATTTGCCTTGCTTTTCCGCCCGATCAGAGTCCGACAAGAGAGCCACCACTGCCGCAGCGAAAGCGATTGGTTCATCGGCAATGATAATAGCTTCGGGAGGAGCGTTGATGCCCTCATTGGCTACGGAGGTCGCCACGATTGCCTTGCCACTTGCCAGATATTCGATGAGTTTGTTTTGCATGCCCCCCCCTGCTTGCATCGGATTGATGCAGACACTTGCTTCCGCGATCAGGTCGGCTGGGTGGTCTACCGCACCGGTGACGTTCACCCCGGGCAATGAACCGAGCTCAAGTATTTCCCGGGTTGGTTCTCGTCCAACAATCGACCATGTTGCCTGTGGACGTTCTTTGAGCACGAGAGGCCAGACGTTGCGGGCAAACCATTGCGCTGCTTGCACATTGGTAGGAGTGCGCATGACCCCAGAGAAGACGAGATGGTCGGGTTTGACAGCGATGTCGTTGCGTGGCTTGAAGCGCTTCACATCGGTTCCGTGCGCACCGTAAACATAATTGTTAATCGAAGGATGTCCCCACTTATCACAGGCTGCACGGATTTGCTCAACGTCGCTGTTGCCGATCAAGACTGACTTAGTAAAATGCCGCCATATACGAGCCTCATAGCGCGCCACCAACCGGCGTTCGATCTCGTAGAGAATCTTGATCGCGAGATTCGGTGCATTTTTTGCGATACGGCTTGCATTGAGAGTCTGGGAGAGTTGAAAGGCGAGAAAGCTCGCCGGCCGGCCGCTGCGCGCTTCTTTCGGTGTGCCAGTTGGAAAGCCTAGATCGCGAGTGATCTCAGCGCTTCGAAAATAATAGGTATAGAGGATGTCGTAACCATTATGTTGTACCTTCCGACGAACTTCGCGCACCTGCTTCGGATGGCTGAACAGCGCTACCTGTAATGGCAGGAACTTGGTGACGAGGCCTGAAAGACCAAGCAAGATGCTCAAGAGAGTGACCCTGTAAGCATGGGTCTCGCGCGTGTGGTCACGCAGCCAGTTGCGGTCATCATGCGACACTGAAGCACCGGCATCAACATAATGCAGATCGACTGAATGGCCTCTGGCGTGAAGAAAGGCAAGGAGATGTGCGACTGTCATCTGATCGGCTCGGCGCATAGGGAGCGGCGATCTACTATATACAACGCAAATCCGCAGCTTTCTCTCCGAGGACCTAATTTCAGGGACTGCAGGAAATGACATTGACCAATCCTTTGCAAGGTCAAGACCAGCCGTGCGTGGCCGATCTTACTCAGTTACGTTTCAAGTGAACGACGATGGGGGCAGTTCGGTGCTGGTCAAAGTATTAATTAAGCGTGATGACACCGTTCAAGTTCGCTTCAGTGCCCCCAATCGATCATCGATTTCCACAGTTCATCTGTACGAACACTCGTGCATTTGAAATAAAGGGTGACTGACCATAGGCTGGCTACCCATGAGTCACCCTTCGTTGGCGAAATTGTGCTAACCGTTGCTCCGCCATCTGATCAACTTTGCGCTGCGGGCGCACCAATTTGATCTAGAAAGCAATCGGCGCAAATGAAAAATGCAAATACAGCATTATTTAGCCAGCCTCATCCACAAGCAGATTCCATCAAGAAAGATTGGAGCCGCGTTGCAGATCAGCATCTTCCTTTGGTGAGGCTTGGGTTGGCATCAATGAGATCGGGTGAATTCAGGGACGAATTCGACGAGAGTTCACGAGCGACTATTTATACTGCCAGCTTTTTCCGATGCGTATCCGGCACCACGATAGGCATCTGCGCCATAGTTGTAACCATATTCCGCGGCGCCATACTGGCCGTGATACGTGCCGGCCTTGGTAAGGTCCAGTTGGTTCAGGACGACGCCCAGCATGTTCGCGCCTGCGCGTTGCAGTCGTGCGATGCTCTTCCGAACCAGAGGGGTCGGGGTGGACATCGCCTTGGCGACGAGGATCGTGCTGGTCGCCAAGGGGGCGAGAACCAATGCCTCGCTGACCAATTCAACTGGAGGAGAGTCGATCATGACGATCTCGAATTGCTGCATCAGAATGGCTAGTTCAATCTTGAATTGATCAGACAGGATCAGTTCCAAGGGGTTGGGGGGGAGGTCTCCGACGGGCATCACCAGCAACTGGCTGTCAGCAATGGTATGCAAGCATTCTGCCAAGGTGGACTGACCGGACACCAGATTGGAAAGCCCTTTGGCGTTCGCGTTCAGACCCAAGCGCCGTCCGATTTGTGGGCGGCGCATATCCGCATCGATCAGCAAAGTACGCTTGGTCTGTGCATGCGCGATCGCCAGGTTGATAGCCAGCGTTGTTTTTCCCTCGCCCGGGATCGAACTTGTGACCAGGATGCATTTGTTGGGTTGATCGAGACTACTCAACAGGACGCCAGTCCGAGCAGTGCGAATGGCCTCTGCGTGCTGACTGTTCGGTTCCTCGATAAAGAGGCGAGCCATCTGGTCATTATTGTGTTCGTCGAGGGCGGGAAGGGCAGTCAACAGAGGAAGGCGTAGCCGCGCCTCTGCGTCGTCACCGCTCTTGAGGGTGTTGTCGAGCTTGTCCAGAAAAATGGATACTGCAGCCCCCGCAAACAAAGCCAACATGAGCGCCACAAGGATGAGTTGACGCTTTTTTGGCTTGATCGGATCCTCCGGCGGGACGGCAGGATCGACGATACGTGCGATGGCAGCCTGAACCTCGCCCGACAAGTTGGTTTCCTTGGCTCGGCTCATGAACATGTCGTAAAGCTCGCGGTTCGTTTGTACTTCCCGTTCGAGTACGGCGAGCTGGAACTCTTCTTTGTTGACCTCCGCGACGCCACTACGGGCTGAACTCAGCGCGCGTTCCAAGCTTTTTTCCGTCGCAAGCGCGGCCTGATATTCGCGCTTGAGGCTGTCAACTACCGCTGCCTGCGAGCTCAGTAGTGCAGTTTGCGCAGCCTGAAGTTCAGCCTGCGTCTGCAAGACCATGCTATTGCGAGCGCCCAAGGTCTGAGACTGTTGGGCAAGCTTCTGTGTCAGCTCGGTCACCCGAGCCTGTGCCCCCATGACCGAAGCGTCCCGCATGATCCACGAGATTCCGCCGTACTGTCCTTGGGGGGCGCTAGCAACTTGCTGGTAAACAGTTTCCAACTGAAGCCGGCGTGCCTGAGCTGCTACCAGCTGTTCGTTGGTGCCGCCAACCTGCTGCCCGGCCAAGGTTTGAGCAGACCCGCCCAAGCTTACAATTCCCTTGCTCTGACGATAGGCTTGCAGAGCCTGCTCCGATTCGCGCAGTTTTTCTCCAAGGTCTCCAAGTTGCTCCTGCAGGAATTTGCTGGCTTGCTGGCTGACCTGAAACTTGGCCACGCGATCGTTCAGGATGTAATTCTCCGCTACCGCATTTGCGAGCTCGGCAGCCAAGGCGGCATCGGTCGATTCCACCTTGACCTTCACCAGCTGGCTGAGGCGCACGGGTTCGATGCTGATATTGGCCTGCAGTTGTTTCGTAGCGTCGCGAAGTTGATCATCTTCAGACGCAGCTTGAAGAGCCCCCAGACCCACCATCGTCTTGAGCTTGGCTATGAACCCATCGGAGTGCCCTTCAGCGGCGTACTCCGGTATGTTCCACAGTTTCAATGCATTAGCCGTGCGCTCGGCAACTTCGCGAGATTTGAGAATCTCGATCTGAGTCTGGTAGTGCTCTTTCGCCTGGATTGCTCCACCGTATACATCTTCAAACGCAACCAGTTTGCTTTGACCTGGTTCAATCTGGACGGTACTGACGCCCTGATAGACTGGTGTGATCGCGAATGAGATTGCGCCAGCCACAACTGCACAAGCTGCTGCGAAGCCCAAAATTGCCCATTTTCGCCTTTTGATGCTGAACCAGTATTCGAGCAGTTCCAGCTTTTGCTCTTCGCTCACCTGTATGCCGATAGGTTGAAACGGTTCAGCCAAGGTAGTGATGCTCGTTTGGGGGAGCGTTGACAGCGGGGTGGGCAGTTTCATGCAGGTGTGTAATTAAATGGATAATGCTAGTCCGATAGCCCCAGTTCTGGCGAGGCGGGCGGCACTCGCTTCGAACGAGTCGATTGGCGACTCGCGACAGTGTTTGAACTGGAGCGCAATAGGACGGAGTTCGTCGCATCGGCAGCCCAGACTAAGGACAACAAGCAGGTGAAGCCGAGTGCGTTGGCGAGAATATGCAGATTGAAATCCAAGCTGCTGTGAAGACCTAACGACAGCGAAGCGAGCATGGCAGCGATCCCGGCACCGCGTCGGATTCGGGGCTGTGCATCATTCAGCATGCGCAGTGCGAGCAGACAACTGGCTAGACCGGTTCCGAGCCAGAGGGCCAAGCCGATCAATCCAGTGTCCGCGGCGACCTCGACGTAGTCATTATGTGCATGCTCGAAGTATTGCGGGTAAACGATAGGTGTTTTGAATGGTGGAAATGCAGCAAAGAACGTGCCCCCCCCATGTCCTGACCAGGGCGCATCCATGGCCAGATCCCAAGCTGCGCGAGGGGCATACGTACGGGCTTCAAGCGTTTCCTCGCGGTAGTTTCGCTCCGCATCGAGACCGCCAGATTCTTCGCGGCCAGCTTGCGTCACCGCCGTTCCGCTGACCCGCTCTACCAATCGGTCAAGACCGACCCACTGGCCAACAACGATCACGTCGATCAGCAGCATGCTGGCCAGTAACCATGAAACGGGCCTGCGGAGCTGGGGAGATGCAAACATGATCGCTAGGCAGATTATGATGAGTGCAGCTAGAAATGCGGCATTACCCATTCGGGAATGCGTCATTACCAGTGCTATTACCAAGATCACCAGCATTAGCCTTACCAGCATCTTGGTGCTGAGGAGAAAGCGCAGCCCCTGCAGTAGAAATTCTTGGCGGCGACTTTTTCGGCCAACACGTTTGGTTTCCGCAGTGCCTTGAAACTGAGAAACCATCAGACCAATTCCTGCCGCGAGACATAACTCCATGTAGCCGGCGAGATGGTCCGGGTTGGGAAATGTTCCTGTAGCTCTCCCACTTTGGCGAAACTCGTAGAAGAAATACTGATAGTGATCAGCTGTCGTCGCCAGTACTACCGCCACTATCGCCTGAAAAACACCTCCGGCAAGTAATGCTCCAAGCAATAGTTGAATGCGCTCGCGGCTGTCACAAAGCAGCAAAACCAGCAGGAACGCCGCGCAACATCCCAATGTGGACGTCAGGTAGCGCGATGTGGCAGCAGCATCTAGTGTAAGGGGGCCGTGGCCAGAGGGTGCTTCCGGGGGGATGCTTAATGGCAGTACGGCTGATCGTAGTGAGTCTGGCCACCATGGCAGCAGTTGCAAGGCAAGAACGCCGCAGAAACCACCGAGCATCGCCAATGGTAGCCAAGCCTTTCTTAGTCGCTGAGCCCATCTCCCGGATTCGTTTGCATAGATCACTCCGCCGGCTACCAGTGCCAGCAGCAATCCCCACAGCCAAAGGCTAAGGAAAGCAGCGGCCCAAGGTCTATTACTGCCTAATGGAAGGGGTGCCCAGATGAGTGCTGTCAGGAACGCCCAAAAAACAAAGCCAAACAACCCATGGAGCGGGTTGTTTGGCTTGAGTTGACGTTGGGCAACAACATCCGGACACTGCATTCGCAGTGCCATTATTGGCCCTAATGGCGCAAATTAGGCTGCGCTAACGGGCAGATCCTTAAAGATCTGACGGTAGCGGGCCTGAACTGAACTCGGGAGCGCCTTGTACGTGGCTACGAGCACCTTGCGACTCGCTGACGGCAGCTTGGCATAGAATGCTTTCAAATCTTGCTGGTTCAGCGGCGGCAAGGCAATTGCCGGCTGGGCTGTTCCCCCGATAGCAGAGGTGGCCGCTAGCTGTTTTGCGAGGCTTTGGCTGTTGGTCCCAGCGTGGGCGGCCCCAGAAACGACGAGGGCAAGTGCAAGAGCTGTTTTTGCAAATTTTGCAACATTGACATCCATCATTTTCGATCCCCAATCGTTGCCTAGAGTAATGCTGCGTATATGGCCCTGCTGAGACGATACCGTAAGCATCTCGGTATTCGCAAGCTCGTAAGTCCTTCATCAATTGAGCTGTGAACAATTTCAGCAAAAATCGCGCCAAAAGGTGATTCTGCCTTTATCGCGTGACGGAGCAATGGTCATGAACTGAAGTGACGCAGGTAAGACAGCTCAGCAGACAATGTCGAGAAAATCTATAATTATTTGATATAAAAAGAAAAATTTATCTATCTGAGCCACTTCAGGGGCGGCGACAGACTTGGCGCGGGAATTGCTGAGGTGGGCTAGGTTTCCCGTAGAGGTAAGATGGGATATGGCTGATGTGCGCCTTTTTCTTTAGCCGACATCGCGAGAATGTTGGGGGCTGGACGTGATTCCGATCACAAATCCCCCCTCAGCTTCGCACTCATGCAATGTTGATCAAGGCAGATTACCTGAGGCGGAAAGTTGAAGATCCGCTGTCACCCAGCCGTTCTTAGCTGAAAAGATCTAATGGTCGCCGAAATGCTTCAGCGTCGCCTCCCGAATGTCGTCATTCCCGAGGTCGGCGGGACGAGGACTGGCGAGCCCTGCTATGCCTTTTGAACTTAACCCCCCCCAAAAAAAACTGTGTGCGTTCGTTTACCGAGATGCAGGGCAAGAGCCTCAATGAATAATCTTCAGGCGCGGGGCGTCGACGGGTGTTGCCAACGTGTTTGAAGTTCGAGCCGAGCGCAAACAGTTTTTGAGTGTCCCGCCGTCCGTATCTGCAACGGTGGCAGCAGTGATGGAGCCGGCAATCGCAGTGCTTTGCTTCGCTTTGATGCACAAGGTGTACGGTCGGGCGTTTGACGGTGCCAGTACCATCACTATCCTGCTGACGCTTGTTTTGATGTTCCCTGGAATCAGTTATTTCGGACGCTCGGGAGTTGGCGTCATCATCGATATCGTTGCTTCTTGGGGCGGGGTCGTTCTGGTCCTGATTGCAGTCGCGCTCGCGACACGCAGCGCGCATCGATTTGACCACGGATTACTGCGTGCCTGGTTTATCGTGACTCCGTGCCTTCAGTGGCTGGCGGTGACCGTGGGTACGAGGGTGCTTTTGAATCATTTGGATCAGCCTGGCGTGCGTAGGCGCGCTGTAATCGTTGGTGCGAATGCAGTTGGAATTCGGCTCGCGCAAACTTTGAAATCAAATAGGACGCGAGGGCACGAGTTTGTCGGTTACTTTGATGATCGCGGAGGGGAGCGAATCGATTTGACGTCTACCGAGCGGGTGACCGGTGCGCTGGCTGAGTTGCCGGGCTTCATCGATAAGAATGATGTAAAGGATGTTTATATAACCTTGCCGTTAAGTTCCCAGCCGCGTATTACCGAGCTTATGGAAATGCTCCAGAATACAACGGCTTCGTTGCATTTCGTGCCGGATGTCTTTGGAGTTTCCATCATCCAGGGAAGGCTCGAAGATGTTGGCGGCGTCCCAGTAGTGAGTCTGGCCGTGACGCCTTTTACTGGGATTAATGGGCTTCTGAAGCGGGTTAGCGATGTTTTTATTTCTTGCTGTGTCCTTGTTCTGATTTTCCCGGCTTTTTTTCTGATCGCAATTGGGGTCAAAATGAGTTCGCCGGGGCCCATCATCTTCAGGCAGAAGCGAACTGGGCTCGATGGTCAAGTCATCGAGGTGTACAAGTTCCGGTCTATGACCGTGCAGGATAACGGTGCATTCATCAGGCAGGCTACGCGGAACGATTCCAGAATTACGAAATTCGGTGCTTTCATCAGAAAGACATCTTTGGACGAACTGCCCCAGCTTTTCAATGTTCTCCAGGGGAGGATGAGCGTCGTAGGTCCCCGTCCCCATGCCGTTGCACACAATATCCAGTACCGTGAACTTGTTAGGGCATACATGGCGCGTCACAAAGTCAAGCCAGGTATTACCGGGTGGGCTCAGGTGAATGGTCTCCGTGGGGAAACCGACACGCTGGAAAAAATGAGATTGCGTGTCGAATATGATCTGGAGTATCTGCGAAATTGGTCCCTTCGCTTGGATATATTGATTATTCTTCGGACTGTAAGATTGGTGTTTTTTGATCGGGGGGCATATTGATGCTGATGCGGCGAGTTTCAAGATTTGATTCTGACGTATCAGCACGTTTCTTCGGATTTATATTTTTCTTATTGTTTTTCTGCACTTTTCCTGCTCGAGCAGATGTTCCTTTAGCATTGGAGGTTTCGCAGCTTGGCGCTTATGAAAGCAATATTCTTCGTGCTAAAGACGGGTTTGGGAGAGACTCTCCAGTATCTACATCTGGTATTGATGTCCACATGGATGAATCATGGGGTCGGCAACACTTCCGAGGAGGGGCCGGATTAGCTCACCAGAAGTTCTGGAACCAGGATTTGCTGACAAATAATCCATATAGTCTGGATGGGGAGTTGGATTGGAGTGCTACCGGACTGGTCGAAGGGGAGCTTGGTGGAGATCGCCGGCGTCAGCTGTTTGTTTACAGCCAGGCGGGAGATGAATTCGAAAGAAACATGGAGGAATTAAGCCGGGCATGGTTTCGTGTTCGCAAGGGAGTTGTGACCAAGCTCACGCTTGAGGGCGGCATTAATGCTTTTGATCGACGTTTTTCGTCGGACGCTACTAGGTCGGCCCAGCGTTACGTTGCCGGTCAAGGGGGTGTTCGCTATCAGCCGAGTCCTGATCTCTGGGTTCGAAGTATATTCAGATATACCAAAGGTACTTTCCCCGAGCGTACGGCGAGTGGCGATGACTACATTCGCCGAGATGTCGAGTTGGGGGCGAATTGGAGGCCAAGCGGGGCGAGTTCCCTGGAGGCGCGCCTTTCCGCTGGACGGGAAAGTCACAGCTTGACGACGGTTCGCTCTGTCGATGTATGGGCTGCAGGTTTGAGTTGGCGCTGGCAGGCCTCTGGAAAGATGGGGTTATCTCTTTCTCTGGATCGTGATAGCGACACTGGAAGTAGCACAACTCTGATTGTCAGCGATGATGGGCAGGTGGATCTGGGTAATGTCGGTAATACGAGTACGAGTACTTCCGCTGGCGCTGGCGTGGTTTGGGCAGCCACTAGCAAGATCAATTTGAATGTACGTGGACGCGTGGCGCGGCGAGAGTTGGATAGTCGGCGCAGCGGAAGTGTCGGGTTTGACGGGGGGGACCTTCTGCGTGGGGTTAATGTGGGCGTCTTGTATAGGCCACTTCGATCGCTCGACCTTTCTTGCAATGTGGCCCTTGAAAGGAGGTCAACAATAGGTAGTGTCGGCAACCTGAGTTTTGCGTATGACTCGAAGTCTGCCCAGTGTGGGGTGTCGTTGTGGGTTGCTCGGAAATGATGTGGCGGTCTGGTTGCTCGAAAAGTTCCGTGGGAATGACTGAAAAGTTGCCTTGTTTGGACATTGGCAGCATGTTGGTGCGCTAAAGTGGTGCGGGTCTGTGAGATGATTCAGAACTTGAAGCGAAAAAGTATGGTAGATCAGTAATTTGGGCGAAAATTGTGATGCCTGTCACAACGTCGTTCGAGTGCTCCGCCTGCCTACCTTTCTGGCGGTTAGGATTGCCCTTGTAGGACTCACGGAGTCACTTCGGGGGTGATCGGGGGGCGAAGTAGCTGATTCCAGGGGGCGCCAAGAACAGTCTAGGCACTAAGCCCCGGCCGTTTGGTTCAAATCCGTTCTTTGTGCGCTGGCGATGGCCCAGCTTTTGCTGTTCAGTGCATATAAGGCATCTGTCGGCTTTGAGGCACCTTTGAAGGCGCTGTTTTCACGGCGTGAGACGTTGGGGGGCAATTGTGTCGGGGCGAGCGGGCCGTTATAGAGGGCTCGCCGGTATTGGGATCTGGAGCGGCTTTTCTGTTATTGGGGGAGTATTGGAATGAAGCTGTCCACCAGAATATTTTCGGTTGGCGCTCTTTTTGTTGGATGCTTTGCCTTGAATATTGCCGGCGCTGATGCAGTCCCTGAAGTGACTGCCGTTGAGGCCAGCGGTGATCTGTGGTCCACCGTAGCGGCCGGTGTGTTGGCGCTATTGGTTCTGGCGACAAGGTTGAAAGCTCGTTAAGGGCGCCAGCTCCTGACCGGGCCGCGATATCGCTTGCCATACGATTGGGGAACGATGCGCAACTCGCCGGCTGCGACGTCATGCGCAAGCGAAGGAGCTTGCAACGAAAGCTTAGGTATACCGCGCTCTTTGGCGCATGCTCGCCCGGCTGGCCACGCTATCTCATCGGGTAGCTGCGGCATGAACTCCCCCACAGGCAGTGCCTTGCTCTAATTGATTCCTGGTCTCTCTGCTCGAGGCCAAGTGGTATCGACTACAGCTTTCAAATAATCGGCTGCCGCCCTTGGCGCCGCAGCCAATCAGCGGCAACAGGCCGGTTGCTTCATTTTGCCGGCTCCGGTGGCGGCACCGCGAAGCAGCCATGGCGCCACAGCACGATCTGTTCGACGGTCGGCGTCTGGCCGCGCGGCACCGACTTTTCAAGCATGTAGATGATCTTGAAGTTGTCGAGCTGTTGCTGGCCTTGGTGATGGGTGTTCCAGTCGCGGCATTGCCAGCGGCCGTAGTACAGGCGGTTGTCGGCGAACGCGGCCGACCAGATCCGCTCCAGGTACTTGTGCCAGCGGATGTTTTTCCATTCGTGGGTAATGTACCCGGGCTTGTCGTAGCTGACGCCCTTGCGCTCTGGATGCAGCAGGTCCAACTCGGTGCCGTCCTTGAGTGTCGCCGGGATCACGAACCAGCCGTCCTCGCGGGATGGGAACGGCGCGAACATGTCCCAGTACTGGTCGAGTCGCACCTTGCGTAGCGGCGGCGTCAGGAAGGCATAAAGCCTCTCCGGCAGCCAGTGGATGGTGCAGAAATTCCAGGCCAGCAGGGTCACCATGGTGAAGCCGGCCAGCGCCTGGCCGAGCTTGCCGACCGCGAACGGCCGGTCGTGATGGGGTAGCAGAGCGCCGCTGAGTTTGCCGAAACCACCGCGGTTGCGGCCGACGAAATCGTAGACGGCGTCGCCGATCGGCACTGCCCAGGCGCCGGACAGCAAGCGGCCCAGCCAGGCGAACAGCGGCGAGCGTTTCAGCAGGATGACGAAAGCCGGCCACTTCAGATAAGCGCGATCATCGTGGTCGATGATCACCCAAGAGTAGTTTGCCTCGAGCAGCGACTTCGCCCGCGGCGTGTCCTGCGCCGGCGCGAATGGCGCCTTGAGCAGCAGGAACTGGCGCAGGATCAGTACGCTCTTCAGGCAGAAGCCGCAGTCGCGGTCGTAATAGATGCGCAAGCCGTGAGGGCCGATCCTTTCGGCCCGGCGGTCGCGTGCGCGGTCCGCGAGATCCCACAGCCAGCCGCCGGCGAGCAAGGTCAGCGAGGTCAGGCTGATGTACGGGAACGGCCCCAGTTCCAGGCAGAACAGGAAGCCGATGTGCATCGCCATCAGCATCGCCATCATCGCAAAGCGCAGCGCGCGGCTGAACACCGGCACGAACACCAGGATCGGCGCGAGCATTTCCAGCCACCAAACGAAGTAGGTCAGCGCGGTGGTCAGTGCCGGGAAATTCCTCAGCCACTGGCCGATCGGCGTCGAATAGCCCTCGATGGCCAGCGCGTAGTCGACGGCGGTGCCGTTGTGCCAGTCGGCGCCGCTTTTCAGGATGGCGCTGAAGAAGTACACCGACATCACCTGGAACAGCACGCCGACCGAGGCCCAGGAGCGGTGCAGCGGTTGCGTCGGCGGTGGTGTGTTCGACAGCGCCGCGTCGAGGCTGGCGCGGGCAGCCACCGGCAGGAAGATCGCCCAGAAGATCAGGCAGGTCAGCAGGATGTCGCCGCCGAGCAGCACCATCGGGTTGCGGTTGAGCAGCGAGGCGTTGAGCACGAAGGCAAAGATCAGCGCCACGCGGGTGCGCCAGCCGACGATGATCAGCAGGGCGGCGATGGTTTCGATACCGAACAACAGTGCGGCGAACCACCATTCGCCGTTGGCGGCGTGGAAGCTGACCCGCCACAGACCGTTCGATGGCAGCAGCCATTCGCGGGGCATGACGCCGAGATCGGTGTAGAACGCGGTCAGGTCCTGCATCCGCCAGCACTGGTCGAACAGCAGCACGGTGCCGAGCATCACGCGGAACAGCGCGAGCGTGCGCAGATCGATGCCGAAGACCATGTCGAGTCGGGTCTTGAGCCAGGCTGGAATCATCGGGGTTTCTCTTGCGGCTAGGCTGCGGGTTCTGAAGACTTCATAAACGAAAAGGGAGCCTCGCGGCTCCCTTATGCGTTGCGGCTGCGAGCTTACTTCGCCTGCAGGTCACCCATGTGGCCGCTGCCACCGTCGAGCCAGCGCAGGCGCTCGACATCGCGATCGGCCGAGGTGCCGGTGTTTTCGGCGTAGCCGCCGAGCAGGCCGCCTAGCGTGCCGCCGGTGGTGGTGCCAGTCGTGCCGCCAGTAGTGCCGCCACCGAGGAGGCCGCCGAGCAGGCCACCCAGCAGGCCGCCGGTGGTGGTGCCTTCGGCCGGAGGCGTCGGGCTTTCCTTGTTGTCGGCCACTTCGTAGATCAGGTAGCCGAGGGCGCCGACGCCGACGACCAGCAGCGACAGATCGAAGAAGTCGAGGCCTTCAGAGCCACCGCCGGACGGAGTTTCGCCGCCTTCACCTTCGGTCTGGCGAAGTGGCGGACGGATGTGCGCCATGAACGGGATACCGCCGACCATCGCGATGCGATTGCCGTGGCTGTCGAAATCCCATTGGGCGAGCGCCGGCAGGGCGCTGCCATCGACCGCCCGCAGGCGCTGGTCGTAGGACATGCGCAGGCCGTAGTGCAGCGGTGCCGCCTGGGCGCGGGCCGGATTCGGATGGCCGAAGTCCATGCTCACGTAGGCGTTGGCCGAAGGCTGCGTGCTGATGTCGTTGTACTGGCCAGCCACGGCCGTCCACGTTCCGGCGAGTGCCAGAGCGGCGCCCGTGATGACTGCGAGCTTGCGCATTCCATGTCCCCCAAATCTGTGCTGGATTTATTAGTACTTCGGGGGCGTGCAGTCTGGCCCCGAGCCCGTCGAACTATAGGTTCGTGACCCATGGCTGGCAAGCGGGGCGGCCCTGCCGCCAGGGCTGTGCTCGGACTTCGTGGCGAAGCTTGACCGCGACGAGGCCCTGGCCTGCGGCTCGCGTTTCGCCCCGGCACCCCGGAGAACTTGCCGGCACCGGCAACGCGGCACCAAAGTCGTCGCGATAGACCCTAGACTTCTGCCATGTCCGATATCCCCGAAAATGCGCTGCGGCCGGGTGCCAGCAGCGAGCTGTTCATCGCCGGCCCGGCCGGGCGCCTCGAAGCGCTGCTCAGTACGCCGAAACAGGCGCCGACTGGCCTCTGCGTCGTCTGCCATCCGCATCCCTTGTTCGGCGGCACCATGGCCAACAAGGTGGTCTGGACGCTTGGCAACGCGGCGCTGAAAGCCGGCTGCCGGGTACTCCGCTTCAACTTCCGCGGCGTCGGCCGCAGCGAAGGCCTGTTCGACGATGCCCAGGGCGAGACCGACGACGCGCTCGCCGTCGCCGCAGCACTGCGCGCCACCGCGCCCGACCTGCCGCTGGTGATCGCCGGTTTTTCGTTCGGCGGCCACGTGGCGCTGAAAGCGGCGTCGCGCACCGCTTGCGCGGCGCTGGTGACCATCGCGCCGCCGATGGGCCGCTATCTGAAGACTGCCGAGCCGCCGCCGCACCCGCGGGTGCCCTGGCTTGCGGTACACAGTGCCGACGACGACACCGTGGCCTACGCGGAAACCCGTGCCGCGATGACGGCCTATGAGCCGCCACCGGAATTCATCCACTACGACGACGCCGGACACTTCTTCCACGGCCGGCTCGGCGAGCTGCAGGCCCAGGTGCAGGGCTTCCTGGAACGCATCCTGCAACCGGCCTGAGTGCCGAAGTCGAGATTCGGCTGTCTCAAGCAACCTGCCCGAGCAATTGGAGTGCCCCGTGGTCCTGAGCCGTCTGCGTGAGCTGATCATCCCCAAGCCCGCCAGTTCGAAAGCGCCATCGGAGGCGCTGTCGACGGCCCTGCTGCTGCTGGAACTGGCCGGCGCCGATTTCGATACCGACGACGCCGAACTGGCACGGATCGGCGCGTTGCTCTGCCAGCATTACGGCCTGGACCGGGCCGCGCTCGACGTGCTGCTCACCGAAGCGCGCAGCCGGGCCCGGGCTTCGGTGTCGCTGCACGACTACGTGCAGACGCTGAACCGCTCGCTGGACGGCGACGGCAAGCGCCGTCTGATCGCCATGCTCTGGCAGGTCGCGCTGGCCGACGGCCGCATCGACAAATACGAGGAGCACCTGCTGCGCAGGCTCGTCGACCTGCTGTACATCCCGATGGCCGATTACGTGCAGGCGCGGGAAGCGGCGATTGCCGGCGCCGGTATCGACGCCCGTGGCTGAATCCGGCGAGCCGGCGGACCCCGCGGCCGGCGAGCGGCGAGGGCGCCTGCAGGCGCTGGTGAACCTGCCGCTGGCAATCAAGCTCGGCGTCGGCTTCGGCCTGGTCACCCTACTTCTGATCGTCAATGCCGCCGCCTTCTTCATCATCCAGTACCGAGAGGAAGACCAGCGCGGCTGGACCCAGCACACCTATGAAGTGATCGAGGCGCTGAGCGATCTCGAGGCTCAGACGCTGAACCAGCAATCCGGCCTGCGCGGTTACCAGCTGACCCATGATCCGGTTTACCTGCAGCCGTATCACGACGGCACCGAAGCATTTCGTCAGGCGCTGCTGCGCTTGCGCGCCCTGGTCGTCGATAATCCGGCACAGCAGGACAAGCTGAACCGCATCGACACGCTGATGAGCAGCTGGCGTGGCGAAATCGCCGAGCCGACCCGGCAGTTGATCGAAAGCGGCGGCAGCACCGAAGCCTCGGTGGCGTTGACCCTCCAGGGCAAGGCCCTGCGCGACGCGATGCGCGCGGTGATCGCCGAAGCCCAGGCCACCGAGCGCCTGCTGCTCGGCCAGCGCAGCTCGACCTTGCGCGACAGCGTCGAACTGTCGCGGCGCCTGACCCTGCTGCTGCTGCTGCTGGCGATGCTGATCGCGGTCTACGCGATCCGCAGCGCAAGGACCATGATCGCCGCGCCGATCGAGACCTTGACCCGGCTGATGGCACGGCTGGCGCAGCACGATCACGGCATCGTCGTGCCGTACCGGACCCGCGGCGACGAGGTCGGCAACATCGCCCGTGCCCTCGAAGTGTTCAAGGGCATGGCGATCGCCACCCACAGCCAGAACTGGATCAAGACCGCGCTCGGCGAGATCGCTGCCGAGCTGCAGGAAGTCCGCGACAGCGCCGGCTTCGCGCGGGTGCTGACCGCGGCGCTGCGGCCCAGGGTCGGCGCCGCGGCGCTGGCGCTCTACGGCTACGACGAAAGCAGTCAGAGCTTGCGGTGCCTGGGCGGCTACGGCCTGCCGGAGGAAGTAGCACGGCGTCAGGCCATCCACCTCGACGACGGCCTGGTCGGCCAGTGCGCGCGCAGTCGCCAGCCGGTGCTGCTGGAGGATCTGCCGGCGGACTACCTGAGCGTCCGTTCCGGGCTCGGTCAGGCGACGCCGCGCTGCCTGCTGCTACTGCCGCTGGTGCTTCAGGACCAACTGGTCGCCGTGCTCGAGATCGCCGCGTTCGACGCCCTCGACGCCGATCAGCAGCGTCTGCTCGACGAGCTGCTGCCGATCGCCACGCTGTCGTTCGACAACCTGCGCCGCGCGCTGCGCACCGAAGAACTGCTCGCCGAGACCCAGGCGCAATCCGAGGAGCTGCAGGCTTCCGAGGAATCGCTGCGCGTCCAGCAGGAGGAGTTGCGCGCCACCAACGAGGCACTGGAAGCCAAGACCCGGCTGCTCAAGGAACAGTCGCAGAAGCTGCGCGCTTCAGAGGAAGAATTGAAGCTCCAGGCCGAGGAGCTGAAGGTCACCAACGAATCGCTGGTCAGTCGCGGCGCGACCCTGCAGGAACAGCAGATGATCCTCCAGGAGTTGCAGCGCGAGACCCAGGACAAGGCCGATGCCCTGGCCCGCGCCAGCCAGTACAAGAGCGAGTTCCTGGCCAACATGTCGCACGAGCTGCGCACGCCGCTGAACAGCCTGCTGATCCTGTCGAAGAGTCTGGCCGACAATGAGGAAGGCCATCTCGTCGCCGACGAGGTGGAGTCGGCGAAGGTGATCTTCGAGAGCGGCTCGAAGCTGCTGCAGCTGATCAACGACATCCTCGACCTGTCCAAGGTCGAGGCCGGCAAGCTCGAAGTGCTGGTCGACTCTTTAAGCCTCGCCAGCTTCGCGCAAGGCCTGACGCGCAGCTTCCGCCATGTCGCCCGAGAGCGGCAGCTCGGCTTCGACATCGTCATCGACGACGGCACGCCGCCGGTGATCCGCACCGACGCCGCGCGCCTGGAGCAGATCGCCAACAACCTGCTCGGCAATGCCTTCAAGTTCACCAAGACCGGCAAGGTCGAGGTGCGTATCGGCCGTCCGGCGCTGGGCCAGCGCCTGCCGCCGGGCCTGAGCCCCGAGCAATGCATCGCGATCGCCGTCACCGACACCGGCATCGGCATTGCGGAAGACAAGTTCCACAAGATGTTCCAGAGCTTCCAGCAGGTCGACGCCGGCACCAGCCGGCAGTTCGGTGGCACCGGCCTGGGTCTGTCGATCGCTCGCGGCATGGCGCGGCGGCTCGGCGGCGACATCGCCATGGACAGCCGCTTCGGTCAGGGCAGCACCTTCACCATCCTGCTGCCGGAGGTGCCGCCGGAAGTGTCCGCAGAGTCGCTGATGGTCGATCCGCCCAGCGAGGCCGAGGAGGACGCACAGATCGCCGCTGCTCAAGCTGCCACGCCGGTGGCCGGGCGGGCACCGTCGCCGGCGCTGGGTCTGCTGCCGGCGCCGACGATCACCGACGATCGCGAGCTGATCGCCGATGGCGACACGGTGATCCTGATCATCGAGGACGATCCGGCATTCGCGAAAATCCTCGCCGAGCTGATCCGTCGCCGCGGCTACCGGGTGCTGGCCGCCGGCGACGGCGAATCCGGCTTGCGGCTGGTGCGCGAGTTCCGCCCGGCCGGCGTGCTGCTCGATGTGATGCTGCCGGGCATGGACGGCTGGGCGGTGATCGACCGGATGAAGGCCGATGTCGCGCTGAAGGACATCCCGGTGCATTTCATTTCCGCCACCGACGATGCCGCGCGCGGCCTGGAAGCCGGTGCGATCGGCTTCCTGACCAAGCCGGTATCGAAGGCCGCGCTGCTGTCGGCTTTCGATCGCCTGCTGCACCCGGGCACGGACGCGGTGCGCCGGGTGCTGCTGATCGACGATGACGCCGCGTCGCGCCACGCGATGCGCACCCTGCTCAACGACGCCGGCGTCGAACTGGTCGACGCCGCGAGCGGCGAGGAAGGGCTGGAGAAGCTCGGCCAGTCACGCTTCGACTGCATCGTGCTCGACCTCGGCCTGCCAGGCATGTCCGGCCAGGAATTCCTCGAAGCGGCGTCGAGGGACGGCCTGCTGCCGCCGGTGGTGATCCACTCGGCGCGCGAGCTGTCTCGCGATGAAAGCCTGCAACTGCGCCAGTACACCGATTCGATCGTCATCAAGGGCGCCCGTTCGCCGGAGCGCCTGCTCGACGAGGTCAGCCTGTTCCTGCATTCGCTCAAGCCCGCCGCGCCGCCGCCGGTGCGCGAGGCCGATCCGCGGCTCGCTGGCCAGACCGTGCTGGTGGTCGACGACGACATGCGCAACATCTTCGCGCTGTCGAAGGCGCTGCGCGCCCGCGGCCTCAAGGTGCTGATGGCCCAGGACGGCCACAAGGCGCTGAAGCAGCTCGACGACCATCCCGGAATCAACATGGTGTTGATGGACATCATGATGCCGGGGATGGACGGCTACGACACCATGCGTGAGATCCGTCTGCGACCGCAGTTCAAGAAGCTGCCGATGATCGCGCTGACCGCCAAGGCGATGCGCGGCGACCGCGAGAAATGCCTGGAAGCCGGCGCCAGCGACTACCTGTCCAAGCCGATCGACATCGACAAGCTGCTGTCCATGATGAGGGTGTGGATGAGCCCCCGTGCTTAGCGAGCATGCCTCGCTGCGGGGGCGAATGCCCGGCCAGGGATGGCCGGGCGGGGCCATCAGAACGAGGCGACCGTCGCGCCACGGAGGGCAGCGTGCATCCCGTGGATTGAGCCAGCATGCCGCTGCGGGAGCGAATGCCCGGCCAGGGATGGCCGCACTCCCCCGCAAATCTGGCAAGTGCCCTTGAATCGTCCTGAACCCGAAGACGTCGAACTGGAGCTGTTCGTGCGCGCGCTGCAGCTGCGCCACGGTTACGACTTCGACGGCTACGCGCGGGCTTCGCTGAAACGCCGGGTGCAGAACCTGGCGATCAGCCTGGGCTGCAAGAGCATCGGTGCGCTGACTTCGCTGGTGCTGCGCGAAGACGAGCGCCTGCCCCAGGTGATCGCCGGGCTATCGGTGCCGGTGTCGGAGATGTTCCGCAATCCGGCGGTGTTCAAGGCCCTGGTCAGCGAAGTGTTCCCGGTGCTCGCCTCGTATCCGCACATCAACATCTGGCAGGCTGGCTGCGCACGTGGCGAAGAGGTCTATTCGCTGGCGATCCTGCTCGAGGAAGCCGGGCTCTACGAGCGCAGCCAGATCTACGCCACCGATTTCAACGACGTGGCGCTGGCGAGTGCCCAGGAAGGCATCTTCCCGATTGCCGAGGCGCGCGCCTATGCCGAGAACTATCTCGCCGCCGGCGGCCAGCACACACTGAACCGCTACTGCATCGCCAAGTACGAGCACATCAAGCTCGACGATGGTCTGCGCCGCAACATCACCTTTGCCAACCACAACCTGGTGGCCGATGGTGTGTTCTGCGAGGCGCAGCTGATCCTGTGCCGGAACGTGCTGATCTATTTCACCAACCCGCTGCAGAACCACGTGCTCGGCCTGTTCCGCGACAGCCTGGTCCGGGGTGGCTTCCTGTGCCTCGGCAACAAGGAAAGCATCAGCTTCGCGGCGAACGCCCGCGAGTTCGAAGCGATCGACGGCCGCGCGCGCATCTACCGGCTCGGCGCCGCCAAGGCCCCATGAGCGCGGCGGGCGGTGCGGCGGCCGTGGTCATCGCTTGTTCGACCGGCGGCCTGCAGGCGCTGAGCGTTGTGTTGTCCGGCCTGCGCGATGACCTGCCAGTGCCGGTGGTGGTGCTCTGCCATCGCGGCCAGGACGACGACAGCGCCCTGCTCATTGAGTTGCTGGCGCGACGCTCGCCGCTGCCGGTGCGCGAGGCCGAGGAGCGCCAGCCGCTCGCGCCGGGCGTCGTCCATCTCGCACCTTCGGGCTATCACCTGCTGATCGAGGCTGACCGCACGTTCATGCTATCCACCGAGCCTCGGGTCCGCTTCGTGCGGCCGTCGGCCGATCTGCTGTTCGCTTCGGCCGCCACGGCTTACGGCAAGGCGCTGCTGGCGGTGGTGCTGACCGGCGCCAACGACGACGGCGCCGACGGTCTGCTGCTGGTCCGTCAGCGCGGCGGTTGCGCGCTGGTGCAGGACCCGGCCCAGGCCGAGGCGCCGCAGATGCCGCTGGCGGCGCTGGCGCGTGCTGGCGCCGACGAAGTGCTGTCGCTGTCCGCCATCGCCCTCAGGATCAACGCACGCTGTATCCGCCCGACATGACCGAAGCTCCGCTGACCCCGCTGCCGACGCCGAAGATCCTGATCGTCGACGACCACGCCCCGAACCGCCTGGCGCTGCGCCGCCTGCTGGCCAAGGCCGGAGCCGAACTGGTCGAAGCCGAATCCGGCAACGCCGCGCTGGCCGCCTGCCTGGACCAGCATTTCGCGCTGATCCTGCTCGACGTCAACATGCCTGAGATGGATGGTTTCGAAGTCGCCCAGCTGCTCAGCGAGGATGAAGCCGCGAGCCAGACGCCGATCATCTTCATCAGCGCCGCCTACGATGACATCCACCGCCTGAAGGGCTACGGCTCGGGCGCGGTCGACTACATCGCCAAGCCGGTCAACGAGGTGATCCTGCGTTCCAAGGTCAGCGTGTTCCTGGAACTGTATCGCCGCAGGGCCGAACTCCAGGCGGCGCTGGAGCAGCTGTCGCAGCACTCGAAGACGCTGGAGCACGAGATCGAGCTGCGCCGGACCAGCGAGCAGGAGGTCTGGCATCGCGCCTCGCACGACGTGCTGACCGATCTGCCGAACCGCATGCTGTTCATGGATCGCCTGGAGAACGCCATCGAGCGCAGCCGTCGCCACGGCCGGCCGTTCGGCCTGGCCTACATCGACATCGACGGCTTCAAGCCGGTCAACGACACGCACGGCCATCAGGTCGGCGACGAACTGCTGAAGGCGATCGCCGGTCGCCTGCGCGGCACGATCCGCCAGGAGGACACGGTTTCCCGCCTCGGCGGTGACGAATTCGCGGTGATCCTCGAAGGCGTGATCGATACCGCCGCCGCCGCGCTGCGCCTCTGCGAAGGCATTGGCGGTGAACTGCGCCGGCCCTACGAACTGCCGACGCCGAGCGGCCCGGTCAGCATCGAGATCGGCGCCAGCATCGGCCTGGCGATCTTTCCCGAGCATGCCAGCGACTGCGATCCACTGATCCTGGCTGCGGATCAGGCGATGTATCAGGCCAAGCGGGCGGGGAAGAACCGCTGCCAGCTGGCGCATTAGCCAGGGTGCGTCTCGACCCTCAGCCGGGCCGCCGCAGCTTGTACAGCGCGATCTCGCAGAACAGATTCGGCGCCGTCCGGATGCTGAACCCGGCCCGATGGCTGCGGTCGAGCAGGGCCCGCTCCAGCACTTGCCAGTTCGAACTGGCGCAGAGCGCCTCGAAATCGGCGAGCGTGCAGAGATGGATGTTCTCGGTGTCGTACCACTGCGCCGGCAGCGCCGGCGTGTGCGGCATGTGGCCGCCGAGCAGCGCCAGGCGCACGCGCCAGTGGCCGAAGTTCGGGAAGGTGACGATCACTTCGCGGCCGACCCGCAGCATCTCCGCCAGCACCAGGTCCGGACGCACCAGCGCCTGCAGCGCCTGGGTCATCACCACGTAGTCGAAGGAGCCGTCGGCGAATTCTGCGAGGCCGTCGTCGACGTCGGCCTGGATGACGTTGATGCCGGCGGCGACACAGGCGGCGACGTTGTCGTCGTCGATCTCCAGACCGTAGCCACGCACCCGGCGGGTCGCCGCCAGGTGGGCGAGCAGGGCGCCGTCGCCGCAGCCGAGGTCGAGAATTCTCGACCCTGGCGCGATCCACTCGCTGATCAGGGCGAGGTCAGGACGAAGAGCGGTCATGAGCCTTCTCCTGGAACTGCCGCCTGAGTGGATCGCCGGCCGCCGACTCGGCTCGGCGAACCGGTGCTGCGCACCTGTCGCGTGCCTCGCGTCGGCATCCACTCGCTGATCAGGGCGAGGTCAGGACGAAGAGCGGTCATGAGCCTTCTCCTGGAACTGCCGCCCGAGTGGATCGCCGGCCGCCGACTCGGCTTGGCGAACCGGTGCTGCGCACCTGTCGCGTGCCTCGCGTCGGCATCCACTTCGGAATCAGTGCGAGGTCTGGCCGCAGCGACGCGCTCACGAGCTCACCTCCGTCGCGACGCGGTCGAGGTAGTTGCGCAGCACCGCGTGGTATTGCGGGATCGGCATCAGGAAATCGTCGTGGCCGAGCTGGGAATCGATGCGGGCGTAAGAGACATCACGCCCCGCGGCGATCAGCGCGTTGACGATTTCCCGCGAGCGGGCCGGCGAGAAGCGCCAGTCGACCGAGAAGCTGACCACCAGGAACTTCGCTTGCGCGAGCCGGAACGCGGCGGCGAGATCATCGCCGTACTCGCGGGCCGGATCGAAGTAGTCCAGCGCCTTGGTCATCAGCAGATAGGTGTTGCCGTCGAAGCGGTCGACGAAGCTGTTGCCCTGATGACGCAGATAGCTTTCGACTTCGAATTCGACGTCGTAGTTGAAGTTGTACTGGCCGTCGCCGTCGCGAAGGATGCGGCCGAAGCGGGCGCGCATCGCGGTGTCGGACAGGTAGGTGATGTGGCCGAGCATCCGCGCCAGCTTCAGGCCGCGCTCGGGACGGGCGCCGGCCTCGATGTAGCGGCCGCCGTGGAATTCGGGATCGGACAGGATCGCCTGGCGGGCGATCTCGTTGAAGGCGATGTTCTGCGCCGAGATGCGCGGCGCGGCGGCGATCACCAGCGCATGTTTCACGCGTTCCGGGCAGTCGATCGTCCACTGCATGACTTGCATGCCGCCGAGACTGCCGCCGATCACTGCCGCCCAGGCGCCGATGCCGAGGTGATCGGCCAGCAGGGCCTGGGAGGCGACCCAGTCGCGCACGGTGACGATCGGGAAATCCGGGCCCCAGAGCGCGCCGGTTTCCGGATTGACCGTGGTCGGGCCGGTCGAGCCGCGGCAGCCGCCTAGGTTGTTCAGGCAGACGACGAAGAACTTGTCGGTGTCGATCGGCTTAGCCGGCCCGATCGCCGAATCCCACCAGCCGGGCTTGCGATCGTCGGCGGCGTGGAAGCCGGCGGCGTGGTGATCGCCGGACAGCGCGTGGCAGATCAGCACCGCATTGCTGCGCGCTGCGTTGAGCCTGCCGTAGGTTTCGATCACCAGTTCAAAGCCGTTGAGGCGCTGGCCGCAGGCCAGCAGCAGCGGGGTGGCGATGCTGATCTTCTGCGGCGTGACGATGCCGACGGAACCGCCGGCAACCGCCGGCTCGGAACCCATCGCGCCCATCAGTGGAACAGGCCCAGCAGCGCGCGCATCCAGCTGTCCAGCGCCTGGAACACGATCATCACCGGGATCGGCGACAGGTCCAGCCCGGCGACCAGCGGAATCACCCGGCGCACCGGCTTCAGCACCGGCTCGGTCAGGCTCCACAGCACGTTGGCCGCCGGGTTCGACACGCCAGGGCCGACCCAAGACAGGATCGTCACCACCAGCAGGCTCAGGGTGAACACGCGCAGGCCGAGGCTGATCACTTTCAGCAATGCCAGCCACAGCATCTGGCCGGTGCCGACGCTCTGGCCGTAGAGGCTGCCGACGATGGCGATGTCGAGCACGGCGATTACCGCCAGCACCAGCACCGCCGGCGTGTCGATGTTGCGGATGCGCGGGATGAAGCGCACCAGCGGCTGGGTCACCGGCTGGGTCAGCTTCCAGATCAGCTGCGAGATCGGGTTGTAGAAGTTCGCCCGCACCAGTTGCAGCAGCACGCGCAGCAGGAACACGCAGAGCAGCAGATCGAGCAGCGTCGTGAACAGGCTGTAGATGACGTTGATGATGGTCCTGCTCCTGGACGTCAGATGGTGGCGGCGAGTTCGTCGCCCAGCTGGGCGCCGCGGCGATCCGCCGCTTGCAGCGCTGTGCTCAGAATGCGGCGGAATCCGTCGGCTTCAAGGCTTTCCAGCGCCGCCTGGGTGGTGCCGCCTTTCGAGGTGACGTTGGCGCGCAGGGTGGCGACATCGGTGCCGGTGCCTTCGGCCATCTTGGCCGCGCCGATGAAGGTCTGCAGCGCCAGTTTCTTCGCATCGTCCGGCGACAGGCCCAGCGCCACGCCGGCTTCGGCCATCGCTTCGGTGAGCAGGAAGAAGTAGGCGGGACCGCTGCCGGACACCGCAGTGACCGCGTCCATCAGAGCCTCTCGCTCGACCCAGACCACGGCACCCGCGGCCTTGAGCACCATCTCTGCCTGCATCCGCGCCCGCGGGCTGGCGCCCTCGCTGGCATACAGGCCGGTGATGCCGGCGCCGAACAGGGCGGGTGTATTGGGCATGGTGCGGACGATTGCGCCCGACCAGCCGCCGTTGCCAAGCAGTTCGCGCAGGTTGGCGATGCGCACGCCGGCGCAGATCGAGATCAGCGTGCAGTCGACAGCCAGCGCTAGGCCGCGCACGGCGCTGGCCACCTGCTGCGGCTTGGTCGCCAGCACCACGATGTCGGCACCGGTGACGGCATCGACATTGTCCTTTGCCAGTTTCAGTCCGAAGCGTTCGCGCAGGGCTTCGGCGCGGGCGGCGTCCGGCTCGGACAAGCGGATCAGCTCGGCGGGGTGGCCGGCCGCGACCAGCCCGCCGATCAGGCTCGCGGCCATGTTGCCGCCGCCGATGAAGGCAATCCGATCGGTGGCGTTCGTAGCGGTGGCGTTGCTGTCGGTCACGGCGTTCGCGGAGTCAGTCTGAGGGGGTGATTCGGAGCGGACGGTATGATACGCGACCCTCGTATCCATACCGATGCGGCCCCAACCAGCTCCGAGGCCACTCGAGGCCGCCCACGACACACCAAGAATCCAGAGCGTTCAACGCCGTGACCGAATCTTCCTCCAAGCCCGTCGCCAAATCGGCCAGCGCCGACCGTGATCGCCTGCTCGCCGACTATCGCGCACGCATCGAACGCGCCCGGGTCTACGACGTGGCGATCGTGTCGGCGCTGGAACACGCGCCGAAGCTGTCGGCACGGCTGAACAACAAGGTGTGGCTCAAGCGCGAGGACAGCCAGAGCGTCCACTCGTTCAAGCTGCGCGGTGCCTACAACAAGATCGTCAACCTGCCGGAAGCGTCCCGGTCGCGCGGCGTGATCTGCGCCTCGGCCGGCAACCATGCCCAGGGCGTGGCGCTGGCGGGCCAGCGCCTCGGCATTCCGGCCTGGATCGTGATGCCGCGGACCACGCCGTCGGTGAAGGTCGATTCGGTGCGCGCCCTCGGCGGCAAGATCGTGCTGTTCGGAGATGCCTTCGACGACGCCGCGGCCCACGCCGCCGAGCTGGCCGAGGCCAAGGGCCTGACCATGATCCCGCCCTACGACGACGCCGAAGTGATCGCCGGCCAGGGCACGGTGGCCAAGGAAATCCTCGAGCAGATCGGCGCCGACAAGCCGCTCGACGCCGTTTTTGTCTGCACCGGCGGGGGCGGCCTGCTGGCGGGTGTGGCTGCCTGGATCAAGGCGGTGCGGCCGGGTGTGAAAGTGATCAGCGTCGAGCCGGACGATTCCGACTGCATGGCCCAGGCGTTGGAAGCCGGGCGGCGGGTCAAGCTGGCCCAGGTCGGCCTGTTCGCCGACGGCGTCGCCGTGCGCCAGGCCGGTGCCGAGCCGTTCAAGGTCTGCCGGGAAACCGTCGACGCCTGCCTGCGGGTGTCGGCCGATGAGATCTGCGCGGCGATCCGCGATGTCTTCGCCGAGAACCGCTCGCTGCCGGAACCGGCCGGCGCGCTGGCGGTGGCCGGCATCAAGAAGTGGGTCGCCCAGACCGGCGAGACCGGCAAGACCTATGTGGCGACGATCAGCGGCGCCAATCTCAACTTCGATCGCCTGCGCCATATCGCCGAGCGCGCCGAACTCGGCGATGGCCGCGAAACCCTGCTCGGCGTCACCATCCCCGAGCAGCCCGGCAGCTTCAAGCGCTTCCTGAAGCAGCTCGGCCGCCGCCCGGTCACCGAGTTCAACTACCGCTACGCCTCGAATACGCAGGCCCATGTGTTTGCCGGCATCCACTTCGACGACAAGGTATCGCGCGACGCGACCATCGAAGCGCTGCGTGCCGACGGCTACGCGGTGGCCGATCTCACCGACAACGAGATGGCCAAGGTCCACGTCCGCTACATGGTCGGCGGCCGCGCGCCGGGGATCGTCGACGAGCGCCTGTACCGCTTCGAGTTTCCGGAGCGTCCCGGTGCGCTGGCCGATTTCCTGCAGGCGGTGGGCAGCCGCTGGAACATCTCGCTGTTCCATTATCGAAATCACGGCGCCGCCTACGGCCGCGTGCTCTGCGGTTTGCAGGTGCCGAAGAAGGAGCGCGCCGATTGCCGGCGCGCGCTGGACGCCTTGGGCTACGAGTATCACGACGAAAGCGAGAACCCGGCTTACCGGCTGTTCATCGGCGGCTGAGGGCGCCAGACCGGAAACGGCAGCGCGATTGCGGGCCGCGATTGGCCTGACTTGAAGCCGCCTGCGCCGTCCGGATCTGCCGGATATCGGGCGGACGGACGACAGCCGTTGAGAATGAAGCGCCCCCTGCCGAAAATCGGGGATTGCGGCGCAGGATCGGCCGCCTGCATGCCACGGCCCAGTGAATCCGATTCTCCCCGACGCCGCGACCGACTCGATGGCTGCCGCGATGCCGCGCTCCCAGGCTGCGCGCCTGGGACCGCGGATACTCGCGATGCTGCTGGTCGTACTCGGCGTCTCGGTGCTCGTCGGCTGGTTGGGGCACTGGCCGTGGCTTACCCACCTGCTGCCGGGGCTGACCGGCATGGTCATGCAGACGGCACTCGATTTCGTCCTGATCGGCATCGCGCTGCTGATGCCGCGGCGCGAGCCCGCGGCACCGCGTCTGCCCTGGCTGGCGCTCATCCCGGCGGGGTTGGTGGCGGTACTGGCGCTGGCCAACCTGCTGCAACTGGCGACGGGTCTGGAGTTCGGCATCAATCTGCCGTCGCTGCATGCCTGGATCGCCGACGACAATCCGAAACCGGGGCAGCAGGCGCTGCCGACTTCGATCAGCTTCCTGCTTGCGGCGCTGTCGCTGTTGCTGCTGGTCTCGGTGCGGCGGCCGTCATCACGGCTGATCGCGGCCGGACGCCTGACCGCGACCGTGCTGTTCGGGATCGCCTTCGCCGCCCTGGTCGGTTATGCCCTGCGCCTGGACCTGCTGGTCTCCTGGTACCTGTTTTCGCGGGTGGCGCTGCACACCGCGCTCGGCCTGGCGATGATCGCCGTGGCGCTTTGGTGGCGCTGGGACGGGATCGAGGAGCGGCACGGCGCCGAGGAGCGCGAACTGCGCAGCCTGGTTTCGGTGGCACTGGTGCTGGTTGCGGTGATGGCCTCGGTGACCGCCGTCGCGGTGTTCCGCAACCAGGGCGAGCAGGCGCTGGCGCGCAGTCTGACCATTGCGCGCGAAACCATGGCCCAGGGGGCTCTGACCGCCATTCGTCTGCACGGCTCGCGCGCCGAGATCCTGAGCACGCGGCCCCAGTTGCGGGCGGCATTTCGGGATCTGGTGGCGAGGCCGAACGATGCCGTCGCGCTGGCCACTGCCCGTGCCTATCTCGATGGCTTCCTTGGCTATGGCTTCGGCTACATCGCCGTGCTCGATGCCGATGGCCGGATCCTGCTGGCGGTCGGCGTGCCTGCGGCTGGCGGCACGCAGCTGGTACAGGACAGGCTGCCGGACGGTCTGCTGGAGTTGAGCGCGGCCGACGGTTTCCTGCTCCGCCATCGCAGTTCCGTCGTTGCTGGCAACGACCTGCGCGGCAGCCTGATTTCCGAGCAAGCCTTGCCGGAACTCTCCGCGATCCTGCTATTGCAGGCTCAGCCGGGCAATTCGGTACGCAGCGCTCTGTGCGCCGACCCCGGCCTTGGGGCGGAAGCCGGCGGCGTCTGTGTCGACGCGCACGGCCAACCGATTCCAGCAGCGCTGCGACCGCGCACCAGCGGTCCGTCCGGTGCCCAGCGTTACCTCGACGGCACACCAGTCAACTCCTGGCAGCCGGTCGGCGATACCGGCCTGCTGCTGTCGCTGGCCCTCGACAGTGCCGAGTTGTACGAGCCGATTCGGCGTGGCCTGGTCTGGGGCTTTCTGTTCGTGGCCGTGGTCACCGGTCTCGGCGTGCTGCTGCTGCGTTCGCGGGTCGATCCGCTGGTACGTCGCCTGGTGCAGACCGAGGGTCGTTATCTGACCGTCGTCGAATCGTTGAACGAAGGCCTGATGCTGATCGACGCCGACGGCCGGGTGCTGACCGCCAACCGCGCCGCCGGACGCATCCTCGGCTTCGATCCGGACTGGCTGCGCGGCAGGAACATTGCCGAGGTCGACTGGCGCGTCTGCGAGGAGGACGGCCGGCCGCTGGCGCCTGAGGAATACCCGGCGCTGCGCAGCCTGAGGACCGGCCAATCGCTGTCCAACGTGGTGCTGCGGATCGAGCGCAGCGATGGCCTGCAGCGCTGGATCAGCGTCAGCACGGCTTCGGCCAGCGGCATCGTCGCCGGCGATGCCGGCGGCATCGTGCTGTCGTTCAGCGACATCACCGAGCAGCGTCGCGCGGAACATGAATCGGCGAGCCTGGACGCGCGCTATCAGACCCTGATCGGCGGCATTGCCGACGGCGTGGTCAGCATCGACGAACACGGCATCGTGCACAGCTACAACCCTGCGGCCGAGAAGATCTTCGGCTGGCCGCCCGGCGCGGTGCTCGGCCGCAATGTCGCCATGCTGATGCCCGAACGCTTTCGGCAGCATCACGACGACAATGTCGCCCGTTTCGCCCTGCAGAAGGATCCGGCGATCATCGGCATGCGCCGCGATGTGGTTGGCCTGCGCGCCGACGGCAACGAGTTTCCGATGACCCTGGCGCTGAACGTGGTGCCCGGTGGCGGCGAGGCGCGTTTCGTGGCGCTGGTCACCGACATCTCCGAGCGCAAGCTGGCCGAGCGCCAGTTGCAGGATGCCGCCCGGCTGCGTGCCGCGATACTCGCGAACGCGCCGTTCCTGGTGATCTCCACCGACGTCCACGGCGTGATCACCGCGGTCAATCCGGCAGCGGAGCGCATGCTCTGGTATCGCGCCGACGAGCTGATCGGCCGGTTTCCGGATTGCCTCTGGGATCTGCGGGACGTACGTCGGCGTGCCGCCGAGCTGACGGCCGAGCTCGGCCTCGATATCGCGCCTGGTCTCGAAGTGTTCGTTCACCGCGCTCGCCACGGCGTGCCCGATGAACGCGAATGGACGCTGGTCCGCAAGGATGGTTCGCGCTTCGTCGCCAATATCGCGGTTACCGCGCTGACCGACACCGCCGGGACCATCACCGGCTTCCTCGGCATTGCCTATGACGTCACCGAGCGCAGGCGCCGCGAGGCCTACACCCAGCACGTCGCCCATCACGATTTCCTGACCGGCCTGCCGAACCGCCTGCTGCTCAACGATCGCCTGTCGGTCGCGATCGAGGCGGCCCGCCGCCACCAGCAGTCGCTGGCGGTGATGATCCTCGATCTCGATCACTTCAAACGGATCAACGATTCCCTCGGCCACCAGGTCGGCGACCTGCTGCTGATCGAGGTCGCCCGCCGTCTGCAGCGGGTAGTGCGAGCCTCCGACACGGTGGCACGCATGGGCGGCGACGAGTTCGTGCTGGTGCTGCCGGAGGTCGGCCAGGACCCGGCGACGCTGCTGGTGCTGGCGCAGAAGATAGTCGACGCCGTCGGCCAGCCGCTGAACCTGCACGGTCATGAGCTGCACATCACGCCGAGCATTGGCGTCGCCCGCTATCCGGATGATGGCGAGCAGGCCGAAGTCCTGCTGAAGAACGCCGATGTCGCGCTGTATCGGACCAAGGCCGGCGGCCGCAATGGCCATCGCCTGTTCAATCGCGACATGGCGCAGGCTGCCGACGAACGCCTGGCGCTGGAAGCGGCGATGCGCCGGGCGCTGGCCGGCAACGGCTTCACGCTGCACTACCAGCCGCAGCTGGACCTCGACAGCGGCGAGCTGATCGGCATGGAAGCGCTGCTGCGCTGGCAGGATCCGCAGTTCGGTGTCATCGGCCCGGACCGCTTCCTGCCGATCGCCGAGGAGACCGGGCTGATCGGTCCGCTCGGCGACTGGGTGCTGAATACCGCTATCCACGATGCCGTGCGCTTGCAGCAGCAGGTCGGTCGCCCCCTGCGTCTGGCGGTGAATCTGTCGGCGCGGCAGTTCCGGGCGCCGGAGCTGATCAGCCGGGTGGAAGCGCTGCTCGCGGAGTCCGGGCTGGCGCCGACTCAGCTGGAGCTGGAAATCACCGAGGGCGCACTGATGCACAACACCGAGGAAACCCAGACGCGCCTGCGGGCGCTGCGGGCACTCGGTGTGGCCGTGGCGGTCGACGATTTCGGCGTCGGCTTTTCGAGCCTGTCGTACATCGCCCGCTTCGAACTCGACACGCTGAAGATCGATCGCTCGTTCATCAGCGCGCTGCCGGACAGCGCCAGCGCCGCTGCCGTGGTCCGGGCGGTGATCGCGCTGGCGACGACCCTGGGCATCCGGCTGGTCGCCGAGGGGGTGGAGACCGCGGCGCAGCTGTCCTGTCTCCAGGAGTTGCATCACGGCCAGCCCGGCGGCGATGGCACCGCCTTCGCCGTGCAGGGTTTCCACTTTGCCGAAGCCCTGGCTCCAGACGCTTTCGCCGCGGCGTTTCCGCCACCGGATGGCCGTCGTCCGGCCTGAGCGCTATTCGAGCGCCAGCACGTAGTGCCAGTGTTCCGGCCGTACCGGGATGATCGACAGGCGATTGCCCTTCATCAGCAGCTGGAAGCCGGGCAGGTCGGCCTCCTTCGCCTTCAGCTCGGCGAGCGAGATGGTGCGCTTCAGCTTGCGCTGGTACTTGACGTCGACCAACAGCCAGCGCGGTTCTTCCGGCTTGGCCGTCGGGTCGTAGTGCTCGTGTTCCTTGATGAACTGCGTCGGGTCCGGATAGGCGGTCGAGGCAATTGTGGCGAGACCGACGATGCCCGGGATCTCGCAGTTCGAGTGATAGAAAAACACGCCGTCGCCGACCTTCATGCCGTCGCGCATGAAATTGCGTGCCTGGTAGTTTCGCACGCCATCCCAGGCCTCGGTCTTCTTCGGGCGCTTGGCGAGGTCGTCGATCGAGAAGCAGTCCGGTTCGGACTTCATCAGCCAGTAGTTCATGGTCGTCAATTGGGATGTTTCGGGAAGTGGCGCAGGCCGCGTTCGGTGATCACGGCATCGAGCCGGACGTCGAAAGTTTCGACCGGCAGCGCATCGACTTCCTGGGCGGCGTAAGCGTAGCCGATGCGCCGCGGCCTGCGGCCGACGCGCGGCCCGGCGAGCGCCCGATCGTAGTAGCCGCCGCCGTTGCCGAGCCTGCCGCCGCCGGCGTCGAAGCCGAGCAGCGGCACCAGGATCACGTCGAAGGCGCGTGCCGTCTGCTGATGCCGGCGCAACACGGGTTCCGGCAAGCACAGGGGGCCACGGCGACGCAGCGCCGTGCTGGCATCGAATGGCACGAAGCGCAGGCGCCAGTCGGGCAGGGTCAGCGGCACGGCAACCTGGTGGCCAGCGCGGGCGAGGGCCGCGCGCAGCGGCTCAGTCGACAGTTCGGAGCGCACCGAGAGGTAGATGGCGATCCTGCTGCGCGGCTTCAGCGCGAGCAGCAGCAGGCGCGTCGCGCGTCGCGCGCCGGCGATGCGCTGAGCTTGCGGGATCGCAGCGCGGGCCTGCCGCAGCTGCCGTCGCAGCGCGGCCTTGCGCGCTGCCAGAGAATTGAGGGTGTCTCCCACCTGTGCCGTCATCCGTCGTCGACCTTGAGACGGAGGTCTCAAGTGGGGGCCGGACAATGTATTCGGGCTTCCCGCTGCAAGGCGGGCCTGCACTCCCTACGCTGTTGAGGCTCCCTTTGCATTGCAATTAGGCTCAAGGGTTCCTGACAAACGTCGAACACTGCAGGAGACACGAGCCAACATTAGCACGAACAAGCCGTTTTCAAGGGGCACAGTGAACGGTTGCCTGGCCCTCGCCGACGACCGTTCGGCGGGCCCGCGTTCACGGTATGGCCGAGTCGCCCTGGCCGAGCGTCTGGTCGATGTCCGCCGATATCTGCCGGAGCTTGTCGATGCTTTCCTGATCCGGCTTGATCAGCGAGGGATCGCCTTTCAGCGCGAGCAGTTCACGCGCCAGGTTCAGCGCCGTCATCACCGCGATGCGCTCGGCGCCGAGCGCCTTGCCTCGACGACGGATCGCGGTCATCCGCTCGTTGAGGTAGTCGGCCGAAGCAACGAGGCCGTCGTGTTCTTCGGGCGGGCAGGTCACCGCGTATTCGCGGGCTATGATCCGCACGGTGACGGTCATCGGGTCAGTCTTGTCGGCAGCCTTGCTCATGGGGTTCCAGGGTCCGATTCGATGACGCGGATACGTTCGACGATGCCTTCGATGCGCCGCTTCAGCTCGGCGTTCAGCGCCAGCAAGCGGTCGCGCTCCTGCAACGCCCGCTTCTTTTCCAGACGCTCCTGCCGGTAGGCCGCGATCAGGCGCTGCACGCGTTCATCCAACTGGGCGACTTCGCTCTGGAGCATGGCGATACGGAGAAGGGACGGCAAAAAGTATAACGCGGGCGTGTCTTGCGACACGCCCGCGTCATGGACTGCGAAACCTGCAGCGTGCAGCAGTGCCGTTACGGTTCCAGGATCACGAAGAACGCGGCCTGGCCACGGAGTACCTGCATCAGCAGTTGGCCGTCCTTCTGGCTCGCCAGCCGCTCGAACTCGGCGACCGTGGTCACCGGACGGCGGTTGACGCCGAGGATGATGTCGTTCGGGCGCAGGCCGTTCTTCGCCGCGACCGAGCGCGGCTCGACGGTCAGCACCTGCACGCCCTTGACGCCGGCGGACTTGGCGGCCTCGCCGGCCTGGCCGGTCAGTGCACCGAAGGTGGCACCGGCCAGCGCCGGATGCAGGTTGTCGGCGGCGGCCTTCTGCTCGTTGTCGGTGTTCTTGCCGACAGTGACGGTGACTTCCTTCGGCTTGCCGTCGCGCAGGATCTTCATGCTCACCTTGTCGCCGACCCGCAGCAGGCCGACCATGTAGCGCAGCTGGGCGAAGTCCTTGATCGCCTTGCCGTTGGCTTCGATGACGATGTCGCCGTCCTGCAGGCCGCCCTTGGCCGCCGGCGAATCCGGCACCACCTTGCCGATCAAGGCGCCCTTGCCATCCGGCACGTTGAAGGCCTTGGCGAGTTCCGGCGTCAGCTCCTGGCCGCCCTGGATGCCGATGCGGCCGCGGACCACCGAGCCCTTCTCGACGATCTGCGCCATCACGCTCTTGACCAGATTGGTCGGGATCGCGAAGCCGATGCCGATGTTGCCGCCGGAGCGCGACAGGATCTGGCTGTTGATGCCGATCAGCTCGCCTCTGAGATTGATCAGCGCGCCACCAGAATTGCCCGGGTTGATCGAGGCATCGGTCTGGATGAAGTCTTCGTAGCCGTCGCCGAGACCCTGGCGGCCGAGGCCGGAGACGATGCCCGAAGTCACCGTCTGGCGCAGGCCGAACGGCGAGCCGATGGCGACCACGAAGTCGCCGACTTCGAGCTTGTCGCTGTCGGCGATCACCAGCGCCTTCAGGTTCTTGGCCTCGATCTGCAGCACGGCGAGGTCGGTGTCCGGATCGGTGCCGACCAGCTTGGCCGGCAGTTCGCGGTCGTCGGACAGGCGCACGGTGATCTTTTCGGCGCCGGCGACGACGTGGTTGTTGGTGACCACGTAGCCCTTGCCGGAGTCGACGATCACGCCGGAGCCGATCGCCTGCGGCGCGTCGCGCTGATCAGGCTGTTGCTGCTGGCCTTCCGGCACGTCGAAGAAGCGGCGGAAGAACGGATCGTTGAGCAGCGGATTTTGCTGTTGCTGTTCCGGGGCCTTGGCGACCACCGAAATGTTGACCACGGCCGGCAGCACCGGCTTCAGCATCGGTGCCAGCGAGGGCAGCTGGCCGGGAGCGGTCGGCGCGGCGAGCAGGGAAGTCGGAACGTCGGCCTGCAGCGGCGCCGGCGCCGTCGTCGAAATGCTCAGCGTCGCCACAGTCGCCAACAGGCCGGCGGCGCTGGCCACGGCAGCCGTCTTCATGAAGGAGCGGAGATTCATCGTGCGTTGTCCTGGGAGGATGTCGTTGTCGTTCGGTGCGAACGTGGCGATGTGACCGTCACGTTGACCGCAAGTTCACATGGTGGCTGGTTGGCGGGCCAGATTGCTGCGTTCACGGCAGCCGGTTCAGGCGACTGGCGTCGAGTGCCGAAAGACTCTGTGCCAGCCCGGCCGGCGCCCACTTGCCGCGGCGCAGGCCGGCGACCTTGCTCAGCGTGCCGATCAGCTGCTCGCGCAGGCCCCGCTTGATCCGGTACTTCACTTCGTAGACCTCGCGCTCCTTGACCGCGTCGAGCAGCAGGTCGTCGCTGGTCTGCAGCCGGTCGACCAGGCCCAGCGCCAGCGCCTGGGTGCCGTACCAGTGCTCGCCGGTGGCGACCCGGTCGATGAGCAGATTCTTGCGGTTGTCGGAGACGAAGGTCTTGAACAGCGTGTGTATCTCTTCCAGCTCCTGCTTGAACTTGGCGCGGGCGGCATCGGTGTTCTCGCCGAACATGGTCAGCGTGCGCTTGTACTCGCCGGCGGTGTGCAGTTCGACGTCGACCTGGTGCTTGTCGAGCAGGCGGTGGAAGTTCGGCATCTGCGCGACGACGCCGATCGAGCCAATCACCGCGAACGGCGCGGCGACGATCTCGTCGGCGACGCAGGCCATCATGTAGCCGCCACTGGCCGCGACCTGATCGATCGCGATGATCAGCTTGTAGCCGCGATCGCGGATGCGCTTCAGCTGCGAAGCGGCGAGGCCGTAGGAATGGACGATGCCGCCGCCGCTTTCCAGGCGCAGCAGCACGGCGTCGTCGGGGCGGGCGACCTGCAGCAGCGCACTGATCTCCTCGCGCAGCGCGCCGACCTGGGAGGCCTCGATGTCGCCATCGAAATCGAGCACGAACAGGCGGGGTTTCACCGGCTCCTGTCCATGCTTGGCGGCCTTCTTCCTGGCCTTTGCCTCGGCCTTGCGCTGCTTGTCGGCGGCCTTGTGCTCGTCCTCGCTCATCAGGTCGAGGTTCAGCACTTCGGCCATGTCCTTCAGCCGCTCGTTGATGTGTTTCACTTCCAGGCGCTCGCCGATCTGGCCGCGACCTTCGCGGATCAGATTGGCAATCAGGATGATCAGGGCGCCGATCGCGACCAGCCAGGTGACGGTCTTGGCGAAGTACAGGCCGTACTGCAGCAGCAGGTCTTGCATGGAGTTTTCCGGGGTCGGACCCGGTCAGGCCGGCCCGATGACGAAGAGGAGCGTGTCTGGTGAAGCCTGCCGCGATGAGGGGCGCCGGCAGCCAGCGCAAGTGCAGCATGGAGACGCAGTGTCGGGATTCAAGCCGCGGGCTGGCCGGGCCATGAGGAAAGTCTGCCAGACGGTGTCGGCAAACGCCTGATTCGTTTACATTCGGAAATTGAGGCATATACCTAGAAATCGCCGCAGCTTCCATCGGGCCGGAACCCTCGCATGACCTCTTTTCCACGATCGATCAACACCCTCCTTGCCGCGCTGCTCGCGGTGTCCGCGACCGCCACCGCGGCGCCGCCGCTGGTCGTCGATGGTGACGGCGACGGCATTTCCGACGAGCGCGACGAGTGCCCGTATAGCGGCGCCGGCGAGAAGGTCAACGCCGAGGGCTGTGCGGTTTACAGCGATGCCGACAGCGATGGCGTCGGCGACCTCGCCGATCTCTGTCCGTATTCGACGATAGGCGCCAAGGTCGACGCCCAAGGCTGCGCGCTCGACGAGGACTTCGACGGCGTCGCCAACGGCAAGGATCAATGCCCGAACAGCGCCTACGGCGAGCGTGTCGACAGTCGCGGCTGCGAGATCATCGCCCCGGGTGCCAAGTCGAAAGCGGTGGCCAAGCAGGAAGAGCCGGTGCCGGCGACCAAGTTGGCGCCGCGTTCCGGCCCGGCCACGGTGACACTGTCGGCGAATCCCGGTTATGTCAGCGAGGAAGACCAGTACCTGCTGCCGCCGGCCAAGGTCGAGAACAAGCCGGCCGCGCCGCCGGTGGTGACCCCATCACCACCGCCGCCGCCGCTATCGCTCTCGCCGGCGCCCCCGCCGGCCTCGGCGCCGATTGCAGCCGCGGCGCCGGCTCCCGCGGCGGTGTCGGTGGCACCCGCGCCCGCAACCCTGGCTCCGGCGAAGACACCGGAGCCGGTCGCCGCTGCCGAGTCGCGTGCCGCGGTGCCGGTGGCGGCTACTCCGGTCGCCTCGGAGCCGGTGACCAAGCCAGCGCCGGTGGTTGCCATTCCGGTGCCGCCGGCGGCTCCGCCAATGGCGGAGCCAGCACCAGCATCGGCCCCGGCCGTCGCCGCCGCCAGCCCTGCTCCTGTGGTGCACGAAAAGCCGGTCGTCGAACAGGTGACGGTGAATCCCCGGCAGCTGCCTCGACAGGATGTCGACCGGCTGGCGACGATGTCGCCGGCGGCCGAGGATCGCACCCCGTCGCTGCCGAAGGCCGAAGCCGTCAATCTGCCGGTGCCGTCGCTGCCGGCGTCCGAGTTCCCGCCGGGCTCCGTGCCCAACCGCACGGCGCCGAAAGTCGAAGTGCCGGTCGGCAGGGTCTCCGCCGCGGCCAGCGTTGCCGCTCGCAGGCCTGCAGCGGCGCCGGGATCGGTGCCGGAACCGCCGGTGCCCAGCGTCACCCGGCCGCTGCCGGTGGCGCCGACGGTGCCGGTGTCTGGGCCCACGGCGCGCATCATCCCGCCAGGCGCTCGTGGCGCTGGTCCGGTCGTCGAGTTGTCGCCGAGCGGCGATAGCTCGTCACGCGCGGATACCGCACTTCCGATCAGTCGCGGCCCGGCGCCGGAAACCCTGGCCGAGATCGGCTTCGCGGTCGGTTCATCGGAGCTGAGCAAGGAGTCGGCGCAGCGGGTGCGCGAGCTGTCCAGTGCGATTTCTGCGAAGCTCTCGGAAAACCCTGGGCTGCTGCTGCGTCTGGTCGGACGCCGGCAGAGCGGCGAACCCGCCCAGGTCGAGGCTGGCCGTGGCCTGGCGCTGCGCCAGGCATTCATCGCCGAAGGCGTCGACGAAGCGCGGATCCGCATCGTCGTCGGCGGCGACAGTCCGCGCGTCGATGCCAGCGGCTATCGCGCCGCAGTGCAGCTGATCGACATCCAGTAGGCGCTGCCGGGCGGGCGGACTACGGTCCGCTCGCCCGCGAATCTCAGCTGCCGCCGCGGAACGCTGTTGCCAGCGCCGCGGCTCGCTCCACTCGCTGCTCGGCTTCGCCGGCCACCGGCGCCGGCAGCAACCAACCGTTCAGCTGGGCCTCGAGCATGCCGGCGAGCATTTCGATGTGCTCGTGGTGATCGTTGAGGGCCGGGATGTAGCGGAACTCGCTGCCGCCGTTGGCGATGAAATCCGCGCCGACGCCGATCGAGATTTCTTCCAGCGTTTCCAGGCAATCGGCGGCGAAGCCCGGGCAGATCACGTCGAGCGTCTTGACGCCGCGCACTGCCAGCGCCCGTACCGTCGCGTCGGTATACGGCTGCACCCACGGCGCCTTGCCGAAGCGGCTCTGGAAACTGATCGAATAACTGTCCCTGGGCAGTTCCAGCGCCTCGGCGAGCAGGCGGCCGGTCTTCTGGCACTGGCAGTAGTACGGATCGCCCTTGGTCACGTAGTGCTGCGGCACGCCGTGGAAGGACAGCAGCAGGTGTTCGCCGCGGCCCTTGGCCTGCCAGTGCCGGCGCACGCTGTTGGCAAGTGCGGCGATATGGCTGGGGTGATCGTGATAGCAGCCGACGGTACGCAGGTCCGGCATCCAGCGGCGCTTCTGCACCTCGGCGAACACCGCATCAAAGCAGGCGGCGGTGGTCGAGCCGGAATACTGCGGATACAGCGGCAGGACGACGATGCGGCGCACGCCCTGCTGCTCGAGCTCGGCGACCGCCGATTGCACGCTCGGGTTGCCATAGGTCATCGCCAGCGCTACCGGTACGTCCTGGCCGTACTGGTTGCCCAGTGCGGTCTTCAGCTTGGCGGCCTGACGTTTGGAGTAGACGGTCAGCGGCGAGCCTTCGTCCATCCAGATCGCGCGGTAGGCATGGGCCAGGCGCTTCGGCCGGAACGGCACGATGAACAGGTGCAGGATCGGCAGCCACAGCGCTCGCGGCAGTTCGACGACTCTCGGATCGCCGAGGAACTGGGCCAGGTAGCGGCGGATCGCCGGCTTCGTCGGCGCATCGGGCGAGCCGAGATTCATCAGCAGCACGCCGGTCTTGCCGGCACTGCGATGGGCGGTTTCGGTGAGGTTGGACGGGTTCATGGGATCGGGAAAATGGGGGCCGACAGTGTATCGGGGTGGGGCGGCGGTCGAGGCCTCGCCGCGGCTCGGAAGCGATCGGCATTTCCTTTGAACCGTGTTGACGAGTAGCTTCGGCGCTCCCCGATCCATTCCCCGATCCATTCCCCGATCCGTTCATCGATCCGCTGCCGGAGCGGGGCCCTTTTTGCGATCCAGACCTGCCGAGAGCCCTTCATGTCCGACACCCCGTTGCGCTTCGAAACGCTGGCCATCCACGCCGGTTACCGCCCCGATCCAAGCACTCGCGCGGTCGCGGTGCCGATCTACCAGACGGTGGCATTCGCCTTCGACGACACCCAGCACGGCGCCGACCTGTTCGATCTCAAGGTCACCGGCAACATCTATTCGCGGATCATGAATCCGACCAACGACGTGCTGGAGCAGCGCCTGGCTGCGCTCGAAGGCGGCATCGGCGCACTGGCGCTGGCCTCCGGCCAGGCGGCGGTGACCTACGCGATCCAGACCATCGCCGCGGCCGGCGACAACATCGTGTCGGCGAGCACCCTGTACGGCGGCACCTACAACCTGTTCGCCCACACCTTGCCGCAGTTCGGCATCGAGACCCGCTTCGCCGATCCGCGCCAGCCGGAAACCTTTGCGCCGCTGATCGATGCCCGCACCAAGGCGGTGTTCATCGAATCGATCGGCAACCCGCTCGGCAACATCACCGACATCGCCGCGCTTGCCAAGATCGCCCACGCCGCCGGCGTGCCGCTGATCGTCGACAACACCGTGGCCACGCCCTACCTGTTGCGGCCGTTCGAGCACGGTGCCGACATCGTCGTCCACTCGCTGACCAAGTACCTCGGTGGCCATGGCACCACGCTCGGCGGCGCCATCGTCGATTCCGGCAAGTTTCCCTGGGCCGAGCACCGGGCGCGCTTCCCGCGCCTGAACGAGCCAGATCCGAGTTATCACGGCGTGGTCTACACCGAGGCGCTCGGCCCGGCCGCCTACATCGGCCGCGCCCGCGTCGTGCCGCTGCGCAACATGGGCGCGGCGCTGTCGCCGTTCAACGCGTTCCAGATCCTGCAGGGCATCGAGACCCTGGCGCTGCGCATGGACCGGATCACCGAAAACGCGCTGAAGATCGCCCGCTTCCTGAAAGCCCAGCCGCAGGTGAAGTGGGTCGGCTATGCCGGCCTCGAGGATCACCCTCAGCACGCGCTGGCGCAGCGCTACTTCGGCGGCCGCGCCTCGGGAATCATCACCTTCGGACTCGACGGCGGCCGCGACGCCGGCGCCCGTTTCCAGGACGCGCTGAAGCTGTTCACCCGGCTGGTCAACATCGGCGATGCCAAGTCGCTGGCCACCCATCCCGCGTCGACCACCCACCGCCAACTGTCGCCGGCGGAGCTGGCCAAGGCCGGCGTCAGCGAGGACACCGTGCGGCTGTCGATCGGCATCGAACACAGCGATGATCTGATCGCCGACCTCACCCAGGCGATCGCCGCGGCGCGGCACTGAGCAGCTTTCAGCTGCGCCGGATCTCGCCGGCCTGCAGGCGTCGGAAGTAGTCGTGGTAGGCCCGCATCGCCCGCGGGCCTAGCACCATCATCATCGGCAGGTTGATCGCCAGCATGAAGCCGAGGGTGACCGTCGACAGCGCATCGATCTGCTCGGCGGTGGTGATGAAGCCCGAGCAGGTGACCAGGATCAGCGCCACCCAGATGAAACGGAACGGCCTCACCGAGCGCTGGCCGAACAGGTAGACCATGCCCTGCTCGCCGTAGTAGCCGTAGGTGATCATCGTCGACAGCGCGAACAGCCAGACGGTCAGGGTGACCATCCACTGGCCGAGGCCGGGCTTGGCCGAATCGAAGGCGCGGGCGGCGAGGGTCGAGCCGGGGTAATCGGCGAACAGGCCGGGCTCGGCGAGAGTCGGCGCACCGGCTGCGGCCAGCGGTTTCCAGGCGATGGTCGCCGCATCCTGGTCGACCTTGCCGTACAGCCGCGACTTCACCGCCGCACCGGTATCGGCGACGACGAACACCTGATCACCAGCCTTGAGTTGGTCGGCGCCGGTCATCGCCGGCAGCGCCGCGGTCGCCGGCTGCCACTGGCCAGGCGTGGCTTCGATCAGCGCCGGGGCGGCGTCCCAGAGGCCGACCGGGCCGCGATTCCAGACGCCGCTGGACAGGATCACCAGTGCGGTCACCGAGCAGACCACCAGGGTGTCGATGAAGGGTTCGAGGCCGGCGACGATGCTTTCGGTGGCCGGCTCCGGAGTCTTCACCGCGCTGTGGGCGATCGGCGCGGTGCCGAGGCCGGATTCGCTGGAGAACAGCGCCCGCTTCATGCCGAAGATGAAGGCGGTGCCGAACACCGCGCCGGTGAAGGCGCCGCCGGCCTCGGCGGGCGAGAACGCGCAGTGCAGGATCAGCGCGAACATGGCCGGCAGGGCTGCGCTGTTGACCACCAGCACGTACAGGCCGCAGACCACGTAGATGCCGCACATCAGCGGCACCAGCTTGTCGGTGATCGCGCCGATGCGCTGGATGCCGCCGATCACCACCAGGCCAACCGCCAGCGCCAGTACCACGCCGGTCGCCCACTCCGGCACGCTGAAGTAGGCGCGGGTGGTGTCGGCGACACTCCAGGCCTGGAACATCAGGCCGCCGGTGACCGCGAAGCCGATCAGCGACAACGCGAACAGCGCGCCGACGAAGGTGCCGAAATTGCTCCAGCCGGGACGGAAGGTGCCGAGGCCGTTCTTCGCCACCCACATGGTGCCGCCGCTGGGATTGGCCGGGTCCGAGGTGTCCCGGTAGAGCATCGCCAGCATCACTTCGGTGGATTTGATCGCCATGCCGACGAAACCGACCATCCACATCCAGAACACCGCGCCCGGGCCGCCGAACTGGATGGCGATCGCCACGCCGGCGATGTTGCCGAGGCCGACGGTGCCCGAGAGTGCCGCAGTCAGCGCCTGGAAATGGGTCAGCACGCCGTCACCGTGACTGGTGGCGATGCCGCGGCCAGCGATCAGCGCCACGCCGTGGGTCAGCGAGCGGTACTGGCAGAAGCGGGTCCAGACGGTGAACAGCAGGCCGACCCCGAGCAGGGTCATCAGCACCGGCACCGACAGGGTGACGGCGTTGACCGCGTCGAGCGCGGCGAAGAAGGATTCGATCATCGGATCAGGAGTGGGCGAGGAGACTGTGGCTGCGCGAGTAGCCGAAGAAGATCAGCAGGCCGACGGCCATCCAGACCGCGAACGCGAGCCAGGTGAACACCGCGAGATTGAGAATCAGCAGGGTGCAGGACGCGGCACCGAGCAGCGGCACGAACGGGTAGAACGGCACCTTGAACGGCCGCTTCAGATCCGGTTGCCGGCGGCGCAGCACCACCACGCCGATGCAGACGACGATGAACGCGCCGAGCGTGCCGATATTGGCCAGCTCGCCGAGCTGGGTCAGCGGCACGAAGCCGCCGAGCAGCACCATCACCGCGCCGGAGATCAGGATGGTCTGCACCGGGCTGCCGCTGTTCGCGTCGACACGGCGCATGAAGCCGGGCAGCAGGCCGTCGCGCGACACCGCCAGCAGCACGCGGGTCTGGGCGTAGTACATGACCAGCATCACCGTGGTCAGGCCGGCAACCGCGCCGATCGAGATCAGGCCCGCGGCCCAGCTCTGACCGACTTTCAGCAGCGCGTAGGACACCGGCGCGTCGACGTTCAGTTCGGCGTAGGGAACGATGCCGGTCAGCAGCGCCGAGACCACGATGTAGAGCACCGTGCAGACCAGCAGCGAGGCGAGGATGCCGATCGGCAACGCTCTCTGTGGATTCCGGGTTTCCTCGGCCGAGGTCGATACGGCATCGAAGCCGAGGTAGGCGAAAAAGATCGTCGAGGCGCCGACGAAGATGCCAGGGATGCCGTAACGGGTCGCCGACTCGCCGGACGGGATCAGGGCGTCGAGCAGCGGCATGTTCCAGGAGAAGCCGGCGGTGGCACCGGGAATCGCTTCGGCCGGCGGAATGAACGGCGTCCAGTTGGCCGGATTGACGTGGAACGCGGCGACGGCGATGAACAGCAGGATCGCCGCCAGCTTGATGAACACGATCACCGCATTGAAGCGAGCACTGGACTTGGCACCGGTGATCAGCAGCGCACCGAGAATCAGGATGATCGAGGCCGCCGGCAGGTTGATGTAGCCGGGGTGGACGGCATCGAAGGGGCCGGCGCGCAGCACATCGGGCAGGCCTGAGCCGAAGATCGAAATCAGCCCGGTATTGAAATAGCCGGACCAGCCGACCGAGACCGCCGAGACCGCCACCGTGTATTCGCAGATCAGCATCCAGCAGATGATCCAGGCCGGCAGCTCGCCGAGGGTCGCGTAGCCATAGCCGTAGGCCGAGCCGGCGCCGCCCACCGAAGCCGCCATCTCCGCATAGCTGAGGGCGGCACAGGCGCAGGCGATGCCGGCGACGATGAAGGACAGCACGATCGCAGGCCCGGCGGCATTGGCGGCGGTCTTGCCGGTCAGCACGAAGATGCCGGCGCCGATGATCGCGCCGACACCGAGCATGGTCAGGTCGAAAGCATTGAGCGTCCGCTTGAGGCCGGTGCTGCGCTCGTGATCGGCGTCGACCGGCTTGGTACGGAACAGACTCATCAAATGACTCCCCTTTCTGATTGGCGGCCGGACGAGTGCCGACGCTTTAGATATGCGGGAAGTATGCCGACCGGGGGCAGGCTTCGGTAAGTGGCCTGCGGCCACGGCCAACCCTGGCGCTTCGGCGCGGCCGGGTGACCGATGGCGTCGGCGACAGGCTCGAGCCGATCAGTGCCGGACGTCGAGATTGAAGAAGGCGACCTGGCTGGCGTCACCGGCCGGATTGCCGGTGTTGCCGGTGCCGCTATAGGCACCGGCCTTGAAATAGACCTTGACGCCGTTCCACGAGGACACGGTCTGGCGGCTGTCGGTCCTGCCGTTGACGGTCACCGACAGCGTCGAGCCGATCCACTGGATGCGGTAGTCGATCAGGTCACCGATCTTGACGTTGCTGGCGAGCTGCACCTTGGAGGTCGAGCCCCCGGGGCTGTTGTAGTAGCGCGCTTCGACGACCCGCAGCGCCTCGTCGTAGACCAGCAGCACCAGAATCGACGAGGTGCCGTGGATCTGCCCGATGATCACCTGCTTCCTGGCCACGGGCGTCCTGTCGACCCGGCACAGCGCGGTCAGGGTGCCGCCGATGGCGTTGGTCCATTCGGTCGGGCCGGACGGCAGCTTGTACAACTCGCGCAATTCCGAGCGCGCGTTGTCCGAGCCCTGGCCCGGCGTGGTGGTGGCGCCGTTGGTCGGAGCGTAGAACACCACGGCGCCGCTGGCGTCCGTATACATGTACTTCGAGGTGTAGCCCGGTGGGCCGACCAGCGCCGCCGGCTGGATCTCCGCCGCGGCGCCGGTCGCGCCGCCGTTGCTGTTGACCGGCAGGGTCAGTTTCCAGTTGCTGAAGTTCAGCACCTGGGCTGGATACAGCGGCCCAGACGAGCTGCCACCTGTGGTGACCACGAAGCTGGCGGATACGCCGCCGATGGTCGCCGTGGCGGTAACCGCGGTGTTGCCCTGGCTCGATGCCGTGACCTGGACACTGACCCGGTCGCCGGGGTTGACCGTGCCCGGCTGTGCCATGGCCGGCCCGTCGTTGATCTTGTACAGACCGCCGGCAACGCTGATCGGCGCCGGGCCGGTGATGCCGGTGATGATCGCCGGCACGCTGACATAGATCTGACCGGATGTGGCATTGCTGACTGGCGCGAACGAGAAGCTGTCGGGCACCGTGTCCGCCACCGTGGTGACCGTGAATGCGCTGGCCACGCCACCGACGGTGACCACGGCGGCTGTCGTCGTGCTGGCCTGTGTCGAGGCGACGACTTCCGCATAGACCAGATCGCCGGCGTTCACCGTGCCGGCCAGCCGGGTGTAGCCGCCGGCGTTGATCCGGTAGCGGCCGCCGCTGACGCTGATCGGCGACGGGGAGCTGATGCCGGTAATGGTTGCCGGCGCGCTGACATAGGTCGCACCGGGCGTCGCGTTGGTGAGCGGCGTGAACGAGAAGCTGTCGGGCACGGTATCGGTTCCCACGCCCGTCGTGGTCACTGTGAACGTCCCCGCCACACCGCCGATCGTCACGGTGGCGGTCGTCGTGGTGCCGGCCAGGCTTGAGGCGACGACCTCGGCATAGATCAGGTCGCCAGCTTTCACCGTGCCGGCCAGGCTGGTATAGCTGCCGGCGTTGATCCGGTAGCGGCCGCCGCTGACGCTGATCGGCGACGGGGAGCTGATGCCGGTAACGGTCGCCGGTGCGCTGACATAGGTGGCGCCGCGCGTTGCGTTGGTCACCGGCGCGAACGAGAAGCTGTCGGGTACCGTGTCGGCCGCCGTGGTGACGGTGAAGCCGGCAGCGATGCCGCCGATGGTGACGGTGGCAGTCGCCGCAGTAGCAGCCAGGTTCGAGGCGACGACTTCGGCGTAGACCTGATCACCGGATCTGACCGTGCCTGCGGCGCTGGTGAAGCCGCCGGCATTGATCCGGTAGCGGCCGCCGCTGACGCTGATCGGCGATGCGGCGTTGATGCCGGTGATCGTCGCCGCTGCACTGACGTAGGTGGCGCCGGGTGTCGCGTTGGCCACCGGCGCGAACGAGAAGCGGTCGGGCACGGTGTCGCTGCCACCCGTGGTGGTGATCACGAAGTTGCTCGCAACGCCACCGACGGTCAGCGTCGCGACGACGGCCACGCCACTGAGGGTCGATGCCCGCGCGCCGACCGTGACTCGGTCATTGACTGTCACCGTGCCAGGGTCGCCGGTGTAAGGCTGATCGTTGATCCGGTAGAGGCCGCCCGCTACGCTGATCGGCGCAGGGGAATTGATGCCGGTGATGGTCACCGTATTGCTGGCGTAGGACGAGGACAGCTTGGCGTTATTGATCGGCGTGAACGAGAAACTGTCGGGCACGGTATCGATCGCAGTCGCCGCCGTGGTCACCGTGAATGCGCCGGCGACGCCGCCGATGGTGACGGTGGCGGTGGTCGCCGTGCTGGCCTGGCTGGCGGCGATGACCTCGGCATAGATCTGGTCACCGGCCTCGATGGTGCCGGCGAGATTGGTGAAACTGCCGCTGTTGATCCGGTAGCGGCCGCCGCTGACGCTGACCGGCGCCGGGCCGGTGATGCCGGTGATCGTTGCCGGGGCACTGACATAGGTCGCGCCGAACAAGGCTTCGTCGACCGGCGTGAACGAGAAGCTGTCGGGCACGGTGTCGACCGCCGCCGCCGTGGTGACCGTGAACATGCCGGCCACGCCACCGACGGTGATGATGGCGGTGGTGGCCTTGCCATCGAGGTCGGCAGCGACGACTTCGGCGTAGATCTCATCGCCGGCGTTGACCATGCCGTTCTGGTCGGTGAAATCGCCGGTATTGATCCGGTAGCGCCCACCGCTGACGCTGATCGGCGCAGGGGCGTTGATGCCCGAGATCACCGCGGCTGCGCTGACATAAGTGGCGCCGCGTGTGGCGTTGGTCACCGGTTCGAACGAAAAGCTGTTCGGCACGGTGTCGATCTCGGTCGTCGCCGTGGTGACAGTGAACGCGGCGGCGATGCCGCCGATGGTGACGACCGCGGTCGCGGCGCTGCCTTCGAGGTCCGCGGTAATGACTTCGGCATAGACCCGGTCACCGGCATTGACGCTGCCGGTGATGTCGGTGAAGTCACCGTCGTTGATCCGGTAGCGCCCGCCGCTGACGCTGATCGGCGAGGGGCCGGTGATGCCGGAGATGGTCGCCGGCGCGCTGATGTAGGAGGTTCCCGGCTCGGCGCCGTCGACCGGCGCAAACGCGAAGCGGTCGGGCACGGTGTCGATGGCCGCCGCCGTGATGACAGTGAAAGCGCCGGCCACTCCGCCGACGGTGACGGTGGCCGTTGCCGCCGTGCCGGGAAGGTTGGCGGCGGTGACTTCGACATAGATCTGGTCGCCGGCGCCGACCGTGCCGGGGAGGCCGGTGAAGTTGCCGTTGTTGATGCGGTAGCGACCACCGCTGACGCTGATTGGCGACGGAGCGTTGATACCGCTGATCGTTGCCGGCGCACTGATATAGGTGGCGGCGGTTTCAGCCTCGTTGACCGACGCGAACGAGAAGGCGTTGGGTACCGTGTCGGTGGTTCCCGCCGTGGTGACCTTGAACACGGAGGCCACTCCGCCGATGGTGACGGTGGCCGATGTCGAGGTGCTGGCCTTGGACGAGGCGACAACCTCGGCGTAGACCTGATCGCCAACTCGCACCGTGCCTTCCTCGGCAGTGAAGTTGCCACCGTTGATTCGATAGCGCCCCCCGGTGACGACGATCGCAGCGCGCTCGGTGATGCCGGTAATGGTTGCCGGCGCGCTGACATAGGTCTTGCTCTGCTCGGCATCGGTCACCGGCGTGAACGGGAAGCTGTCGGGCGCGGTGTCGAAATCGCCGGTGACCACCGTGAAGGTCGCCGAGATGCCGCCGATGGTCAGGATTCCGGAGACCGATTTGTTGGAGCGAGTTGACGATCTGACCAGGAAGACCACCCGGTCATTGAGGTTGACCGTTCCTGCCTGGCTCAAATAGGGCCCGTCGTTGATCTTGTAGGCGCCGCCGGCAACGCTGATCGGCGCGGGGCCGGTGATGCCGGTGACCGTAAGTGCTTCGGTGATATAGCCGATGCCCGGCGTGGCGTTGGTGACGGTGGCGAACGAAAACGGGTCCGGCTGGGTGTCTACCGCCTGAATCTGGGGTGCGCCTTTAGCTGCGGCAGCGTTTGCATGAGCTGGGTAAAGCAGCAGGAGCGCCAAGGCGGTGAAGCAACGGGCACACGCAGTCGCCACCGCCGCGCGTTGCGCGCAGCGAACTCCGGTCGGTCCCCAGCCGAACCCTTCTTGACGCATGTAATCCCCGTACCCCTGGCAATTTCTGGCACTGATCGCCGAGGGCAGATATTGCAGATCTGCCTTCGATCAGTTGAACGGCCAAGCCCTTATGCCAGCGAAATTCGCGCCAAAGGAAGCCTTGGCACGTCCATTGTCAATGATAAATTTTTGCTATGACAGATCCGAGGCGCTCTGAGCTCCCGTTTTTGTGCATTTGACGGATATTTCTGCCGGATCGGCGGCTTTCAGCGCCGGCGATCCGGGTTTTGCCGGGCTGCGAGCGGGTTCAGCCTTCGACTATTGCGGTCACGCCCATGCCGCCAGCGGTGCAGATCGAAATCAGGCCGCGGCCGCCGCCATTCTCATGAATGATCTTCGCCAGTGTGGCGACGATGCGCGCGCCAGTTGCCGCGAACGGGTGGCCGACGCCGAGCGAGGAGCCGCGGATGTTCATCCGCGAGCGGTCGATCTCACCCAGCGGCTTGTCCAGGCCCAGACGTTCCTTGCAGAACTTCGGGTCGTTCCAGGCCTTCAGCGTGCACAGCACCTGGGCAGCGAAGGCCTCGTGGATCTCATAGAAATCGAAGTCCTGCAGCTTGAGGTTCATCCGCGCCAGCATCCGCGGCACGGCGAATGCGGGGGCGATCAACAGGCCATCCTTGCGGCCGGAGGCGAAATCGACGGCCGCCGTCTCGTAGGCGGTGAGGTAGGCCAGTGGCTTGTGGCCGTGGGCACGGGCCCAGTCTTCCGAGGCCAGCAGTACGGCGGCTGCGCCATCGGTCAGCGGCGTCGAGTTGCCAGCGGTCAGCGTGCCGCTGGTCTTGTCGAAGGCCGGCTTCAGCGAGGCCAGCTTGGCCAGCGTGGTGTCGCCGCGGAGGTTGTTGTCGCGATTCAGGCCGGCATAGGGCACGACCAGATCACCAAAGAAGCCGGAGTCATAGGCCAGGGCGGCCTTCTGGTGCGATTCCAGCGCCAGCTGGTCCTGCTCCTCGCGGGGAATGCCCCACTGCTTGGCCATGATTTCGCAGTGCGCGCCCATGCTCAGGCGAGTCCTGGGCTCGTTGTTGCCCGGGATCAGCGGCACCAGATCCTTGGGCCGGAACTTCGAGAAAGCCTTCAGACGCGCGGTCGCGGTCTTGGCGCGATTGGCTTCGAGCAGGATCTTGCGCAGGCCTTCGCCGACACCGATCGGCGCGTCCGACGCGGTATCGACGCCGGCGCCGATGCCTGATTCGATCTGCCCGAGCGCGATCTTGCTGCCGACCGTCATCACCGTTTCCAGGCTGGTGCCGCAAGCCTGCTGCAGGTCATAGGCCGGCGTCTCCGCCGAAAGGCCGGAGGACAGCACGCATTCGCGGGTCAGGTTGAAATCCCGTGAGTGCTTGAGGACCGCGCCGGCCGCGACCTCGCCGAGGCGCTCGCCGTGCAGCTGATACTTGTCGACTACGCCCTTCAACGCAGCGGTCAGCATGTCCGAGTTGCTGCGTGTGGCGTAGGCGCCGTTGGAGCGGGCGAACGGAATGCGCGCACCGCCGAGAATGGCGACTTTGCGGCCGTAGGGTTTCATCGGGTGTCTCCAAAGCGAGGATGGTGGCGGCTACTGCGATGCAGCATTGTATCGTTGTCGAGAAATTTGTTTACGACTGTTTACATGAATGTTTGGGCGGCTTCGGCGGGGCGAGAGTCGGTTCGGCGATCGAAACTGCGCCGGAAGCCAAGGTCGTCGGCACGGCGATTAAAAAAAGCCGGTTTGCCCCTTGAATCCCGGAAGCCGGCCCTTAAGAATTAGCAGCCTCCGGGGGAGAGTGCTAACAACGAACGAGCCGACACGCCATCGGCGTGAAAGCTCGACTGCCAGCCCGGAATCATCAGCAAGCCAAATTAGGAGTTGAGAACATGAGTCTGCGTCCCCTGCATGACCGCGTCATCGTCAAGCGCGTCGAAGAAGAGAAGAAGTCTCTCGGCGGCATCATCATCCCGGATTCGGCTGCCGAAAAGCCGCTGAAGGCGGAAGTGGTTGCGGTCGGCGCCGGCAAGCGCACCGACGACGGCAAGGTCCACGCCCTCGACGTCAAGGTCGGCGACAGCATTCTGATCGGCAAGTACTCGGGCACGGAAGTGAAGGTCGACGGCCAGGATCTGGTGATCCTGCGCGAAGACGACATCCTTGCCGTGTTCGGCAAGTAATCCCCTCATTCCCAGTTAAGGAAGGAATAGAACATGGCAGCCAAAGAAGTTAAGTTTGCAGACGACGCCCGCAGCCGCATGGCCAATGGCGTCAACATCCTCGCCAACGCCGTCAAGGTCACGCTGGGCCCGAAGGGCCGCAACGTCATCCTCGACAAGTCGTTCGGCGCGCCGACCGTCACCAAGGACGGTGTCTCGGTCGCCAAGGAAATCGAGCTGAAGGACAAGTTCGAGAACATGGGCGCCCAGCTGGTGAAGGAAGTCGCCTCGAAGACCTCCGACGCAGCAGGCGACGGCACCACCACCGCCACCGTGCTCGCCCAGGCGATCCTCGCCGAAGGCCTGAAGGCCGTTGCCGCCGGCACCGACCCGATGGACATCAAGCGCGGCATCGACAAGGCCGTCGAAGCCGTCACTGCCGAAATCAAGAAGCAGGCCGTGCCGTGCAAGGACCGCAAGGCCATTGCCCAGGTCGGCACCGTCTCCGCCAACTCCGATGAAGCGATCGGCGAAATCATCGCCACCGCGATGGACAAGGTCGGCAAGGAAGGCGTCATCACCGTCGAAGACGGTTCGGGCCTCGAGAACGAGCTGGACGTCGTCGAAGGCATGCAGTTCGACCGCGGCTACCTCAGCCCGTACTTCATCAACAACCAGCAGAGCCAGCAGGTCGAGCTGGAAAACCCGCTGATCCTGATCAACGAGAAGAAGATCGCGAACATTCGCGAACTGCTCCCGGTGCTCGAAGGCGTCGCCAAGTCGGGCCGCCCGCTGCTGATCATCTCGGAAGACGTCGAAGGCGAAGCGCTGGCCACCCTCGTGGTCAACAACCTGCGTGGCATCCTCAAGGTAGCCGCCGTCAAGGCGCCGGGCTTCGGTGACCGCCGCAAGGAAATGCTCAAGGACATCGCGATCCTGACCGGCGGCACGGTCATCGCGGAAGAAGTCGGCCTGAGCCTCGAGAAGGCTTCGGTTGCCGATCTCGGTACCGCCAAGAAGGTCCAGATCTCCAAGGAGAACACGACCATCATCGACGGCGCCGGCAAGAGCGTCGACATCGAGTCGCGCGTCAACGAGATCCGCAAGCAGATCGAAGACGCCACCTCGGATTACGACAAGGAAAAGCTGCACGAGCGCGTTGCCAAGCTCGCTGGCGGCGTGGCCGTGATCAAGGTCGGCGCTGCCACCGAGATCGAGATGAAGGAAAAGAAGGCTCGCGTCGAAGACGCGCTGCACGCCACCCGTGCGGCCGTTGAAGAAGGCATCGTCGCCGGCGGCGGCGTGGCCCTCGTGCGTGCTGCCAAGGCGCTGGAAAAGCTGAAGGGCGCGAACGACGACCAGACGGTCGGCATCCGCATCCTGCACCGCGCGATCCAGGAGCCGCTGCGCCAGATCGTCAAGAACGCCGGTGGCGAGCCGTCGGTCGTGCTGAACAAGGTCTCGGGCGGCAAGGATTCGTACGGCTACAACGCCGCCAACGACACCTATGGCGACATGATCGAAGCCGGCATCATCGACCCGGCCAAGGTCACCCGTCTGGCGCTGCAGAACGCGGCTTCGGTCGCTGCCCTGCTGCTGACCACCGAGGCGATGATCGCTGAACTGCCGGCCAAGAACGAAGGTCCGGCAATGCCGACCGGCGGCGGCGGCATGGGCGGCATGGGCGACTTCTAAGTCCCCTTGCTTCCAGCGGCATGAAGTAACGAAAAGGCCTCGGAAACGAGGCCTTTTCCGTAATCGCGACAGAGGCCCAGGAAGTCGGTGCCTGCTTAGCAGCGATGAACCGCACCGCTTGGCGCCATGGTCATTGCCGGCAGTTTCCGGCACGGTGGGGAATAGCTGTCAGCGCCTTCCTGCCACTCGGCTCGGCGCGGCGCAAGACTTGGCGGCGCGGTCAGTGCCGCGGCAATTGTTCACAGATTTCCGCGCTCTCGACCGCCCCGTCAGCGATCGTGCTTACAACCAGCCTCGCAGCCAGGTCGTCTGATCTGAAAGTGCCCGCCAGTGCAGGGTCTGCACGCGACCGGAAAGCACGGCTTGCAGTTCGATATCGGCGATCGCCGTCGACGGCGGTTCAGGCTCGATCACCCGGATGACCAGAAAGTGCCGTTCCTTGTTCACCGGCCGTATCGCGGTCCATTTGCTCAACAGCAGTTTCTTGGGGCTCAGCTTCTTGGGGCTCAGAGGCGCCGGCTTGATTGAGGTCATCGTGGTGCGAGTGTAAGGGCTGGACGATGCACCGGCGGTCATCGCAGTGGATGCGAGGGCGAGTAAACTGCGCGGCCGTTTTCCGCGCCGGTCCAGCCGGGCCCGCTGCGCGGCATCACTTGTAGCCCGCCATGACTTCCTACGCTGCCATCGATTTCGGCACCTCGAACTCCGCCGTCTGTATCGGCACCGCTGAAAACCTCGCCGAAGGCGCGCATCTGGTGCCGCTGGAAGGCGACCGCGAAACCCTACCGACCGCCGTCTTCTTCAACGCCGACGAGCACCACGTTGCCTACGGTCGCCAGGCGATCGGCGAATACCAGGCTGGCTACGGTGGCCGGCTGATGCGCTCGCTGAAAAGCCTGCTCGGCAGCGAGCTGATCAATGAAACGACGATCATCGAAGGCCAGCCGGTCGCCTATCGCGACATCATCAGCCGCTTCCTGACGCACCTGAAGCGCTGCGCCGAAGCGGCGGCCGGCGGCGAACTGAGTCACGTGGTACTCGGCCGCCCGGTGCATTTCGTCGACGACAACCCCGAGCGCGACCAGCTTGCCGAGAACACCCTGCGCGAACTCGCCGAGCAGGTCGGCTTCAAGGATGTCCGCTTCCAGTACGAGCCGATCGCCGCCGCACTCGACTACGAACGCACGCTCGATCGCGATCGCCTGGTGCTGGTCGCCGACATCGGCGGCGGCACCTCGGACTTCTCGGTGGTCCGCCTCGGCCCGGAGCGCGCCCAGCGGCTCGATCGCAGCGGCGACGTGCTGGCCAACGGCGGTATCCACATCGCCGGCACCGACTTCGACCAGTACCTGAGCTTGCGTTCGGCGATGACCTGCCTCGGCCTCGGCGCGCCGGGCAGAAACGGCAAGCAGGTGCCATCGCAGATCTATTTCGAGCTGTCGACCTGGCACCAGATCAACTTCCTGTACACCCGCAAGGCGCTGGCCAGCGCCGCGACGCTGGACATCTTCTATGACCAGGCCATGCACCATCAGCGGCTGATGAAGGTACTGCGCGAGCGCGAAGGTCATCGCATCGCCGGTCTGGTCGAGGACGCCAAGGTGCAGGTCGCTGATGGCGGCGCGATCCATCATCTTGACCTCGGCTTCGTCGAGGCCGGCCTCGGCATCGATGTCGACGGTGAATTGCTGGCCCGGGCGATCGACGCGGCGATCGGCAAGATCGCGCAGACCGCGGTGGTCACCGTCGGCGAAGCGGGCCTCAAGCCCGAGGACATCGACGCGATCTATTTCACCGGCGGTTCCACCGGCATCAGGGCGCTGCGCACGGCGCTGTCGGCGACATTCACCCGGGCCGACGCGGTCAACGGTGATCCGTTTGCCAGCGTCGCCCGCGGCCTCGGGGTGTACGCCGCGCGGTTGTTCAGCGCCGGTTGAGGCCCAGGGCCGGCAAAATCATTCGGTCAGCCGACGCAGCAGGCGGTCACCCATTTCCCAGGTCCCGGCGGAGGAATAGGTCCACGAGGCCGACATGTCGTAACCGAGCTGTCGCGAGCTGAGCGTCAGCCGGCTGACACCAGGCTCCAGGGCCAGCCCGCTGTCGGTGAGCTTGCTGCTGGCCGATGCGCTGCCGGTGGAGCGCGGCAGCTGCACCTGCCAGGCGCCGATCTCGGCGTCGACGCCGATCCAGTCGAGATTGCCGTCGCCCGGCCCGCGGGCGATGAAGTTGCCGCGTGGGATCGCCAGGCGCCGAATCCAGTCCATCAACTCCGGGCGGCCCTCGCCACTGGCGGTGATCGTCGTCGACGCCGCGGCGGGTGCTTTCGCGATCGCCGCCGCCGAGCTCGCGGGCAGGGCCGCAGTCGCAGCCGGTGCCGCAGCGGCTGCGGACATCGGTGCGCTGAACTTCACTGCCGTGCCGCGTGCCGCGAAGCTGGTCCAGCAGCGGTTGGCCCAGCGGTTGCGCTCGTCCTTGCCGTGGCTGAGTTCGATGATGCCGTCGGCGCCCTTGGCCATCGCCTCGAACTGCAGGCGCTTGATCGCGTCCTCGATGCTGGCCGGGTCGGTGAATTCCCAGAATTGGCAGGAATGCGCTTCCACCGGGCCGATCACGGTCAGGCCGGCCGGTGGCTGGGTAGTGTCACCCGCACTGAACAGGGCGACGCGGGCGGCCGCTTCGAGCTGGGCCTTGGGCTTGAGGTCGAGGCTGCGCTGCGGTGTCAGCGGGGCGCAGGCGGCCAGCAGGCTGGAGCTGATCAGGGCGACGGCGAAGTGGCGACAGTACTGCGGCATTGGGGACTTCCTCGATGGCGGGCATCGCTGCGATACGGCTGAGCCTGGCTGGCCGCAGCTGTTGCTTAAAGAAGCACGCGACATGCCATGTAAGGAAGCATGCGATAGGTCGCGGACCGCCGGCGGGCAGCTCCGAGTGCATCGAAATGGTGCCGAAACCCCTATGATCGAGGTCGACAGGTGGCGGCAGACCGCCTGCATATCGAGGAGAAGAGTCATCGCACGGTTAACAGTGGCGGGCGCTGGCGATGCCTATCCGGGCAGCCGGCGGGCTTGGCTCATGGTCGCGATCCTGATGGTCGCCTACATGTTCTCATTCATCGACCGGCAGATCCTCAATCTGCTGGTTGCGCCGGTGCGCCGCGATCTGGCGATCAGCGACACCCAGATCAGCTACCTGCTGGGCCTGAGCTTCGCGCTGTTCTATACGGTGTGCGGCATCCCGATCGGCCGGCTGGCCGATGTCAGATCGCGGCGCGGCATCATTGCCGTCGGCCTCGTTGTCTGGAGCCTGATGACCGCCGGCTGCGGTCTTGCGCGCAGCTATCTGAGCCTGCTGCTGTTCCGGATCGGCGTCGGCGTTGGCGAAGCGAGCTTGAGTCCCAGCGCCTATTCGCTGATCGCCGACAGCTTTCCGAAGGAAACCCGAGCCACCGCGATCAGCGTCTATGCCTGCGGCATTTACATCGGTTCCGGACTGGCCTTTCTGCTCGGCGGGCTAATCATCCGCGTCGCCTCGGCGCAAGGCGATGTGGAGCTGCCGATCCTCGGGCCGGTGCGACCCTGGCAGCTGGTGTTCCTGGTGCTGGGACTGGCCGGGCTCGCATTCAGCCTGGCAATCCTGGCGATCCGCGAACCGGCGCGCCACGGCATCGGCGCCGGCGTCGAGGTGCCGGTGAAGGAGGCCGCAGCCTGGATGCTTGCCAACCGCCACACCGTGCTGCACCACAATCTCGGCGTCGCCATGCTGTCGTTCGCGGCCTACGGTGCGGCGGCCTGGGTGCCGAGCTTCTTCATCCGCAGCTACGGCTGGGACGCCACCACCACCGGCATCGTCTACGGCGCGCTCACCGCGATCTTCGGCTCGGCCGGCATCGTCTTTGGCGGCCGGCTTGCCGATCGCTGGCTGCGCCGTGGGCAGGTCGATGCCGGCATGCGGGTATGCCTGATCGGCGCGCTGGCCAGCATCCCATTCGGCCTGAGTTTTCCACTGGCGGCCACGCCGGCGCTGGCTGCGCTGCTGCTGGCGCCGTCGATCTTCTGCCTGGCGATGCCGTTCGGCGTGGCGCCGGCGGCGATCCAAGAGATCATGCCCAACGCGCTGCGCAGCCAGGCCTCGGCGGTCTACCTGTTCCTGGTCAATCTGATCGGCCTCGGCCTCGGGCCGACTGCCGTCGCGCTGTGCACCGACTACGTCTTCCACGACGACCAGGCGGTGCGCTACAGCCTGATGCTGGTGCTGCCGGCGGCGGCGTTGGTCGGCAGCCTGCTGCTGGTCAGCGGTCTGCCACATTACCGCGCCAGCCAAGAGCGGCTGAAGCGCTGGGGCCAGCAGGAAATCTCGAGGTGATGACACCACGCGAACCGGAAATCTGCGTCTTCGGAGCCGGCAGCGTCGGCTGCTATCTGGGTGGCCGCCTGCTGGCGACCGGTGCCGATCTCCATTTCGTCGGCCGCATCCGGCTGCGCGACGAGCTCGCCGAGCACGGCGTGCTGAGCACCGATCTCGACGGCGCCGTGCACCGGGTCGCGCCCAGCGTCGCCCGCTATTCGATCGACGCCGATGCCGTGCGCAGCGCCGATGTCGTGCTGCTCACGGTCAAGTCGGGGGCCACCGCCAGCGCCGCCGGCGAACTGGCCAGCCGGCTCAAGCCGGGCGCGCTGCTGATCAGCCTGCAGAATGGTGTCGGCAATGCCGAGCTGCTGCGCGCCCAGCTGCCGGGAGTCACCGTGCTCGCCGGCATGGTGCCGTTCAACGTGCTGGCTCGCGGGCAGGGCCGCTTCCATCATGGGTCCGAAGGTGCGGTGGCGGTGCAGGCCGACGGCCATCCCGGGCTGGCGGCGATCCAGCCGGTGTTCGCGCGCGCCGGCCTGCCGCTGGCATTGCACGCCGACATGCCTGCGGTGCAGTGGTCGAAGTTGCTGCTCAATCTGAACAACGCGATCAACGCGCTGAGCGGTCTGCCGCTGCGGGCCGAGCTGGCGCAGCGTGGCTTCCGTCTCTGTCTGGCCGCTGCCCAGCGCGAGACGCTGGCGCTGCTGAAGGCGGCCGACATCCCGCTGGCGCAGCTGACCCGGGTCCGGCCTGAGTGGCTGCCGGCGCTGCTGTCGGTGCCGGACTTCCTGTTCCGGAGGCTGGCCCGGCAGATGGTGGCGATCGATCCGCTGGCGCGCTCCTCGACCTGGGAGGACCTCGAGGCCGGGCGGACCACCGAGATCGACTGGATCAACGGCGAGGTTCTGCGCCTGGCCGCGTCGCTGGGGCAGGCGGCTCCGGTCAATGCGGCGCTGGTCGTGCTGGTGAAGGCCGCCGAGCTTGGCGGGCGGCGCGACTGGTCGGCCGCCGAACTGTATCGGGCGATCCGCGGCCGCTAGCGAACTCGGCCTCAGGCCTTCTTCATGTACATGGCTTTCAGCATGTATGGCGTGCCATCAACTTTACAGTCGATGTCGTGATCGCCGCCGACCAGGCGGATGCTCTTGATCTTGGTGCCGGCCTTCAGGGTGATCGAGGTGCCCTTGACCTTGAGATCCTTGATCAGCACACAGCTGTCGCCGTCGGCGAGCAGATTGCCATTGGCGTCTTTGACCACCAGTGCCTCGTCATCGGCCTCGGCCTCGGAACTGGCCGCGACCATCGGCCATTCGTGGGCGCAGTCGGCGCAGATGTAGTTGCCGCCATCCGGATAGGTATTCTCCATCGCGCAGACGGGGCAGGGCGGAATCGCGGTCATCGGTAAGCGCTCGGTGGAGGCAGGTCGGGCGACCCGCGGCCCCGCATTCTACGGACCTCGTCGGCCTGAGCCGGGTCCGGATACGAAAAGACCGGCGATTCTTCGCGAAGGACGAATCGCCGGCCTCAGCCGACCGCCTGGATCAGCGCCGGATCTCCAGACTCGTCGCCACCGCCGCGCCATTGCGGACGTTGGCGCGCCACTCGACAAGCTGACCGACGCGCAGCGTTGCGACGGCTCCGCTTTTCAGGCGGATGCTCGTGCAGTTCGACAGCGTCAGGCGCTGCAGCCCTACGGTGACGCTGGTCGCGGAGACCGCCGTGACCCGGCCGCTGCCATTGATGATGCGGCTGCCGCTGGACGAGCCGCAGGTCGGTGCTGACGCCGGCGCCACTGTGAGGTCGTATTGGTTGCGGGCCGGTTGGCCGCTGGCATCGCTGGTGTCGATGATCAGGGTGTACGGACCCGCGACCGTCGGCGTGCCACCCGCGAAAGCGAGCCCGGCTGGAACACCGCTTGCGCCCCAGGCGTAAGGCGCGACGCCGCCGGTGGCGGTAAGCGCGACGTTGTACGCGGCGCCGACCTGGCCGGCCGGCAATGTGCCATTGACGACGACCGCCGTCGGGATCGGGTAGACCGTCATGCTGCTGGCGCGGCAACCGGCGAGTTCGGCCGTGCCCGCGTAGCTGACCAGCTCACGGGCGACGAATGTCGTAGCGCCGCCAGTGAACATGGTTGCCGACTGCGGCGCGTAGAACACGCGATCACCGTTCGGGGCCCCGCCAGCCGATGGCGGGCCGCCATTCACTTCGATGAAGGTCTTGGCGAGTGTCGTGATCGACGCATAGGTACCCGAGCAGGTCGGTGCCGGCGACGATGGTGGCGACGGCGGATTCGCCGTCACCGGGGCCAGATCGATCACTTCGAAAGCGTTGTCGCCAACGCCGGCGTCGTTGATGGCCACGATGTTCTGCAGGATCGGATGGCCGTCGGGATAGGCACCCGGAGGCGGGTTGGCGCCGCCGCCGAAGTCGGTGACCGAGGGTACGACCCAGCCGGTGACGCCGTTGGGATACGCCTGCCCCGACGCGTCGGTCAGCAGCAGCGTGTAAGGGCTGCCAACGCTGAGCACGACGCCGGCGGAAGCGTAGTCGACCGCGACGAAGCCCCCGAACGGTGCCGTCAGGGTCAGGCTGCGGCTGTCGAGCACGGTTCCCATGCTGCCTTCGCCGGCCAGCAACTGGACGTTGACCTTCAGCGCCGGTGCCACGGAATACGGGTAGGGCGAAGCGTTCGGCGCGAAGGCGGACTGGAAGCTTTTGCCATCCGACAGGTAGATGCCGGCCCTGACTTTGGACGCACGGGCGATGAACGACTGGCCGATCGGTGCCTGGTTGAAATCGTGGCCGCCGGATGATGCGGAAGGCGGGTACTGGAGATCGGTAGTGCCGGCGAATGCCGCCGGCAGCACGAACAAGGCCGCGAACGGCAGCCAGGACAGCAAGGTAAGGGAAATCGGTTTCATTTATGGGCTCTGGAATATGACCGCGAATGCACGGCCACGCGTGCGAGCCTGCGCACCACCGCCTTGCCGAAACATGGCGGCTAGATGGATCCGGAGGTATCCCAAAGATCTCCCCATAAAGAAGATCGCAGGGTCAGCGACGGGTTTCGTGAGGCGGGGGGCAGCGCCGCCGTAGAGTCGAGGATCACCGCAGGAGCTCGATGTCCTTCGTCATCACCGAGCCGGAAGCGGCCCCGCCGCTCCAGCCACCGGGCCGACCGGTCCTCGATGCAGTGTCCTTATGCTGTTGATCAGGAAGCTACCGAGAATTTATTGCCGATCTGGCAAGGAAATTCATGAGCGATACATGCCGCCGTGGGGTGGCAGCTGAAACGACAAGACCCGGCACTGCAGGGCAGTGCCGGGTCTTGTCTGGAAGCGGTGGCAGCCGGGGAAGCCGTCGCGTTCAGCGCGTCGAGCCGGTACGTTGCGAAGAATTACCTTGGCTGCCCTGAGCGGCGATCGAAGGACCCTGTGGTCGCTGCTGATTGCCGGCCAGCTGCTGTTCGCGCTTGCGTTCGGCGGCGGCACGCAGGATTCGGGATGCGGCGATCGAGATCATCATGGCACTCACTCCTTGGTCGATCCGGCGGGGGCGCCGGGTGAGCGAAAGACTGCTCCCGCAGCCTTCGTTCAGCGCAGCGATCACGACGAACGCGCCACTGCGGCGCACCAGCGGCGAGTGCCGGAAATGATCGGCAGCGTTCACCGGATCGACGGTCGGAACGACTGCCGGGGCGACTACTTCGCCGCGCCGAGATGCTCGACGAACCAGTCGCAGGCACCGGGGCCGGCGGTTTCGAAGTTGTCGATGTAGGCAGCGAAGTGGCCGCCCGGCATGGTGATCAGCTTCTTCGGCTGCAGGGCCTTTTCATAGGCTTCGAGTGCGAGATCGGCGACGGTCAGGTGGTCGCCGAGCTGCACCAGCATCAGCAGCGGCGTCGGGCTGATCAGTGGCAGGTAGGCGCCGGGGTTGTAGTCCATGAACATCTCGACCGAGCGCAGCGTGACTTCGTTGATCCAGGTGTCGGTGTGGCGGCCGGCGACGTTGACCATGAACTCGTAGCTGTCGGTGGTCGGCAGCGCGCAGGGTGTGCCGTCGTTGCTGGCCACCGGCAGGCGCAGGGGCGGCGCACCGGCGTAGCGGGCGCGACGGTCGTCATCGAACATCGCCCGCATGCCGGCCATCGCATGGGCGGGAACGATTCGCTGGGCATTGCGCGGACCGTCGACCAGCGGCACCTGCGAGACCACACACTTCACGCGGCGGTCGATCGCGCCGACCACCAGCACATGGCCGCCGCTGTAGCTGGAGCCGAATACGCCGATCCGGGCAGCGTCGGTTTCCGGCAGCGTCTCGGCGTAGGTGATGGCGTCGCGGTAGCCGTTGATCTGCGCCCAGGGATCGATCTCCTGGCGCGGCTCGCCATCGCTGGCGCCGAGGTTGCGGTGGTCGTAGACGATCGCGGCGATGCCGGCCTGAGCGAACAGCTCGGCGTACTTGTCGAGGAAGATTTCCTTGGTCGCCGAAAAGCCGTGGGCCATGACCACGGTTGGAAACGGACCCTTGGCGACGTCCGGCAGGTAGTGCCAGCCGCGCAGGGTGATGCCATCGGAAGTCTTGAACTCGATATTCTTGCGCATGACCGCGGTCTCCTCGGATGAATGCTGTTGTCCGCGGAGCCTCGCCAGCCATGTCCGGCCGCGCCACACCCCAATGGGTGGGCGGCCGGATGCCGGACTCGGATCCGTCAGACGCCGAGCAGCTCGACTTCGAACAGCAGGGTCGCGTTCGGCGGGATCACGCCGCCGGCACCACTGGCGCCGTAGCCGAGGTCGGAGGGGATGACCAGACGCCGGGTGCCACCGATCTTCATGCCCTGCACGCCTTCGTCCCAGCCGCGGATCACGCGACCACCGCCGAGCGGAAACACGAAGGGCTGGCCGCGGTCCTTGCTGGAATCGAACTTCTTGCCGGCGACCCCGTCCTTGTAGAGCCAGCCGGTGTAGTGAACGCTGACACGGTTGCCGGCGACGGCTTCGCTGCCGGCGCCGACGACGGTGTCTTCGTACTGCAGCCCGGAGGGAGTGGTGATCATCATGGAGGTCCTGGGAGGGGAATGACCTTGCGGTCGGGCTGCGAAGAATAGCGATCCCCGAGCGCGGCGAGGGCCGTGATCGGGACGGTACTTCGAGCGGATCGTTCACAATGCGCCATGAAAACCCCTCGCGGCCTGGAGCCGCTGATCGAAGACGGCATCATCGACGCGGTGATCCGTCCCCTGAAGAGCGGCAAGGAGGCCTCGGTCTATGTCGTTGCCTGTGGCGCGATCATCCGCTGCGCCAAGGTCTACAAGGAAGCCGAGAAGCGCGGTTTCCACAAGCTCGCCGAATATCAGGAAGGCCGTCGCGCCCGCGGCAGCCGCGACCAGCGGGCGATGGGCAAGCGCTCCAGGCATGGCCGCAAGCAGCAGGAAGAGGCCTGGAAGAACGCCGAAGTCGACGCCCTGTATCGTCTGGAAGCGGCGGGCGTGAGGGTACCGAAGCCGCATGGTTATTTCGACGGCGTGCTGGTGATGGAACTGGTCGACGACGGCAATGGCGCACCGGCGCCGCGATTGAACGATGTGACGCCGACACCGGACGAAGCCCGCGCTTGGCACGCCTTCCTGATGAACCAGATCGTGCGCATGCTCTGTGCCGGGCTGATCCACGGCGATCTGTCCGAGTTCAATGTGCTGCTGGGGCCGGACGGCCCGGTGATCATCGACCTGCCGCAGGCGATCGATGCTTCCGGCAACAACAATGCATTCCGGATGCTGGCGCGCGACGTCGAGAACATCACCGCTTACTGTGGCCGCCAGGCGCCGGAACTGCGCAATACCTGGTTTGCCCACGAGATCTGGAAACTGTTCCAGTCCGCCGAGTTGCACCCGGACAGTCGGCTGACCGGGCAGTTCGAGTTCGACGAGACCGAAGTCGACGTCGATGGCGTGCTGGCTCAGATCGAGGAAGCGCGCTGGGAAGCCGAAGCTCGCCAGCGCGGTCGTGAGGAAGCCGAAACCGAAGACTGACCGCCGCCAGCCGCCGGCCGAAGGCTGGCGAGGCTCAGAACTGGTAGGCGATGCGGACGCCGACTTCGTCAGCGAAATCCAGAGTGCCGACGATATTGCTGTTCTTGTTGCCGAGCTGGCCGTTCAGGTAGTTGTAGAAGGCGTCGACGGTGAATGCGCCGTTCGGCTTCCAGCGCAGTGTCGGTTGGACGAATACACCGCCCTGCAGGTCGTAGAGCATCGCCAGGTCGGCGCCAGACCAGATTCGGGAAGGGCTGCTGCAGCGCGAAGGCCAATGCCCGATAGCCGCCCACGCCCTGCGATTCATGAGCAATGCTGCCGCTCATGCCGCCGAGATAGCGGCCGAACAGATCGCTGTGCGACTTGTAGATGCCCTGGGCGACGAAGTAGGTGGCGGGAAGCGGGTGCTGAAGCGGTAGTACTTCTCGGCGACCAGTGCGGCGGTGACTTCGCCCTTTTCGATGAAGGCCTGGCGCAGCGAAGGATCGGTGAAGGTGCGGTTCGGCACGTACAGCGCTTCGAAGTTGACGATCAGCTGTTCGAGGAAAGAGCCCGGATCGCCGTCGAATATGTAGCTGGCGCCGACGCCGATATCGTCCTCGCGGCGATAGTCACGGGCGATATGGCCGCGCCTTGGCGCCGTTGTAGTCGGTGACCGGCATCGCGCCGAGGGCGCCGGTGAATGGCTGGAACTCGTTGACGATCGCGTTCAGTGCGCTGATGCCGTTGAGGCGCGCCAGGCCGGCATAGCTGAACCATTCCTTGCCGATCAGACGCCCGTCGAATCGACTTCCAGCGGCGTGCCCTGCATCGCTGCGCCGGAACCGACGAGGCCCGGAAGATCGCGGTTGACGTTCGACGCCGTCCAGCGGAATACGCCATCCGGGTTGTAGCGGTGGGCGTAGATCGCCTGCAGGCCGATGCCGCCGAGTTCATCTTTGAAACCGATGCCGGCGTCGAGCTTGTCGTCAAACTGTGCGTACAGGTCGTGGACGGTGAACTGTGAAGCGATCACGTTGTACGGCGTGTTCGGGTTCGAATACACCGAGGGTTGGAACTTCCGAGGTGGTGAATGCGTTCCGAGCGGATGAAGCCGCCGACCGTCAGCATGCGTCCGGTCAGCTGAGCCCACCAATCGCTGTCGCTGTCGGTGGCGTCGCCCGCCTTGTCCGTGAGCGGCACTGATGTCGTTGCAGCGGTCAGCAGGAAGCCTCAAATCAGATATTGGTACATGTTCTCCTCCACAGCCTCGCGCTCGCGGTCGAGCATTCTCGGATCGGCCAATTCGAGGCCAGATGATCGGCGCGCCCAGGTCGCGGGCAGCAAGACGCCGCGCCATTTCCGGTGGGGTGCCGGAGGCGATCGGGTTCAGGGAGTACGGAGGCGTGCCCGCTCGCTCATGCGAAGCTGCAAGTCCGCGAGGCGCTAGCTGGCGATGGAGGAGTGCCCGGCGACGACGCCGTCGTCGCCGGGTTCAACGCGGGAGTGTCAGACGTACAGCTTGTCGAGCTCCGAATACGCCTTGGCCAACCAGATACGCACGCGCTGGCGTTCCAGCATGCCCAGCCCGGTGAGTTCCTTGTCGGTATTGTTTGCCGCTGCCCAGAAGCTGGTGCTGCGGGCATCGATGCGGGTCATCGAGGCCTCGTGCAAGCGCGGGAAGCGGATGACCTGGGCAGCGAGCTCCAACGCGCGCTCCTTCTGGCCAGACTTTTCGAAGATGCCGAAATCCTCGCCGCGCAGCTGGTTCAGCACCAGTACGTAGTCGAGTTGGTCATCGAAGCGATCGATCAGCTTCTTGAGCAGATCGACCGAGTCCTTGCCCGAATCCATCACGTGCCAGTAGCGCACGTCGATGCCCAGTTCGGCGGCCAGTTCAAGCGCGCCGGAATCTTCCATCCAGTTCACCAGCGGCAGATGAGTCTGCGCGGCGAGGTCGACGACGATCTGGCGGTCTGGGTTCTCCGCCGCCGATTCCATCACCTGATCAAGGCTTTCGTACTGGTCGATGACGATCGGCGAGGCGTAGTTGGCATAGAAACGGAGCAGTGCGCCATGCGAGCGGTCGGAGTCGAAACCGAGGAAGGGTTTGCCGTGATCGATCAGGTACTGTGCAAGGACGCGCGCCACCAGGGATTTGCCGACGCCGCCTTTTTCGCCGCCGATGAAGTGAATCGTTGCCATACCTGTAACTCCGAATAGGGGACGTCGTGCGTGGCAGTCGGTCGTGGAAGGTGCAGCGGCTGCAAGCACGGCTCATGCCGCTGTTGTTGAGCGCGCCGCTGTCGGTATTGTCGCAGGCCTTGTGTGGCAAAACGGTGGGGCCGGGTTCTCGCTTAGTCGAAATGGAAGCTGGCGAACTCGTCGACGCTCGCCCGTTCCGAGCGCAGCCGGTTGACCGGCGCCGTATGGTCGGCGTATCCGAGCGCCATGCCGCAGTAAACGAGATCCCGTTCGTTCAGCTGGAAATGCCTTTTCAGCGTGACGCGCATCGTCCCCCATATTTCCTGGAAGCAGGAGGCGACGCCCCGCTCCGTTGCAGCGAGTGCCACCGATTGCATGAACATGCCGAGATGCGCCCACTGGCCGTGACCCATGCGTTCGTCGATCACGAAGAACAGGGCTGCTGGTGCGTCGAAGAACTCGAAGTTGCGGGCCAGCTGCCGAAGACGGCCGGGTTTGTCATCTCGGCTGATCCCCAGCAGGGCATACATGTCTTCGCCGACCTGATAACGGCGGCTGCGATAAGGCTCCCAAAGGTTTGCTGGATACAAGGGTTTGTCGCCTTCTTCTGCCGGGAACATGCCGGAGTGGTTCGGAGCCAGCCCCTTGACTGCCGCCTGCGCTGCACCGGAAACGGCAATCACTTTCCACGGCTGCAGATTGCCTCCCGAGGGTGACCAGCGAGCGACATCGAGGATTTCGCGCAGCGTGGCTTCAGAAACCGGCGCGGCCAGAAAGGCGCGGGTCGAGATTCGGGTCTTGAGGGCTTCAGTGACAGTCATGGCGCTTAAAGCTTGGCGGGAATGGAAAATCGGGAGGGATTTCACCTCAGACTAACTTGCCTGTCGGTGGCGAGGGATTTCTGCAGTGCGGCTGCAACCGTGGGGGTGAGGGAGGGCTTTGCGGTTGTCTCTGGTGACTTAGGGAATTCTTATTTGCTCCAGCCTCGTCGGCGGAAAAGCTGCGGATCTGCGGATTTCACGATTTCTTCGAAAATCTGTTGACGCAATGTCGAACGGCCCTATAATTCGCGCCCCTTGTAGCGGCTTCCGCTGAGGGGAAGGGAACGAAGAAGTCGACACTTTCTGAGGCTTCAGGAAAGAGTTGACGGGGACAGAAAGACCTCTATAATTCGCCCCCTCGCAGCGGCTACCGCTGAGAGGGGTGGGAAAGGAAGAAGTTGGCGCTTTCGGGGTGTTAAA
>UEXO01000033.1_pt1 | contig 105976 bp, 80 predicted proteins | sample 4301131 | NCBI WGS metagenome assembly UEXO01 (sample SAMEA4773185, study PRJEB27434) | metagenome | biome: 2259; feature: agricultural soil; material: soil | place: USA | collected 2014-09 | depth 0.25 m | reverse complement strand
ACATCTTCATGCTCGCGGCCTTCACCGGCTACGAGATCATCGGCCGCGTGCCGTCGATCCTGCACACGCCGCTGATGTCGGGCTCGAATTTCGTGCACGGCATCGTCGTCGTCGGCGCGCTGTTCGCGTTGCTCAACGCCACTTCGGTGACCGAGCAGGTGATCGGCTTCGTCGGCGTGCTGCTCGGCGCCGGTAACGCCGCCGGCGGCTACGTGGTGACCGAACGGATGCTGCAGATGTTCAAGTCCTCGGACAAGAAGAAGGCTTAAGACCGACATGACCGCTCAACTCATTATCGACGCCAGCTTCCTCGCTGCCGCGTTCCTGCAGACGCGAGGCACCCGACGAGGGGCCCGCGCCGCTTCTGGCGTGGGATCGGCGGCAAGCCGAGTCGGCTGCTGAACAGGAACAGGGAACACTAAGAAAATGAATCCATCACTCATCATTGACGCGAGCTTCCTGGCTGCCGCGTTCCTGTTCATCTACGGTTTGAAGCGGATGTCGTCGCCGGTCACGGCGGCCTCGGGCATCCGGGTCGCCGGTCTCGGCATGCTGGTCGCCGTGCTCGCCAGCTTCCTGTACGTGTTCGGCGTCAACGAAGCGGCCAAGCCGCACCTGATGGTCAACGCCGCGCTCGGTGCGGTGGCGCTCGCCATCGGCCTCGGCTGGGCCTGGACCAGCGGCAAGAAGGTCGAGATGACCGCGATGCCGCAGATGGTCGCGCTCTACAACGGCATGGGCGGTGGCGCCGCGGCCGCGATCGGCGCGGTGGAACTGTTCCGCACTTCGGCCGAGCACACGTTGATTCCGCTGGTGGTCACCATCATCGGTTCGCTGATCGGCGCGATCTCGCTGTCCGGCTCGGTGATCGCCTGGGCCAAGCTCGACGGCCGCATCAACGGCGTCTGGCGCTTCACCGGCCTGCAGGTGATGAACGGCACCTTCTTCGTCGCCACCTTAGGCCTAGGCCTGTACATCGCCTTCGGTGCCCACGGCCATGCGCCGGTGTGGATGACGGCGTCGTTCTTCGTCCTGGCACTGATCTTCGGCGTGCTGATGACGATGCCGATCGGCGGCGCCGACATGCCGGTGGTGATCTCGCTGTACAACGCGTTCACCGGCCTGGCGGTCGGCTTCGAAGGCTTCGTGCTGCAGAACCCGGCGCTGATGATCGCCGGCATGGTGGTCGGCTCGGCCGGCACCCTGCTGACGCTCTTGATGGCCAAGGCCATGAACCGCTCGGTCAGCAACGTGATCTTCTCGAACTTCGGCGCCACCGGCACCGAGGAGCAGGGCGAGATCAAGGGTTCGATGAAGCCGATCGACGCTGGCGATGCCGGCATCAACATGCGCTACGCCTCGAAGGTGATCATCGCCCCGGGCTATGGCCTCGCCGTGGCGCAAGCCCAGCACAAGCTCTACGAGTTCGTGAAGCTCTGCCAGGACGCCGGTGTCGACGTCAAGTTCGCCATCCATCCGGTAGCCGGCCGCATGCCCGGCCACATGAACGTGCTGCTCGCCGAAGCCGGCGTGCCTTACGACATCATCTACGACATGGAAGATATCAACGGCGAGTTCAAGGAAGCCGATGTCGCGATCGTCATCGGCGCCAACGACACCGTGAACCCGGCCGCCCGCACCAACAAGAGCAGCCCGATCTACGGCATGCCGATCTTGAACGTCGACCACGCCAAGCAGGTCTACGTGGTCAAGCGCGGCCAGGGCAAGGGCTACTCGGGTGTCGAGAACGAGCTGTTCTTCGCCGACAACACCAACATGGTCTACGGCGATGCCCAGAAAGTGCTGGTGCAGATGATCCAGGCGGTGAAGTCGCTGGATGGCGGCGGGCACTAGGCCTTCGCAGCTGCACACGAAAAGGCCGCCTTCGGGCGGCCTTTTTGCTGGGCAATCGTTCTTCGGCTCAGGCCGCGGGGGGCGGTGTTCTCGGCGGGCGTGGAGTGCTGCGCCGTCGACGCGGCGTCCGCGTCGACCGTGGCTGGCCAGGGCCGGGATCAGGGTCCGGTCCGCTTTCATTTCTGGTCTCCGCGGCCTGCCCGGCTCCGCTCACCGGCGGCGTACCTTTGCCGATCGCTTCCCGCGCCCGTCCGACCAGATTGCGACTCTGGATCAACCGGTTCAGCAGATCGAACCAGAACGGCGCGCCGAGCGTGGTCGCCAGCGCGGTCAGCGCCAGGCCGAACAGCTTGGCGATCACGAACAAGGCGCCGGATGCGAAGGCCCGACCGTGGCTGCAGGACTGGCTGGCCGCCGCCGGCATGCAAGGCGGGAGGCTGAGACCATTCCGGCCCTGATCCCAGCCCAGCGGCAGGCCCAGCGTGCCGACCAGGGCCAGCTGCTTGTCGAGTTGCTGCTCGAGCTGACGTCCGCATTCCGGCGTCGCGTCCTTGCAGACCGGCGTGCCGGCCTGGCCCTCGCCCGGCCCGCCGATCGCTGTCGCGACGATCTTCGCGCGCAGCGCATCGTCCTGCGACAGGGTGCGCATGATGTTCAGCGTGTCGGCATTCAGCGCGATCGCCAGCAGCGCGCCGATCACCAGCAGCACCAGCCGCACGTGGCGGCGATACCAGCCGGTGACCCGTTCCATCGATTCGTCGAAGTAGGCGGCGAGCGCAGCGCGCACTTGCGCATCGTCGTCGCCGAGCTTGAGCCCGGCGACTTTCAGCATGGTGTTGGTGGCCGTGCGGAACGCCTCGTGTTCGGCCGCCAACGCAATCAGCGCGCCGGCAAAGCGGGCAGCGGGAATCGCCGAGGGCAGCTTGTCGCCACCGGCTTCGTAATTGCCTTCGTACAGCGAGTAGATGAACGGGCTCTCGTACAGCTGCCGGACCATCGCCTTCGCCGCCGCATCGCCGTCCTGGCCAGTGTCGCCGACGAGCCGCGACAGGATTTCGCCGATGCCGCGCTCCAGCAGCCGGCCGCGCTGGCGCAGCCAGCCTTCGAGCAATTCGGCGCCGATCGACGCCGCCGTCGAAAAGATCAGGTAGACCAAGGTCAGACCGATCAGCACATCGAGCAACTGCAGGATCATCGCGCCCCCGGAACGACCTTGGTGACGGCGTCGAAGGCGCCGCTCGCCAGAGTGTAGTGAGCGCGCCGCAGTCGTCGCCAGCCGGGCCGCAGCCGGCTTCAGAAGTAGCGGATCAGGCGCAGATCGAGCTGCTGCGTTTCCACCCCGCCCAGCCACAGCGCGCGGGCGCTGAGCCGCAGGCCGAGCGCAGACGTCAGCGTCCACTGCTGGCCGAGGCTTACGGAGCGGCGATCGGCGCGGTCGCCGACCAGCCCCGGCTGCCAGCCCGCTTCAGCCTGCAGGTTCCAGCCGGGCAGCGGCCGCGCGAGCAGGCCCAGCCGTGGGCCGAGCTGCAGGGCGTAGCCGTCGTCCCGCGCATTGCCGGCTTCGGCGCGCAGCTCGGCATGGCCGTAGGCGACCCAGTTGCCGAAGCGGCCCCAGGCCAGGCCAGGCCCACCTTGCAAAGCGGTAGTCCGCGGATCGCGGCCGAGGCCGAGATCGGGGCGCTCGTGGGCGAGGCGCACTCGCCAGGAGATCGGCTGGAACAGGCTGCTGCGCGGCGCGATCGACAGGATGTCGAGCAGGGCCAGATGGTCGAGCGTGGTCGCGCCGTTGGCCAGCCGGGTGCGCAGGCCGAGGTCGACGAAATTGATCTGCTGGCCCTCGCTGTAGCCACCGGAAGGGTCGAGCAGGTCGTGATAGGCCGGCCGCCAGTCGATGGTGGCGATGTCGCCGCCCTCGCTGCGTGCCTGGGCGCCGAGCATCAGCCGCTGGGTGGCGTGGCCGCCGGTGGGATCGGTGTCCGGCGTCGGCACCGTCACCCGGCCGCCTTTCTCGCCGGTGGCGGCGCGGGCGCGCAGCAGTGCCAGCGAGCGCGGCACGGCGATCTCGCGCGGCAGCTGGCCTTCGAGGAAGCGGTACTGGACCAGATCGTTGGCCAGACTCAGCGGCGCGGCGGCGAGGCCCTCGGTGCTTGGTGCGCCGGCTGCCAGGGCCAGTGCCTGCTCGCGGCGAGCGTCATCGAGCGCCCGGCCTTCGGCGGCGACGGTGGTCGCCAGCGCCGGCCGGTAATGCGGCGCTCCGAGCCCTGGCTGCAGCACGCGGAGGGTATCGGTCGGCGTCGCCCACCAGCCGAAGCGATTGCCCCAATCGATGCCCGGATCGGCGACCCGCAGCAGGGTCAGCAGCTGGTACGAACAGTTCTTGGTGAAGAAGTAATAGGTGAAGGCCGCGCCGCGCAGCTCCCACAGATGCAGCAGCAGGCGCTCGCGCTGCCCGGCATCGAAAGCCAGCGGGTATTCCCAGAGATCGCGGCTTTCGAGGCGCGCGTATTCGCGCACCTTCTCGTAGTACGGCAGCACGCTGTAGCGGCCGACATAGCCGCCGGCAAGGCCCTTGATCGCGAACACCAGGCCATTGGTTTCCGGCGTCTCGGCGGCGTAGTTCGCGGCATAGGCGAGCAGCGGCGTGCCGGCCTTCACTTCGGGGCCGTCGAGGCGCAGCAGGGTGTGGCCGAACATCGACGCCGGGCTGTTCAGATAGGCCGACGGAAACACCACCCAGACCTGCGACGGCGCCAGCGCGGCCAGCCACTCCTCGCGCTCGGCGCAGGGCTGGCGCGGCAGGCGCTCGGCATCGAAATGCAGGCGCGCGTCGAGCCAGGCGTAGCGGGCACCGAAGATGCACTGCGCCGCTTCGTCACGCGGCTGAAGGATCGCAGGATCGAAGAACGCGGCGAGGGTCGCGCGCAGCTCGGCGGCGACGTCCTTGCTGCCGTTGGGCGCGAGGAAGAACCAGTCGCTCTTGACGCTGCTGCGTCGAGCACCGAATGCCGGCGTCTCGACGTGCAGCAGATTCGCCCACTCGGGCGACGCCGCAAGGCCCTGCTGCTCGGCAGCGGCAATCAGCTCGTCGGCATAGCGATCCGCTGCCAGCGCCCGAGCGGGCGCCAGCAACAACGCGCAGAAAAGAAGAACGGCCCCGAGCGGGGCCGTCCGGTACCGCAGACGCAGCATCGATCAGGCGATGTAACGCGCCAGGCGGGCATCGCGGGCCATCGCCACTTCGAGCGCGGCCAGCACCTCTCCGGTGGTGACCTGGGCGTTCGGGAACAGCGCGGCATGCTGCGACTGGGCCAGCGCGTTGAACGCGGCGACGTCGGCGGCATCGACGTTGTAGAGCGCGGCCAGGGTGGCCAGGGTTTCGCCTTCACCGGCGGCGATCTCGGCCGACAGCTGGTCGACATTGGCGGCCGCGAACATCGAGCGGCGCACATCGCTGGCGACCACGCCGTTCTTGGCGCAGCCCAGGGTACCGCTGGTGATGCCAAAGGTCTGGTTGAAGAACGTGCCGTTGGTGGTGGCGCCGAGCACCCGGAAGATCAGGCCCTTCTGGTCCTTCATCAGTTCGGTGCCGAGGCCGCAGCCGATGTCCTGGGCGGCGAAGGCCGAGCTGAACGGCAGCAGGCTGACAGTGGCGATCGCGATTAGCTTTCTCATGCTTCTAGTCTCCTTGGTTATGGTTATCTGAGGCGCCCCGGTGGCAGCTCGCGGACGATCCGCCACCGGGCCTTCAAACTACCTCAATCAGGGCGGCCGTGGCAGGTCACCCGGCAGCGCGGCATGAACGACCGGCGGCGACGCTGGCGCTGGAACACGGCATTCGCGCCGGCCGCGGCCGGGTTCAGGGCGACAACGTCGTGCCCAGCCCGTATTGCCAGCGGGCGCGGTGCAGCTGCGGGCGCTGCTGCGCCGCCGGCGTGATGTTGGTCAAGGTCGAGATGCTGCTGCCGTCGGACCTGCCGCCCGAGGTGACCGCGAGATCGGGACGGCCATCGCCGTTGAAGTCACCAACCGCCACCGCGTACAGGTTGCCACTGACATTGGGCGTGGCGACGACGCTGAAGCGAGTGCCCCCGGTACCGGCCGCGGTGCTGTTGCTGAGCACGCTCAGAGTGTCGCTGCCGTCGTTGGCGGTGACCAGATCGAGCTTGCCATCGCCGTTGAAATCGACCACGGCGACCGAGGCGAGGCCGCTGTTGATGCCGACGGTGAGATTGGCCGCCAGATCGAAGCGAGTCGCAGCCGCCCCCGGTGCGGTGCCGTTGATCAGGATCGACACTGTGCCGTCGAAATTGTTGGCACTGGCCAGATCGGGACGGCGGTCGCCGTTGAAATCGCCAATTGCCAGCGCCACCGGCCCCTGGCCGACTGCGACATTGCTGGCGGCGGCGAAGCGCAGCCCGCTGTCGCTGCCCGGTTTGCTGCCGTTGAGCAGGATCGACACCGTGTTCTCGTAGCTGTTGGCGGTCGCCAGATCGGCCTTGCCGTCACCATTGAAATCCCCGGCAACCAAGGCATACGGGCCACTGTCGTCGCCGATCGGCAGGCTGGCGGCAACGCTGAAACGGGCTTCGCTGGCGCCCGTTACCGTGTCATTGAGCAGCACCGAAACCGAGCTGCTGAAGTAGTTCGCCGTCGCCAGGTCGAGGCGGCCGTCGCCGTCGATGTCGCAGGCGACGATGGCAATCGTGCCGAAACTGGCGGTGGGCACGGCGACGGCAGCGAAGCTCGGCCCGTAGTCGCCAGGCATCGTGCCGTTCAACAGAACCGAGACACTGTCATCGCCGCTGTTCGCCGTTGCCAGATCGACCTTGCCGTCACCGTTGAAATCGCCGGCCACGACGGCGTACGGCAGCGCACCGACCGCCTGGCTGGCAGCCAGCCGATAGCTGGCGCTGCCGGCGCGCGGCTCGGTCTCGTTGAGCAGGATCGAAACCGTGCTGCCGGCGTGGTTGGTCACGGCCAGGTCGGGCCGGCCGTCGCCGTCGAAGTCACCGACGGCGACGGCATAGGGGTCGCGACCGCCGGCGGTGCCGGTCGCCGCACCGAGTGCGGCCCTGGGTCCGAAGGCAATCGCCGTCGACAGGCTGAGCGCCAGAGGCACGGTGTCGGTAGCGGCAAGCGGGCTACCGGGCGCTGCCGCGGGAGCCGGTGCCGGTAGCAGCGCGGCAAAGCCGAATACGGCCAGCGCCAGCACTTCGCCGACAGCGCACCGCCTGGTCCTGCTGATCTTTGCCCCGGTGCTGTTCATCGCTGCCTGCGGCCGCCAATGTCTGACTGCTGGTTACTGCCACGTCCGGCCCGCAGCTTTGCTCCCAGGAGATGTCCTGATGCAATGCCACGAGGACTTCCCGCCCGGCAAGGACGGCGCCGACACGGCGCCTCCAGACCTCGACGAACTCCTCGAACAGACGGGATCGATTGCGGAAACCGGACACTGGCCTGCCGGACCGTCGAGCGGCCGCCACGGTGCATGCCGATTCCCTGACCACGTCAGATTAATGGCACCGCCGACGGCACATGCCAACGGCCACGACACATTGCTGCCGATGTCCGCCAAACCCATGATTTCATCACGATCAATTTTTCGGCCGGCAGCCGCGAAAAGCGACCGCCGGCAGGCCTGGGGGCGACCACCGCGCCCGTTCGGTCGGAGCCGCGGCGCGGTATCCGTGCGGCTGTCGCCCGCGGATTCGCGAGCAGCAGGGCGTCCCGGAGTAAATTGGCCATCCGTAAGCCGCGAGCCCTCGTCGTGATGCTGCAAGTCGTCTGGTTCAAGCGCGACCTGCGCATCACCGATCACGCGCCATTGGCGCTCGCCGCTGCGGCCGGCCCCGTGCTGCCGATCTACATCGTCGAACCGGAGCTCTGGCAGCAGCCCGATGCCTCCGGCCGCCACTGGGCGTTCATCCGTGAAGCGCTGCTCGAGCTGCGTGCCGAACTGGCGACACTGGGGCAGCCGCTGGTGATCCGCCGCGGCGACGCGGTGGCGGTGTTCGAAGCGCTGCGCACCCGGCGCGGCAGCTTCGCGCTGTGGAGCCATCAGGAAACCGGCAACGACTGGTCGTACCGCCGCGATCGGGCGGTCGGTGGCTGGACGCGCGAGCAGGGGATTGCCTGGACGGAAATTCCGCAGCAGGGCGTGATCCGTCGGCTGCCGAGCCGCGACGGCTGGGCGCAGCGCTGGGATCGGATGATGTCCGCGGACTGTGCCGGGACGCCGAGGCGTCTTCAGCCGCTCGAGGTCGACCCCGGCGCCATGCCGCCCGCGCAGCTGCCCTGGCTGAGGGTCGACGACTGCCCCGGCCGCCAGCACGGCGGACGCTCGGCTGCGCTGCGCAGCCTGCACAGCTTTCTGAGCGAGCACGGCGGCAACTATCACCGCGAACTGTCCAGCCCGCTGACGGCAGCGGAATCCTGCTCGCGGCTGTCACCGCACCTGGCCTGGGGCACGCTGTCGATCCGCGAAGCGGCGCAGGCCGCTGCCCGGCAACTGGAATCGCTGGACGGTCTGCCCGCGGACCAGCGCGGCGGCTGGCCGCGGGCGCTGCGGGCGTTCATCGGCCGGCTGCACTGGCACTGCCACTTCATCCAGAAGCTGGAAAGCCAGCCGCGGCTGGAATTCGACAACACCCATCCGGCCTACGATGGCCTGCGCGAGCAGGAGTTCGACGAAGCGAAATTTGCCGCCTGGTGCGAGGGCCGCACCGGCCTGCCGTTCGTCGATGCCTGCATGCGCAGCCTGATCGCCACCGGCTGGCTCAACTTCCGGATGCGAGCAATGCTCTGCGCCGTCGCCAGCTATCACCTGTGGCTGCACTGGCGCCGGCCGGCCCTGCATCTGGCGCGACTGTTCACCGACTACGAGCCGGGCATCCACTATCCGCAGATGCAGATGCAGAGCGGCGTCACCGGCATCAATACGATCCGCATCTACAACCCGGTCAAGCAGGGTCTGGACCAGGACCCGGATGGCCGCTTCATGCGCCGCTGGCTGCCCGAACTGGCCCGGGCGCCGACGGCGCTGCTGCACACGCCGTGGCTGCTCGACGAAGGCCAGCAACGCGCAGCCGGCGTGGTCATCGGCTGCGACTATCCGTTGCCGGTGGTCGATCCGATCGAGGCGGCCCGCGTGGCTCGCGAGCGGGTCTGGGGCTTGCGCAAGGGGGCCGAATTCCAGCGCGCCGCCGATGCCATCCAGCAGCGCCACGGCAGCCGCAAGGCCGGGCTGGCGCCAGCCTCGCGAACGCGCCGGCCCATCGCGGCGCAGCCCCAGCTCGGTCTGGACTTCGGCAACGAGGGCTGAACTCCGGCAGCGGCTGCCGACCGCGGTCAGCCATGGTGGCCGCCTGGCTTGCCGCTATCCGACAAGCTGACTACGCTCGTTGCCAAACCGCCGGGGCCGGCCCACGCATGCGGTGCGTGGGCATCGTTGCCGACAAGGCGGAACAGGGACAGTCGGGGACTCGGGCGTGAGCGGCAGCTACAAGTATCCGGGCTTCATCAGCTACAGCCATCACGACCGCAAGGTCGCCGAATGGCTGCATCGCGCGCTCGAAAGCTATCGCGTGCCGAAGCGTCTGGTCGGCAGCCCCGGCCAGTACGGCCCGGTGCCGGCGCGGCTGTATCCGATCTTCCGTGACCGCGAAGAACTGTCCGCCGGCGCGCTCGCCGAGCAGCTGCGGCAGGCGATCGCGCAGAGCCGCTGCTACATTCTGATCTGTTCGCCGCACGCCGCGACCTCGCGCTGGGTCAACGAGGAGGTCGAACACTTCCTGAATGTCGGCGATCCAGCCTGCCTGCTGTGCCTGATCGTCGACGGCGAACCGAACGCCAGCGCCAAAGGCGCGCCCGAGCGCGAATGCTTTCCGCCGGCGCTGCGCAAGGCCACGGTCAACGGCCAGCCGCTGGAGCCGATGGCCGCCCAGCTCGATGCCGATGCCGACGGCCGCGACAACGCCCGGCTGAAGATCATCGCCGGCCTGCTCGGGGTCGGCTTCGATGAACTCAAGCGCCGCGACCTGATTGCCCGCAACCGCCGGCTGGCTTTGCTGTCGGTGCTCAGCCTCGGCGTTGCCGCGGTGACCATCGCCCTGGCCTTCTTCGCGGTGCTCGCGCAGCGCGAAGCCGAACACAGCCGCCAGCAGGGCGAGGACCTGATCAGCTTCATGCTCGGCGATCTCAGAGGCAAGCTCGAACCGCTCGGCAAGCTCGACATCCTCGATGCCGTCGGCGACCGGGCCACCGCCTATTTCGCCGGCCTCGATCGCGGCGGCGATCCCGGCCCGCGTGCGCTCGCCGCTCGCGCCAAGGCGCTGCGCCAGATCGGCGAGGTGCGCTTCGCCCAGGGCCGGCCGGCCGATGCGGTGGAAACTCTGTCGGCGGCTCTGAAGCTGCAGCGCGAACTGGTCGCCGGCGCGCCGGATGACAACGAACTGTTGTTCGAACTCGGCCAGACCGAGTTCTGGGTCGGCTATGCGGCCTGGCGCGCCGGCCAGTTCGACAAGGCCGAAACCAATCTGACCGCCTATCAGCAGATTTCCCAGCAACTGGTCACGCGAGATCCATCGAACCGCAACTGGCAGATCGAGGTCGCCTACGCGCTGAACAACCTTGGCGTGCTGGCGTCGGAGCGCAAGCGCTATGACGATGCGCTGGCGCAGTTCCAGCAGGTGGTCGCCTTGTCGCGCTCGCTGATCAATGATGGCCCGCTCGACGCGGAATCGACCGCCTCGCTGCTCGGCGCACTGAGCTGGGAAGGTTCGACCCTGATCATGCTCGGCCGCCACGATGAAGGCCTGGCGAAGCTTGGCGAGTACGCGGCGATGCTGCGCGAACTGATCCGTCAGCAGCCGGACGATCGCCGTCAGCAGGGCCGGCTCGTCGACGCGCTGTCGGCGCTCGGCTATGCCGCGATCGACGCCGGCCAGCCTGCGCTGGCGCTGGAAGTCGCCACCGAAGGCTCGGCCATATCCGAGCAGCTGTCGGTATCCGATCCGAGCAACGTCGACTATCGACTGGGCGCAGCACGCCATCAGCACATTGCGGCGACCGCCCAGTTCCAGCAGCGCCACTGGCGCGAAGCCATCGCCAGCAATGACCGCGCCTATGCCGGCTTTCGCACAGTGCTCGATCAGGATCGCAGCCTCATCAAGGTGCGACAGACGTTGCTCGCGAGCGCGTACCTGGCTTATGAACTGGCCTGGCAAGTCGGCGACCTGAGCACCGCGCACGAAGTCGCAGCCGGTGCCGTGCTCGCGATCGGCGACACCGTACCCGATGACTTGGAATCAAGGAGCGACTACATCCGGGCGCATCTGCTGGCGATGGAACTCGCGGCATTCGTCGATCACGACGCTGCGGCAGCCGAGCAGCAGGGCCAAACCGCCGATCAGGCTCTGGACCTGATCGCCCGCGACGACGCGCCGGACGATCACCATGACCTGCTGCGTCTGCGCACGATCCTCGCATTGCTACGTGGTGCCGATCACATTCCCGACGCAGCAAGACCGGACAGCGCGTCACCACACGCCTACAGTGTGATCCGGTTTGTCGAAAGACACTGCAGGGTTCGGCCCTCGCGACTGCCGGATAGTCTCTGTCGTACCGAAGCCCGAAGAACCCTCCCCCGCCGCTGACTTCAGCCCGAGATGCGCCCATGCCCTTGTTTCCCGCCCGCCAGCATTACCAGCGCTGGCTGACCCTGCCAGCCATCGAACGTGGCACAGACGCTCTGGTGCTGCCAGTGGCCTTGATCTGGGCGCTGCTGAGGAAGGATTGCGATTCGGTCCGCTACCAGATGACCGCTCCGGCCGCGAAGCGCTATCGCTTCCATCCGGATCGTCCGGTCAGCTTCGACGTCGGTGGGAAAGACCAGACCAACTCGATCAGCTGGGCCGTCGATGGCGACTCGCTGATCATCACCGTGAATCCGGACGACGCGGAATGGGAACAGGGCAAGGCGACGTTCTATTTCGTCGGCATCAACGGCAAACCGAACCCGCCACCATTTGATCCGGTGATCCGCAACACCGGCGGTCCACGCACTTAGACGCATCTGAGCGGCCCCTCCTTGTCTCCAATGGTTCTCCGCCCATGCGCGGCGGTGCAGAGGTTTCCATGATCGAAAACACCGACAACGGTCCGAATCGTCACGTCGTCACCTTGACCGCCTACCAGATCAAGACCGGCGACTGCTCGCAGGTGCCGGTTCACGGCCTGCGCTGGTCCTGGAAGCCGGAGCTTGCCGACTGGGTCACCTTCCGGCTCGACGATGAAGCGGCCATGAGCTACCGCTTCGTCGAGGACAAGCCGTTGTCCCACAACGGCAAGGGCGTGGACCGCGTGCCTGATCTGGTCGGCGAGAGCCATGGCATTTCGCTGACCGTCCGCATCCGGCCGAAGGCCGGGCTCGGCCCGTGGAGCGATGGTCACGTGTATTTCCATCTGATCGGCATCAACGGCACACCCAATCCGCCACCGTTCGATCCGACGATTCCGAACACCGGCGGCCCGATCCGCTGAGCAAACCGCACGGTAAGCTAGCCGGGCCGTGATTCGCGGCCGGCCAGGTCAGAGAGTCCACGTTGCGCAACTTCCGCTACTTCGACTTCCTGATGGCCGGCACGGTGGCGGTGCTGCTGTGCTCGAACCTGATCGGCCCGGCCAAGGCCTGCATCGTCACCCTGCCGGTGATCGGCATCGTCACCTTCGGCGCCGGCAACCTGTTCTTCCCGATCAGCTACATCTTCGGCGACGTGATGACCGAGGTGTACGGCTACGCTCGCGCCCGGCGCGCGATCTGGGCCGGCTTCGGCGCGATGATCTTCGCGACGTTCATGAGCGCGATCGTCGTCGCCATGCCGGCGAGCCCGACCAGCGACTACAACAAGCTGCTGCAGCCGGCGCTGGAAACGGTGTTCGGCAACACCTGGCGGATCGTCGTCGCCAGCATGGCGGCCTACTGGGTCGGCGACTTCGTCAATTCCTTCGTGATGGCGAAGATGAAGATCTGGAGCGAGGGCCGCCACCTGTGGATGCGCACCATCGGCTCGACGATCTGCGGCCAGGGCATCGACAGCCTGCTGTTCTATCCGATCGCGTTCTACGGCCTGCTCGACGACGCCACGCTGGCCTCGCTGATGGTCTTCAACGTGCTGTTCAAGATCGGCGTCGAAGTGGCGTTCACGCCGATCACCTACTGGGTGGTCAACGCGCTGAAGCGTGCCGAAGGCGTCGACACCTACGATCGCGACACCTCGTTCTCGCCGTTCTCGCTACAGGACGAGGGCGAGACCCGACCGCTGCCGTGAAGCCGTCCGTTCAGCGGGCGTTCCGGCAGCATCTGCGACGGTGACGGTCCGCTGCCCAGACTATTCAACCCGGACCGCCCGCATGAACCTGCCTGCCCTGCCGCTGTTACGCCACATCGCGCTGCTGTTGCTGGGCAGCCTGTCCGCGCTGCATGCCGCGCAGGCCGGCGGCACCGCCAGCGTGCTGGCCGGCGAGGACTTCAGCCAGCCGGGCCTGCAGGTCGTGCGTTCGAGCATCGAGTTCGATGGAATACGCCAGGTGCGTGTGCAGGCCGAGGGCCGGCGCGAGGGCTATCTGATGGTGCGCGACGGTGTCGCCTATGCGGTCACTTCGCTGGAAGGCCAGCCGATCGTGCTGAACTTCGCGCAAATGATGCAGACCATGGGTGGCATGGCGCGCAGCCTGGCACCTCGCTCGCTGATCACCGAAGGCCGCTACGTGAACCTGACCGGGCCGGGCGCGATGGAGAGTATCGCCGGTATTTCGGGCCGGGTCTGGCAGCTGACCACGGTCAACAAGGCCGGCCGCCAGCGCACTGATGAACTGGTGCTGACCAATGATCCGAAGGTCCGCGAACTGACCGAGGCGATGCTCAACACCGGCCGCCTGCTGGCGCGCTCGCTGCCGGAACTCGACGCCTCCGACAACGAACGCCTGGCCGCCGAACTCAAGCAGCGCGGCACCGGCATCCTCCGCGTCGGCCGCAGCTTCAGGCTGGAAAGGCTCGATACCGCGAGTCCGCCGCCGTCGCGCTTCGCGCTGCCCGCCGAACCGACGGTGCTGCCCGATCTGCGCTCGTTCGGCGGGCTGTTCGGCAAATAAGGGCAGCCCGCCTCAAACCAACTTCGGCACGCCGAAGATCCAGCCTTCAGGTTCACCGGCACCGGCGGCCCACAGCGCCGGCTTGCCCGCCGCTTCGCGCAGGCCGGCGGCGGTGACCAGCGCATCGGCCTGGTGATCGTCGAAGTCAGCGCGCCCCGGACCTGGGGCCATGCCAATGCTGGCCAGCGCGTTCAGCACGTGGTTCAGGTCCTCGCGCGTACGCAGCTTGGCATTGCCGAAGCCGGCCTGGCGGATGTACAGGCGCGGGTAGATCTCGACGCAGACCGAGCGGCGATCGCTGCTGGCCGCCGCGTCGAACGGCCAGATCGCGACCTGCTCGCGAGCCTCCGTGGCGAGCCGGTGCAATAGCCGCATGCCGGCCAGCGCACCCTTGCCGACCTGCTTAGGCCCGATCAGCTGGAACGGCGTCTGCGGGCTGCCGAGCCCGGCGACGCGGCAGGCGCTTTCGGTCGCCCGCGGCCGTTCGTTCCAGCCGGCCGGCTGCGGGCCGGCGGTCCAGAAGCGCGGATCGCCGTCGGCATAGACGCTGCCGAGCAGGTCCGGCACCGTCGCGCAGCGCGCCTCGACGTCGGCCCACAAGGCCCAAGCCAGACGGCCGTCGCCGGGCAGGTGGAACGCGAAATCGAAGCCGACCAGCAGCCGCTGCGCGCGCGCCAGTTCGACGCGCAGCCAGTCCAGCACCGCGTCGCGCGTCCAGGTCTTGCCTGGCGGCTTGACCAGCTGCGGCGCCGCGCGGCCGGCGGCGCAACGGGCGACGGCGATGCCGGCATAGCCGGGCTGGGCGGCGCCGGACCAGTCGATGCCGACGAAACCGTCGAACTCCAGATCGAGGGAGGCGGGATTCGTCGCCAAGCTCACTTCGCCGGCAGCGGGATGGATTCCTGCTCACCGGGCACCTGGCCGAACGGACCTCGCCGGCCGTAGTCGAGCCAGTCGCGCTTGCCCTGTTCGATGCGCTCGGCACGCGTCGACACCAGGTTCCACCAGATGTGCCGCTCCTCGGGCAGGCGGGCGCCGCCGAGCAGCATCACCAGGCTGTCAAGCTCGGCGACGACGGTCGCTGCCGCGCCCGGCACCAGCACCGCCATTTCGCCGGGCGTGAAGCGCTCGCCGTCGTCACCTTGGCCAACGATCTCGACCTTGCCGCTGACCACGTAGACGGCGCGCTCCTCGTGCTCGTCGGTCATCGCCAGTCGGGTGCCGGCCGGCAGTTCGGCGGACAGGTAGAAGGTCGGCGAGCGCACTTCAACCGGTGAGCAGCGGCCGTAGGCGTGGCCGGCGATCAGCCGCAGGCGGGCGCCGTCGCGCTCGAAAGCCGGCAGGCTGGCGGCAGGGTGGTGAACGAAGGACGGCTCGCATTCCTCGTCGGCTAGCGGTAGCGCCACCCAGCTCTGAATGCCGTGCACCGCGTAGCCACTGGCGCGATCGTCCGGATGGGTGCGTTCGGAGTGGACGATGCCGCGACCGGCGGTCATCCAGTTGACATCGCCCGGCGTGATGTCCTGCAGGCTGCCGAGGCTGTCGCGATGGCGGATGCGCCCCTCGAACAGATAGGTGACCGTGGCCAGGCCGATATGCGGATGCGGGCGCACGTCCATGCCGCTGCCGGCCGGGAAGCTCGCCGGGCCCATCTCGTCGAAGAAGATGAACGGGCCGACCAGCTTGCGGTGGGCGATCGGCAGCACCCGGCGCACCGCGAAACCGCCGAGATCGCGGACGCGGCCGGCGATGCGGTCGAGGATGCAGCCTGGGCTTGAGACGGGGGACAGACTCATCGGATGGCTTCCGGAAATGGCATCGGAATGATAGGCGCTGCAGCGCGGGAATCGACGGCTTCCCGGGGGCCTGTCACATCACGACAATATTGGTCCTCTACGGTTCCCGGCTCAACAATACGGGAGCCCGAAGATGACCTCGATGAAAAAGCTGGTGCTGGCCGCTGCCGCTTTCGCCGTTGCCGTGCCGGCCCTTGCCGCCGAAGCGCCGGCCACGCGCAGCGCCGCCGCCATCAGCGTGCAGCTGCTCGGCCGCTACGACTCGGGCATCCGCGGCGCCAGCGCCGCCGAGATCGTCGCCCACGATCCGCAGACCCAGCGCCTGTTCGTCATCAACGCCGCAGCGTCGAGCATCGACGTGCTCGACATCGCCAACCCGGCGCTGCCGGCCCTGGTGCGCACGCTGAACGAAACCGGCGGCGACGCCAATTCGGTTGCCGTCCGCGACGGACTGGTCGCCGTGGCCTTCGCCGCTGCGGTCAAGACCGATCCGGGCAAGGTCGTGTTCTACGACGCGAAAACCCTGGAAAAGGTCGCCGAGCTGCCGGTCGGTGCGCTGCCGGACATGCTGACTTTCACGCCGGACGGCCAAGGCCTGCTGGTTGCCAACGAAGGCGAATCAAACGGCTACGGCCGCACCGATTCGGTCGACCCGGAAGGCTCGATCACGGTCATCGATCTGCGCGCCGCGCGCAGCTGCCAGGCCTCGCTGCCGGACCCGAGCAGCGTCATCGGCGTGGTGCCCTGCCTGCGTGCCGCCAACCTGACCGTCAGCTCATTGCTGCACACGGTGAGCTTCCGCGGCCTGAACAACCGCGTCGACCAGCTGCGTGCCGCCGGCGTCCGCATCTACGGCCCGGGCGCCACAGTCGCCCAGGATCTGGAGCCGGAGTACATCGCCGTCGCCCCGGACGGCAAGAGCGCCTGGGTGACCCTGCAGGAAGCCAACACCGCCGCCGTGCTCGACCTCTCCGACCTCGCCAGGCCGCGCCTGAGCAATCTGATTCCGTTCGGCAAGAAGGATCATTCGCTGCCCGGCAACGAACTGGACGCCAGCGACCGCGACAACGCTATCGTCATCCGCAACTGGCCGGTCAAGGGCCTGTACCAGCCGGACGCCGTCGCCAGCTACCGGGTCGGCGGGGAGACCTACTACATCACCGCCAACGAAGGCGACGACCGCAACGACTTCATCCCCGGCGAGGAAACCGTCCGGGTCCGCGCACTCGGCGCCGATGCCCTCGATCCGGCAGTGTTCGGCGATGTCGCCAGCCTGCGCGACAACATCAACCTCGGCCGCCTGACCGTCAGCCCGGCGACCGCGCCGCGCAATGCTGCAGGCCAGTACACCGAACTGCAGGCGCTCGGCGCGCGCTCGTTCTCGATCTGGGCCGCCGACGGCCGCCAGGTCTACGACTCCGGTGCCGACTTCGAGCGGATCACCGCCGCCCGCCTGCCCGGCGTCTTCAATGCGTCGAACGACAACAACAACTTCGACGACCGCAGCGACAACAAGGGCCCGGAGCCGGAAGGTGTTGCGCTCGGCGTCGTCGATGGCCGCACCTATGCGTTCATCGGCCTGGAGCGGATCGGCGGCGTGATGATCTACGACGTCACCGTGCCGACCGCGGTTTCCTTCGTCGACTACGTCAACCCGCGCGACTTCACGCTGCCGCCGACCGGCGCCACGCCGACCGACAGCGGCCCGGAAGGCCTCGCCTTCATCAGCGCCGCGAACAGCCCGAGCGGCTCGCCGCTGCTGGTGATCGGCAACGAAGTCAGCGGCACGACGGCGATCTACGCGATCGGCACCGCCCCCTGATCGAGGTTCGCCGCTGCTGAACCGGAAGCCCCGCAGCGATACGGGGCTTTCTTCGTTGCGCGCGGCTCAGGCCTCGTCGTCAGGCGGAGTGGGCACTTCCGGCTTCGGCACCGGCGGCGTCGGGTTCAGTGCCTGGTCGAGGATTTCCTTCGGCGGGAAATTCCACTCCGCGACATCGAGCCCGTCGCGCTTCATCAGCTCGCGCAGCCGGGCCAGCCGCAGATGGGCGCCGGTGGTCGACACCACCGCGGTGCCGCGCCGGGTGACCAGTACTTCCAGCCGCTGCAACAGGTTCATGCGGTCGCGCATGCGGTTGCCGGACGGCGCCCGCGACGCCGCCCAGGACGCCGCCGGCAGCCAGATGTCGTTCGGCACGCAGAGCGCGCCCTCGCCGTCGAGCACCACCAGCGCGAAATCGCGGAAGCGGCGCACTTGGCCGTTGCCGATCGCGGCTTCGAGCACGGTCTTGGGAATGTTCAGGGCCATGGCCGATTATCGACGTCCCGACGATGCACCGCGGGATCGGCTGCCTCTCCGCCAACAAAAAGCCCGGCCAGGGCCGGGCTCTTGCCATTGACGAACGGCCGCGATCAATCGTTGCAGTAGCGGTCGTGACGGTGACCGTGGCCACGGCCGCGACGCTCGTCGACATAGACCGGGCGGCTGCGCTGGTAACCGCGGTACTCGACGTAACGGGGCTGGTAGCGACGCTCGTAACGATCGTCATAGCGGCCGTCGTAGCGAGCCTCATGGCGACGGTCGTCGTGACGCCGGCCGCCCTGGCTGCCGATCGAGGCGCCGATCAGGCCGCCGAAAGCGCCACCGACCACCGCACCGTCGCGGCCGCCGACGGAGTCACCGATGGCGACACCGGCCGCCGCACCGATCGCAGCGCCCAGGATCGCATCACCACGGCTGCCCGCCGAAGCCGGCAGGCTGATCGCGGCGCCGAGCAGCAGGGCCGAACTGATGATGGTCTTGAACATGGCGTGACTCCTGGTTCCGTGATCCGCTGGCGACGCGGGTCGCGTCGTGTTGGCCACAGATTGCAGGGCTCGCGCTGAATCGGAACTGAACTCGCGGCGCGGCCGACCAGCGGTCGGCCGCGTGCAGTCAGCGGTCCATCAACAGCTCAGACCGGACGCGGCTTCTTCGGCTTCGGACGCGGCGCGGCACCGGCTTCATACGGCGTCTTCGCCGGCGGCGCGCCCGGGCGGCTCAGCTTCAGCTGGCGGCCGACCACCCAGACCTTCTGCAGGTCGCGGAAGATTTCCTTCGGCATGCCGGCCGGCAGGTCGACGAGGCTGTACTCGTTCTCGATCTCGATGCGGCCGATGAAGCTCGATTCGACTCCGGCTTCATTGGCGATCGCGCCGACGATGTTGCCCGGCTTCACGCCGTGGACATGGCCGACTTCGACTCGGAAGGTTTCCATCGGCACCGATTCCTCGCGCGGCGCACGCTTCGGCCGCGGAGCTTCATCGCTGCGAGCAGCGAATGACGGTGCCCCGGCCAGCGAGGCCGGCGGCGGACGGCGCTCGGGACGTTCCGCGCGCTCAGGACGGGCCGGCCGTTCGCTGCTGCGTTCGTAGGGCGCAGCGCCGGTGCTGCTGCCTGCTTCCGGACGCGGACGCGCCGGGCGGGCCGGACGTTCAGCGCGGTCGGCAGGTGCGCTGCGGTCGTACTCGCGGCGCAGCGGTGGGCTGTAGCTCGACGACGGCTCGACGCTGTAGCTGCGCGGCTTCGCCAGTTCCGGCACGTCGTCGAGTAGCAGCGAGGCATCGCCCTGGACCAGCTTGGCCAGCGCGCAAGCGATCTCGATCGCCGGGATGTTCTTCTCCCGCTCGAAGGCTTCGATGATCGGCCGGAACGGTTCGAGGCCGCCGCTGGCCAGCGCATCGGAAATCTTCTGCGTGAAGCGGGCGATGCGCTGGGTGTTGACCGCTTCGACCGACGGCAGCTCCATCGGCGTGATCGGCTGGCGCGTGGCCTTTTCGATCAGCTTCAGCATGTGCCGCTCGCGAGGGGCGACGAACAGGATCGCTTCGCCCGAACGCCCGGCTCGGCCGGTGCGGCCGATGCGGTGGACGTAGGACTCGGTGTCGGTCGGGATGTCGTAGTTGAAGACGTGGCTGATCCGCTCGACGTCCAGGCCGCGGGCAGCGACATCGGTGGCGACGACGATGTCGAGGCGGCCGTCCTTCAGACGATTGACGGTCAGCTCGCGGGCGCGCTGTTCCATGTCGCCGTTGAGCGCTGCGACGTTGTAGCCGCGCGCTTCGAGCTTGTCGGCCAGTTCCTGGGTCGCCGCCTTGGTGCGAGCGAAGATGATCATGCCGTCGAAGCATTCGGCTTCGAGGATGCGGGTCAGCGCATCGAGCTTCTGCATGCCCGACACCAGCCAGTAGCGCTGGCGGATGTTGGTCGCGGTGGAAGTCTTCGACTTGATCGTGACTTCGGCCGGGTCCTTCAGATAGGTCTGGGCGATGCGGCGGATCACCGCCGGCATGGTCGCCGAGAACAGCGCCACCTGACGTTCCGGCGGGGTTTCCTTGAGGACGAATTCGACGTCCTCGATGAAGCCCATGCGCAGCATCTCGTCGGCCTCATCCAGCACCAGGCACTTGATCTGCGACAGATCCAGGGTGCCGCGCTTCATGTGATCGAGCACGCGACCGGGCGTACCGACGACGACATGGACGCCGCGCTTCAAGGCGGAGAGCTGCGGACCGTAGCTCTGGCCGCCGTAGATCGGCAGCACGTGGAAGCCGGGAATCTTCGCCGCATATTTCTGGAACGCTTCGGCGACCTGGATCGCCAGTTCGCGCGTCGGCGCCAGCACCAGAGCCTGCGGCAGGCGCTGCTCCGGATCGAGCTGGGACAGGATCGGCAGCGCGAAAGCGGCGGTCTTGCCGGTGCCGGTCTGCGCCTGGCCAAGGACATCGCGGCCGGCAAGCAGATGCGGGATGGTGGCGCCCTGGATCGGCGACGGTGATTCGTAGCCCACGGAGTCGAGCGCGGCGAGCACCGGCTCGGACAGGGCGAGATCACGGAAGGTGACAGAAATTTCGGAAACGGCTTCAGACATGTCGATACCTGGAAAGGACACTCGCGCGCGAGCGTCCGGGTCTTGGGGGGAGGCCAGTTAATGGGCCGGCGAACGCCCGCAAGAACAGCGGCACTCGAATGACGGCGCGATTTTACTCGCTTGTGGGCTCAGCCATCGGCCGGCCGCAAAATGTGAAGGCGGGAGGCTGGTCTGCAAGAGCCAGGCCCCGATGTCGACGAAATATTCGCGACCGCCGTCAGGCTAGACTTTACCCAGCCTGCAGCGGCGGCCGGACGCCGCCGCCGGTTCCTCACTCCAGATCCGATCATGCCAACCGGCTCCAGTCTCCGCGTCAGCATCCGCTACCGGTTCGACGGCGCGGTCAGGCGCATCGGGCTGTATCACTGCGCGATGTGGCGCAAGGCCTCCGGTACCGCCAGACCCCGGAACTGCGGCTCGCCGGTATACAGCGAATCGGCCAGCTATCCCGACCTGGTGCGCATCCGCCTCGGCTCGCTCGACCAGCCTGCGGGGCGAACGCCGGACTACCACTATCTGCTTTCGGCGAAGGCGGACTGGGACACCAGTGATGACCAGCTGCCGCGCTTCGGCGACGACTGAGCGGCGCTGCCGGTGAAACGCTTCGCGGCGCTTTACGCCCGGCTCGATGAAACCCGCGCGACAACGGCGAAGGTCGAGGCGATGCGCGCCTATTTCGCGACGGCTCCAGCCGCCGACGCCGCCTGGGGTCTTTACTTCCTGAGCGGGCAGCGGCTCAAGCGGCTGATCGCGCCGTCCCAGCTACGCGCCTGGATCGGCGATGCGACAGGCCTGGCGCCGGAAGTCGTCGAGGAGTGCTACGCCCACGTCGGCGATCTCGCGGAGACCCTGGCACTGCTGCTCGATCGTGCCGAGCGACCGGCACCGATCGAGCGCGGCCTCGCCGACTGGGTCGCCTGGCTGCAGGCGCTGCGGGGGCGCGATCCCGAGGAACAACACACCGCCCTGCTCGAAGTCTGGGCGCGGCTGCCGCTGGGCCAGTGCTTCCTGTTCAACAAGCTGCTGACCGGCGCCCTCAGGGTCGGCGTCTCCTCCGGCCTTGCCACCCGCGCACTGGCCGTTCATGCCGGACTTGCCGATAGCCTGATCGCGCAGCGGCTCATGTCGCAGCAAGGCGGAAACTGGCAGCCCTCGGCGGCGACGTTCGCGGCGCTCATCGCGGCCGGCACAGCCGAGGCTCATCCCTCGCAACCCTATCCGTTCTGTCTCGCGAGCCCGATCGACGACGCGGCTGACGGCGGCGGGCAGGACGGCCTGCCGTCCGGGCTAGGACCGGTCAGCGACTGGCTCGCCGAATGGAAATGGGATGGCATCCGCGGCCAGCTGATCCGCCGCGCCGGCCAGTGCTTCCTGTGGTCGCGTGGCGAGGAGCTGCTCAACGGCCGCTTCCCGGAAATCGAAGCCGCTGCCGCGTCGCTGCCGGACGGCACGGTGCTCGACGGCGAAATCCTCGCCCACGACGGCATCCGGGTGCTGCCGTTCGCGAAGCTGCAGACCCGCCTCGGTCGCAAGAGCGTCGGCAGGAAGCTGCTCGCCGACGCGCCCGTCGCCTTCGTCGCCTATGACCTGCTGGAGGCGCAGGGTGAGGACTGGCGGACGCGGACGCTGGCCGAGCGGCGCACCCGGCTGGCAGCGCTGGTCGAACCGCTGGCAGCGCCACGGCTGCTGCTGTCCGAACGCCTCGACGCCGACAATTGGGCGGGCCTCGCCGCCCAGCGCGCGAGCGCCCGTGAACGCGGTGTCGAAGGCCTGATGCTGAAGCGGTTCGATTCCAGCTACCAGACCGGACGCCGACGCGGCGCCTGGTGGAAGTGGAAGCTCGACGCGATGAGCATCGACTGCGTGCTGGTCTATGCCCAGGCCGGCCACGGCCGGCGCGCCAATCTCTACACCGATTACACGCTAGCCGTCTGGGCCGGCCCGCTGCCGGGCGAAGGCGCGCTGCTGCCGGTCGCGAAGGCCTACTCGGGCCTGACCGATGCCGAGCTGACCCGGATGGACCACTGGATCAAACAGCACACGCGGGAGAAGTTCGGCCCAGTGCGCAGCGTCGATCCGGAACAGGTATTCGAGATCGCCTTCGAGGGGATCCAGGCTTCGTCGCGGCACAAGGCCGGCATCGCGCTGCGCTTTCCACGGATCGCCCGCTGGCGAACGGACAAGGCCGCACCTGACGCCAGCACCATCGACGAACTCAAGATGTTCCTGAAACGCTGACCGTTCCCCTGCCTCGTCCTGACGCCGGTTCGCCTTGGCCGCTGGCTCCGCCGGCGGCAGGGCTCGCGTCGTCACAAGGCCGCAGGTGATGCCAGCACGCTCGATGCACAGAAGCGCTTCCCCAGGCACCGATCGGCTTTGCCGCCTCTGCGGCAGGGCGCCGCTGTGACGCCGGTCAAGTTTGAACGCGCGACACGTTCTCCTTCCCGAAAAAGGTCTAAGCACTTGTGAGCCAGCTCCTGCTTCGGGGTGGCGAACGCCGACATCGCGGGCGTAAGTTCGGCGCTCGGCGCTCAGGGGCGTCGCAAACGAAAGCCGCACCAGAATCGGAGAACGCGACATGGCCAGACGCAATCGGCTCGGCGGTCCTTCCTTGATTGATGGCGTCAACGAACGGACGCTGACCGTGAGCCGTGCAGTGGCGATCCAGCCGCTGGCCAAGCTCACCGACCTGCTGATCCGGCAGCCCGAGTTGCGCGCCGAGCTGCAGCTCGAAAAGATCCCGCGACGACCGCTGCTGCCGCGCCCGAACCGGCAATGGGTGCTGCGCTCGGAGGACTTCCTGTCGCTGCAGATCGAGCTGATCAACCTGCGTCCGCAGGCCCGCGAGGGGGAAGGCCTCAGTCCGGCCGTGCTGGTGCCAGCCGGCACCGGGCCGAGCTATCTGGTGCTGCACTTCGGGCCGCAATCGGTCGCCGAGCAGGTGTTCTTCGAGCAGCGCCCCAATACCGAGGACGCCCATCAGATAACGCCGGCCGAAACCGCCGAGCAGAAGGCCGCGCGGCTGAGTGCCGACCTGCCTGGCGGCAGTGAAATCCCGACCGCGCCGCCGATCCGTTCGCGCCTGTCGCGTGGCAGCCGCATCGTATTCCGCCACGATCCGGCGAAACTGAAGGCTGCCGGCATCGAGGCGATCGACTACAGCGTTGCCGGCATCCTGAAAGCCTGCCGGGTGCTGCCGTTGAATGTCGCCAGCAACGCCAAGCGCAATGCCCGCTACCTGCAGCCGAAGCGCGGCCTGCTGATCACCAAGGCGACCAGCAAGGCATTCGCTCGACTCAGCGGTGGCCGCAAGGCGGCGGTGCTCGCCAATGCCCTGAGCAACCAGCGGATCGCCGACAGCCTCGGCGCATCGGCGATCGGCCTGCTGCTACGCCGCGCCGAAGTCGCCGCGACCACCAAGGCCGCGGCGCCGGCACCGGTCAGGGCAGCTTCGCCTGGCACCGCGCTCACTCGCGCCGAGGGTTTCGCTGCAGCCGCCATCACGCCGGTTACGGCGATCACGACCGCTCGACTCAATCCGGCCGGCAGCCTGTCGTCGATCACCGCGATCAACCGGGCCAAGGTGGTCGCGGTGCCGCTGCCGGAATTCCTGCGGCCGCCGATGCCGAAGAATCCGGAAGCGAACCAGACGGCGCTGGAACTGCCGTTCCGGCTGATCCTGTCGCCGAACGAGGATGGTCGCTTCCGCCACGAACTGCTGCCCTCGCACAATCCGGCCAGCGGTCACACGGCACTGTGGCGCACCGAGCTGGCGTCCGACCCGGGGGCCGCCAGCGCGCCGCTGCGGGCGATCTGGGCACGAGTCGGCGCGGACTCGCGGCCGAACTACTTCAATGCCGACTGGCAGGTCGGCGACGGCCCGAAAGATCAACCCGACCCGGTGAGCTTCAACAAGCCGTTCCGGATGACGCTGGACGATCGCGACCGCTTCAACATCGTTCACCAGAGCAGCAATTTCCGGCTCGGTGGCGGCGCCGGCCACGAAGCGGTCGATGCCAAGCAATTGATGCTGTCGGCGCTCGGCGGCTGGCTCGATGCGCGCGGCAACTGGGAGCCACCACCGGGTCTGTCGGTCGAGGAATGGGTGCACCAGGCCACCCAGGGCCGCGACCATTACGTGCGCGTGGTCTACAAGGGCTTTCTGTATCCGTTCGGCCATCAGGTGTCGCTGGTCAAGGTCAGCGAGAGGCGCTTCCACCACGACCGCCCCGGCAATCCCGCCTATGTCCGGCAGCGGATGTTCCTGGTCTGCAAGCAGCCGGTGCGCGAGTACGAGCAGGACCCGGCATCGATGCCGCCGGTCGGCATCGCCGGACTCGGTGGAGGCATCCATCTGCCGCGGCGCTTCCCGTTCGTCCGCGTCGACCTGCTGACCCGCACGACGCCGGACATCCAGCCGCCGGAGAATAGCGACCTCCAGCACGGCGGCGCCGACCAGGGTCCGCGCCTGTTCTGGCCGGTCGTCGTCTCTGGCAGCCGCTACGCCTTCCACTACCGGGCGCTCGGCCTGAACGGCCAGTGGCTGGATTTCGAACTGCCGTCGATCTTCATCGGCAACGACCTGTTCACCGGCCGCCCTGCCGACGACCAGGGCCCGTTCGCGAGCGCCCGCCAGGGCTGGGATGCCGATCCGGTGACCTCGCGCACCGCGCAGTGCCGCAACCAGAAGGTCCGCTTCGCGCATTCCGATCTCGCCGATCCGCCACAGAAAGCCGGCGACACCGATGCCGAAGTGATCAGCATCGAATTCGAGGGCCATACCGCCGACCTGCCGTACCGCAAGCCACCGTACACCTATCCGCAGCTGCGCCAGGCCGAAGTGCGGGTGCCGGCGCTGGCCGGGCTCGGCGGTGCCAGCGGCGGCACCACGATCCGCTTCCATCCGAGCTATCTGAAGCTGGCTCAGGGCTATGGCGCCGGCGGCGTGTTCGCGGAAATCACCGGCGGACCGTCGCTCGATTTCGGCTCCCAGGGCAATCGCTCCGGCGGCCTGGTGCAGCCCAATCTCCTGCCTTCGGCGCTGTCCTACATCACCGGCCCGGTGGCCGGCGACGCCAGCAAGTTCGTCGACGGCAACTTCGATCCGCTGAGCTTTTTCGGTGCCGGCGGGCCGTTGCTGCTCGGCTGCCTGCCGCTGGGCGAGCTGATCAAGGGCCTGCTGCCGGCGGACTTCGGCAACAACCTGGCCAAGCTGCCGCGCTTCGTTGCCGATGCCGCCACCGAAGGCGCCTCGTTGCTGGCCCGGCTCGGCGAACTGGGTGACCTCGATCAACTGCTGCGGCAGGCCGCCGAGCAGGCCGTCGAAGCGGCGATCCGCCAAGTCACCGAACTGGCGTTCCGCGAAGCGAAGGCGCAGCTGGCGCTGCTCGACGCCGAAACGGCACAGATCCAGAGCGCCGTCGAGCAGGTCATCACCAAGGCGAAGGCGGCGGCCGCCAGCATCGCCAGCGGCATCGCCGCGCTCGACAACGCGGCGCTGCCGCTGCCGGCTGAACTCGGCGACCTCGGCGCGCTGCTGACGACGCTGCGCAACGCGCTCGACGCAAGACTGGCCGGCCTCGGCAGTCCGGTGGTGGTCGGCTTTCCCGGCGCCGGCCAGACGCTGTCGGCGACCGTGCAGGCGGTGGCCCGCCAGCAGCTCGCAGCGGTGCGCCTGCGCATCGGCCAGGCCGAGGCGCTGCTGGCGACGGCCGCCAGGCTGCCGGCACTGTTCGAGCAGGCCAAGGCCGCGGCCGGCAAGGCGACGGCGATCATCGATGGCATCCAGAAAGCGCTGGACAAGGACAACCCGGCGGCGCCGACGATCGATGACGTCGCCCCGCTGCTCGACCAGCTCGGCGCGCTGTTGCCGACGCTGGAAGACCGGCTGCGGCCGATGAGCCTGCTGCCCGATGGCATTCGCCAGACTGCGCTGACCCTGATCGGCCTGGTGCGCAAGATCGTCGATGCCGCCGACGCCCTGCTGCCGATCCTCGAATCGCTGCTCGGCGACGAGCTGGTGCTGCGCTTCGACTGGCATCCGGAAATCGGGCCGTGGCCGAGTGCCTCGGTGCCGCTGTTCAACCCGCACGACAAGCGCGGCTTCGTGGTCGGCGTCGAAGCGCGGATGAAGAAAAGCGGCGGCGATCCGGCGGTCAACGCCTACTGCTCGCTGTCGCACTTCGATCTCTGCCTGTTCGGCGGCGATGCCGCCTTCATCGAGATCGCCTTCGAGAAGATCGGCCTGAAGGTCAGCGGCGACGGCAAGATGGATGTCGACGTGCGCATGGGCGGCATCCATTTCGTCGGCGTGCTGAGCTTCGTCGAAACGCTGCGCGATCTGATTCCGCTCGATGGCTTCTCGGATCCGCCGGCGCTGAGCATCAGCGAGAAGGGTGTCGATGCCAGCTTCTCGATGGCGCTGCCGAACCTGACGCTGGGCGTGATGAGCCTGACCAACCTGAGCCTCGGCGCCGGCTTCACGGTGCCGTTCATAGGCCAGCCGGTGGCGGTGCGCTTCAACTTCTGCACCCGCGACCAGCCGTTCAACCTGACCGTGTCCTTCCTCGGCGGCGGTGGCTTCTTCGGCATCGTCATCGATCCGCACGGTGTGCAGTTGCTGGAAGCCAGTTTCGAGTTCGGCGCCTGTCTCGCGGTCGATTTCGCGGTGGCCAGCGGCAGTGTCCACGTGATGGCCGGCATCTACTTCCGGATCGGCAAGAAGGAAGGTTCGAGCGACGAGGAAGCGCAGCTGACCGGTTACCTGCGCATGGGCGGCGAGGTCGATGTGCTGGGCCTGATCTCGGCGTCGATCGAGCTGTACCTGGCGCTGAACTACTTCCCGGACTCCGGCAAGTGCGAGGGCGAGGCGACGATCACCGTCGAGATCCACCTGTTCATCTTCTCGGCCTCGGTCGGCATCCATGCCAAGCGCACGTTCGCCGGCTCCAACGGCGATCCGAGCTTCGCGGCGCTGCTCGGCCCCGACCAAGGCTTGCCGCTCGACGACGACACCGAATACGCCTGGCGGACCTACTGCGAAGCCTTCGCCTGACGCCGCCCTGTCCGCCTCCCGCACTGGAAGAACAATCATGGCCCTGCAAACCCTGATCTGGACCGCACTGCCGAACGGCTACACGGCCGCTGGCGAACTGGCCCTGTCGATCGTCGTGTCACCGCGGATGACCGAGCTGAAGGAAGACGAACAGCGGCTCGGCGCCGACACCTATGCCGACTGGCACAACTGGCCGGAGACGCTGGCGCGCGCCCACTTCCTGCTGGCCGTCGATGGCGAGCCGGAGCCGTTCCGGCTCGAAGTCACCTCGCAGCCGAACCCCGATCTCTGGCCGCTGATGTTTCCGGCCGATCTGTTCGTCCGCGGCTTCGTGTTCAAGGACATGTCGGCGAACAACCTGCGCGACTACCCGGCCGATGCGGTGATCTCGACCCTGAAGGGCCGCTATGCCGAACTGGCGGCCAGCGACGGTCTGCAGCGACCGTCCTTGTTCGGGCCGAAACGGGGCGGCCTGCATGGTCTGCTCGGCGACCTCGGCGTCCGCCTCGATCGCGAGCGCGGCAACCGCAAGCTGCCCAGCGTGCTCGCCGATTCGCTGAGCCGGCAGCCGGAGCGCTTCGGCGAACCGGTGCGCGCGGTGGTCGGCATCGATGGCCGGCTCGACGAGGGCAAGTCGGTCGGCGGCAACAGCCAGCAGCTGCTGCGTGCGCTGCCGGCGCGCCGGCCGGCCGAGCTCGGCGGGCTGTACAGCTCCGACGCCCACTATGCGTTCGCGCTGGCCAACCGCTTCTATTCACGGCCTGAGCTACAGCGCGAAGACCCGCGCCGCCAGAAGCTGGGCAACGGGCCGAACGATCTGAAAGCCGAGGACCTGCGCTACGCCGATCCGGCGTATCGGCCGACCGAGGTCAAGCAGCCGGACATCGATTTCCACAGCAGCATCGCCCTGCTCGCCGATGCGCCCAGCGTGCAGAGGTCGCTGGGCCTGATCATCGATGTCGTGGTCCACGACCGCGGCCGCCTGCGCAGGAAAGCGGCGGCGGCAGCCGGCGGCCGGCTGTCCGGAAGGCTGCACCTGATCGTCGAGCGCCAGCCGCGCGGCGACGCCATCGACACGCTGCCGATGACCGCGTTCGAGCTGCTCGGCGACCGCTTCGTCACCGCCAGCCGCCTGCCGCTGGAACATCGCGACGGCCTGATGCGGCTGGCCGAGGTCGGCGAACCGCAGGCCGCCGGTGACAAGGGCCTGCCGGCGCCGGAGACCTACAACCTCGCCCAGATCGATGTCGACGGCGCGGCGCTGAAGACGCTCGGCACGGCGCTGGCGCTGGAGCGCCATCTGAAGCACGCCGGCAGCTCGGCGGCCGATGCCAAGGCACTCGAGAAGCCGGGCGAACTGAGCTACACGACCAGCACGGAGGAGTCGCTGGCGGTGCTGCGCTCCGGCGGCATCGCGCTGCTGCGCAACGGCCGCGCCGAAGCCAGCGGCCAGCTGGCCCACGCTGCGCGAGTGAAGAACGAGACGCTGGAGAAGCAGCCCAAGGACTTCGCCCAGGCGGTGCTGTACATCGAGGATGTCCTGCACGGCTACCGCGTCGACGTGCTGCCGGCCAGCCAGGGCCGCTGGCGATCGCTGTGCGAGCGTGAGGTTCGCTATCGCCTTGCGGCCGATGGCCGGGAGCTGGAGCCGGTGCGCGACGAGGGCTACGTCAAGGGCGCCAGCACCAGCAGCGCCCCACCCCAGACCCTGAAGGCTGCACCGGCCGGCGCGCCGGAAGATCACTACCTGCATTCGGCGGTGTTCCGCTGGACCGGCTGGAGTCTGGTCGCGGCGCGACCGGGGCGGCGCATCGTCGCCCGCAACGAGCACGGCCAGATCCAGGAGGAAACCGTTGCCGAGCACGGCAGCGGCGACGCCGGCGATGTGCTGCCGAAGCAGAGCCCGCTGCTCAGCACTGCCGCAGCGCCGAAAGGCAGCCTGCCGAAGCTGCGCTACGGCGAGCGCTACCAGCTGCGCGCGCGGGTCGTCGACCTGGCCGGCAACAGCCTGAAACTCGACGACACCTCGCTGGAGCAGGATCCGCAGCGCAGCCGGCCGATCGTCTACCAGCGGCTGGAGCCGGTCGATCCGCCGGCATTGGCGCTGAAGCAGCGCATCTCCGAGGGCGAGTCGGTCGAGCGCATGGTGATCCGCAGCGATGCCGGCCTCGGCGCTCGCGACTACCTGCAGCAGGCGCCGTATGCCGGCAATCTGCCGACCAGCAGCGGTTTCGCCTACGACGACGTCAACCAGCGCCATCTGGTGCCGCCGAAGGTGTCGCAGGTGATGGCCGAGCAGCACGGCGCCTTCGAGGCAGCGTTCAGCGGCGCCACGCCTGCCGAGATCCGCCTGGCCTTTGAGACCATCGTCGCCAAGGAAGCCGGCACGCTGTACCAGGGCGGTGCCTCGGTACTGCAGATCACGCCGCCGAAGCCCGGCCAGGTGCCGCCACCGGGCGAGCCGGCGTCGCCGGAAGTGCCGCTGACCGAAACCCCGCCGGAAGGCTACCGGCTGGCGCCCGGTGACTACATCGTCCACAGCGAGGAAACTCTGGTCACGCCGTACCTGCCGGACCCGCTGGCCGAGGCCATCGCCTTCCGCGACCTGCCGGGCATCAACCGCGACACGCTGCAGGATCTGGAGCGCGAAGACCTCGGCAACGGCGACAGCCTGTGGTGGCTCGATCGCACGGACGGCGTCTTCATCCGCCGGGTGCCGGATGGCCGCGAGGGCCAGCGCTACGTGCTGATCGTCCGCAACGCCGTCGATCCGGAGCTGGGCTGGCCGCACGTCCAGGGCTGCCGCATCGCCATCCTCGAACAGCGCGAGGAGCTGGAGATCGATGCCTGCTCGGTCAACGCCAGCCTGCGGCCCAGACTGCCGGAATGGCGTGGCGATCGACGCATCCTGCTGGTGTTCCTGCGCAAAGGCGAGGTTGCGCCGGTGCGCTATGCCTCGGCGCTGAACCCGGGCTTCCGCCGCCATCTGGCGCTGCCGTCCTGGGTGCAGGAGCACCGCAACAAGGATGCCGCGCTGCTGGCGCTGGAACAGGCCTATCTCGGCTGTCACTGGATGCTGACCCCGGATCGCCTGCTGACCCTGGTCCACGCTACCCAGCGGCCGGTCTGCGCCCCGCTGTTCGAGGTTCTCGACATCGTCCGCAAGCCCGGTGACAGCTACGCCGACCTGGCCGGCAAGACCCAGGTGCGCCTGCACGGCCGCAGCACCGGCAAGCTCGAAGTGCTCGGCGAATGGATGGAGTGGCTCGACAACGGTCCCGGCACGCCGCTGGTGCGGCGCCGGATGAGCGCACAGCTGCGCGAGGTCGGCATCGAGCAGCCGCCGCTGGAGCGCGACGAGCCGCAGCGCGCCGAGCTGTTCGCCGCGCTCGGCAACGGCGGGCAGCCGGAACAGGTGCCGCACTACCGGCACGAGTTCGGCGACGGCAAGTTCCGCCTCGTGCACTACCGGCTGCGCGCCAGCAGCCGCTTCCGTGAATACCTGCCGCTGTCGATCGCCGCCGATCCCCAGAACCTGCAGCAGACCGGCGTGGTGTTCGAAGGTTCGCCGCTGGCGCTGCCGGCCGAGTACTGGGCCGAATATCCAGCGGTCGAGAACGGCCTGAGCAGCCTCGCCAGTGCCGGCGCGCCGCTGCTCGATTCCGGCCTGGCGCCAGCGCCCGGCCGCATCGTGCCGGCCACGGTCCGGCCGCAGTCGCCCAGTCTCGACGCGGTGATCCCGACGTTCCGCTGGCAGCAGTCCGGCGGTCCCGAAAGCTTCACTTGCATCCGCCGTGGCAACGGCCTGCGCGTCTATCTGCACCGGCCCTGGTATTCCAGCGGTGAAGGCGAGCTGCTCGGCGTGGTGCTGCCGGACATCGAACTCGATGCGCCGGGCTTCGCGGCGCTGGAACCGTTCGTGACCCAGTGGGGCCAGGACCCGCTGTTCGCCTCGCGCCTGCCCGGCGACGCGGTGACGCCTGCGGCATTCCCGGCGGCGGTGATGACCGTCCACGCCCCGCTGCCCGAGGCCGGCAACCGGGCGCTGCCGGTGGCCGGCCATCGCGTCTACTTCGATGAACAGCGCGACCAGTGGTACGCCGACATCGAGATCGAATGCGGGCGCAGCTACACGCCGTTCGTGCGTCTGGCGCTGGTGCGCCTGCAGCCGCGGGCGCTGGTCCGCTGCCAGCTGTCGCCAGTGGTGCAGGCGCCGTTCGCGCAGATCGCGCCGCTGCGCGAGATCCGGGTGATCGCCCATCCGGAGCGGGTCTACGAACTCAAGGTCTACGGGCCGGCGCCGGAACGCGGGCCGGTCGGCAATCCCGCCGAGCCCCTGGGCGGTTTCCTGATCAGCGACTCGCTGAACGAGCTGCTGCTCGGCAGCAGCCGCAACCGGATGGAAGTGGCGCTGCAGCTGCAGACCTCGAACCTCAGGACCGACCTCGACTGGCTCGACGCCAGCGACCCGAGCCCGGTCAGCGCCGACCTCGAGGCCCGCAGCGACGACAGCGGGCTGCAGCTCGCGCAGGTGCCGGTGGCGTTCGCCGCGATCCGCCGCGGCAACCTCTTCAGCGAAGCGATCCAGGCGTCGCGCGTGCTGCCGCTGCTGCGCCGCACCGACCTGCTGTTCCAGGCCCGCATCGCCCTGCCACCGCTGGCCGAGGGCAGCCGCGCGCGCCTGGTGCTGCGCGAGTTCGAGCGCCATCTCGGCGATGGCGAGGATCAGCTGAGCACGCCGCTGAGCAGCGCCGTCCACCCGCTGCCGGAAGTCGCCGAACGCCTGGTCTTCGCCCGTGAGCTGTATGTGCTCGGCTACGTGCAGCAGGACGGGGGACGGCCGTGAACCGGTGACGGCAAGCCGCCGGCAGACCCCGGGGCGCAGACTTGGGATACCTGGTCTGCGCTAGGCTTCGTCGCCCGCACTGCGACTTCCGATCCGCCGATGACGTCCCCGACCGCCGCCTCCGTCAGCTCCGCCCGCGCCGCCTGGCTGTTGATGCTGGCCGCAGCCGCGATTCTCGCGCTGACCATGGGTGCGCGGATGTCGCTAGGCCTGTTCATGCAGCCGATCGGCGCCAGCACCGGCCTGAGCGTCGTCGCGATCAGCTTCGCGCTGGCGGTCGGGCAACTGGTCTGGGGCTTGGCGCAACCCCTGTTCGGCGCCATCGCCGATCAGCGCGGCTCGGTCAGCGTAGTGATGCTCGGCGGCCTGCTGATGGCGGCCGGGCTGACGTTGACGCCGATGTTCACCTCGGAGTTCGGCCTGCTGGTCTGCCTCGGCCTGATGACCTCGGCCGGCGCCGGCGCTGGCGCCTTCTCGATCCTGATCGGCGCTACCGCGCAGCAGCTGCCGGCCGAACGCCGGGCGTTCGCGGCAGGCTTCATCAATGCCGGCGGCTCGGCCGGCCAGCTGCTGTTCGCGCCGGCCGTGCAGGCGCTGATCGCCACCTGGGGCTGGGCGCTGGCGTTGTACGCGATGGCCGGGTCGGCTCTGCTGACCCTGCCGCTGGCCTGCCTGCTGCGCCGCCCGGACGCCGGCACGGCGACGCCGGTGCAGGCAACCGGCGACGACGGCCTGAAAGCCCAGCTGGCGACCGCTCTCCGCGACCCCAGCTATGCGCTGCTGCATCTCGGCTTCTTCACCTGCGGCGTCCACATCGCCTTCCTGGTTACCCACCTGCCGGGTGAAGTGGCGCTCTGCGGCCTGCCGGCCTCGGTATCGGCAACGGCATTGGCGCTGGTCGGCGGCTGCAACATCGCCGGCAGCCTTGCCGCCGGCTGGCTCGGCCAGCGAGTGCGCCTGAAGATCATCCTGTGCGCGATGTATGCCAGCCGCGCCGTGCTGATCGCGCTCTACCTGCTGTCGCCGCGCGACGCCGCCAGCGTCTACATCTTCGCCGCCGGCCTCGGCTTCACCTTCCTGGCCACGGTGCCGCCGACCGCGGGCCTGGTCGGCAAGCTGTTCGGGCCGCGCTATCTCGGCACCCTGTTCGGCCTGGCGGTGCTCAGCCACCAGATCGGCGGCTTCTTCGGTGCCTGGCTCGGCGGGGTGACCATCTCGCGCTTTGGTGACTACTCGTGGATGTGGATTGCCGACATGGTGCTGGCGCTGTTCGCGGCGCTGATCTGCCTGCCGCTGCGCGAGGCGCGACTGCTGCCGACCGCGGTGCCGGCGACTTAGGTCCGGCGCATCTGCTCTCGATTTTCGCGAGCGATCTGGTGCTTGGATCGCCTCGCCGCGAGGTTCATCGTGGTGGCGTCCAGCAAGGACCAGCCCAGGAGTCCGCCATGTCCAGCCCGCGTCCCGAAACCGAAGCGCAGAGCCTTTCCACCCTGCAGGTGATGCAGAGCGTTGCCTGGGCCTTCTTCGGTGTGCAGAGCCATCGCAACCGGGTGCGCGATTTCACCGTTGGCAAGCCGCTGCATTTCATTTTCGTCGGCCTGCTGCTGACCGCTGCGGTGGTCGGCCTGTTCGTTGGCGCCGCCCAGCTGGCGCTGCTGTTCGCGGCGCCCTGAAACTTCGATTCAGCCGCGCGCGAGACGCCCGAGCGTTTCCAGCGCGCTGGAAACGCGACCATCGTCCGGATGGCCGTAGTTCAGGCGCAGGCAGTGGCCGAAATCGTCGCGCGCCGAGAACAGCGCGCCAGGCGCCAGGCTGATGTCCCGGGCCAGCGCCGCCTGTTGCAGTGCCCGGGTGTCGATGCCCTTCGGCAGCTCGACCCACAGAAAGTAGCCGCCGTCCGGCCGCGTCACCCGCGTGCCTCCCGGGAAGTGCTGCTGGATCGCCGCGAGCATGGCGTCGCGGCCCGCGATCAGCTGCTCCCGCAGCTTGCGCAGGTGGCGTTCGTAACTGCCGGCGGCGAGGTAGTCGGCCAGCGCCAGCTGCGACGGCAGCGCTGCCGACAGGCTGCTGCCGAGCTTCAGCCGCTCGACTTTCGCCGTGTAGCGGCCGGCCGCGGCCCAGCCGATCCGGTAGCCGGGCGCCAGGCATTTCGAGAACGACGAGCAGTGCAGCACCAGCCCTTCCTGGTCCCAGGCCTTGGCCGGCCGGGGCCTCGATTCCCCGTAGTGCAGCTCGCCGTAGACGTCGTCCTCGATCAGCGGCACGCCGTGCTGCGCCAGCAACGCGACCAATGCCTGCTTGCGGGCATCCGGCATCGAGGCACCGAGCGGATTCTGGAAGCTGGTCATCAGCCAGCAGGCGGCTGGCTTGTGGCGCTTGAGGGCGGTGGTCAGCGCATCGAGATCGACGCCGGTTTCGGGGTCGGTCGGCACTTCCACCGCGCGCAGTCGCAGCCGTTCCAATGCCTGCAGCGAGGCGTAGAAAGTCGGCGATTCGATGATCACCGCGTCGCCCGGCGAGGTGACCGCCTGTAAACACAGGTTCAGCGCTTCCATCGCGCCATCGGTGATCACCAGGTCGTCCGCTTCGATGGCGATGCCGTCACCGCGATAGCGCAGCACGATCAGCCGGCGCAGCTCGGGGTTGCCCGGCGACAGGTCGACCACCGTGCGCCAGGGATCGAGGCCGCGGACGCTGCGATTCAGCGAGGCGTGCAGGGCCTTCAGCGGCAGCAGCTTCGGGCTCGGGAACGCCGAGCCGAGCGGCACGACGCTGGGCCGGCGGATCGCGCTCAGCAGCTCGTAGATCAGCTCGCTCTTGTCGACGGTCGTCGATCGCGCGAGCGGCTTCGACAGCGCCGGCTTCGGCGGCGTGACGCGCGGCGCGCAGACGTAGTAGCCGGAGCGCGGCCGGGCGACGATCAGGCCGCGCGCTTCCAGCCGGTGATAGGCGCGCAGCACGGTCATCTCGCTCAAAGCGCGCTTGCGGCTGGTCTCGCGCACCGAGGGCAGGCGCTCATCCGGCTGCAGCGCGCCGCTGGCGATCAGGGTCGCGAGTTCGTCGGCGTAGCGCTTGTACAGAGTCATGCTGGAGTCACGCCTGGGTCATGCCGGAATCATCTGGCAGCGTCGAGCCGGCGCGCGGTCAGCCACAGCCGGGTGTCGAACTCGCGCTGGTGATAGTCCGACAGCATGTGCTCGCAGAGCCGGTAGAAGGCCTTGTCGTGGTCGGGCTCGCGGATGTGGGCCAGCTCGTGGACGGCGATCATTTCCAGGAACTCCGGCGGCGCCTCGCGGAACAGCGACGCGATGCGGATCTCGCGCTTGGCCTTCAGCTTGCCGCCCTGCACCCGCGAGGCCCGGACGTGCAGGCCCAGCGCGTTGGACGCCGCTTCCAGCCCGCCCTGATAGCAGACCCGGTGCAGCGGCGGCGCGCTCCGCAGGTATTCGCTTTTCAGCTCGCCGACGTAAGTCTGCAGGGCGCTGTCCGACTGGATCTCGTGGCGCGCCGGGTACTTCTTGGCCAGGTGCGCGCCGAGCCGCTGCTCGGCGATCAGCCGGCGCACCTGATCGAGTGTGGCCGGCGAATAGCCGAGCAGATAGGGCAGATCGTTCATCGCCGCCGCTGCGCTCAGGTCGGCACCGGCAGCGTGTAGTCGATCCTGTAGTCGTGGCGGCCGTCGCCGACGATCAGGTTCATGGTCCCGGCGATGCCTGCGAGCTCGCCGCTGCCGGAGTCCGGCACGATGGTCACCGTCAGCTCGCGGGCGCCGCGGTTCATCAGGCCGCGATGGACGACGAGGAAGCTGCCGACCTTGCCGTCGAGCACGCCGCTGATCCGCTCGATCGCGACATAGGCCGCCGAGCCCGGCGCGCCGCCCATGCCGGTCAGCATCTCGCCGGCGCCGGTCGCGTCGAGGCCGCCGTGGAAACGCTTGTCGAGGCGCATGCGGCCGCGCGCCGCGTCGTCGCCGGGCTGGTCGAGCGCCAGCGGGGTCAGCGTCACATCGAAGGCGCCGGCGGCAGTCTCGACGGTCATCGCGGTTCTCGGGCAGGCGGGGGATAGGCGGACCGGGGCAGGATAGGCGAAGGCATCGCCAGCCGGCAGATCAGGATGCCGGCCAGGATCACGACGCCGCCGAACGCCTGCTGCCGGCCGAAGCCTTCGCCGAGCAGCGCCCAGGCAAACACCGCGGCGGCGACCGGCTGCACCAGCAGGGTGACGCTGGCGAACGACGCAGTGACGTGCGCCTGCGCCCAGGCGATCAGGCCCTGGCCGCCGATGTGCACCGCCAGCCCCAGCGCCAGCAGCAGCGCGATGTCGCGTGGCCCGGTCGGCAGCAGGCGTTCGCCGCTGAGCAGCGCCATCGGCAGCAGCACGAACATGCCGGCGAGGCTGGCGTGGAACATCACGTCGAGCGCCGAGTAACGGCGCCGGCTGCGGCTGACCAGCAACTGGTAGATCGCGTAGAACACCGCCGTGCCGACCGCCAGCAGATCGCCGAGCGCGGTCTCGGGGCTGATCCGGAAGCTGTCGGCGACCAGCACACCGGCCCCGGCGAGCGCCAGCGCCAGACCGAGCCAGAAGCGCGGCGGATGGCGATCGCCGAAGCCGAAATGCAGGGTCAGCGCGATGAACACCGGCGACAGGTTGGACATCAGGGTCGCGTTGGCGACCGAAGTCAGGTGGATCGAGCGATGCCACAGCGCCAGATCGAGCGCGAAGGCGACACCGGCAAGCAGCATCAGGCCCAGCGCGCGCCGCGCCGGTGGCGCATCGCTGCGCGGCTGCAGCCGCCAGCGCAGCAGGCCCAGTACCGGCACCGCGATCGCCAGCCGCCAGAACGCCGCCGCCGTCGGCCCGACCTCGACCAGCCGGACGATGATCGCCGCGAAGCCGATCAGGACGGCGCCGGCCACCAGACCGGGCAGGCCGTAACGGGACGCGGGAGGCTGGGACATGGCCGGACGTTGCAATGGACAGAGCAGGCGGACGCGGATTGTCCGGCTTCGGCGGCTGCCATGCGAGCCGGGCCAGCGCGTCGTCGGCGCCCTATGATGACGGGCCTCGGCAGCTGCCTGTTCAGGCAAAAACGACTTTCAATCACAGGCTTATGCACAAGCCTGGTGCAAGCGGGCGGCGTGAGGCCCGTCAAGACTTGACGCCGTTGAAACGCTGATGAAATTTTTCAAACCATTGAATCAAAAAAGATTAATTTGAACACTTGGAAACCGCCAAGCGATTTTTTGCCGCACTGCGATAAGCAGGCCGCGCAAGCGCCAAGGCTGTACACACGCTTATCCACAGCCCGGCCGTGAACCTCGTCACAGTCGCCGTGCCGGTGCCGCTGCGCCAGCGTTTCGACTACGAAGCGCCGGAGGCACTGCTCGCCGCGCTGCAGCCCGGCGTGCGGGTGCGGGTGCCGTTCGGCCGCCGCGAGTTGATCGGCGTGGTCGTCGAGCCGGTCCGCGCCGTCGAAGTACCGGAGTTCACGCCGCGCCCGGTCGGCGCCGTGCTCGACGAGGCACCGCTGCTCGGCCTGGAACTACTGGCCCTGTGCCGCTGGGTGGCCGACTACTACCTGCACCCGCTCGGCGAAACCATCGCCGCCGCGCTGCCCGGCCCGCTGCGGCGCGCCGAGCCGGTGACCCTGCCGCCGCCGGCCGGGCTGCGCCTGACCGAGGCTGGCCAGGCGGCGATTGCCACGGTCCCGGCCCGTTCGACGGCAATGCGCGCGCTGCTGGCCCGCCTCGTCGCCGGAAGTACCAGTGCTGCCGAACTGCGCGCCGTGCTGCCGAATTCGGCGGCCGCGCTGAAGAAAGCGCTGGACGCCGGCTGGGTCGAGCGCTGTCCGCTCGATGCGGTGCGGATCTTGGAAGCGCAGCTGCCGCTGACCGAGGAACAGGCCGCGGCACTCGCAGCGCTCGATGTCACGGCGGGTGCCGGTTTCGGCGTCACCCTGCTCGAGGGCGTGACCGGCAGCGGCAAGACCGAGCTGTATCTGCGGCTGACCGAAACCGTGCTGGCCGCTGGCGGCCAGGTGCTGGTGCTGGCGCCGGAAATCGGCCTGACGCCGCAGCTGGCCGCCCGCTTCACCGCCCGCTTCGGCGACGGCGTCGCCAGCTTCCATTCGGGCCTGAGCGATAGCGAACGCGCCCGCGGCTGGCTGGCGGCGCGGGACGGCAGCGCGCGGATCGTCGTCGGCACTCGCTCGGCGGTGTTCGTGCCGATGCCGCGGCTGCGGCTGGTGATCGTCGACGAGGAGCACGACACCTCCTACAAGCAGCAGGACGGCCTGCGCTATCAGGCCCGCGACGTCGCGGTGATGCGCGCCCACCGCGCCGGCGTGCCGGTGCTGCTCGGCAGCGCCACGCCGTCGCTGGAATCGCTGCACAACGCCCAGTCGGGCCGCTATCGCCACCTGCGCCTGTTGAAGCGGGTGCGCCAGCAGGCGCCGCCGCGCGTCCACCTGCTCGATGTCCGCCACGCGCCGCTGGACAACGGCCTGAGCCCGACGATGATCGAGGCGGTCGGCCGGCAGCTCGAAGCCGGGCACCAGGCCCTGCTGTTCCTGAATCGCCGCGGCTACGCGCCGGTGCTGCTCTGCCACGACTGCGGCGCGATCACGCCCTGCCCGAACTGCGACGCGCGTCTGGTCGTCCATCGCGCCCGCAAGCGCCTCGCCTGCCACCACTGCGGCCACACGGAACCGATGCCGGAGGCCTGCCACGACTGCGGCGGCAAGCTGGTGCCGGTCGGCCAGGGCACCGAGCGCATCGAGGATGCGCTGCGGATGCGTTTTCCCGCGTACCGGGTCGAACGCTTCGATTCCGATCGCCTGTCCAGCGGCAGCGCGATCGCCCGCCTGCTCGCCGATGTCGAATCCGGCGACGTGAAATTGCTGGTCGGCACCCAGGTGCTGGCCAAGGGCCACGACTTCGCCGGCCTCGCCTTCGCCGGTCTGATCGACGTCGACCAGGCGCTGTTCGGCAGCGATTTCCGCGCCATCGAACGAATGGGCCAGATGGTCATCCAGGTCGCCGGCCGGGTCGGCCGCGCCAATGCCCCGGGCGAAGTGCTGCTGCAGACCCACCAGCCCGAGCATCCGCTGCTGCGCCTGCTGGTCGAAAAGGGCTACGCGGCGTTCGCCGACACCCTGATGGCCGAGCGCCGCCAGTTCGGCCTGCCACCGTTCGCCAGCCTGGCGCTGCTCCGGGTCGAAGCGAAGACCGAAGGCGAGGTGATGCGCTTCCTGCGCGAGCTGCGCGGCGCCCTGCCGGCATCGCCGGACGTCGAGGTGCTCGGCCCGGCGCCAGCGACGATGGCCCGTCGCGCCGGCTTCCAGCGCGGCCAACTGCTGCTCAAGAGCGCTTCACGCGCCGCGCTGCACCGGACGCTCGGCGTCTGGCTGGCGGAGATCGAAGCGCTGGGTCAGAAGACCCGGCTGCGCTGGTCGCTCGACGTCGATCCGGCCGATCTTTTTTGAGTCGGTCGATGCCGTTCGGCGCCCCGGGCAGGAACGCCGAACGGCACCCTGCTCATGCAGCGACCGAAGCCTTGACCGCTGCTTCCAGCTCATCCAGCGCCTCGCCGGTATAGACCGCGAGCCGCTGCATGTGCGGCAGCGCGTCGCGGGCGCCGGTGAAGCCGAAGTTGAGCTTGCCGGCGTAGGACAGGCAGGTGATGTTCAGCGCCTGGCCGTGCTGCAGCACGCTGACCGGATACATCGCTTCGAGCTTCGCGCCGCCGAGATACAGGGTCTTGTCCGGCCCCGGCACGTTGGAGATCGCCAGGTTGAACATCGGCTTGATGCGTCCGGCGGCGCCGGTGAGCATGCCCATGATGTACGGCGCCATGAACAGCATCGTGTAGTTGTTCAGGCCGCTCTTCGGCAGGCTCTGCAGATGCTCCTTGGCGCCGAGCGTGGAGCTGTGGATCCACTGCAGGCGCTTGACCGGATCGGCGATGGAAGTGCCGAGATCGGCGAGCATGAAGCTGATCGCGGTGCCCAGCTGCTCGTCGCCTTTCGGCCGCAGCGACACCGGCAGGCCCGCGGTCAGGCTGCGCCGGGGCAGCACGTTCATCTCTTTCAGGAAGCGGCGCAGCGCACCGGCGCAGATCGCCAGCACGACATCGTTCAGAGTCACACCGCCCTTCTCGGCGATGGCCCGCAGCCGGGCCAGCTCGTACTGCTGGGTGGCGAAGCGGCGCTGGCCGTCGACTCTATCGTTGAGCACCGATTTCGGCGCCTTGAATGGCGTGGCCAGCGCGTCATTCGGCTTCTTGCCGCGCCAGATCTTGGCCAGCGCGCCGGCGACCTGTGGCACCAGTTCGGCCTGCTGCACCAGCTGCTCGCGGAGCCGCTCGAAAGCCGACGGGACGACCTCGCCCTCGACTCGCGCCTTGCGCGCCCGCATCTCGGCGCCGATCGTCCACGGCGGCACGATGCGACCGCTGCCCGGGCTGGTCGAGAACGCCCGCGCGGTCATCCGGATGCCGCCGACGCCGTCGATCAGCGCGTGGTGCATCTTGGTGTACAGCGCGAAGCGGTTGTTCTCCAAACCTTCGATGACGTGGCATTCCCAGAGCGGCCGGCTCAGGTCCAGCTCATGACTGTGCAGGCGCGAAACCAGCACACCGAGCTCGCGCTCGCCGCCGGGATGCGGCAGGGCCGAGTGACGCACATGGTAGTCGAGATCGAGACCGTCATCGACTTCCCAGGCCGGCAGCACGCCGCGCAGCAGCGAGCGCTTCAGGCGCAGGTTCCACGGCGGCACGAAGGCCTTGGCATCCTTCAGCTGGGCCACCAGCCTGGCGAGGAAGTCCGACGGCGCATCGGCCGGCAGCGAAAAGATATTCAGGCCGGCAACGTGCATCGGCGTGTTGCGCGACTCCACGTACAGCCAGGACGCGTCCAGCGGTTTGAGACGAGTTGCCATGCGTTCTTCCCCCAGCGCCCCGGCTTTTTCTGGATAGGGCTTGCCGACGGAAACTTTACGCGAAGCCCGCGTGTCCGGCTGGGCCGCGAGCGCGCCTTGACGATCAGGCCACCGAGATCACCGCACCCTGCTTGCGGCGCGCTTTCTTGCCGGCCGGCCTGGCCACGGCCGCCAGCTCGTCGATGTATTGCTTCAGCGTGGCGATCGCCTCGGCCCGGCCATCACCGGCGTGGGCACTCATGTTCGACTTGTAGAACGTGTAGTTGCCCATGAAACGGTCGACGTCGCTGGGCGTCAGATTCAGGCGATCGCCGCGCATGCCGACGCCCATGCGTTCGATCATCCAGGCGTTCAGGCGCTGCTCGAAGGCTTCCTCGGGCAGCGCCAGGATCGGCTTGCCGAAATGGATGGCCTCGCCGATGGTCTGGTTGCCGGCGGTCGACATCACCGCGCGGCAGGCGGCGAGATCGTGGACGAACCATTCGTTGCTCGGCGCCCGGAAATCGAGGTTCTCGACCTTGCCGCGATACGGCGTGCCGTAGATCACCACCGGGCAGTCGAGCTGGCGCAGCGCGTGGTCGATGTTCGGCCGGTACTGGTGTTCGCCCTTGTTGAAGTAGGCGAGCAGGAAATCGCCGTCGCTCGGCCGGGTGCGCAGCACTTCGTCGCGGAGCATCGGGCCGATCACCTTGACACCCGGATAGGCGCCATCGGCCGGGTAGAAGCTGGCGATCAGGATGCGCTCCGGGATGCCCATCAGGCTGCGGTAGCCGATCGCGTCGCGCATGCCCATCAGCCACAGGTCCGGCGGGAAGTGCGGCTTGCAGTAGGCGATGATGCCGACGTGGTCGAAGCTGATCCGCGGCAGCTTCAGCTTCCTGGCGGCGCGGTGAGTCCAGGCTTCGGAATCGGAGATCACCAGTTCGATGCCGCGCGCCCTGATCTCGCGTTCCACCACTTCCGAACCGTGACCGCCGAAGAACAGATCGGCCATCGGTGCCAGGTTGCGGCTGATCGTCTTCGGGATCGAATGGCCGCCACCGGCGTGGTAGACATAGCCGATGGTCGGGATGCGCACGGTCGGGAACAGCGGCGCCAGCACCTCGTAGGCATCGCCACCGGCGAACACGGTGACCTCGTGCTCGGCCATCAGGCTCGGCAGCACCGCCATCGAGCGCATCGCATGGCCGCGTCCGTAACCCATCACGCCGTAGGCAATCTTCATCGTGGCCGCTCCCGGTTTTTCCGGTGGATACGCAAACCACGGTATGAAGCGGCGGTAAACGCCGGATGACGAGGCGGTGACGGTTCGGTGACAGCGCGGCGGCGGCCTGCTGCGCCCGACGTGGTCCCGACGTGGCCCCGGCGCGGCTCAGCGCCGCCGCAGCACCTCGGGCCGGCCGGCGACGATCGCGTAGCGCTGGTCGCCGACCTGCAGCAGCTGCCAGTCGTTGGCGACGGCGACCGGCGAGTATTTCCGTACCGTGTCCGGCAGCGGCCGGGTCCGGGCGGCGACCTCGCTGTAGACCGAGGCCTGCAACTGCCAGCCGCGGTCGCCGGACGGTCCATAGACCAGCGGCGGCACACCCCAGGCGCCGATCGGCGGGACGAACAGCCATTCCTCGCCCGGCGGCCCGCCGAGATCGATGCGCACCAGCAGGCAGGGACGCAGCTCGCGATGGCAGCCGTCGGCGAACTCCTTGCCGGCCAGCGGCCCGAGATCGGCGGCCAGCGCCTCGACCAGCCCCGCCGGCAGCGCGACCCCGGCGGGCAAGGTCTCGATGTCCTCGGCGAGCAGCGGCCGCGGCGGCTTCGGCTCGGCGCCGTCGACTTCGCGCTCATCGAGGGCTTCGTCGATCGCGGCGAGGAGGGCCTTGTTGCCGGCGTGACGCGGGTCGGACTTCAAGCGTTCCAGCGCCGCGCGACCTTTGCGGCCGAGTTCGCGGGCGAATAGCGACACGTCGAGCTGCGGCACCGACCGCCCCTGCACGGTGAACGACCACGGCCCGGCATTCTCCGGCATCGCGTGCTGGCCGAGTCTCGGCTCGTAGGCTTCGACCGTCAGCTCGCCCCGCTCCAGCCGCGCCAGCTGCGAACTCACGGTGAGCGCCCGGAAATCCAGCAGTGGCGACTGCGAAGCCAGCAACAGGGCGACGACCACACCGGCGAGCAGCGGATTGCCAGCCGACAGCCGGCCCAGCCAGCGACCGTCGCGTGCCGGCAGCACCGCCCAGGCCAGCAGCAGCGCGTGCAGGCCGAGGATCACCGCGACCAGCGCAGCACTGAGCCGTTCCGGCGTCCAGCCATGCTGGGCGACCCGCAGGGCGATCGCCCAGATCGCCAGCCCGGCGTGGGCCGGCAGGCTGAGCAGGCCGGCCGAGACGAAGTGCTGCAGCCAGCGCGGGTAGCGCGGCTCGGTGTCGCCATCCTGATAGACGCCGTTGGCGAGCACCACCACGGCGAGCACCAGCCACAGCAAAAGTGATGCGGCACGGCGGGTCTGCCACAGCGCTTCCGGGCCTTTCAGCAGCACCACGGCGAGGAACAGCAACGCCAGCAGCGCGACGAACGGCAGCAGCGCCCGGGCCAGGCTGAGGCACAGGCGCAGCAGCGCCCGCAGCGCGCCGCCCTGGGCCCGGCTCATCACCAGACCGAAGCCGACCAGCAGGCCGGTGACCGGATAGATGAAGCGCCGCTGCCCGAACAGTTCGCGGAATTCGCTGATGCCGAGCAGTGCGAACAGCGCAGCCCACAGCATCAGGATCAGCCAGGCGGCGAGCACGAACAGGCCGGTGCCGGCCAAGGCCAGCGCGTTGTCCCAGGCGTGGCGGTACAGGCTGGTATACGGCAGACGCAGCGGCAGCCGGCTGCCGGCGTCGCGCCAGGCTTCGAGGAACGGCAGCAGGATGAACAGCGCGGTGGCCAGGGTCGTCCAGTACGGAACGCTGACGCTTTTGCAGCCCGCTCCCGACTGCAGTGGCTGGCAGTCGCTGCCGGTGTGCCAGGCGAGGCCGGCCAGCAGCAGCGCGAGCAGGCCGAGCGCGACGTAGGTGAAGCGCTCGCCGATCCGTTCGACCATCAGCGCCAGCATCAGCGGCGGGCCGATCGCCAAGGTGTAGGCGAGCATCCGCAAGGCCGGATCGTCGAAGCCGGACCAACGACCGGCGATCCCCTCGTGCAACACCAGCAACAGCGTCGAAGCGAGCACCGCGGTCGCCACGATCAACTGCCGGGCCGGATGATCCGGGCTGCCTTCAAGGGCGACGCTGCGTTCCGTGCTCACGTGCTGGTCAGGCTCCCGGCGGGTCAGTTTCCATCATAATCCGGCGCTCCGCCTCACCCCTGCGCACGCCCTGTGAACCTGCTCGACCCCGAACTGATCATCGCTTTCCTGACGCTTGCCGCCCTGGAGATCGTGCTCGGCATCGACAACATCATCTTCCTGTCGATCATGGCGGCGAAGCTGCCGCTGCATCAGCAGGCACGGGCGCGGACCATCGGCCTGGCCGGCGCGATGCTCACCCGCATCGCGCTGCTGGTATCCCTGAGCTGGATCGCAAAGCTGACCACCGACCTGTTCGTGGTCGCCGGTCTGGGCTTCTCCGGCCGCGACCTGATCCTGTTCTTCGGCGGCCTGTTCCTGTTCTGGAAGGCCGGCACCGAGATCCTGCACATGCTGCGCGGCGAGTTCCCGGAAGTCGGCGACACCCGCGGCGTGGCCGGCGTCACTTTCCTCGGCATCGTCACCCAGATCATGGTGCTCGACATCGTGTTCTCGCTGGACTCGGTGATCACCGCGGTCGGCATGACCGACAACCTGCCGGTGATGATCGCGGCGATCATCGTGGCGGTGATCGTGATGATGTTCTTCTCCGGGCCGCTGTCGCGCTTCGTCGACGCTCACCCGACGATCAAGATGCTGGCGCTCGCCTTCCTGGTGCTGATCGGCGGCGTGCTGGTGCTAGAGGGCCTCGACCAGCATGTGTCGAAGGCCTACATCTACACGGCAATGGCGTTCTCGGTGATGGTCGAATTCCTCAACCTGCGGATGCGTCGGCGGATGGCCGAGCTGTCGGCCGCGGCGCTGCGTTGAACGGCACCGCGCCCTAGGAATCCGCATGTACGCCGAATCACCCGAAGTGGAGCGCCTCTGCGCCGGCCTGAACCCGGCGCAGCGGGAAGCGGTCAGCGCGCCACCCGAGCACCGCCTGGTGCTGGCCGGCGCCGGTTCCGGCAAGACCCGGGTGCTGACTCATCGCATCGGCTGGCTGATCGCCGTCGAAGGCGTGTCGCCGCATTCGATCCTCGCCGTCACCTTCACCAACAAGGCCGCCGCCGAGATGCGCGGCCGCATCGAAAGCCTGGTCAAGGTGCCGGTGCGGACCATGTGGGTCGGCACCTTCCATGGCATCGCCCACCGCCTGCTCCGATTGCACTGGAAGGAAGCCGGCCTGGCGCAGAACTTCCAGATCCTCGATGCCGACGATCAGCAGCGCCTGGTCAAGCGGGTGATCCGCGGGCTGGACCTGTCCGAAGAGCAGTGGGTGCCGAAGCAGGTCACCGGCTGGATCAACGCCCAGAAGGAAGAGGGCCGGCGCCCGGACGGCATGGCCGACCAGGGCGATTTCGCTCAGCGCCAGCTGGTGCGCATCTACAGCGCCTACGAGGCTCAGTGCGCGCAGAACGGCCTGGTCGATTTCGCCGAGCTGCTGCTCCGCGCCCACGAGCTGTGCCGCGACGTGCCGCAGATCCAGCAGCATTACCGGCAGCGTTTCCGGCACATCCTGGTCGACGAGTTCCAGGATACGAACACGCTGCAGTACGCCTGGCTGCGGGTGCTGGCCGGCAACACCGGAACCATGTTCGCGGTCGGTGACGACGACCAGTCGATCTACTCCTGGCGCGGGGCGAAGGTCGAGAACATGGCCAAGCTGTCCCGCGATTTCCCGGGCCTGGAGGTCATCCGCCTCGAGCAGAACTACCGCTCGACCGGCACCATCCTGAAGGCCGCCAACGGCCTGATCGAAAAGAACAGCGGCCGCCTCGGCAAGGTGCTGTGGACCGACGGCAAGGACGGCGACGCGATCCAGCTCTACGCCGCCTTCAACGAATACGACGAGGCCGAGTTCGTGGTCGGCCGGATCAAGGCCCATCACGAGGGCACCTTTGCGTTGAAGGACTGCGCAATCCTGTATCGCTCGAACGCCCAGTCCCGGGTGCTCGAAGAAGCCCTGATCCGCAACCGCCTGCCGTACCGCATCTACGGCGGCCTGCGCTTCTTCGAACGCCAGGAAGTCAAGGACGCGCTGGCCTACCTGCGTCTGGTCGCGATCCGCGATGACGATTCCAGCTTCGAGCGCGCGGTCAACACGCCACCGCGCGGCATCGGTGCGACCACCATCGACAAGCTGCGCACGCTGTCCCGCGACGCTGGCGTATCGATGTGGAAAGCGGCGACTGGCGCCGGTGCCGCGCTCGGCCGCAGCGCCAACAATCTCAAGGGCTTCACCGACCTGATCGACGGCCTGGCCCGCGACATGGAAGGCAAGCCACTCGCCGAGCTGATGAAGACGGCGATCGAGCGCTCAGGGCTCAAGGAGCACTACAAGAAAGAGAAGGGCGAGCAGGCCGAGGCGCGGCTCGACAACCTCGACGAACTGGTCAACGCCGCGCGCGGCTTCGAGCGGCCGCCGGAGGACGACGGCCTCGACCCGTTGAACAGCTTCCTCGCCCACGCCTCGCTGGAAGCCGGCGAGCGCCAGGCCGGGATCGGCGAGGACTGCGTGCAGCTGATGACCCTGCACTCGGCCAAGGGCCTGGAATTCCCGGTGGTATTCCTGGTTGGCATGGAGAACGGCCTGTTCCCGAGCCAGCGCGCCGTCGACGGCGGTTCGCTCGAAGAGGAGCGGCGGCTGGCCTATGTCGGCGTCACCCGCGCCCGCCAGCAGCTGTACCTGACCTATGCCGAGATCCGCCGCGTCCACGGCCAGGAACAGATCGGCATGCCGTCGATGTTCCTCAAGGACATCCCGGCCGACACCATCGTCGAGACCCGGCCGCGCGCCGGCATCCTGCGCCCGGCCTACGGCGGCCCGTCCGGCCAAAGCGGTTATGGCGGCGGCTCCTACGGCGGCGGCAACAGCTACGGCGGCCAGAGCCGCTACGGCCGCGCTGCCGACGTGCCGCCGGCACGGACCAAGATGACCGCCGCAACCACCGGCGAAGGCCCGGGCGGCTTCCGGCTCGGCGACCGGGTGCGCCATGCGAAATTCGGCGAAGGCACCATCCTGAGCTTCGACGGTGACGGCGATCGCACCCGCATCGAGATCAAGTTCCGCGACGCCGGCACCAAGTGGCTGATGCTGTCCTACGCCCATCTCGAACGCGTCTGATCGGCACCGACAGCAGCCGATGAACCGGGACGAAAGCCGCGTCTGCTATCCCCGGATCGGGCCTGAATTCCACTTCTGATCGTCCGGGAATTGGACAATTGTGCACGGATAGATGGACCACTGGACCTGAGCACCGTGCGGGTAGACACTCCGGGCGTTCGCACGGCAAACGTGCTGGCGAACCAAAATGGCGCGCATGAGTTCGGCGGGCCACTTTTTTTACTCAGTCACCGATCAGGGGAGCACCAATGAACATCCGCAAACGCTTGTATTCAGCTGTCACCGTCGCTTTTGGCTTGGCTGGCCTGTTGGGGGCGATGAGCGCCCAGGCCGCTCTTTTCGATCCGAAGCCCGATTGCAACTTCGGCGCAGCTTTCGAGCCGATCGTGCTTCCGAACGCCGTCCTCAGCACAAATATCAGCGGCATCTGTCTCCTGTGCGGCGTGGACGGTGCGGCCAATGTCATCGATCGGAACCGCACCAGCTTCGCAACCTTGCGGACCACGGTGGGCGTGTTGTCCGCCGTGTCCCTCTCGGTAACAGATACCAGCACCCGTTACGTCGCGGGCCCGCTGTCGCCGCGGCGCGTCGGTTTCGCCGTGCGCGATATCGACAAGCTGCTCAGCCTTGATCTGCTGCGCGGGGCAAAGGTCACGACCAGCCTCAACGGCGTCGACCGGCAGGAGTTCACGGTCAACGGCTTGTTGAAGCTCGACCTGTTCGGCCTTCTGAACAAGATGGACTTTTTCGTTCTCGGCGGCGTGGCGACGCAGGACTTCGACGCCGTCCGCATCAGCTTCGGTTCGGTGGCGCGCGCCCTGACCGAGCTCCGGGTCTACGGGGCCTGCGTGCAGAGCTGAGGGTATTTCGATTCCGGCAGTCACGCCTCGCTCGTTGCATCTGCTCGCAACGAGCGAGGCGCTGGCAGCTGAGCCTGCACCCGGCCCTTGCATGATCTCCAACTCGTGAACGTCACCGCCATCTGGGTGCTGGCGCTGGTCGTGGTGCTGATCGTCGGCCCGTTCGCGACCCTGCGCGCGGTCTCGCACTACAAGGCGCGGCGGCTTGCGAAGCCGAAGGACAACAAGACGGACGACGAGGATCCGGACAAGCCGACCGGTTTCTGGTGATCCGCTTCCGGTAGCGGAGCAGCGCGCTGCCGCTTGATTGTCGGCATCGCGGCACCCATGTCCCGGTCATGAGCAAGTACACCGGGCAGCAATGAACTGGACCGAGGGCTACATCGGCTTCGGCATGGCCGTGTTCGCGGCGGTGTTGTGCGTCAATTACTGGCGCAAGCGGCAGGCCAAACGCAGCCGCGAGCTGGCGCCGTTTCCGCCGCCGTGGCGCAGTCTGCTGAGCCGGCGCCTGAAGCTGCTCGGCCGCCTGAGTCCCGAGCAAAGGCGCATGCACGAACGGCGGGTGATGGAATTCCTCGCCGACATCCGCATCAAGGGCTGCAACGATTTCGTCGTCACCGAAGAAGTGCGGGTACTGATCGCCGGCTACGCCTGCCTGATGCTGCTCAGGCCCGATGCCTACGTGTTCCGCGGCCTGCGCACGGTGCTGGTCTATCCGACCGCGTTCTGGGTGCGCCACCAGGAACCGGATGCGCTCGGCCTGGTCAGCGACGAACCCGAGCTGCGCCTCGGCGAATCCTGGAACGGTGAACGCGTGGTGCTCAGCTGGGAGGATGTCGAGGCCGCGCTCGCGGGCGACGCCGTCAACGTGCTGGTCCACGAGTTCGCCCACCAGCTGGACGCCGAGAACCCGGACACCGAAGGCGCGCCGCTGCTGCCCGAATACGGCCGCTGGTCGAAGGTGATGCTGGCCGAGTACAAGGCACTGGAGCGGCGCTCGTCGCAGGTGCTCGACGACTACGGCCTCGAAGGCCCGACCGAGTTCTTCGCGGTGGCCACCGAAGCCTATTTCCAGCGCGGCACCGAGCTGCGCCTGCTGCATCCGTCGCTGTACGCGCTGCTGCGCGACTACTACCGGATCGAGACTTCGGACTAGGACTCCGGACTACAGCCCAGGGGCGGCATCGGCGGCGGCGTCGGGGCCGGCGTCGGGGCCGGCGGCGAGTTCGCGGCGCAGGCGATCGCGATCCAGCTCGTTCTCCCAGCCGGCGACCACGATGGTCGCCACACCATTGCCGACCAGGTTGGTCAGCGCCCGCGCCTCGCTCATGAACCGGTCGACGCCGAGAATCAGCGCCAGACCGGCCACCGGTACCGAAGGCACCACCGCGAGCGTTGCCGCTAGGGTGATGAAGCCGGCACCAGTGATGCCGGAAGCGCCCTTCGAGGTCAGCATTGCCACCGCCAGCAGACTGAGCTCCTGGCTCAGCGTCAGCTCCACGTCGAGCGCCTGGGCGACGAAGATCGCCGCCATCGTCAGGTAGATGTTGGTGCCATCGAGATTGAACGAATACCCGCTCGGCACCACCAGGCCGACCACCGGCCTGCCGCAGCCGAGGCGTTCGAGCTTCTGCATCAATGGCACCAGAGCCGACTCCGACGACGAGGTGCCGAGCACCAGCAGCAGCTCATCGCGGATGTAGCGCAGAAACCGGAAGATGCCGAAGCCGGAGAGGCGGGCGATGGTACCGAGCACCAGCACGATGAACAGCGCGCAGCTCAGGTAGAAGCTGCCCATCAGCCTGGCCAGCGGGCCGAGGCTGTCGAGGCCGTACTTGCCGATGGTGAACGCCATCGCGCCGCCGGCGCCGATCGGCGCCAGGCGCATGATCGCGTTCATCATCCGGAAGAACACTTTCGAGAGCGCATCGAGCAGGCCCATCACCGGCCGGCCCTGCTCGCCGACCGCGCTCAAGCCGAAGCCGAACAGCAGCGCCACCAGCAGCACCTGCAGCAGATCGCCATTGCCGGTGAAGGCATCGCTGAAGGTCTTCGGAATGATGTGCAGCAGGAAGCCGACCGTGGTCTGCTCATGCGCGGCGGCGGCGTACCTGGCCACCGCGTCGGCGTCGAGCGTCGCCGGATCGACGTTGAAGCCGGCGCCCGGCTGCAGCCAGTTGACCACGATCAGGCCGATCACCAGTGCCGCGCTCGACACCACCTCGAAATAGAGAATGGCCTTGACGCCGACCCTGCCGACCTTCTTCACGTCCGACACGCCGGCGATACCCATGACCACGGTCAGGAAAATGATCGGGCCGATCAGCATCTTGATCAGGCCGATGAAGCCATCGCCGAGCGGCTTCAGCGCGACGCCGGTTTCCGGAAAGTAATGGCCGATCGAGGCGCCGACCACGATCGCCAGCAGTACCCAGAGGTAAAGCCGCCTGGAAGATCCCGCCGCGCCGGACGCCGATGTCGAAGTAGTCATGTCTCTAATTGATCGCTGGTGACGTCGACCGATGAATGCCGTGCCCGCGGACACGGGACGCTGGCCTGATCCCGAGCGCAGCCTCCGCTCACGAAGAAGCGCCTGATGGTACTCAGCGCCGAACGCACCGCGGGGGTGGACCATGATCGCGATGAAGCTGCCGCAGCAGCAACACCGTTCGACCCGCGGTTCCGAGGCAGCGCCTGCACCGCCGGGGCCGGCCACGTCCAGCGTTCCAGCTGGACAGCATGGACCCGAAGTTCATCCAGATCATGAACGACCACGTCTGGTTCATCTTCATCCTCAGCTGGCCACCGGTCGCGATCCTCGTGGTCCTGATCGCTACCGCGATCTTCCGTGACCACAACCTGCCGACCATCTACCCGCGCCGGGCGGCCTGCTGCAAGCTTCGGTGCGCGGTGCTGATCACGCCGGCCGGCCTGATCGAGTTCGTCAAGACCGGACCATTCGCCGACGACGGCGCGATCTCGTTCCGGTTCATCTACATCGTGTTCTTCGGCTGGATCACGGTCATGAGTTGCGCGATGCGGGAGCGCCACTGGGCACTGCGCATGCTATTGCTTGGCACCACGAGGCGGCCAAGGCAGACCACTGATGAAAATCGCGACATCGAATGAAGCTGCGCGGTCGCCATCGTTGATCGCGACCTTGATCACTGCGGCGCTGCTCCTGCTGCCCGGTGGCGGCACACCGGCCGAGGCGGAATCGACCGCTGCAGCAGTCGGCAAGGTGCGCGCCGAGCTGAACATCGGCTACAGCCTGCTGTACCAACAGGCGGACGGCATACCGAAGATGAAATGGCTGCTGATGTTCAAGAGCAAGCACGACGATCTCGCCCGCACCACGACCGGCATGATGGACTACTACCAGCAGCTGGCCCAATCGCTGGAGAAGGTCGCCGCACAGAACCCGGCCGTGCATCTGGATGCGACGACGATGCCGGAATTGCTGGCCGACACTCGCAAGGCGATCGGCATCGACATGGCCAAGGACTTCGCGCCGCTGGTCGGCAGCACCGGCCTTGCGTTCGAGCGCGAACTGCTGCTGATGTTCTACAACGCGCTCGACGAGCAACGCCATCTGGTCGGCGTGATGATCGAGCGCGAGCCGGAACCCGGGCTGCTGAGCTTTCTGCGGCAGACCAAGGAACAACTGGAAAGCCGGCGCGGCAAGCTGAGGGAACTGCTCGATCGCCGCTACTTCCGACAGGAAGCCGTCAGCTAGCGAGGACGACCGGCCGCCTTCAGGGCGGCAGCATGCTGCGCAGCCAGGCGAGCACTGCCTTCGGCGTCGCCAGCCGCCATCGCGCATCGCTGATGCCGGCTCCGACCTTGATGCCGAAGCCGCACTGGCGCTGCACTTCGCGGATACCGTCTTCATCGGTCCGGTCGTCGCCGACGAACACCGGCATGCGCCCCTGAAACGGCGAACCCAGCATCAGCCTGCGAACGGCTGCGTCCTTGCCGTCGCCGTGGCGGCGCGCTTCGAACACGCATTTGCCGCTGATGATTTCCAGGCCATCGTCGCTGGCGATTTCGCGCACCGCTGCGCACAGCTCGTCCCGCCGTTCCGGCGCCTGCCGATAATGGACAGCCACGGCGGCGCCCTTGTCCTCGACCCAGACCGCTGGATCCCCCGCGAAATGCGCTTGCAGACGCGCGGCCAGATCGCCAAGCACAGCGGTGACGGCCGCCGCCTGCCGCGGATCGCGACGCAGCTGGGCGCCGTGGACGCCGGCGGCACGCAGCGTCAGCGGCGCGAGAAAGCGATCCAGTGATTCGAGGCTGCGCCCGGTGACGATGGCCAGGGCACCACCCAGTTGCCGCTCCACCGCCGCCAGGGTTTCCTGCAGCGAAGCCGGCACGACGATGTGCTCGGGATGATCGGCCAACGCCACCAGCGTGCCATCGAAATCCAGGAACAACGCATGCCGCGCTGTCAGCACCGGCGGACCGGATCGCATTTCGCTCCCCGGCCTCAGCACCTCGCGGCCCGAACTGCGACGAGTAGCGTCGGCCATGTGGGTGGGCTCAAAGCCGCATGCGATCGGCGATCGCCAGCGCCAGGGGGATGCCCAGCAGGCAGAGCATCAAGTAGGTCAGCATCTTCATTCTCCCGATGAAACGGCAAGTCGCGCCTTGCAAGTGTGGTCCGTCGGTGGCTACCGCCGTCGAACCCCGTCGGCATCCCTCGTGCCCGGTCTGCCCCCTGGGAACACCCGCAGCCGCAATGGCCCTGTTTCCGCACTCTGGAGAAGGAACAGGCAATTTCTACAACGGTGCGCGCATTGCCGGTAATTCCCGACGGCATGGTCCGGACTGAGGGCGAATGTCGACCCGGTAACGGATTGCCCGCCGGCGCAAGGCTGGGAACGGCGGGTGCTCATTGCCAACCGACAGCATCCCGCAACGACAACTCCATGTCGCTGCATTCATCCCTCAGCCGAGCATGACAATGAATATTCAACATCGAAGAGCTTTCATCCTGAGCCTGGCCACCGCCGTGGTCCTGGCGACCGGCGCATTCGCCGGGAAAGCCGTGGCCGCGGCAACCGCCGAAGAGCTGAACCAGGATGGCGAACGTGCGCTCAAGGCCTTGTACAGCAGCAACCCGACCGCTCAGAAGCTTGCCAAGGAAGCCAAGGCGGTGCTGGTGTTCCCGAATATCGTCAAGGCCGGGCTGGTTTTCGGCGGCGCCTATGGCGAAGGCGTACTGACCAAGGGCAGCAAGGTGTCGGGCTACTACAACTCGATCTCGGCGTCGTGGGGTCTCCAGGCAGGTGCGCAGACCTATGGTTACGCCATTTTCCTGATGAGCGACGCAGCGCTTCAGTACCTGGACAAATCCTCTGGCTGGGAGCTCGGGACCGGCCCGGCCGTCGTGGTCGTCAATGAAGGCGTCGCCAAGAACATTTCGACCTCGACCGTTCGCAAGGACGCATACGCCTTCATCTTCGACCAGCAGGGCTTGATGGCGTCCTTGAGCATCGAAGGCACCAAGATCACACCGATCAAGCGCTGATTCGAGCACCGCGCGCTCCACGCGCGGGAACGCGGCGTGCCCACTGACTGCTGTAGAGGCAAGCGATGACCATTATTAAGTCGATATCGTGACATTGAAATGGAGTGCAAATCCTCGCATCGGCTGATCTCGACGAAACACTCGAAAGCACCAGCTCAATAATCGGAATTTCTCTTGTTCCTGATCTGGCGGCGTTCAGGCTTCGATGGCAGCACGGGATTCACCGCAGATGCTTGGATCCACTCAAGTTCAAGTTGTCGTATCAATCACTATCCAACGATGGACCGCCGGAGTACCGACTCATGCTGAACTACGCAATCGCATTTCTGGTCATCGCCCTGATTGCCGGCGTACTCGGCTTCGGTGGCGTCGCAGGCACTGCGGCGAGTATCGCCAAGGTGCTCTTCCTGGTCTTCCTGATCCTGTTCGTGATCTCGCTGATCAAGGGACGACGTCCACGCCTGGATGTTTGAGCGATGGAGCGCAGCAAGTTTTCCTAACCCGGGATTCGAGTGGCATTCGCGAATCCAAACCCAAAGGAGTTCCACATGAGCAACAACACCGCCAAGGCCACCAAGGACGTGATCGATGACGCCGCTTCCAGCGCCGCCGCCGACAAGGCCAGGGGCCACAGCAAGGAAGTGATCGGCACCATCAAGACCAAGGTCGGCAGCCTGATCGGCGACGAGGAACTGGAAGCCAAGGGCCGCCTTCAGAATGCCGAGGGCAAGAAGGATCGCCTGAAAGGCGAGATCAAGGAAACGATCGAAGACGTCAAGGACAAGGTCAAGGCCGGCGTCGAAGTGGTCAAGGAAAAGATTGCCGGCACTGACCGGAAGTAAACGCCGGCACCATCCTGCCGGAACGAAGAAGCCCCGCTCGCGGGGCTTCTTCTTGCCTGGTCCGAGGCCGCGCACGCCGCCTGGAGCGCATCCGACAAAAGCACGCCTCCTGCTGCGCATCAACGGCCGCCACACAAGGCCTACGCTTTCAATGGATGCCATCGGCCCGGCGCTGCCGCGGGCACGCTACGTGAGGCTGCGCCTTCATCCAGTCCTGCAGCGAAGCTGATATCCGCTGGCAACCGGCGTCTGGGTCGGCCTTTCGAGGCGCCACAGGAGGCAAGACCGCTTTGATCCATGCAAACGATACCGCTGACGATTTGGAAATCCCCACGCGCAATCTCGACGCGAGTTACGGCATGCCCGTTGAACCGAAGGACGCACTGCTCCCGACGCAGTCGCAGGCGAACTCATTGGCGCCGCAGCCGAGCCGCGCATCGCGCCGGCCGACAGGGCGCAAGCAACGACTGGTCGCGGTATCGAACCGCGTCGGGCCGATCCGGTCGGCTGCGCGGGCCGGCGGCCTCGCGGTGGCGCTGGTCGACACGCTGCGCGAAACCGGCGGCCTGTGGTTCGGCTGGAGCGGGAAGATCGCCGATGAAGGTGCCGTGAGGACCGAGCGCTCCAGCGGCATCACCACGGCGACGCTCGATCTGAGCCAGGACGAGTTCGACGAGTACTACAACGGCTTCGCCAATCGCTGCCTTTGGCCCCTGTTCCACTACCGGATGGACCTGACCGCCTACGACCGGCGTTTCTACGATGGCTACCTGCGTGTCAATCGCCGCTTTGCCGACGCCCTGGTGCCGCTGCTCAAGCCCGAGGACCTGCTCTGGGTGCACGACTATCACCTGCTGCCGTTCGGCCAGGTGCTGCGTGAACTCGGAGTGCAGCAGCTGATCGGCTTCTTCCTGCACATTCCCTTCCCATCGCGGGAGGTGCTGGCGACCTTGCCGCATCACCATTCGCTGGTGCGCGCCCTGTTCTCCTACGACCTGGTCGGCTTCCAGACCGAGGCGGACAGCGGTCGCTTCATTGACTACGTACTCAACGAGGTGGAGGGCGCCTCGTTGATCGGTGACCGGCTGCACGCGTTCGGACGCCAGGTGCGGATCAAGGATTTCCCGATCGGCATCGATACTGCAGAGTACGCAAGCTTCACCAACACCGAGGACGGCCGCCGGCAGAGTGAGCGCGTGCGCGCAGCCTTGCGTGGCCGCGCACAGATCATCGGCGTCGACCGGCTGGACTACACCAAGGGCCTGCCGGATCGCTTCACCGCGTTCGAGCACTTCCTCGACAACTATCCGGAAGCGCATGGCCGTGTCGAACTGCTGCAAATCGCCCCCACCTCGCGTGGCGAGGTGCCGGAGTACGTGAGTATCCGCGAGCAGCTCGAACAGGCCGCCGGGCGGATCAACAGCCGCCACGCCGAAGTGGACTGGACCCCGATCCGTTACATGAACCGCACCGTCTCCCGCCGGGCGCTGGCCGGTCTGTTCCGCGCCAGCGCCATCGGCCTGGTGACGCCGCTGCGCGACGGCATGAACCTGGTCGCCAAGGAATACGTGGCGGCGCAGGACCCGGGCGATCCCGGCGTGCTGATCCTGTCGCGCTTCGCCGGCGCGGCACAGCAAATGTCGGCGGCGCTGATCGTCAATCCCTACGATCCAGTCAGCGTGGCCGAGAGCATCAACCGGGCCCTGCAGATGTCGCTCGAGGAGCGCAGCTCGCGTCATCGCACGCTGCTGCGTGGCCTGCTCGACGAAGACCTCGCGCACTGGCGCCAGTGCTTCGTCTCGGCGCTCGCGGAGACCGGCACCCGGCGCTGAGCAGCGCCGAGCATCGCTTGCAGCGCCTGCCGTTCCATCATCGGCAAGAGCTGCACGGATACGCGCTTTCTTCCTGTAATTTTTATCAGCAGGGGCGGCAACGCCCCGATCGCGCTGGCGGCGGGCCGGGCACGGCGCTTGTTCTTCCCTGGACACACCTTCAGTCGATCCAGGGAAGACATGCTCGTAGCCACGCCGAAATTGGCCGCCACCGGGGGAGCGGCGAAGCCGCCTGCGGGCCGACGCAGCAAGCGCCCGCCGCGCAAGGCCGCCATCGCACCGACGTCCGTCTATTTCCTCGACGCGCTCAGGGCCGGACCGATGCGCGAATGGCCAGCGCTGTTCGACCGCTGCACCGCGCTCGGCTGCGATGCCGTGCTGCTGTCCTCGCCATTCGTCGCCGAGCACCTGCTGCCGCCACGGCAGCACGACGAAGCGGTCGCCGGGGTGCTGGCGCTGATCCAGCAGGAAGCACAGCTGCACGGGCTGGCCTTGTTTCTCGACGTCCCGCTTGATCGCGCCGCGGTCGACGGCCCGATGGCCGTCGACCATGCCGACTGGCTGCGCACACCACCGCGCCAGGAAGAAGACGTGCTCGACCCGCGCCGCGCCGCGCCTGCCGTCGCCACGCTGGAGCTGGCCGCGCCCCTCGCGCAGCTGCCGGCTGTCAGCCGCTACTGGCGTGTCCAGCTCGACAGCTGGCTCGATGCCGGCGTCACCGGGTTCAGGCTGACCGCACCGCCTCGCCTGCTGGCGCTGCAGCAGGCGCTGATCGCCGACCTGGCCGGCCGGGTGCCGCTCATTGACTGGCTGCCGGTATCGTCGCTGCACGCCGACGATACCCCTGGCCTCCAGCATCACGATTCCGCGGTGACCATGCTGGCCCTGCTCGACGGTCCGGCCGGCCAGTCCTTGAGCGTCAGCGGACCGATCGGCGACACGATGCTGGAATGCGCCTGCTGCCAAGTGCGCGCACTGTCGGCGGTTGCCGTGACCGGGGTGATGCTGCCGATGGATTTCGGACGTGCCGCGCTCGATGCCGACGGCCAGCTGCGCCCTACCGCGCGCCTGACCGAGGCGCTGCGACGCTCGGCATCCGCCGGGGCAAGAGCCCGGACAGAAACTCGGAGAGCCGCCGCCTCGGCGCCGCCGGCCGCGCCTGCCCAGGCCAGCTCCAGACGCCACGCCAGCGTCGACGAGGCGCTGGCCGCCCGCCGCATCGTCATTGCCGGGCTATCGCCCTGCATCGACGCGGGCCGCTATCCGGTCAAGCGCGTGGTCGGCGACAGCGTCATCGTCGAAGCCGACGTCTTCGCCGATGGTCACGACCAGCTCGCGGTGAATCTGCTCTGGCGCCCGCCGGGCACGGCGACATGGCAGCGGGCGCCCATGCAGCCGCTCGGCAACGATCGCTTTCGCGGCCGCTTCGTCTTGCCGGCGATCGGCCGCCACGAGTTCACCGTCGAAGCCTGGCGCGATGCCTGGGCCAGCTTCTGCAGCGAGTTGCGCAAGAAGAAGAGCGCCGGCCAGCGGCTCGCGGTCGAGATTGACGAAGGCCGTCATCTGATCGAAGCCGCCGCCTACCGTTTGCGAACTTCGGCGGAGAAGCCGCCGGCCGAGCCTCTGCACCGGCTGCTGGAGCGCCTGTCCGCCACGGCCCGCGAGCAGGAGCGGATCGAGCTGCTGCTCGATCTCGATACCGCCACCGTGATGGCTGCCGTCGACGACCGCCCATTCGCGACGCGCCTGGAGCCGGGCGCCGAGATCGACGCCGAGCGCAGCGCCGCGGCATTCGGTGCCTGGTACGAAATATTCCCGCGTTCGACGAGCGGCGACGGTATCCGCCACGGCAACTTCGACGACCTGATCGGCCAGCTGCCGCGCGTCCGCGACATGGGCTTCGACGTCCTGTACCTGCCGCCGATCCACCCGATCGGCAGCACCAACCGCAAGGGCCGCAACAACACCCTGAGGCCGGCGCCGGACGATCCCGGCAGTCCCTACGCGATCGGCGCGGCCGAAGGCGGCCATGACGCCATCCATCCTCAGCTCGGCAGCCTGGCGGACTTCCGCCGCCTGCGCGCCGCAGCTGCGCGGCAAGGGCTGGAACTGGCGCTCGACTTCGCGATCCAGTGCTCGCCGGACCACCCCTGGTTGAAGGAGCATCCGGAGTGGTTCGCCTGGCGTGCCGATGGCTCGATCAAGTACGCCGAGAATCCGCCGAAGAAGTACGAGGACATCGTCAACGTCGATTTCTATGCGCCCGGTGCGAAGCCCGGGCTCTGGCAGGCGCTGCGCGACATCGTGCTGTTCTGGGTCGGCGAAGGCGTCAACATCTTCCGCGTCGACAACCCGCACACCAAGCCGCTGCCGTTCTGGGAATGGCTGATCGCCGAAGTGCGCGGCCAGCATCCGCAGGTGATCTTCCTCGCCGAAGCCTTCACTCGGCCCGGGCCGATGCTGCAGCTGGCGAAGATCGGCTTCTCGCAGTCCTACACCTACTTCACCTGGCGCAACAGCAAGGCCGAGCTGACCGAGTATCTGAGCGAGCTGAACACGCCGCCGCTGCGCGACTGCTTCCGCCCGCACTTCTTCGTCAACACGCCGGATATCAACCCGGTGTTCCTGCAGCACTCGGGCCGCGCCGGCCATCTGATCCGTGCGGCACTGGCCGCGACCCTGTCCGGCCTCTGGGGCGTGTATTCCGGATTCGAGCTCTGCGAGGCGCGGGCGATCCCGGGCAAGGAGGAATACCTCGATTCCGAGAAGTACCAGCTCAAGGCCTGGGACTGGCAGCGGCCTGGCCATATCGCTCAGGAGATCACTGCGCTGAATCGCATCCGTCGCGAGAACCCGGCGCTGCACTCGCAGCACGGAGTGGAATTCCTCAACGCGCTGAACGACCGGATCCTGTACTTCGAGAAAGCCACCGAGCACCGCGACAACGTGTTGCTGATCGCCGTCAGTCTCGATCCGCATCACGCACAGATCGCGAGCTTCGAAGTGCCGCTGTGGCGCTGGCAGCTGCCCGACGACGCCGAACTGGCCGCCGAAGACCTGCTCGACGGCTCGCACTTCGTCTGGCGCGGCAAGACCCAGACGCTGCGGCTAGCTCCGGCCAAGCCCTACGCGATCTGGCGCGTGCGGCCCGTCAATCCTCATCGCTCGGAGAGCTGACATGGCCAGCATCCATTCAGTGACCCCAGGGCCCGATATCGAGGCCGCGGCGAACACCAGGCTCGACGATGATCCGCTCTGGTACAAGGACGCGGTCATCTACCAGCTGCACATCAAGTCCTACTTCGACGCCAACAACGACGGCGTCGGCGATTTCGCGGGGCTGGAAGCGAAGCTCGACTACATCGTCGAACTCGGTGTCGACACCATCTGGCTACTGCCGTTCTATCCGAGCCCGCGCCTTGACGATGGCTACGACATCGCCGACTACCGCGGCGTGCATGCCGACTACGGCAACCTGAAAGACGCCAGGCGCTTCATCCAGGCCGCGCACGAACGCGGCCTGCGGGTGATCACCGAACTGGTCATCAATCACACCTCGGACCAGCATCCCTGGTTCCAGCGCGCCCGCATGGCGCCGAAAGGTTCGAAGTACCGTGACTGGTACGTGTGGTCCGACACCAAGGAGAAGTACCTCGGCACCCGGGTGATCTTCTGCGACACCGAACCCTCGAACTGGACCTGGGACCCGGTCGCCGAAGCGTTCTACTGGCATCGCTTCTATGCCCATCAGCCGGATCTCAACTTCAACAATCCGGCGGTGCTGAAGGAGATCTTCGCGGTGATGCGCTACTGGCTCGATCTCGGCATCGACGGCTTGCGCCTCGACGCCGTGCCCTACCTGATCGAACGCGAGGGCACTTCCTGCGAGAACCTGCCGGAGACCCACGCGGTGCTGAAGGCGATCCGCGCCGCACTCGACGAGAAATACAAGAACCGGCTGCTGCTCGCCGAGGCCAACCAGTGGCCCGAGGACGTGCAGGAATATTTCGGAGGAACGGCGGGCGGCCCCGGCGACGAATGCCACATGGCCTTCCACTTTCCGCTGATGCCGCGCATGTACATGGCGATCGCCCAGGAAGACCGCTTCCCGATCACCGACATCATGCGGCAGACGCCGGCGATCCCCGACAACTGCCAGTGGGCGATCTTCCTGCGCAACCACGACGAGCTGACTCTGGAAATGGTCACCGACGCCGAGCGCGACTATCTCTGGCAGGTCTACGCCAGCGACAAGCGCGCACGCCTGAACCTCGGCATCCGCCGCCGGCTGGCGCCGCTGCTGGAGCGCGACCGGCGCCGGATCGAACTGCTCAACTCGCTGCTGCTGACCATGCCCGGCACGCCGGTGATCTATTACGGCGACGAGATCGGCATGGGCGACAACATCCATCTCGGCGACCGCGACGGCGTGCGCACGCCGATGCAGTGGTCGCCGGATCGCAATGGCGGCTTCTCGCGCGCCGATCCGGAACAGCTGGTGCTGCCGCCGATCATGGGCACGCTGTACGGCTTCGAGTCGGTCAATGTCGAAGCGCAGAGCCGCGATCCGCACAGCCTGCTGAACTGGATGCGGCGCATGCTCGGCGTCCGCAAGCAGCACAAGGCGCTGGGTCGCGGCAGCATCCGCTTCCTGCATCCCTCGAACCGCAAGGTGCTGGCCTACCTGCGCGAGTGGAATGGCGACACGCTGCTCTGCGTCGCCAACCTGTCGCGCGCGCCGCAGGCCGTCGAGCTCGATCTGTCGGAGTTCTGCGGCCGGGTGCCGGTGGAGATGGGCGGCAATTCGGTGTTCCCGCCGATCGGCCGGCTGACCTATCTGCTGACCCTGCCACCGTACGGCTTCTACTGGCTGCAGCTGTGCGCCGCCGCCAACATGCCGAGCTGGTACAAGCCGGCGCCCGAGCAGATGCCGGAGCTGACCACGCTGGTGGTCCGCCGCGGGATCGAGGAACTGCGCGACCCCCAGCATCGAACGGCGCTGATCCAGGAGATCCTCCCGGTATACCTGCCGCGGCGGCGCTGGTTCGCAGCGAAGGACGTGGCGATCGGCACGGTGCGCATCGCCGACACCACCTTGCTGGCCAGCGGCGATCGCAACCTGGTGCTGGCCGAGATCGAAGTCGGCGAAGCCGACGCCGAAGCACGCTATCTGATCCCGCTGGCGCTGGTCTGGGACAACGAGGTGAGCCGCGCGCTGCCGCAGCAGCTGGCATTGGCCCGGGTCCGTTTCGGCCGCAAGGTCGGCCTGATCACCGATGCCTTCTCGCTGGAACTGCTGCCGGTGGCGCTGCTCGATGCGCTGCGCGGCTCGGTGACGGTGCTGTCGCGCGAAGGCGGCGAAGTGCGCTTCATCGGCGAACCGGGGCTGGCCGCGATCACGCTGTCATCGCCGCCGGCGGTGCGCTGGATCGCCGCCGAGCAATCGAACAGCTCGGTGCTGCTGGAGGAAACCGCGGTCATCAAGATCGTCCGCCGGATCCGGCCCGGCCTCAATCCGCAGACCGAGATGTCGCGCCATCTGACCAGGCAGGGCTTCAAGGCGATGCCGGAACTGCTGGGCGAGATCGTCAAGCACGAAACGGACGGCGCGGTGCGGACGATGGCGATCGTCGAGCGCTATGTGCACAACGAAGGCGATGCCTGGGCCTGGACGCTGTCCTGGCTGCAGCGCAGCTTCGAGCCGCTGAACCTGGCCGGAGTCGACGAGAACAATATCCGCGAAGCGTTCGCCGGCTACGCGCTCACCGCTGCGGCGATCGGCCGCCGGCTGGCGGAGATGCACGCGGCGCTCGCCGCCGACAGCGACGACCCGGCGTTCACGCCGACACCGACCAGCACGCGTGATCTCGCCAGCTGGGTCGACAACGTGCGCAGGGAGCTGGACCAGGCGCTGGACCTGCTCGGCAGCCGCCACGAGTGGCCGGATGCCGAGACCCAGGCCGCCGCCGGCGAGCTGCTCGCCGAGCGCGACACCCTGTACGCGCGGCTCGCCAGCTTCAAGCATCTGCGCGGCAGCATGCTGACCACGCGCATCCACGGCGACTTCCATCTGGGCCAGGTCCTGGTCATCCCCGGCGACGTCTGCCTGATCGACTTCGAGGGCGAACCCGGCCGCTCGCTGGCCGCCAGGCGAGCCAAGTCCAGCCCGCTGCGCGATGTCGCCGGCCTGCTGCGCTCGCTGCATTACGCCGCGCTGACATCGGCCACGGCACAGCCGGAAGCCGGCGCGGCGATGCCACGCGAACGCTTGCCGCTGCGCCACAAGCTGACCGCGGAGTTCCACGTGCAGACCCAGGCCACGTTCCTGAGCGCTTATCGCGAGGTGGCCGCCAATGCCGAACGACGATGGTTCGACGAGCAGAACTTCCAGCCGCTGACCGAGCTGTTCCTGCTCGGCAAGGCCGCCTATGAGGTGCAGTACGAGGCCACGTCGAGGCCCGCCTGGATCGGCCTGCCGATCGAAGGGCTGCTGGCCCTGGTCCGCTCCTTTGCCACCCCAGCCAGCCAGGAGATGCTCCATGCCGAGGTCTGAATCGTCGTCGGAAGACAGCGTCGACCAGCCGGTCGCCGCCAAGCAATCGACGGCTCGCGCCAGCCGTTCGAAGGCGGCGAAAGCACCGCCGGCGGAAAAGCCTGCAGTGAAGTCCGCAGGTCCGGCGACCGAGCAGGCCGTCGTGCAGCCCCTCGCCAGAGCCAGCCTGGAGCCAGAGGCGATCCGCGCGCTCGCCGAAGCCCGCCACGGCGATCCGTTCTCGATCCTCGGTGCCCACGCCGCCGAGCGTGGTCAGCGGATCCGCGTATTCATGCCCGAGGCCCGCGCCGTGCAGCTGCTCGCCCGCGACGACGAGCGCGTCTTCGGCGATTTGTCGCGTACCGACGAGGCTGGGCTGTTCGAGGGCACCTTGAGCCCTGCGCAGCCCTATCGGCTGCGCATCGTCTGGCCCGGTGCCGCGGGCGAGGTCGAACAGATCACCGAGGACCCCTACAGCTATCCACTGCTGCTCGGCGATGTCGACCTGTATCTGTTCAACGAAGGTCGCCACTGGCAGCTGGGCCAGCAGTTCGGCGCCCAGACCGTGGTCATCGACGGAGTCCCCGGCGCGCGCTTCGCGGTCTGGGCGCCGAACGCGGTCGCGGTTTCGGTGGTCGGCGATTTCAACAGCTGGGACGCGCGGCGCCATCCGCTGCGCCTGCGCCGGGCCTCCGGCGTCTGGGAACTGTTCGTGCCGCGGGTGCGCGAAAGCGCGGCGTACAAGTACCACATCGTCGGCGCCCAGGGTCCGCTGCCGTGGAAGGCCGATCCCGTCGCCCTGGCCACCGAGGCGTCGCCGGCCACCGCCTCCCGCATCGCTGCCAGCAGCGCGTTCGAATGGCGCGATCTCGACTGGCTGGCCGGGCGTGCCGCCCGCCACCGGCCGGATGCGCCGCTGTCGATCTACGAGGTGCACGCCGGTTCCTGGCTGCGTCCCCGGGACGGCGAGCATGGCAGCGACGATGCCGGGCGGACGCTCGACTGGCCGACGCTCGCCGACAAGCTGATTCCCTACGTTCGGGCGATGGGCTTCACTCACCTGGAGCTGATGCCGATCATGGAGTACCCGTTCGGCGGCTCCTGGGGTTATCAGCCGCTGAGCCTGTATGCGCCCAGCGCCCGCTACGGATCGCCGGACGATTTCCGCCGCTTCGTCGATGCCGGGCACGCGGCCGGCATCGGCGTGATCCTCGACTGGGTGCCGGCGCATTTCCCGACCGACAGCCACGGCCTGGCCCGCTTCGACGGCACCGCGCTGTACGAGCACGCCAATCCCTTCGAAGGCTGGCATCAGGACTGGAACACGCTGATCTACAACTTGGGAAGGCGCGAAGTGCGCGGCTTCCTGATCGCCAGCGCGCTGGAATGGCTGGAGCGTTTCCATGTCGACGGCCTGAGGGTCGATGCGGTGGCGTCGATGCTCTATCGCGACTACTCCAGAAAGCAGGATGAATGGATTCCCAATGTCCACGGCGGCCGCGAGAACCTGGAAGCGATCGAGTTCCTGAAGACGCTGAACAGCGTCGTCGCCGAACGCCATCCGGACGTGCTGATGATCGCCGAGGAATCCACCGCCTGGCCGAATGTCACCCGGCCGGCCGGCGAGGACGGCCTGGGCTTCAGCCACAAGTGGAACATGGGCTGGATGCACGACACGCTGGACTACATTCGCCAGGATCCGATCTATCGCGCCTACGCCCATGACCGGCTGACCTTTGGTCTGGTCTATGCGTTCTCCGAACGCTTCGTGCTGCCGATCTCCCACGATGAAGTGGTGCATGGCAAGGGCTCGCTGCTCGACAAGATGCCGGGCGATGCCGCCCAGAAGCTCGCCAATCTGCGCGCCTATTTCGCGTTCATGTGGACGCATCCCGGCAAGAAGCTGCTGTTCATGGGCTGCGAGATCGCCCAGCCGCGCGAGTGGAATCACGACGCGGCGCTGGACTGGGCGCAGCTCGACGATCCCGGTCACCGGGGCGTGCAGCAGCTGGTGCGCGACCTCAACCATCTCTACCGCGACCTGCCGGCGCTGCACGTCTTCGACTGCGATGGCCTCGGCTTCGAATGGGTGATCGGCGACGACCGCACCAACAGCGTGTTCGCGTTCCTGCGTCGCGGCCGGGTCGGCGACGCGCCGGTGCTGGTGGTCGCCAACTTCACGCCGGTGACCCGGCATGCCTATCGGGTCGGCGTGCCGCAGCTTGGTCGCTGGTGCGAACGCTTGAACAGCGACGGCCAGGCCTACGGCGGCGGCAACCAGGGCAACTGCGGCAGCGTCGAGGCCGAAGCCATCGGCACCCACGGCCAGCCGGCCTCGCTGAATCTGGTCCTGCCGCCGCTGGCGGTGCTGATCCTGCATCCCTTGGTCGAGCAGCCTGAATGACTGCGCCGGCGAGCTCCCTGCAGCGCGGCCGGCCGTACCCGCTCGGCGCCACGCCCGACCCGCGGGGCATCAACTTCGCCGTGTTCTCTGCCGCTGCCGACAGAGTGCTGCTGTGCCTGTTCGACGAGGACGGCGCCGAAACCGCGCGCCTGCCGCTGCCGGACTGCATCGACGAGGTCTGGTGCGGCTACCTCCCAATAGCCGGGCCCGATGCCAGGCACGGCCTGCGCTACGGCTATCGCGCCGAGGGCCGCTACCAGCCGAAGGCCGGCCAGCGCTTCAACGTCAACAAGCTGCTGATCGACCCCTACGCGCGCCAGCTGGTCGGCGACCTGCGGCATGGCCCTGAGCTGTACGGCTACCGGCTCAACGCGGCGCGGGCCGACCTCAGCTTCAACGATGCCGACAGCGCCGCGCTGATGCCGAAGTGCCTGGTCACCGACGACCATTACGACTGGCAGGGTGTCGCGAAGCCGGACCTGCCGTGGTCGGAAACGGTGATCTACGAAACCCACGTGCGCGGAGCTTCGATGCGCCGCGAAGGCATCGCCGACGACCAGCGCGGCACGTTCGCGGCGCTGGCCGATCCACGTTTCATCGATCATCTGAAGCGGCTGGGCGTCACCGCCATCGAGCTGCTGCCGGTGCACGCCTTCGTCAACGAGCCGTTCCTCACCGACCGTGGCCTGAGCAACTACTGGGGCTACAACACGCTCGGCTACTTCGCGCCGCATCCCGCGTATCTGTCGTCCGGCGATCCGAACGAGATGCGCGACGCCGTGAAGGCGCTGCATGCCGCCGGCCTCGAAGTGATCCTCGACGTGGTCTACAACCACAGCTGCGAAGGCAACGAGCGCGGCGCCACGCTTTCGTTCCGCGGCCTCGACAACGGCAGCTACTACCGGCTGATTCCAGGGCAGGAACGCTATTACATCAACGACAGCGGCTGCGGCAACACCCTGAACCTGGCGCATCCGCGGGTGCTGCAGATGGTCATGGACTCGCTGCGCTGGTGGGCCACGTCGTACCAGATCGACGGCTTCCGCTTCGATCTCTGCTCGACCCTGGGCCGCGAGCCGAGCGGCTTCGATCCCGACTCTGGCTTCTTCGATGCGCTGCGCCAGGATCCGGTGCTGAGCAACGTGAAGCTGATCGCCGAGCCCTGGGACATCGGTCCCGGCGGCTACCAACTCGGCCAGTATCCGCCCGGCTTCGCCGAATGGAACGACAAGTACCGTGACAGCGTGCGCAAGTACTGGCGCGGCGACTCCCACCAGCGCCCGGAACTGGCCGACCGCCTGCTCGGCTCCTCGGCGACCTTCAACCACCGCCGGCGCAAGCCCTGGGCCTCGGTCAACTTCATCGCCGCGCACGACGGCCTCACCGTGCACGACGTCGTCACCTACAGCGGCAAGCACAACGAGGCCAACGCCGAGAACAACCGCGACGGCTCGGATTCGAACTGGAGCAACAACTGGGGCGCCGAAGGACCGACCGAGGACGCCGGCATCGTTGATACCCGCGAGCGGGTCAAGCGCGCACAGCTGACCACCCTGGTGTTCTCGCAGGGCACGCCGATGCTGCTCGGCGGCGACGAGTTCGGCCGCACTCAGCACGGCAACAACAACGCCTTCTGCCAGGACAATGACTTGAGCTGGGTGGACTGGTCGCTGCTCGATACGCCAGCCGGCAGTTCGCTGTATGCCTTCGTGGCCAGGCTGCTCGAACTGCGCAAGGGCATGCCGATCCTGCACAGCCTCGACTTCCCGACCGGCGAGGAAATGCTCGACTCCGGCGTCCGGGATATCGAATGGTTCAACACCGCCGGCGATCCCCTGATGCCGGACGAATGGGACGATGCCGAAGGCCGCAGCCTGGCACTGCGCCGCGCCAGGGTCGGGCCGGACAACACCATGCTGATCCTGCTGCTGTGCAACTCCAGCCCCCAGGATGAAAGTTTCAGGCTGCCGCCTCCGGCGCTTGGCTGGCATCTGCTGGTCGATAGCTCGGAGGCGAGCACCGAGGTCAGGGCGATCACCGAAGACGCGCTGCTGGTGCCTGCGCACAGCGTGTCGCTGCTCAGCGCCCTGTCGGGCAACGGCGCCGGCGGCCCCACCGGCGGGGCCATCGACGAGGTCGCGACATGAACTCGCTGCTCGAACTGCCGCTCGTCCAGGCCACCGTCCAAGGCGGCTCGTTCGGTGCGCGGCTGAACGCTTCGGGAATGACCTGCTTCCGCCTGTGGGCTCCGAACTGCGCGGCGGTTTCGCTGCTGCTCGAGGGCCAGGAGCCGCAGCCGATGGCGGCCGCGCGTGCCGGCTGGCACGAGCTGCAGGCGGCCTGCGGCGCCGGCACCCGCTACAGGTTCAAGCTCGCCGACGGCAGCGAAGTGCCGGACCCGGCATCGCGCCAGCAACAGGACGACGCCCATGGCTGGAGCATCGTCGTCGATCACGAGGCCTACGCCTGGCGTCATCCCGAGTGGCGCGGCCGACCGTGGACGGAGGCGGTGATCTACGAACTGCATGTCGGCGTCTGCGGCGGCTTCAAGGGTGTCACCGCGAATCTCCCCGAGCTGGCCGGGCTCGGCATCACCGCCATCGAACTGATGCCGATCGCGCAGTTCCCCGGCGCCCGCAACTGGGGTTACGACGGCGTGCTGCCGTTCGCGCCGGCCGCCGCCTACGGCAGCCCGGACGAGCTGAAGGAACTGATCGACAGCGCCCACGGCTTGGGGTTGATGGTGCTGCTCGATGTCGTCTACAACCACTTCGGGCCGGACGGCAATTTCCTGCCTCTCTATGCCGGCGATTTCTTCCGCGACGAGCGCAGCACCGGCTGGGGCGCGGCGATCGATTTCCGCCGCCGGCAGGTACGCGATTTCTTCATCGAGAATGCGCTGCACTGGCTCAACGACTATCGCTTCGACGGCCTGCGCCTCGATGCCGTGCATGCGATCGACGACCAGGACTACCTGTTCGAGTTCGCCCGCGCAGTGCGCGCCGGGGTGGCGCCCGGAAGACCCAATGAAAGATATGTCCACTTGGTCGTCGAGAACGAGAACAACTGCGCCAGCCTGCTCGACGGCGCCGCACCGGGCTACGACGCGCAATGGAACGACGACGGCCATCACTGCCTGCACGTGCTGCTCACCGGCGAGCACGAAGGCTATTACGCCGATTACGCGCAAGCGCCGGCCGAGAAGCTGGCGCGCTGTCTGGCCGAAGGCTTCGTCTACCAGGGCGAGCATTCCGGGCACTGCGGCCGCAAGCGCGGCGAGCCGAGTGGCAGCTTGCGCTCGACGGCTTTCGTGCTGTTCCTGCAGAACCACGATCACATCGGCAACCGCGCCTTCGGCGAACGCCTGCTGACCCTGTGCCGCGCCGACGCCTACCGCGCCGCCGCCGCGCTGGTGCTGCTGTCGCCACAGATTCCGCTGCTGTTCATGGGCGAGGAAGACGGTGCTCGCGAGCCCTTCCTGTTCTTCGTCGATCACCAGCCGGCGCTGGCCGAACAGGTGCGCGAAGGCCGGCGCAAGGAATTCGCGAAGTTCTCGGCGTTTGCCGATCCCGGCTGCGACCAGCCGCTGCCCGACCCGGGCGATGCCGTGAGCTTTGCCGCCTCGGTGCCGCAACCCACGGCCGAGGCCGTGTTGTGGCGCGCGTTCTACGGCAGCCTGCTGAGCCTGCGCCGCGAGCATGTGCTGCCCGGGCTTGGCAGCATCAGCCGGCGCGAGTCGCGGGTGCTGGGCCGCGCCGCGGTCAGCAGCGCCTGGCTGAGCGGCGACACCTGGCTGCGGCTCTACGTGAATCTCGACGAGGCGCCGGTGATGTTGACGACGCCGCCGTCGGCCAAGCTGCTCTACGCGAGCAGCGACGAGGCCGAAAGCGACGCCGCCAAAGGCCTGCTGATCGGCTTCAGCACCCTGCTGTTCAGCGTCCCTGCGGGGGGGCCGCCGGCATGAACGTCCTGCGCGCTACCGTCCGCCTGCAGTTCAACCAGGCCTTCACCTTCGACCACGCCGCCGCCTGCGTCGACTACTACGCGCGCTTGGGGCTAAGCCATTACTACGCATCGCCGATCTACACCGCACGCGCCGGCTCGACCCACGGTTACGACGTCGTCGACTTCGCCCAGGTCAATCCCGAACTCGGCGGCGAAGCCGGGCTGCGCCGGATGGTGGCGCGCCTGCGCGAGCACGACATGGGCCTGATCGTCGACATCGTGCCCAATCACATGGCGGTCGGCGAAGCCGACAACCCCTGGTGGCTCGACGTGCTCGAATGGGGGCAGGCCAGCCGCTATGCGCGATTCTTCGATATCGACTGGGCGCCACCGGATGCGGCGCTGCGCGGCAAGTTGCTGGCGCCGTTTCTCGGCAAGCCCTACGACTCAGCGCTCGCCGATGGCGATCTGAAGCTCGGCTTCGACGACGCGCGCGGCAGCTTCCATGTCGACTACGGCCCGCACCGCTTCCCGATCAGGCCGCAGGACTACGCCGGGATCCTCGATGTCCGCCGGCCCGGACGCGGATCGAATGCGCAGTCCGACGAGCAGGCCGGCGACGGCACGGCCACGGTCGCGACGCGGCGCCCGGCGCCGGCGCAGCCCACCGAGCGGGCGCTGATCGCCGCCGCACTGCAGCGCTACGACAGCAGCGATGCTGGCCGGGAACGGCTCGGCCGGCTGCTGCGTCGCCAGCACTACGTGCTGAGCGACTGGCATGAAGCCGCGCAGCGCATCAACTGGCGGCGCTTCTTCGATGTGACCAGCCTGGCGGCGATCCGCGCCGACCGCGACGAGGTCTTCGAAGCGACCCACGCCCTGCCGCTGCGGCTGTACCGGGAAGGCCTGATCGACGGCTTCAGGATCGACCATATCGATGGCCTGAGCGACCCGGCGCAATACCTCGCGCGCCTGCGACGACGGCTGGAGTTGCTGCACGGCGAACGGCCGCAGCCGCTCGCGCTTGGCGCGCCGTGGCTGGTGGTCGAGAAGATCCTCGGCCACGGCGAGGTGCTGCGCGGCGACTGGAGCGCCGATGGCGCCACCGGCTACAAGTTCATGGACGCCGTCTCCGGGCTGCTCCACGACCCGGCCGGCGAAGCGCCGCTGACCAATCTCTGGCAGGGCTTTTCCGGTACCCACGACGAACCGGCGACTTACGCCTATCGGGCTCGCAAGGAGCTTGCGGAATCGAGCTTTGCCGGCGAGGTCGATGCCCTGAACGCGCTGCTCGTCGACTACGCCGCGGTTGCTGCGCCGGAGTGGCGCATCGATCCGCTCAACCTGCACGCGGCGCTGACCGAGTTCCTGGCGCACTTCCCGACTTATCGCAGCTATGTCGGCGAAGACGATGCCGACATGCATGACCGCGGGGTCATCCTGGCGACGTTGCAGGCGATCGAAGCTCAGGGCGTGCACGACGACGGCCGCGCGCTGACCTTGCTGGTGCGCTGGCTCGACTGCGCGCAGGACGAGCTGCCGGCCGATGCCGACGAGGCCAGGCAGCGCGCTCATCGGGCGCTGCAGCGGATGCAGAAGCTGCTGCCGGCGCTCGATGCGAAATCGGTCGAGGACACGGTTTTCTACCGCTACGGAAGGCTGCTGTCGCGCAATGAGGTCGGCAGCTGGCCGGGCCAGTTCGCGATGACGCCGGCCGAGTTCCACGCGCTGAATCTCGACCGCGCGCTGCGCGTGCCCCGGTCGATGCTCGCCACCGCCACCCACGATCACAAGCGTGGCGAAGACAGCCGCATGCGGCTGGCCGTGCTCAGCGAACTGCCGAGGCTGTGGGCGGCCACCGTGCAGCGCCTGCATGGGGCATCGAAGGACTTGCGGATGGCGATCGACATACCGTCGCCCGCCGACGAGCTGATGCTCTACCAGACGCTGGTCGGCGCCTGGCCGCTGGAACTCGATCCGAACGACCGCGCCGCGATCGCTGCTTTCGGCGAGCGAATCGCCGGCTGGCAGCTGAAGGCGCTGCGCGAAGCCAAGCTGCTGACCAGCTGGGCGCATCCGGCGGAAGCTTTCGAGCAGGCCAATCGCGCCTTCCTCGACGCCCTGCTGGGCCATCCGCAGATCGTGCAGATGCTGGCCGACCTGGTGTCGCGCATCGCGCCGTATGCCGCGCTGAACGGGCTTGCGCAGACCTTGCTGCGGCTGACCGCGCCCGGCGTGCCCGACCTCTACCAGGGCACCGAGTTCTGGGACTTGAGCCTGGTCGATCCGGACAATCGCCGGCCGGTCGATCATGCGGCACGCCGGCAGGCGCTGGCGGCTGCCGGCCGGCCCGCCGATCTGCTCGGGCACTGGCAGGATGGCCACATCAAGCAGGCGCTGATCGCTGCCGCACTGGCGCTGCGCAAGGCGTTGCCCGCGGTATTCGAGCGCGGCGCCTACCAGCGCTTGACGGTGGTCGGCCCGCAGGCGAGCAGTGCCTTCGCGTTTGCACGCCGTGCCGGCAACGACGGGGTGATCGCAATCGTCACCCGGCTGGGCGTGCGTGCCGACAAGGCGCTCAGGCTGCCTTGCGTTGCCGCCGCCAACTGGCAGGGCAGCGCGGTAGTGCTGCCGGCCGACGTGCCCGCGGTGCTCACCGATACGCTCGGCACCGCCAGCCTGGCCGTTGTCGACGGCCGGATCGCGCTGTCCGATGTGCTGGCCCGATTGCCGGTCGCCTTGCTGCATTACCGGACCTGAGACCGGCCGCGGTCACCGGCGGCGCGGAAGTTTCTCGGCAACTGCCGCGCGATTTCCTTGTGATTTCTGCGCTGGCCGCCTCGACAACCGAACGGCGTGCCCGCCAGTCCCGGGCACGCGGCGTGATACCTGATGGCATCACGCCAGGAGGAGCAGCCATGAACCAGACACCGAATCCCAATCTTGCCCTGAGCATTTCTGATCGGCAGGGGCAACGCTGATGGACTTCGAATTGATGGGCGAATTGATGGGCGAACCGACGGCTGAGCCGATGGACGGCCAGGCTGAGGGGCCGGCGACGTCCGATCCGTGGCGTCTGGATAGCGGCGCCTCCGCGCCGGCAGGTACGGTCGAGGCGCTGCGGGCCCGGATCAATGCCGCGTTCGCAGCGGTCGCGACCGGCGGCTGCAGCCTCAAGGCGCAGCACCTCAGGCTGGAAAGCCCGGATGCCGACGACCAGCCCCCTGGGCCTGGCGATCGAGACACTGCCCGGCACTGGTCGGACTACGATGCCGAGGAACTCGAAGCCCATGCCGCCTTGCTGCCGTTGCTGAGCGTCGCCAGCTGGCGCTTCCACCTGCCGGCCTTCCTGCACGCGGCCCTCGACAAACTGTCCCAGCCAGTCTGGGAAACCGGCCTGCCGGGCGCCGTGCTGTTCACCCTGACTTACGCCGCCGACGATCCCGCCTGGTCCAGGAAGCTGCTCGACCGCTTCCACTCGCTCGATGCGCGGCAGACCGCAGTGGTCTGCGCCTTCCTCGAGTTCGTTTCCGACAACCCGAAGCAGGAGCCACTGCGCGGCCTCGATGCCGACAAGGCACTGCGCCGCTACTGGCGTCTGCAGACGCAGGCGCCCCTCAGCGCCCGCCCGGCGGACCAGTCGCTGCCGCGCAGCCGGGCCGTATCGCCTTCGCGTCCCGCCCGGGTCAGCGTCGTCCGGGCATGAGCGAGCAGTTGCAACTGCTCGCCGATACCTGGGTCGGCGTGTTCCTGTCGCTGGCCGGCGCGTTGCTGGCCGGCGTCCTCGTGCAATGGCTGATCGCCAGGTTGCTGCTGCGAGTGACCCATGAAAGCACCCTGGTCGGCGCCGTCGCGCGCCGCGTACGCCGGCCCTTCAATCTGCTGGTACCGCTGATCGCGCTGCAGTTCGCACTGGAAGCCGCGCACGACGACGTCGCCATGATTGGTGCGGTGCGGCACCTGAACTCGCTGGCGATCATCCTGTCGGTGACCTGGGTGGCGATCAGCGCGGTCAGCGCCATTGCCAGCACCCTGGAACGGCTGCATCCCTCACGGGGCATCGACAACGACTTCGACGCGCGGCGCATCCAGACGCAGTCCCGCGTGCTCGGCCGCACGCTGACCTTCACCGTCGGCGTGATCGGCTTCTCGATCGCGCTGATGACCTTTCCGACGGTGCGCAACATCGGCACCAGCCTGCTGGCCTCCGCGGGGATCGCCGGGATCGCCCTCGGCTTCGCGGCGAAGAGCGTGCTCGGCAATCTGATGGCCGGCGTGCAGCTGGCACTGACCCAGCCGCTGCGCCTCGACGACGTGCTGATCGTCAACGGCGAATACGGGCGCGTCGAGGAAATCTCCAGCACTTACGTGGTGATGCACCTCTGGGACGATCGTCGGCAGATCGTGCCGCTGCAATGGTTCATCGAGAACCCATTCGAGAACTGGACACGCAACAGCTCGGATCTGCTCGGCACGGTGTTTTTCTGGGTCGGCTTCGGCATGCCGATCGATCCGCTGCGCACCGAGCTGCGGCGGCTCTGCGAAGCCGCTCCGGAATGGGACCAGCGGGTCTGCGGCCTGCAGGTGACGGATTCCACCGACCACGCCGTGCAGCTGCGCGCCCTGGTCAGCGCCGTCAACTCGGGCAAGGCCTTCGATCTGCGCTGCCGCATCCGCGAAGGCCTGTTCGCCTATATCCAGGCGCACTTCCCCGAACATTTCCCGAGCCAGCTCACCGAACTCAAGGCAGCGCCACCAGTGTTTGCGCAGGCTTTCGGAGACAGCGTCCGCGCCGCCACGAAGGCGCGTTCCTGAAACCGCGCAAGCGGTGCTTGCGCGGCATTGCCCACCGGTTTTGGCCACTGCAAGTTCTGCACGGCCGATGCTGGCGCCAACGCACCGAACTTGGCCGGTGGCCGGGCACGCGCCCTGCCGTGCAGCAGCGCCGAACCTCTTCGGTCCGCCGTTTTGCAAGCACTTCAGGAGCCCGGTCATGTTCGCGAAAAGCTACCCGCCCATCCTATCCGGCACGCTGCTCGCCGCAGCCTGGCTTTCAACGACCGCGGCCGGGCGTACCCATGATCAGGCGGAGCAGCGCTTCGAAGTCGCCGAAATGGCCGATCCTGGACCCGCCAGCCGCCTCCCCGGCGCCGGCGCCGGCCTGGCCGACAACGACGTCCGGATCGGGGCGTCGGTAGCCGGGTCCGATGCCGGCCCGACGGTGAGCCTCTACTGGCCGGCCGGGGAGGGTCCGTATCCGGTGCTGGTCTACTTCCGGGAAACCGGCCCCGAAGCCGGCGACACTGGGCACGCCGAGGCGGCACGCGCGCTGGCCAGGTGCGCGGACGCGGTCGTGGTCTCGGTCAGCCTGCCTGCCGGCCAGGCCAGCGACCTCGGCCTCAGCGGCGGCGACAGCCTGGCCGGCTCTCAGGCCTACCAGGCCTATAGATGGACCCTCGCCAATGCCGACGGCCTCGGCGGCGATCCGCATCGCGTGGCGGTGACGGGCGTCGGCATGGCCGGTGCGGTCGCGATGGCGGTCGCTGCCCAGGCACAGGACGCCCAGCTGCCACCGCCGTACTACCTGGTGCTGGCCGACACGCCGACGCCCCCCGAGGCGCGGCCGCTCGCACCGGCATCGGCCAAGCGGCAATTTCAGGACATCGCCTGGGCGGCCGGCGATGGCCGATCGGCAAGAAGCACGAATAAAACTTACCGAGCCATGTAGAAGTGCCGCGCGCGGAAATCGGGAATTCACCCCATGCCTTTGTTGTAGAAAGATTTTCCAGGACGGCATGGACCATGCGCCGCAACCCCCACCGCCCTCAAGCCGGAGTTGTCGCGATGACCCAGTCTTCGTTCGCCATTGCCGCCAGGCAGCAGATGTCCGCATCACCCCAGCTGCAGCAGGCCATGCGCCTGCTGCAGATGTCGGCAATCGAGATCCAGGAGGAGTTCCAGCAGGAACTGGCCAGCAATCCCTTCCTCGAAGAACTCGAGGCGAGCGAGCCAGGGGCATCGAACGGCGAAGCCGCGATGACCGGCGCCGGCCACACGGAGCGGATGAACCACGAGGCCGACGAGGGCCAGCGTCCGGCCGGCGAAGCGGCGGCGCTCGAGGGCGACCATGACTCGCCGGATGGCGTCGAGGTGTCGTCGCTGCAGGCTGCGGACTGGAACGAACTGCCGGCACCCGGCTTCGAAGCCCCGTCCCGCGGTGCCGGTGGCGATCCGGAAGGCGACCCCTGCGACTGGATTTCGGCCGACACCACGCTGCGCGAGCATCTGCATGATCAGGTCTGCGGCATCCAGCTCGACGAGCGCCAGCGCCTGGCCGCGATGCTGGTCATCGAAACCCTCGACGACAACGGCTATCTGCGCGACGACGTCGCCGACACCGCGCTGGCTCTGGACCTCGAGCAGGCGCTCGGCGACGACGAGATCGCCGACGGCATCCGGATCGTCCAGCAGTTCGATCCAGCCGGCATTGCCGCGCGCGACCTGCCCGAATGCCTGTCGCTGCAGTTGCGCACCCTTGATCCCGACACGCCGGGCCGCGATCTGGCGATGAAGCTGACCGGTCATCTGGAATTGCTGGCCCGGCGTGACCATCGCGAACTGCAGCGCCGGCTCGACTGCAGCGAGCCGGCGATTCTCGAAGCCCATGCGCTGATCCGTACGCTCGAACCGCACCCGGGCCTGCGGTTCGCCGCTCCGCGCGTGGACTACGTGGTGCCGGATGTCATCGTGGTCCGCCAGAAAGGCAAGCTCAACGCCGTCATCAACCCGGCGGTGCTGCCGCGCGCGCGCCTGAACAGCGGCTGCATCGATCTGCTGCGCCGATCGCGCGACGGCAAATATCCTGCGATGCAGCAGCAATTGCAGGAAGCGCGCTGGCTGCTGCGCAACATCGAGCAGCGCTACATCACCATCCAGCGGGTGGCCGAAGCGATCGTGGCGCGCCAGCGGGCGTTCTTCGAATACGGCGAGATCGCTCTGAAGCCGCTGCTGCTGCGGGAGATCGCCGACGAACTGGGCCTGCACGAATCGACCCTGTCGCGCGCCACCGGCAAGAAGTACATGGCCACCCCGCGCGGCACTTTCGAGTTCAAGCACTTCTTCTCGCGCCGCCTCGGCACCGATACCGGCGGCAGCTGCTCGGCCACGGCAGTGCGGGCGGCGATCAGGGAAATGATCGAATCCGAGGATCGCGGCGCCCCGCTGTCCGATGTCAGCCTGGCCAAAATGCTGACCGAGAACGGCATATGCGTCGCGCGCCGTACCGTCACCAAGTACCGGAACCAGCTGAAACTGGCGCCGGTGGAGCTGCGCAGCCTGCCATGAACCTGCAGCAGCCAGGCCATGGCCATCCGGCCGGACGCGCGCGAGCATTTGCGCGGGCCGGCGGGGTGGGGTTGGGCTCGCTGCTGATCGTCGACGATGAAATCGGCAACATCGAGCCGCTGGAGCTCATCCTCCAGGAGAACGGCTACCAGGTGTTCACCGCCGCCAATGGCCGGGATGCCGTCAGCTGCATCAAGGAAGTCGCGCCGCAACTGGTGATTCTGGATTTCATGATGCCGGTCATGAACGGCGCGGAACTGGGCCACTGGCTGCGGGCCACGCATGCCTCCCGGAACATCCCGATCGTGATGAGCAGCGGTACCAGCGAGGCCACCGTGCGCGAGAACTTCTCCGACTACGACGCCTTCCTGCGCAAACCCTACGGAGTCGACGAGTTGCTGGGCGTCGTCCGCCGGCTGCTGGACGCGTCGGCAGGACGCAAGTGAAGGTCCTCGCGCCGGGAACTGCCCGGCGATTGCCGAGAAAGCCGAGCGGCTAGGCGTTGCCGCGAATCGGCGCGAATACCGCGACCGTCGCGATCAGCTCCTTGACGATCACCGGCTTGGCGATGTGGGTCTGGAAGCCGGCATCGAGCGCACGCGCGCGATCCTCGTTCTGGGCAAACGCGGTCAAGGCGATCGCCGGCATCGCCGGCAGACCGTTGCCGCGCTCGAAATCGCGGATCAGTTTCAGGGTTTCGTAGCCATCCTGGCCGGGCATGGCAATGTCACAGATCAGCAGATCCGGGCGCTCCGCACCGAAGGCGCTGCGCTTGATGACCCTCACGGCCTCTTCGCCGGACGACAGCACATCGACTACGGCGCCAGCCTGCAGCAGCAGCACCGCGAGCGGATCGCGCGATTCGACGTGGTCGTCGACCAGCAGCAGCCGCAGGCCGCTCAGGCTCTGCAACGATGGCGACGGCTCCAGCGGACCAGGGAGTGCCGCCAGCGCCGACGATACCCCGGTCCTGCGCAGCGGCAGACGCACCGTGAACAGCGCGCCGAGTCCCCTGCCGGGACTTGCGGCAACGACATTGCCGCGGTGCAGTTCGCAGAGATTGCGGACCAGCATCAGGCCCAGGCCCAGGCCACCCTGGCCGCGACTGTTGCCGGTTTCGTCGCGCCGGAAGCGTTCGAACAGCTGCGGCAGGAATTCGGCATCGATGCCGCGGCCGTCGTCGCGCACCCGGATCACCGCGAAATCACCCTCGTGGCTCGCCGTCAACCAGACGTGGCCCCCGGCCGTGGTGAACTTGATCGCGTTGGACAGAAGGTTCCAGACGATCTGCTGAAGCCGGTCGGCATCACCTTCGATGGTCTCGTCGCCGAGTTCGATCTCGGTGGTCAGCACGATGTGCTTGTCGAGCACCTTGTCGCGCACGCTTTCGACCGAGGCCGCGATTACCGGCGCCAGCTTCACCGGCGTCAGCAGCAGGCTCAGCTTGCCGGTGATGATGCGGGTAGCGTCGAGCAGATCGTCGATCAGCCGCACCTGCTGTTCGACCCCGGTCTTGATCCCGGCGATCGCCCTCGGCATCAGCTTGTTGCCGGTGCCCTGGACGCTTTCCAGCACGTGCGCCCAGTTCTGGATGCCATTCAGTGGCGAGCGCAGTTCGTGCGAGACGATGGCGAGGAATTCGTCGCGGCCGCGCGCCGAGGCTTCGGCCTGCCGGCGCGCCTCGTGCTCGCGGACCAGCAGCGAGTCGCGCTCGGCCTGGCCGCGCATCCGTTCGCTGATGTCGTAGACGATCAGCAGTACCGATTCCGGCTCGCCTTCGCGATCGAATTCCGGCACCGCGCGAGCGCTGAAATGGCTGCGCTCCTGGTCCTGCGGAATGACGAAGTTGGTCGACTGCTCCTCACCCTGGGCGAAGGCGGCGGCGATGATCTCGACCGTCGCGCGGACGTACTGCGGCGGGAAGCCCAGCTCCTCCGCCGTGCGCCCCGCATAGGCTTCGCGGTTGATGCCGAACGCCGCCTCGGCCGCGCGGTTGATGTACAGATAGGCGAGGCGGCGGTCGACGCGCGCGATCAAATCCGGCGCGTTTTCGGCCAGCGTCTTGAATTCGCGCTCGCGCTCGTAGAGCTTCTCCTCGGCCAGCTTGCGTTCGCTGATGTCGGTGGTCACGGCGACGAAGCTGCTCACGTCGCCGGCTTCGTTCCATTCCGGCGTGTAGCTGGCGTGGATATAACGATCGCCACGCGGCAGGCTCAGCCGGATTTCGTAGTCCACCGGCTGACCAGCCAGCACCCGGTCGATAAACGGCTGGATGCTGGATAACGCGGCGGCACCGGCAACTTCGAGGACGCTGCGACCGATCAGCTGCTCGGGTGTCGAGCCGCGCATCCAGGCGGCATAGGCCTCGTTCATGAACAGGTAGCGCAGATCCGGGCTGATCCGGCTGATGCCGATCGGCACGGCGGCGGCGATGGTGCGCAGTTCGCGCTCGCTGTCGCGCAACTGCTGCTCGATGCGGCGACGCTCGGTGATGTCGCCGAGCACGCCGTAGCCGATCGATGAACCATCGTCGTCCTGCACGAGCACCAGCTGCGAGCGCACCCAGCGGACCGTCCTGTCGGCGTGGACAATCCGGTACTCGGCATCGAACTCGGCCCCTCCGGCCAGCGTTTCGCGCAGCGCGGCCGAGACTCGCGGCAGATCGTCCGGATGGATCGCCTTGCGCCAGTCGTCGGCGGTATAGACCGGCCTGGTTTCCTCGCCGAAGAACAGCCGATAGACGCCGGCATCGCCGTTGACCCTGCCGGTGGCGGGGTCATAGCTCCAGGCGAACAGGTGGGCGCCATCGAGCGCCAGTTCCAGGCGTCTGCCACTGGCGTGCTGCGCCTGTTCGCGCTGCTTGCGCTCGCTGATGTCGGCCGCGACACCATGGATCTGTGCGCCGATGCCGTCCTCATCGGCGATCAGGATCGCGCGGGCATCGAGCCAGGTGGTGCCGCCATCGCTACGTCGCACCCGGAACTCCTCGCGGAACGCTTCCCCCTCGATCGCCAGCCGCCGCAACGCCGTCTCGACCCGCAGCCGGTCTTTCGGATGCAGACGCCGCCGCCAGGGACCGAGCCGTCGGCAGCTCTCGACGGCGAGGCCGAAGGTCGCGCACAGCGCGTCGGAAACACTCAGTCGGCGCGTCGGCGTATGCAGCGTCCAGACATGCAGCTGCGCCGCTTCCATCGCCTGCTGCAGATTCTGTTCGCGCTCGCGCAAGGTGCGGACCACGGTGCGCCGGTCGGTGATGTCCTCGGCGATGCCGACCACGCGGTCGATCGAGCCATCGTCGCCGCGCACGGCGATGCCGCGATCGCGGATCCAGCGCTGCGCGCCGTTGCCGGCAGTGATGCGGTACTCGATCGCGAAATGATCATCTCCTTCGGCCGCATCGCCCAGCGCCTCGAAGGCGGCGACGACCGCCGCGCGATCATCGCGATGGATCTTGTCCGGCCAGCGCGGCTCGCCGGCCAGCAGCCTGGCTTCGTCGCAACCCCAGCAGCGGCTGTAGCTGGGGCTGACATAGATCTGCCGCCGGGTCCGCCAGTCGACGATCCAGAACACGTCGTCGACATTTTCGATCAGCACGCTGAAGCGCTGCTTCACCTCGCGCAGTTCCGCGCGGGTACGGCTGGCCGCCGTGATGTCGCGCAGGCCGATGGTCAGCTGTACCGCGCGGCCCGCGGCATCGCGCTCGACGCAGGCGCTGGCGCTCAGGCTGCGCACCTGCGGATCCGGCCGGCCATCATCGATGCGGTAGCGGAAATCGGCGCTGGCGGTGGTGCCGGAGACAATCAGTTCCTCGACGACCGGCCGCAACGCCAGCAGATCCCTGGGCTGTAGGCGACCGAGGAAATCACCGAGCCACTCGTCGACCGGCAGCGGCACCTCGGCTGGAAAGCCGAGCAGCAGCGCGGCGGTCTCGTCGAGCAGGAAGATGCCGGTACGAGGATCGCCCTCGCAGTAGCCGACTCCCATCGCCGCGCTGACCCGCCGCATGCGCGCCAGCGCGGCGCTGTCGATCCGGCTGATCTCGCTCACGCCGGAAGCCAGCCTTGCCGTTGCCCGCAGGCGCACGGCGCCACGCCGATCGTCGATCGACGTCGTCGGCACGATTTTCCTCGCCGCTCTCGTTGCATGTTCAGGCCGCCGTCTCCCCGACCGAGGGTCATCGCTGTCAACCGCGCTTTTTCAGAGCCGGCAATGAGCATGCGGCGTGCCCGACGCCGAACGCCTTTCAATCCGTGGATGTGGTTCTCGCGGTGATTTCGCCAGCTTCGACGCCAGCACCCTGCAGACCGTATTCCTCAAGCCGGTTGTAGAGCGTCTTCAGGCTGATCCCCAGCTGCTCCGCCGTGTATTTCTTGACCCCGCCGTAGAGCGCGAAGGCGGCGAGGATCAGCTGCTTCTCGGCCTCGGCCAGCGACATGCCGACCGGGATCTCGACCACCGCCTCCGGTGTCGCGGTCACTTCGGCGGGCCCGGCCGACAGCGACAGGGCGCTGCCGATGTCGAGGACGTCCTCACCCATGATGTAGGCGCGCTGCACGAAGTTGCGCAACTCGCGGACATTGCCTGGCCAGCGGTTCGCCGCGAGCTTGGCGAGGCCATCCGGCGGAAAGGTCTTGCGAGTGCCGTGCGCCTGGTTGAGTTCATCGAGAAAGCGCTGCGCCAGCAACTCGACATCGCCGACTCGCTCGCGCAATGGCGGCATCTGGATCGGAAAAACATTCAATCGATGGTAAAGATCGGCTCTGAGTTTGCCGGCCGCCACCGCCGCTTCCGGATCACGGTTGGTCGCCGCGATCACTCGCACGTCGGTCTCCACCTCCCTGTCGGTGCCGATGCGCATGAACTTGCCGGTTTCCAGCACCCGCAGCAGCTTGACCTGCAGCTCGACCGGCATCTCGGTGATTTCATCGAGGAACAGGGTGCCGCCGTCGGCGCGCTCGAAATAGCCGCGATGCTGGCGATCGGCGCCAGTGAAGCTGCCCTTCTCGTGGCCGAACATCTCGCTTTCGATCAGATTCGGCGAGATTGCTCCGCAGTTCACCGCCATGAACGGCTGCTTCGGCCGCCGGCTCATCTCGTGCAGCGTCTGCGCGGCCAGTTCCTTGCCGGTGCCGCTTTCGCCGATCAGCAACACGGTGGCGGCGGTTGGCGCGACGCGGCTGATCTGGTCGTAGAGCGCGCTCATCGCCGGCGACTTGCCGAGCATGTGGCCGAAGTAGCCGACCCGGCGCAGCTCGCCGCGCAGCGCGCCGATCTGCGACTTCAGGTCCGAAGCCTTCGGCACCCGCTGCAGGATCGCCCGCAGGCGCGCGATGTTGACCGGCTTGACCAGGTAGTCGGCGGCGCCGGCGCGCAAGGCGGCGATCGCGGTGTCGACGCTGGCGTTGCCGGTGATCAGGATGATCTCGGTCTCGGCGCGGTTCTCGATCGCGTCGATCAGATCGAGGCCATCGCCGTCCGGCAAGTGCAGATCGATCAGGACGATGTCCGGCTGCTGCCGGGTCAGCTGGATGTGCGCCGCCCGCAGATCGGCCGCGCAGGACGTGGTGAAGCCTTCGGCCTCGACCAGGGCCGCCATCGATTCGCGCGTGTTCTCGTCGTCATCGACGATCAGGGCGTGTGCCATTCAGCCTCTTCTCCGGGGTCTGCTGCCGATTCCGGGCACCGTATCACCATAATCGCCGTCGCAAGTCGCACTCAAGCTAGCTGTTGATCGGTGGCTCGCCGCTGCCGGCGCCGACATCGCCGTGGGCATCGACCGGACGTTCCGACGGCTCGGACGAGGCGGAGGTGGCTGCAGGTGTCGAGGTCGCGATCATCCCGCCCTCGTTCTCCCAGCGGTTGATCTCGTGCGGCTTGCCATTGGCCGCCCTGGCCTTGCGCTCCGCCGCCGAACCGATGCCGGCGCGGATCAGGTAGCCCGCCGCGCCGGCAACCAGGCCGAACGCGACCATCCGCCAGTTCACCCGCCGCGCCAGCGGCGCGGCGAACGCCAGAACCGGCTTGATCGCTTCCAAGCCGGAGTGCGCAACATCGCGCAGACGCGGTCTGGCGGCGTCGACAAAATGCTTGGCGCCCGCAGCGGCGGGGTGCAAAGCGCTGGTGTTGGGATTCATGTTGGATGCCTCTCGATGATGGGATGGGATCGCGCGGCGGGCCCTGCAGGCTCGATCGCACTGGGCGGCGCAACGGCAACCGGATCGCCGGCGGCGCGCAGCGCTGCACCGATCAGCTTGGCGGTGCGATAGACGCTGAGACATTGCAGCACCATGGCGAACCAGCTGACTCGCCGCGGCACGTGGATGACCGGATATGTCGCCTGTTGCCGAGCCGCCGGCTGCTGCTCTCCGATCCGCCGGCCACCGCTGCCGCGCAGCGCTCTGAGGATCAGGAAGGCCAGCCCTGCGGCGAACAGGGCGGGCACGATCGCCCGGGTGTTTTTCTGCAGACGCCGGATGCGGTGCAGCGGGCGACGCAGTTCGTCGAAAGTGCCCGCCAGCTGTTCTCGGTCACGTTCGACACGTGCGAGCAATTGTTGACGCTTAGCCGTGGCACCAGAACTCGCGTCGCGATCGCTCATCGGGTCGCCTCGCTGATCTCCTGCGCGTCCTCGGCCAGCACGCTGGCGCTGGCTTCGAACAATGTCGAAGCGGCAATCGCACGGTAGGAGCGCACCGCCAGCAGCGCGACGACGATGCAGGCGACAGCCAGGCCGACGATCACCGGAAGTCGCCACTGCGTGTCCCAGACCATGGCAACCGCCAGCATGGCGATCAACTGCATGGCGAGGAAAATCGCCAGGGCGGCAAGCAGGCCGCGGCTGAGTACCTGACCCAGCCGCAGCCGTTCCTCGTGGATTTCGAGCTTGAACAGCTCGAAACGACCTTGCAGCACATTCATCGACTGCGCGACCAGCCGCCGCAAAGTATCCGACAGCGGCAGGTCAGGCATCGGCTTGTCGGCGACGGTACTTGGCGACGGAGTCATGGCTGCCGGCTACCGACGCGAGCTGCTGATGAAGCCGATCAAGGCGCCGAATAAAGCGGCGACGGCGATCGCCTGCCAGGGCTTCTCGTGAACGTAGGAATCGGTCGCGGTCACCGCGCGCTTGCCGCGCTCCATCGCATAGTCCTGGGCGCCGGCGATGTGCGTCCGCGCCAGACGCAGGTTGTCCTGCAACTTCTCGCGAAGCAGGGCGATGCTGTCGCTGGATACCGCTGCGGTCTGGCGCATCAATTCCTCGGCGTTGGTCGCCAGGTCGCGTGCGCTTGAAGCCAGGTCGCCGTTGTGCTGCCCGACGTGCTGCTGATAGTCGTCCATGGTGTTCTCCTTGGGTGAAATGACCGGAACCGGAATTCCGGCGAACTGCAGAGGCTTTACTGCGTGACGGTGAGCTTGTTGTCGACGTCGGTGACGCCTTCGACACCACGGGCCACCAGCACGGCTTTCTTGCTGTGCTCGGCCGACGGCACCTTGCCGGTCAGCACGACCACGCCGCGGCGTGTCTCGACCTGGATGCCACTGGCCTTGAGATCAGCTTCGGCAAGCAGCGCGGTCTTGGTCTTGGTGGTGATCCAGGCATCGTCGATGGCCTTGCCTGCGGCCTGCCCGCTGGCGCCCTCGGCAGCGGTTTCGCCGCGCGCGAGCGCAGCGGATGCATCGGAACTGGCCGGCGGCGTCGCGTCACCATTGACGGTGGGCGGCTGCTCCTGCGGCACCGGATCGGCGGGATTCCTGGGCGAATCGCAGCCCGAAAGGGCCGCTGCCAAAGCCAGCGGGATAAGGGCGATGTACTTGTTCATGTTGCCTCCAGTGATGACGACCCGGCAGCGGGTCCGTGCCGGTTGCGCCAGATGTCCCGATACCGGGCGAGCTGCCCTGTCGTCGGGAAACCACATCTGCCGAAATGGCGATGACAGAGGGCAGGTTGCGTGCCCGGGCGGAATCGTCCGGTCGGCAGGATTCCCGGGGCGTGGCGGCCGAGCGCTTCGAGTAAGCTTTACAAAGCCGCCGGTAATTTCAGGCCAGCCCACCACTCGCCTGGATCATCCAGGCTTGACGAAACTGCCCTTCGCGCCAGGACTCACACCTTCGCATCCATGTCCGGTCCGACTTCGAACGATGCGTCCACCAGGCAGCTGGCCGACGCCGGTATTTCGGGGCAGTCCGCGAACGCCGATCCCGGGCTTGCCGGCCTGATTGGCCAGGCGCCGGTGATCGCGCGCCTGCGCGAGCAGATCCGCCGTGTCGCGCCCACCGAAGCCACGGTACTGATCATCGGCGAGAGCGGCACCGGCAAGGAGGCCGTCGCCCAGGCGCTGCATACGCTCAGCCCTCGAGCGCAGGGGCCGTTCGTGGCCGTCAATTGCGGGGCCATCGCGCCGAGCCTGATCGAAGCCGAGCTGCTCGGTCACGAGAAGGGCAGCTTCACCGGTGCGGACCGCCAGCGCGCCGGCTACTTCGAGCGCGCCAGCGGCGGGACGATCTTTCTCGACGAAGTCACCGAGATGCCGCTGGAGATGCAAGTCAAGCTGCTGCGCGTGCTGGAATCACGGCGCTTTCAGCGGGTCGGCGGCTCGGACACGGTCAGCGTCGATGTGCGCGTGCTCGCAGCCACCAACCGCGACATCGAAGAAGCGGTTCGCGAGGGCCGCTTTCGTGAAGACCTGATGTATCGCCTCGCGGTATTTCCGCTGCGGGTGCCGAGCCTGCGCGAGCGCGACGGTGACGTGGCGGTGCTTGCCCAGCACTTTCTCGATGGGCTCAACGCCAGGGAAGGGACCCGCAAGAGCTTTTCCCGTCGTTACCTGCGGCAACTGCAGTCCCAGCAATGGCCCGGCAACGTGCGCGAACTCAAGAACGCGATCAGCCGCGCGTTCATCCTCGCCGACGAACTGCTGGAGCTGCCGGCAATCCTGGCGAGTGCTGCGCCGCGCAAGCCAAGCCGACGCGACGGCCACCTCCTGATCGGCATCGGCACGCCGCTCGCCGATGCCGAACGCGCGATGATCCTGGCCACGCTGGAACATTTCTCGGGCGACAAGCGGCAGACGGCGCAGACCCTCGGCATCAGCCTGAAGACGCTGTACAACCGGCTCGAAGCCTATCGCAGCGAAGCCGCCGCTCCCGGGTCGATGAACACGCCCTGAGCCGATCCGTGCGGGTGGGCCGGACATCGAGACAACTCGATGCCGCCACCCGCCAGGCTCAGGAAGCTGCGTCGACGGGCCGCAGCGTTGCCAGATAAGCCATCAAGGCCGCGTAGTTCGCCGGCTTGACCATGTGTTTGTCGAAGCCGGCCTCGCGGGTCTTGCGCAGATCATCGTCCTGACCCCAGCCGGTCAGCGCGACGATGACGATCTGCTCGCCGCCCGGCCGCGCCCGGATCGTCCGAGCCACTTCGTAGCCATTGAGCTGCGGCAGACCAAGATCGAGCAGCACGACCTCCGGCCTGAACGTTTCAGCCAGGCGCAGCGCTTCCACGCCATCGTGCGCCGTCGCCGTCCGGTTGCCGCTCAGCTCCAGCAGCAGCGCAAGCGAGGCGGCCGAATCCTCATTGTCGTCGACGACCAGGATGCGCCAGCCAGTGGCGGCCGGGGTCTCGCAGCGGGCCGCCGCGGACGTAGGTGCCACCGGTGCCACCGGTGCCACAGGCGCAGGCACAGCAACCACTGGAAGGCGCACCACGAACTCGCTGCCGAGCCCTGGGCCGTCGCTGAACGCGCGCACCGAGCCGCCATGCAGGCCGACCAGCTGCCGCACCAGGGTCAGACCGATGCCGAGGCCGCCATGCGAACGCTCCTGCGACTGATCGACCTGGCTGAACAGCTCGAAAACGCTGTTCAGCCGGTCAGCCGCGATCCCGATGCCGGTGTCCTTGACCGACACCAGCACGACATCGCCCTCGCGGATCGCGGTCACCCGGATGCGGCCACCCGGCTCGCTGTACTTGCAGGCGTTGTTGAGCAGGTTGCCGAACGACTGGGCCAGCCGCATCGGATCGGCATCCAGGAACACCGGCGTCGCCGGCAGCGCGATGCTCAGCTCGTGGCGCGCCGCATCAAGCAGCGGACGGCTGGTTTCGACGGCCCAATCGATGACCTGCGCCAGCTGCACGCAATCCCGGCGCAGCTCGATCTTGCCGTGGCTGATCCGGCTGACGTCGAGCAGATCGTCGACCAGACGCACGATCTGCCGGACCTGGCGCTCCATCACCGAGGCAGCGGACTGGACCGCCGCCTGGTCCCAGGGGAGCAATTGCACGGTGCGCAAGGCGTTGCTGATCGGCGCCAGCGGATTGCGCAGCTCATGGGCCAGCATGGCCAAGAAGTTGTTCTTGCGCAGATCAGCTTCCGACAGCTGGGCGGCGATATCGCGCAACTCGTTCGAGATCTGCTTCTGTTCGTGGATGTCGGTGTTCGAACCGACCCAGAGCAGTACCTTGCCGGCGTCGTCGGTAAGCGCCTTGGCGCGACTGAGATGCCAGCGATACTCGCCGTCGGCGCGCCGGAACCGGTGCTCGCACAGGAAGGGGGCGCCGGAATCCACCGCTTGTCTCCAGAGCTGGAGATTTTCCTCCAGATCGTCCGGATGCACCGACTGCCGCCACGACCAGCCGCCGACCGGGACCGTCGCCAGCCCCGTGTATTCCGACCAGTGCGGATTGAGGTAGTCGATATCACCGTTCGGCCGGGCAGTGAAGATTTTCTGCGGGATGGCGTTCATCACCGACTGCAGCCGCTGCTCGCTCGCCTCCAGCCGCATCTCGGTCTGCCGCCGTTCGGTCACATCGCGGAACACCAGCACGCAGCCGACGATCTCGCCGTCCTTGCAGCGGATCGGCGCGGCGCTGTCGTCGATCGGGCGCTCGCCGCCGTCCCGGCCAATCAGCAGCGTGTGGTTGGCCTGGCCGACGGTGATGCCTTCCTGCAGCGCCCGCAGCGCCGGATTGGCGACCGCCGCGCGGCTGCTCTCGCTGATGATCCGGAACACCTGATCCAGCGGCTTGCCGAGGGCATCGCCGGCGGGCCATCCGGTGAGCGCTTCCGCCACCGTGTTCATGCTGGTGATCCGGGCCGAGCAATCGGTCGAGATGACCGCGTCGCCGATGCTGGTCAAGGTGGTCCGCAGGCGCTCGGCCTGCTCGGCAATGATCTGCCGGGCGGAATCGAGCTGGCGCAGATGCCTTTGCAGCAGCAGCAGATAGGCCGCGATCGCCACCAGCGCCAGGAGTCCGGAAAGCCCGCCGCTGATCAATGCGGTCTGATAGGTCCGCTCGTGTTTCAGGCTGCGCGCGGTCAGCAGCGCACGCTCCTCGACAATCATCTCGCCCACCGCTTCGCGCAACGCCTCCATCTCCTGCTTGCCCTGATCGAGCAGCAGCAGTTCGTGCGCGGCATCGAAGCCGCCGGCCGTCCGGGAATCGCCAAGCTTCGCCAGCGTTTCCAGACGGTCCTCGACGCGCCGGCGGAGTTCGCCGAACCTGGCCCGCTGTTGCGGGTTGTCCTCGACCTGTTTCTGCAGTTCATTCAGGGCTTCGCGGACGCTTCCGGCCACGGCCGAGAACGGCTCGAGGTAGCGTGGTTCGCCGCTCAGCAGGTAGCCGCTCAGCCCACTTTCGGCGGAGGTGACCAGCAGCGCCAGGTTGTCGAGGCCGTGAATCACGTCCTGGGTATGCGAAACCCAGTAGGACCTGTCGTGCAATTGCCGCGTGTTGGCGACCGCCAGGATGACGCTGATCGCCAGCATGGAAATCGCGAGCGCAGCACCCAGGATAAGCGTGGCTTTGACTTGACCCTTCATTATGTCCCGGTTCCCTGATCCGGCGTTCGCCGGTGCCGCGGGAAAATCCTTGTGCCCAAGTCTAACGGTCCCTGGGCTCGCACCGGGTGACTCGCCCGCGCCGCCGCGCCGAGCGCGAAGCGCACCTTGTCCCGTTCCGGTAGATCCGCCTCCTTGATGCAACTTCCTTCGTTGGAGGCACTGACGACGGCCTCGGGCTCGGGACTTGCTCACCGGCCTTGCGCACGGCCCGGAATCCCGGACCGACCTTCTGCCTTGGTGTTTTCCCAGGACCGCCGACATGCCCGACAGCCTCATGCCCCCGAACAACCGATTGCTGGCGGCTCTGCCCCATGACGTGCAGGGGCGTCTGGCGCCCGACCTCAAGCCGATCTATCTACGGCAGGGAACCGTGCTGCATGACTACGGACAAACTCCGTGCACGGTCTACTTCCCTGCCGACGCCATCGTTTCACTCAGCTGTCTGACCGAGAACGGCGCCTGCGCCGAAGTCTCGCAGGTCGGCAGCGAAGGCCTGGTCGGCATTGCGGCTTTGATGCCCGGCGACAGCCGCTCGACCGTGGCAACCGTGCAAGCGGCCGGCCACGCCTACGCGCTGGGCGCGCAGCGTCTGCGCGATGAACTCGCGCAGAATCCGGCGATGCTGCTGACGATGCTGCGCTACACGCAAAGCCTGATTCTCCAGATGGCGCAGATGGCCGTCTGCAATCGTCACCATTCGATCGACCAGCAGTTGTGTCGCTGGCTACTGCGCTTTGACGATCATCTGCCCGGGCAGCGGCTGATCGTCACGCACGAGCAGATCGCCAACATGCTTGGCGTGCGCCGCGAGGGAATCACCCGGGCGACCCGCAAGCTGAACCAGCTCGGCACCATCCGCTGCGGCCGCAACGAGATCACGGTGCTGGACCGGTCGCGCCTCGAACACCTGAGTTGCGAATGCTACGAGGTGGTCCGGCAGGAGACCGAACGTCTGCTGCCGCAACCGGCAGGCCTGGGCCATTGGCAACGCCAATCCCCGCCGATACCGTGGGCGGCGCTACCGGCCCGCCTGTCCCCGACCAGGACCGCAGCTGCCGGAACTGGACGTGAATACCGGCCTGATCAGGCCGCCTCAAGCCGGTAGCGCTCGGTCTCGGCAACCAGCCCCGGCAGCTGCTCAAGCAGATGCCGGTTGTCGTGATCCCAGGGATGGAAACCAGGGCGGAAGTAGCTCAGCCACGGTCCAGCCAGCCGTGGCAACAGGGCTGGCGAACGAAACATGAAGTTGATGAAGCGTCCCAATCCCTGTGTCTGGCCCTGTGTATGGCCCCGTGTATGGCCCTGGTTCTGCCCCCTTGTCCGGACCTGTGCCGAACCCTGCACCTCACCCGGACCCTGTCCCGCCAGAGTCCGGTCACCGGCGTTCAGCAAGCGCTGCTGGTAGTAGAGCACCAGGCCCAGGAAGCCCGCCGTGGTCAGCACCATGCTGCTGGTGCGCAGGGCATAGGCCTTGAGGCCACGACCGACGACGGCTTCATAGACATCGAAGGCCACGGCCTTGTGCTCGGTTTCCTCCAGGGCATGCCAGCGCCACAACGATGAGAGCCGGCGATCGGCGCCGGCGATCAAACGGGGATCGGTCAGTACCAGCTCGGACAGGATCGCGGTGAAATGCTCCTGGGCGATGGTCACCGACAGCTGTGCCGATGCCGGCAGCTTGGTCTTCAGCAGGTTCAGGAAGGCCGCGACATGCGCTTCCAGTTCCTCTGCCGGCAAACCGGCTTCGGCGAGCAGCCGGTTGTACTCGTCGTGCTCGCGGCCATGCATCGCTTCCTGGCCGATGAAGGCCGTCACCGCCTTGCTCAGCTCGGGATCGGTGATCCGATCGGCGTACTGCCGCACCGTGTGGATGAAATAGCGCTCGCCTTCCGGAAAGAATATCGACATGGCGTTGATGAACTGGGTCAGGTACGGCCCCTGTTCATGCCAGTCGCCAACGCTCTCGGGATGGAGCCTGAAATGCAGATTGCGACGGACTGGAAGCATGGGAGAGTCCTCCATTCGTGAATGCGCTGCAGGCTGGGAACTGCGGGAGCGGGGCATTCCCGGGCGCGCGCTGCAACGCTGATGGCCGACGATAGCTCATCCGAATGTCTGCCTCGGTGTTTTCGAACACACAGCATCCGTAGTTCAGGGACCGGCCGGCATCCGTCCCGGAACTCCATTTCCGAACGCTCGATCCTGGCCGGGGCAGCTCCCGGCTGATCGCTGCGCAGGCGCAGTGTGCGCAGCGACACACAGGAACTTCGCTGGCCGGCGGCGAGTCAGTCCGTCATGAATGCCGGCCGACGCCTAGAACAATCGCCAACGCTGGTGGACAGGTGAAGCACCCGCGCGTATTTGCTCAGCGGTGGCCCTACTGGCTGGCGCTGCTACTCGTTGCCGGCATCGCCGCGCGCATCGCGATGCCCTTTGCGATGAAGTTCTGGCTGAATGAACGCCTGGCCGCGCTGGGCAACTACCGGGGACATGTCGAGGAGGTCCATATCGCGCTCTGGCGCGGTGCCTACGAATTGCACGGCGTGCATATCCGGCAGCTGAACAGCGCCGTCGACGAGCCCTTGTTCGCTACCCCGGCTATGGAAGTCCAACTGCTATGGAGCGCACTGGCGAGAGGCACGATCGTCGCCCGCATCCGCGCACTGGAGCCAACGATCAGCTTCGCCGCAGGCCATGCCGGCAAGGCCGCGCAGACAGGCAGGGGCGTGAATTGGGCCGATCTGCTCGTCAGACTGACTCCATTCCGCATCGATCGGCTGGAGATCGTCTCGGGCCAGGTCCACTACTACGATTTCTACAGCAAACCCAAGGTCGACATGCATCTCGATAACGTCGACGCCGTGCTGAGCAACCTGACCAATGCCGGCGACCAACAGGGCCGGCGCGTGGCCGGCCTGCGGCTCGAAGCGCTGGCGATGGCGCAGTCGAAGCTGAGCCTGGACTTGCAGATCGACCCCTTCGCTGCCGAGCCGGACTTCGATCTGCGCATGAAACTGCTCGGCCTGCAGGTGGCGCGGATGCGTCCGGTGATGCAGGCCTACACGCCATTCGATCCAACGGAAGGCAAGCTCGACGTGCTCCTCGAAGCCAGCGGCAAGGACGGCGCGGTGGAGGGCTACATCAAGCCGCTGTTCACCGATCTCAAGGTCGTCGACTGGAAACAGGAACTGCGCGGCGAGCACAACCCCTTCGAACTCGCGGTCAACGCCGTCGGCAGCGTCTTGAATCTGCTGTTGCAGAATCAGGCCAAGGACCAGTTGGCCACGCGGATGCCGTTTTCCGGGCGGCTCGACGCACCCGACGTCGATATCGCGACCTCGCTGGTCAACATCCTCAACAACGCCTTCATCTCCGCGTTCGAGCCCCAATTCGAACGAAGCGCGAAATCGAAATAGCGCCGATCGGTCGGCTCCCGCGCGGACGGCTGCGGATCGAATCGGCGCCCGGCGGCAGGAATAGGGCTTGCTGCACGCCACAGCCATCCACGAAGAGCTCGCCATGACCGACGGCAGCGCAACCAGCGACTCGGATTCCAGAAGCGCAATGCGACGCCCCGTCGCTCATCGAGCCGTGGCCGCGAGCGGATTCCGTGCCCTGGCCGCTGCCTCCCGAGCAGAGCACGCGCTTGCGCGCTTGCAACCGTCCTCCGGCTACAGCACACGGCAACATCGGAACGGACCAGGATGACCGAGGCCATCGGCTGGATCGCTTCGGTCATCCTGCTCGCGACGATGATGCGGCAGGTCTGGACGCAGTGGCGAAATGGCTCGACTGCGGGCGTTTCGCACTGGTTGTTCATCGGCCAGATCGGCGCCTCGATCGGCTTCACCATCTATAGCGCCCTGCTCGGCAACGCAGTATTCGTGGTGACCAATGCCCTGATGCTGGTCAATGCCTTGGTCGGGCTCTACCTCGACCGGCGCAACCGGGCTGGCGGCACCGTCGCGATGGCGGCCGCGCCGGTTGCAGCGTTTACCGATATCGGCACGGAATACCGGCAGCTGACGCCTCCGGGACGTCCACGGCCATCGGCGCCGACCAGCAGCCGCCAGACGTGAAGCTGTCCCTGGCGAAGCTCGGCTGGCGGAGCCTGCTGGCCGCGGGCGGCCAGTGGATTGCCGACAACTGCGCCACCATGGCTGCCGCTGTCGCGTTCTACGCCTCGTTCTCGCTGGCACCGACCCTGGTGATCGTCATCGCCGTGGCCGGGTTCTTCTTCGGCGCCGAAGCCGTCCAGGGCCGCCTGCTCAAGGAGATCGCGGGACTTACCGGCGAAGACGGGGCCAAGGTCATCCAGACCATGGTGGCCAATGCCTGGAAGGCCGGCAACGGCGCCTGGACAACGACGATTTCGACGGCCGCGATCATCGTCGGCGCCTCGGCCACCTTCTCGCAGCTGCACGACGCAGTGAACCTGATCTGGCGCCGGCCCGATGCGATCGCCCCGCCGGCGACATCGACGCTGTGGCGCGGCGCCCACCAGATGCTGAAAGTGCGCCTGATGTCGTTCGGCCTGGTGCTGGGGATCGGCTTCCTGATGTTGGTGCTGCTGGTGCTCGATGCCGCGATGACCGTCGCGATCGAATGGCTGTGGGGCATCGACAGCCTGCTCTTTGCTGCCCAGCAGGCGACGACGCTGCTGATCCTGTGCGCGATCTTCGCGCTTCTGCTGCGCCTGCTGCCGGATCAGCGTCCGCGCTGGCGCGATGTGCTCGCCGGAGCGCTGGTTTCCGCGCTGCTGTTCTCCGCCGGCAAGCATCTTTTCGGACTCTATCTCGCGCGCGCCGGAACGGCCGACGCCTTCGGCGCGGCCGGCTCTCTGGCGGTGGTCCTGATGTGGCTGTTCTATTCGGCCGCCGTCTTCCTGTTCGGGGCCGAGTTTGCCGCCGCGTGGACTCGACTCTCCGTTGCCAGCGACGACCGTGATCGGGGCGGGTTCCGCCGCTGACCTGCAGGCACAGGAGATGCCGCTCATCGATGTGTCCACCCAAGGGCATCAGCCAGCTCTCTGGCCATTGAAACTGGAGGAACATCATGAGCATTCTGAAACTGAGGGAAATGATCAAGGACGTGAAGGTCGCGATGTTCACGACCATCGATCAGGACGGCATGATTCGCAGCCGGCCACTGTCGACCCTGGATACCGACGCGCAGGAGGGTGTAGCCGAACTGTGGTTCTTCAGCTCGGGCAATGCTCCGAAGATCGACGAGATTGCCGAGGACCAGCACGTCAACCTGTCGTATGCCGATCCGGTCCATCGGCGCTTCGTCTCGGTGTCCGGCACGGCCACCGCCTGCCGCGATCTCGAAATGATCCGGCGCCTGTGGAAGCCCGTTCACAAGGCCTGGTTCCCACAAGGCATCAGCGACCCGACGCTGAACGTGATCCATGTGCGGATCGTGAAGGCCGAATACTGGGATGCGCCGAGCAGCGGCATCGTCAACGCTTTCGGCATCGCCAAGGCGATCATCCTGGGTGAAACCTACGAACCGGGCGAGAACGAAAAGCTTCGTCTGCGCGCCGTGGAAGAGGCCGACGCCGGCCGCTGAACCGAGAACGTGACGGTGGTGGTGGCGCGCGATCTGGCGTCCAGTCCCGGAGAAAGGCCTTGGCCTGGAGTGCGGATCGGCAGGCCGGAACCGTTCCGCCGACACGTACTTTCTACCCGCAGTACGGACCGCCCAAGGCATGCCGATCGCATCGGGCGCTCCTCGTTCGCTGCCACCAATCCCGATAAAGCCTTGCGACACAAGCGCTTGTGGAATCTCGACGGAGCCGGGAACGGCGGGTGCTCCGCAAGTAAGCATCGCCACTGAGGAAAGGATTCCGTTCGGAGTGCCGAACGGCCTGATCTGCAAGAAAGCGCATCGGCTCTCTTCACCTGGCAATTCGCAGCGTTCCTTGTCGACTCGATGGGGGTCTGCGCAACCCAAGCTCAGAACTGCACCACAGCTCAAAACCCAGAAGCAGGAGAAGATCATGAAAAAGAAAGCTATCGCCCTCGCCTTGCTGCTCACGTCGGGCGCGGCCATCGCCGCACCGGGCACAGGCCTGGCCACAGCAGGCCGGACCACGGTATTGAATGTTTTTCCAAACCTCGGCAGTTCGGTGCTGCTGACACCGCTACGTCCGATCCGGACAGCGCGACCGGCAGCCCTGCGCGCCAACCGCTTCGCCGATGGCATCGCCTCGAACAACCGGGCGACGGCATTGGCCAACGCCGAAGCCAGAGGTCTGCCGGGCCTCGAAGCGCTCGGCGAGCGGGTCGGCAACCGTGCGGATCGTCGGGCGCTGGTGAGCCGCGACGGCATCGCCATCGGCGCTGCCACTCTCGACTTCGACTCCTCCACTTCCACCAACAGCGATGGCAGTACATCGCGGACGTTGACCAGCGCTTTCGAGCGCGAAACCAACGGCAGCAGGACGACCAAGGTGCTGTTCAACAACGACGACGCGACGAGAACGGTCGATGTCTCGGGCAAGACCACACTCGACACCATGCTGACCGTGAACCGGGATGCCCCGTCGGACTCCACGTCGGTTCGCGGCGCGCGTCTCGGCAGTATCGAGTCGGCAGTCGACTACAGTCGTGATGCCAGCCGCAGTGCCAAGGTCGAAGGCACCACTTCGTCGGACGGCGAGAGGAGCACCTCCGGCAGCACGGATTACTCGAGCAAGTTCGACAGCAGCCGGCCGTTCGACGGCAAGGCCTACGAGATTTCCTATCGCATCGAACGGACACCCGCCAATGGCGAAACCGTGGTCCGTTCGGGGGATAGTTCGGCGCTGAGGCCGGGCGCCCGCGCGCTGTTGCGCGACAACGCTCGCGACAACGCCGCGCAGCGCCAGGAGAACCGGCAGGAACGCCGGCAGGACCGTCGGGATCTGGCCAGCCGCGACCAGTTGCGGGAAAGGGTCCAGGACAATGCGGCTCAGCGTCAGGAGAATCGCCAGCAACGTCAGGAGCGCCGCGCCGAGCGTCGTGAAGACCGGATGGCCAACAACTGACACCGAAGCGCTCGTCGCTGCGAGGGGCTGCTGCGGCAGCCTCTTTTTTGCCTGCACTCCGGCGACGACAGTGACGTGTTTCCGATCGGGCCGACTCGGCCGCGAATCGCCGAACAGCTCGGCTACCCTGCGCGGCGGGGAACTCCGGCCGCCCGGCCCCTGGCTCGAGACTGGCCCACAAATCCGGCTCAGGCCCTGATCGACCACCGGAAGCATGCAGCGCATCGAGCGTTGCGAGGCACGATCAGGCCCCATGCGTTCTCGACGAAGGCTGGCGCATCTCGGGCCTCACGGTGAAAGGCGTTCGTGCCGGGATTTCCAGCGTCGTCATCGCCGCAGACGGTCGAACGAAAACAGTGCCGCCAGCGGATGCGATTCGCGGCGGATCAGCTTGGCGATCAGCGCAGCCCCCGCGGCGCTGAAGGTGATGCCATTGCCGCCATAGGCCATCGCGAACTGCACTCTCGGGCCCAGCTGCGGATGCGGGCCGAAGAATGGCAGGCCGTCGTCGGTCTCGGCGAAGGTGCCCGCCCAGGCGAACGCCGGCTGCAGGGGCAGATTCGGGAACAGCCTGGCAACCCGCTTGCGCAGGATGCCGGCCTTGCGGTCGACGCTGGCATCGCGCCGAAGGGGGATGTCGATATCGTCGTCTTCACCGCCGATCAGCAGGCGGCCGTCGCCGGTCGATCGCAGGTACAGATATGGCCTTGCCGATTCCCAGACCATGGTTGTCGCCAGCGGGCCGAGTGCCGCGGCATCGATGGGATCGGTGATGAACGCATAGCTGCTGCGGTTGCGCGCCACACGAGTGTCGAGGTACTGCTGCGACGCATAACCGGCGGCGAGCACCAGATGTCCGGCCTTGATGGTCATGCCGTCGGCGCTGCGGGCCACTACGCCTCGACTGCCGGTCTCGAAGGATGCCAGCCGGGTGCGATCGAAGATCGACACGCCGCGCTTGTGCAGCCGCATTAGCAGGCGATAGGTGAACCGGTAGGGATCGATGCGGCCCGCCAGCTCGCTGGCAATCGCCATCGCCGAGGAAAAGCCGAACTGTTCGCGGATCTCGCCACGCTTCAGCAGGCGCACCGCAAAGCCGTGGCGCCGGCGCATTTCGTACTCCGCGGCCAGGCGGCCGACATGAAACAGACTGCTGGCGAAATACAGGCTGTGCATCGCGGCGAAATCGACCTCCCGGACCATCGCCGCCAGTTGCTGCAGCCGCGGGATGGCGTCGGCGCAGGCCCGGTAGGCCAGCACCGCCTGGTCCTCGCCGTAGCGCTTGGCCAGCTCGGTCATGTGGGTGTCGATCTCGTACTGCAGCAGTGCGGTGCTGGCGGCCGTGCTGCCCCAGCCGATGTCGCGCTGCTCGATGAGCGCCACGGCCTGACCATCGTCGGCCAGCGACTGTGCGATCAGCGCGCCGGTGATGCCACCGCCGACGATCAGCACATCGCAGCGGAGGTCACGGGTCAACGGCGGAAAAGCCTTCATCAGGCCATTCTTGATCGCCCAGAACGGATAGCCGCTTTTCAGATCCATGGGCGACCGGAGCCTCGAATGGTCGGCAACCGCAACCACATGGGAACGCGCGGATTCGCGCGCCGCGAGGCGCCCGACCGCAGCGGCGGCCGGGATGCCATGCTCCTCCGGCCTTGTCTGCCGCTCACCCGAGGGCGCGAGGCTTGATCAGGCTGCCCAGTCCACGCAGCGCGGCTTCACCTTCCGCGGTCAGTACATGCATGGCGTCCCAGCCGCGCATGATCAGACCCTTGCGCTCCAGCTCCGCAGCGAGGTCGTCGGCGAGTGCTGCTCGCGGGTTGCCGGCCAGCCGGTTCAAGACCTCGAGCTCCTGCGCCGAGACTGTAATGGCCGCATCGTGCGCCGACATCGCTCAGGCCGGCAGGTCGACGAGAAAATCCGCCAACTCGTCGGCGTGCTGCTCTTCGACGGCGAGGATTTCCTTGATCAGCTTGCCGGTCGTCGGGTCGGCCTTGTCGAGGTACTGGATCACCTCGCGATAGCTGTCGATGGCGATGCGTTCGGCAACCAGATCCTCCTTGATCATGTCGACGAGGGAAGCACCGGCGACGTACTCGGCATGACTGCGGAGACTGAGGCTGTCGGGAGAAAAATCCGGCTCGCCGCCGAGTTGCACGATGCGCTCCGCGAGCTGATCGGCGTGAGCCAGTTCTTCGTTCGAGTGGACGAGAAACTCGTCGGCGATGCTCTTGGCGTTGATGCCGCGCGCCATGAAGTGATGGCGCCGATAGCGCAGCGCGCACACCAGCTCGGTGGCCAGAGCCTCGTTCAGCAGCTTGAGGACCACTTCCCGATCCGCCGCGTAGCCGACGGTGACGGCGCCGTCCTCGACATGCTTGCGGGCCTGGGCGCGCAACGTCGGAGTGTCGGTCAGGGTTGCCTGGGTCTTGGTGGCCTGGGTCATGTGAAGGTTCCTTGTCAGAAAGGTGGGCGGCAGTGGATTGCAATGCGGTGGCACGGCGGCGGCGGAAGCAATGGAAGGCTTGTCCTCGCCAGCGCCGAACCCGTCCACATCACGCAGCAAGCGGCGATCCCGGATGCCGGTCTTGTTTTCCCGCGTTGTTGCCGCGACAGCTCCAGCGTTGTTGCGACGGCAACGGGAACAGCGCTTGCTGAATCGTGGTGCAAGCCTCGTCCGATAGATTCGGGCAGCACTTCCGAGGCTGGGAGATCGCCATGTACGCACCCGTTTCGAGACAGATCGATGCCCCTTTCCATCCCCTCTGTCCGGAGGCCGCGATCGGCGATGCTGGAGGAGCCTGTCTCCATCCCGTTCACCGGCAGCAAGCGCCGGGAGCGGCGGCGATGACCACCTATCCGGCGGACTTCGGCGCTGCGCCCGTCGACGCTTCGCTCACGGTGCTGTCATCGTCCTCGTTTGCCCTGCTGTTCCTGCTGCTGATTCCTGCGCTTGCGCTCGTCTGGCTGCGCAATGGTCGTCGAGCAGCCTTGCGCCGCTAAAGCACCAAAAAGCCTGCTCGCGCACTATTTACCCGGGAGCGAGTAGAAATTGCCGAGCCGCAGGCACGTCCCCGCAGACGGCAGGCAGCGATACGAGTCATCTGAAAAGGAAAACGCAGGCGAGCCCCGGCGCCAGCCACGACCACGGTCCTGGCAAGCTCGGCCCTGCCGACTCCACGCTGAAGCCGGCTTGCTTGATACACACCGAGGCGGTCCGACCTGAACATCGCCTGAAGGCCGGCTCGACTGCTCGCTTCATCGGTCGCTGCCGCCGACCACCACGACTGGCCTGGCAGGCTGCGACGGCATTCCATCGAGCAGCGCCGGCAGCCAACGCAGCAGATGGTAGGCACCGACACCGAGCAACCGGCGCAGCAAGGGCGGCAGGCGCGCCTGATGCAGGCTCAGTTCCCGGCACTGGTGCCGCATCAGGCCTTCGAGGTTGCCGCTCAGCGTCGTCGCGAATTCCGGATCGCGCATCACCAGATTCGCTTCGAGGTTCAGGAACAAGCTCAGCGGATCGAGATTGCTCGAACCGACCGTCGACCAGTCTTCATCGATCACCGCAACCTTGGCGTGCAGCGGTCGCTCGCAATACTCGAAGATCCGGGCACCGGCGCGCAGCAGTTCGTCGTGGAGCGCCGTGGTCGCCCAGCGGACGATCGGCATGTCCGGGCGCCCCTGCAGCAACAGCTTGACGGAGACTCCGCGTTCGGCCGCGCGCCGCAGTTCGCGCATCAGGCGGAAGCCGGGCAGGAAATAGGCGTTGGCGATGATGATGCTTCGCTTCGCATTACGGATGCCGAGGCGATAGACGTGCTCGATGTCGTCGCGATGACGGCCATTGTCACGCACCACCAGCATCGCGCCGGTGTGGCCGCCGAACGACTCCACGGGCTGGCGTCGCCAGGGCATCCACGGCCACCAGTTCCTCGGCGCCGTCTCGTTATGCTTCAGGAAGTGAGCGCGCACGTGTTCGACCACCGGCCCCTCAACCAGCACGGCGTAATCCTGCTTCGATCCCGGGCCATATTCGCGCAGATGCTCGGCGGAGAAATTGATGCCGCCGATCAGGGCCTGCCGACCATCGATGACGACTGTCTTCCGATGCAGCCGGCGAAAGATATTGGTCCGGAAGCCGAGCCTGCGCGGGCGTGGGTCGAACAACTTGAAGCGTACCCCGGCATCGACCAGCGTGGTGATGAAGGCGGACGACAGCGCTTCCGAACCGTAGCCGTCGACCACCAGCTCGACATGGACGCCGCGCCTTGCGGCGTCGACCAGCCGGTCGCGCAGCTCGCAGCCGACCTGATCCTCGAACAGGATGAAGGTCTCGATCAGCACCTCCCGGATCGCGTCGGCGATCGCCTCGAACACAAAGGGAAAGAAGGCCTCGCCGTTCTCGAGCAGGCGCAGACGGTTGCCTTCGGTCCAGTGCCGGGTCGACGGCAAATTGTTCATGCCTGCAAGCTCGCGGTCAGTGCCGCGTGATCGGATAGATGCTTCCACGGCGGCGCCGACAGCACCGCCGCCGCGGCGACCTTGACGCCACGAACATAGATGCGATCCAGGCGCAGCACCGGCAGCCGAACCGGGAAGCTGCGCGGGCTGATCTGACCGATCGCCGCGAAGGCATCGACCAGCCCTGCTGGAGCAAGCTGCGCGCCGGCGCGCTGACGCCAGTCGTTGAAGTCACCAGCGACGATCAACGGCGCTTGCGCCGGCAGCTGCTCGGCGATGAAGGCGCGCAGGCGTTCGAGCTGCTGGCGGCGATGCGCCTCGCGCAGGCCCAGATGCGTGCAGATCGCATGCACCTCCAGCGCTGGCTGATCCGGCCCCTGGGGCACCGCCAGCACGCAGTGCAGGAAACCACGTGGCTCGTTGCCGACGATCGAAATGTCGTGGTTGTCCCAGCGCAGGATCGGAAACTTCGACAGCACCGCATTACCGTGGTGGCCGTCGGCATAGACCGCATTGCGTCCGTAGGCGACGTTGCCCCACAGGGTGTCGGCGATGAAGCTCGATTGCTCCTGGGCCGGCCAGCCAGCCTGACGCAAGGCATGTCCGGTGTGACTGCCCAGGGCTTCCTGCAGGAACACGACATCGGCATGCACCGCGTGCACCGCCGTTCTCAGCTCCGGCAGCACGAACCGTCGATTGAACGGCGCGAAGCCCATGTGGATGTTCAGCGTCAGCAGGGTCAGGGACGTGGCGATTGTCGGCATGCGCAGGGACGAGGGACTGGCGGGAAGTTCCATTGCTCCGGAACGGCAGGTTTCGTTCCCACCGCCTGCGCGGTTCAGGCCGGCGCCGCGGGCACGCCAGTTGCGCACTCGGGTAATGACGCCCCCTCAGCATTCGTCGAATAGGACTTCGCGCCTGCTCAAGCGCGGACTGGCGATCGCATTCTTCGCGCTTGTCGCCTTCCTGATCTACCACTACGGCCGCACGCTCGACTGGCCGAAGATCTGGCGCTCGGTGCGGCAGATCGACCACGCGAGCCTGGCATTCGGCGCGGCCTGCGCGGCCGCGAGTTACATGGTCTATTCCTGCGTCGATCTGTTCGCCCGCCAGGCGCTGCGACTGAGGCTCTCGAAGGCGAGGGCAATGGCGATCGCCTTTGTCTGCTACGCGTTCAATCTCAACTTCGGCTCCTGGGTAGGCAGCATCGGCTTCCGCTACCGGCTCTACTCCCGACTCGGTCTCGATGCCGAACAGGTAGCGCGCGTGGTGGCGATCAGTCTGGTCACCAACTGGTCCGGCTACTTGCTGCTGGCTGGCCTGGCGTTCACGTTCGGCTTCGTGCGGGCGCCGCCCGGCTGGGAAATCGGCGGATCCGGCCTCAGCATCATCGGCCTGCTGCTGCTGACCGCCCTGGGCGCCTACCTCTGCGGCTCGGCATTCTCGAAGCGCCGCAGCTGGACGATCCGCGGTCGTGAACTGAGCTTGCCCACCGCCCGCTTCGCGATCCTTCAGGTGCTGCTGTCCAGCCTCAACTGGCTGCTGATCGCCGCAATCCCCTATCTGCTGCTACGCCAGCACGTCGACTTCCCGACCATGCTCGGCATCTTCCTGCTGGCCAGCATTGCGGGCGCCGCCAGCCACGTCCCGGCTGGCCTCGGCGTGGTCGAAGCGGTGTTCTTCGCCGTGCTTGGCAACCGCGTCCCCCAGGCCGAGCTGTTCGCGGCCCTGCTGAGCTATCGGGCGCTCTACTACCTGATGCCGCTGTGCGTGGCGATCCCGGTCTACCTGCTGCTGGAAGCGCGTGGCCGCAGCGGTCAGCTCGCTGCGGCGCACCTCGATCCGGACCCATCACGAGCGCGACCGCCGCCCGACGTCACGCAGAAGTCGCTTGCCGGCACCTGACCGCTGCCGTTCAGGTCGATCCCCCTGGCCTCGCTGCGGTGATCGGCGGCGGCGCAGCAACGCGAGCTTTTGCATTGGTGTTGGTAACAACTGCAAGTCTCTGGCCGAGGCACCATCTGGCAACTGGCACTACGGACAGGCACGGGGCGTGCGGCTGTGCATCTGCAAGCCGAGCAATGGAGATCGCCATGAAACTCCGAACCCCGCCACCGCATAACGAACGCCCCGAACGCAAGTCGCGAGACCAAGGGCCGCGCGACGCCGGACTCGGGTAGCCAATCGGCGCACGACACAAACCGGTCAGGTACCAGGAATCCGTAAGCGGCGCCGGCAGCGTCCGCGATGCACGGACGAAGCCGGCGGGCACCCAGCAGCTTCGCTCAGCTTCCCGAAGCTCATGGCGCCCTCTCCGACCTTGCTTCGGCAGGCTTCGCCCCCGGACGGACAGCCACGTTCTTTGTAAGCCCACCTGCCGAGCCGGACGAGTACTGCGCCGGCGACGGCCCGCCCCCAATCGACGGAGCGGCAACCGGCGGTGCTTCGGGCGCCGCGCCACACCGCAAGGCCGGAACGCTGATCGCGGTGGTGGCCGAGACGCTCGAGCGGCGGCGCAGGGCAGTGGACCTGCTGCGGGCTCGCGGCGCCACCGATATCGAACGGACCGAGGGCAGGCTCGTCGACGGGCAGTGGATCGATTTCGATCCACAGGCACCACTGCAACCACTGCAACCACTGAAGGAATAGACCGGCGCTGGCCGGCGCAATCTTCGCAGGCTCAGGCTCCTGTCCGGCTGGACGGACCTGGGGGAAACGCTCCGGTCGCATCGCTATGGCGACCGGAAATCGACAGGCTTAAAAGAACGCTGCGGCAGCCGTGGTGGTGCCGCGGTTGATAAAAAAAAAACGACAGGCGCCGCAACATGAATGCGGGCGCCTATCGTGGCCGAAAATGGCCAACCCGCCAGGGAGGGTGCTCTGGCGGTCCAAAAATCTGCGGTCGGAAGTCCGTCGGGCCGAAGGTCAGGGACAGGATTCCCGCAGGCAAGCCGTCGATCGCCGCCGTCCGATGCCGGGATCGTCCTGCGAGCGCGCGAGTGCGAACAGGGCACGAGATCGGTAGCCACGTGACTGCTGCAGGCGCGTGTCGAGCAGTTGGATCGCTCTGGCGTCGATGGCGGCCCTCAGCTGGCCCAGATGGGCATCGACGCGCGCGCTCAGGTTCGTCTGGTCGCCGTCGATACTCTCTTCAACCGGAGGCATGTCGACCGCCGCCCCGCCGACACCGCCGTCGGGAACCTCGGCAGGATCGGAACCTGCCAGTTCGATCATCCTGATCGGCACAGTGAGCGCCGACAGTGCACGCCGCAGGCGCAGCCAGCGGGCCTGCTGGTCGAATAGGGCCTGCAGGCCACCGGCACCTTCGTCCAGCTCAAGCTGGAAGCGATACAGCACGATGTCGCGTTCACGAGCCACAGTATCCGCATCGGCGACGCTGCCGGCCGCGCTTATCGCTTCAAGCCACGGATGCAGTGCACCAGCACTGATCGCAGCACGATGCGCGGCGAGCGCTTCCTCCTCGCGACTCAAGGCATCGACGACGTCTTGATACGTCGCCTGTGCGGCGTTGGGTTTGTCGAGCTGGTCATACGCGTAGGCGATCGCGAGCCGCGCCTCGATGACCGAGCCCGTGCCCGGATCGCGCGCCGCCAGCGGCTGCCAGATCGAGATCGCAGCACGCAGTGCTTCATCGATACGGCTTGGCGAGTGGTCAGCCTCGAACCGCAATGCTGCCGGCGCCCCGTTTAGCTCTGGTTCCAGCACCCCCAAGCGCAGCAACGAAGCCTTCAGAGGTGCCGGCAGCGCAGCCACTCGAACATTGTCATCAGGCCTGTCGTCGAGCGCTGGCCGGGCCGGGCCGCGTTCCGGCGGCGCCAGCAAAGCCCAGCCCATGCCGAGCAATGCACGGTCCGAGTAAGGCCCCTCGATCGGCACGCGACCGAGCACGCCGAGTGCACTGCGTCCGCGACGCGCCTCGAGGAAATGCCAGCCGAGCTGGACATTCGCTCGATCGCGCAAGGCCACCATGTCCGGGTCGTTCAACTTGCTGCGACCGATCAGGTCCAGCCAGCTCAGTCCCTGGGCTTCGTCCCCGTTGCGCAACATCGCGACCGCGAGGTTGAAACGCCGATATGCGGAAGCGATGACCGAAGGCCGCGCGCGCTCGACATAGGCCCAGGCTTCGTCGCTCTGCGAGCCGGCGCCGAACTCGGAGATTGCCTCGGCATTGCGCGCCAGCGCGAGCAGCAATCGCCCGTGAACGTCGCGACCCTCTCGCTGCCGGGATTCCGGCAACGCCGGCCGGGCCAGCGCCAACAGACGCGCCGCACGCTGCACGTCACCATCGGTCAGCGACCGTTCGGCGAGCGCCAGCCGCTCGATCGCCAACGCCTGATCGCCGTCGCCGACGCGCGCCTGTACGTCATCGGCAAGCCGCTCGGCACGATCAAGGTCGCCCAGAGCCGCCGCGCAGCGCAGATGCTCAAGCCACCACGACGGCGGCATCGCCGACTCGCCGCCGGCATCGTGCGCCGCAAGCTTGAGCTCGATTTCACCGGCATCGGGTGTGCCGATCAGACGCAATAGCCGAGCATGAGCGAGTGCAGGGTCATCATCTCCGCCAGGCAGATAAGACGACCTTTCGCCCCATCCGGAAGACAACGCCGTCAGCGCCCCGAAAAGCCCGGCCTTGCGAACCGATCCGGTCCGCGCATGACGCTCGAGCTTGGTGAGTTCTGCCGCCTCGAACACAGGATCCGTCACCTGCAGTTCGATGGCCCGCGCAAGCCGATCTGCAGCCTGGTCAGGAGCGATCGTGAACGTCAGACTCACGGCACGTTCCTGTCCAGCCTCGGCGGACGCCCGACTGCCAGTGGCCGCCAGCCGTACGCCGATACTGGCCGTCAACGCGCGCTCGACCGATGGTAGCCGCGCGAGCAACTGGCGACCAGCGGATGCCGCGAATACCTCCGCCGCACCGGGCGAAAAACGCAGGACCGGCTGCTCGATACCATCGATCGCCAGCCGCGCCTCCACGACGCGCCACTTCGACGGAGTGTCTTGTCCGAGGTAGATCGCGACGGGTGCCGCCGCGCCGGCTTTCGAGTTGCCGTTCGGCGCGGACAGCGTGGCCTGGACTTCGTCGTACAAGGCCGCGGCGAAAGCGTCCGTTGATGTCTCTGCACCCGCTGTGCCCGTCGCCATGAGCAGCGACAGCAATGACAGGCAAGCGGCCACGGCCTTGCCCCGCATTCTGCTGGAAAAGCGGGAAATGGAAATGGCCTCGGACATGAAGGACTCCGCGTCTTGGCGACGTCGGGACGGCTGCCCCCGGACCAGCGGCTGGCAGCCGTCCCGACGGTCGACTTGACTCAGAACTGGTAGGTGAAGCGCATCGAGAGTTCGTCCGCGTAATCGATTGCGCGGATGAGGTTCTTGGTGGGATT
>UEXO01000006.1_pt1 | contig 107608 bp, 99 predicted proteins | sample 4301131 | NCBI WGS metagenome assembly UEXO01 (sample SAMEA4773185, study PRJEB27434) | metagenome | biome: 2259; feature: agricultural soil; material: soil | place: USA | collected 2014-09 | depth 0.25 m | reverse complement strand
TGAGGGCTACGCCCTCAGCCTCCAGCCCTGGTCAATTTTCAGTGCGCAGTGCTGGTCAACTTTCAATGCGCCGCAACACGAGCGGCAATCGGCAGTAGCAAACCCCGTGGATCAGCCGGCCGCGAGGGCGACGACGCCGATTGCGGGAGCCAAGGTCAAGACGCGCAAGTTCGCTGACAGCGACTTCCAGCCCAAGCCCACCGTCCGCATCGGAGGCGATCATGCCTAGAGGTCAAGCCGAGCTATTGCAGTTCTCGCCTGAAAGCTCCGAGATCAAAGAGGTCCTCGACAAGATGGATCGCGATCTCGTATTGCACGACAGGTTTCACGACGCATATGACGCAATCCTGCACGCCATCCAGCACGAAGCGCCTGACACTATCATCGCCGTCGTTGCACCGACCGGGGCAGGGAAATCATCGCTGGCGAAGTGCGTTGCCGCGGAGGTACGACGCTACTTCAACAAGAAGGGACTTCTCGCCGGACAAATTCCGGTTGTGTACCTTGAAGCGGAGGCAAGCGAACGGCATGTGTTCCAGTGGCGGCCCTTTTACCATCAATGGCTCGTATGCCTAGAGGAGCCGATGCTGGAGAGCAAGGTCGACCTTCCAGCGGCTCTCAAAGCGAAGCAGGCTTCAGTGGGGCAAATTCGCGGGGTCAATATTCTTCGCGATGATCTTGGATACCTCCGTAATCGCATCCGCGAATGCTTGGAAGAACACCACACTTACGTCGTTGAAATCGACGAAGCCAACAACATCGCCGCTGTAGGCAAGAGCGGTTCACACGCCGGCCAGATGCATCTTCTCAAGACGATGGCAAATCGGATGGCCTGTCGCATCGTCATGTTCGGTACGGCTGAGATGATTCCTCTTCTCGACCAATCCGCGCAGCTCGGAAGGCGCGTGATCGAGGTATCCATCGAGCCATACAACGATAGCGACAATGATTTGAAGGAGTTCGGCAGTACAGCCATGAGCCTTTTCAAGCGCGGGCCAATCCCAATTGCTTTCACGATTGCCGAAAAGCTACTTTATTTGCACGATGGCACCGTGGGTTTGATTGGGGTTCTGGCTCAATGGGTACGCAGAGCGTTCGCCCGAGCACTCCGCTCTGGAGCAAAGAAGCTGACGACCGATCATCTGGAAAGGACGCGACTCCCAGACCGCAAAATTCGGTTACTGGCAAGAGAGGTTGCGCTGTGCGCCTCATATTTCGAGGGATCACCCGTCAGTATTTTCGGTCAGTCGGCGGTCGCGACTAGCGGTGCGGGCGATGATGCCGATAACGCTGCGCCGACCACTCCGCAGGCAAGGACCAGGAGGCCCAAGCCAGGCAACCGCTGCCCTCATCGAGACGCAACGGGACAGATTCCACAAACTCGAAAGCAGTGATGAAGGGCAAGGCGATCCGGCTCGCTCCGATCACACCACGAGCACTCGGAACGGGCGCGGTCGAAGCTGCATCTGGGTTCGTGCTGACCTTGGCAAGACGGCACAGTGTTATGACGGCCACCTTGCTGCGCACTGCGATTGCCGCTCCCCGGCCGGGGGGATTTGTGTATCCGGGTTTGGCCAGGCGATTTGCATTGATGAATGTCGACGGGTACGGCAAGTACGCACTACAAATGTCACAGCGGCTCGAGGTGCTCACCCGAAACGAAGACCTCGCGCGAACGACCCTGTTGATGCTGTCAGATGTCCTCAATCCGATGGGACATGCCGCCCTCCACGAAGATCGTCACTGGTGCGATCTATGTCTCTTGGAGGACCTGACAGGCCCAGACACGCCTTATCAGCGACTGAGCTGGTGCATTCGATCTTCAACCCACTGTGCACGACACAGATGTCGGCTGAGCAGTCAGTGTCCAGCCTGTAGTGCTCGACAGCCCTACTTCCCCTCACTGCCGTTCGTGGGTCACTGCCATAGCTGCGGCCAACGCTTATCTAGGCCATCCCGTCTCACCTCGAAGCAGGAAGACATCGAACTCGTCAAGTCCATCTACACGCACGAACTCATCGAGGCGATGCAGAGCCTCAAAGGTCCATTGGAGCACCGCAAGCTCGTGGCGTGGTTGAACGCCATATGCGACCAGTATCGAAGCAAGTCGGAGCGTCAGGCCCTCACAACTGTCGCGTCGATTGACGCTTCAAACCTTCGCCGCTGGCTGTCGGGTGACGTAAAGCCGAGTCTCGACATGTTGATGCACTTCTGCGCAACGTTGCGTTGCTCGCCGGCTTCGGTAATCACTGGGCAGTCCTCTCTGATCGATTTCGAGGCCGTACATAGGGTCGATCGGCACAAGTTGGCCGTCCGCGTCAAACGATCCGAGTCAGACAACAAGAAGATCGAGCGGCACTTGTATACCGCCTTGCGCCGGCCTGCGGCCGGCGCCCCATCGTTGAAGGCGGTGGCCCGAGAGATCGGCTGCAACTGGACCTACCTCTTCCATCGATTCCCAAAGCTCGCCGCTCAGATCCGAGACCGTGGGGCGAAATCGCGAGCGGCCGCAGCCAAGGCACAACTCTCCAGGCACAAAGATCAGTTGTGCGACATCCTGAAGCAACTCGAACGCCAAGGGATTTATCCCAGCATCCGGAACATTCGCCAACATTCGTATATGTCCGCGAGCGTACTCGCCAAGCCGGAACTTACGAAGTTGATGGAAGACAAGCGAGCCCGTGCCTTGCGGAGCCGATTGCCGGCTCGGAGGTCGGAAGCATACTTGGCCGGCGTCACTCGGAAGCATAAGCTGGCCATTCGGCCAAGTTATGGGTCCAAGCTCACACCGTGACCAGCTTCTCGGTGAATGGTGGGCCCTGCCGGACTTGAACCGGCAACCTAAGAATTATGAGTTCTCTGCTCTAACCAATTGAGCTAAAGGCCCTTTTTCAGAAAATCAACTCGCGGGAAAGCGTCGCTTCTACCATTACCAGCGTCGAGCGGCAGAAGGGCCACGAGCTCCTGCGCCAACCACTATGCGGCAGGCCAACGTCGATCGCGGCGGTATTGTGCCAGCCTTGGGGGTGTTCCGATGCCGCTCCGAATGCTTCAGCGCCGGGCGACGGCCGCGTCCGGCACGGCGTCGATCTGGGCGCTGCGGGCGGCGCGGCGAGCGCGGCCGGGGCCGTAGCCGTGAACCTTCTTGAACGCACGTCGGAACGCGGCCTCGGTCTGGTAGCCGAACCGCTCGGCAATCGTCGCTGCAGATGATTTCGGATCGGCGAGCAGGCGCAACGCCTCGGCCATCCGCCACTCGGTCAGGTACTGATAGGGGCTGACGCCCAACACTTCGTGGAAGTGCAGGGCAAACGCGGTGCGCGACTGGTGCGCCAGCTCGGCGAGCATTGCCACCGTCCAGGTACGGCCGGGCTGAGCGTGCATCGCGGCGAGCACGCGCGCCATGCGCGGGTCGATCAGCGCGGCGATCAGGCCGCGACGCTCGCTGCTGCTGGCGATGTGCTGACGTAGCGCCATCACGAACAGCGCGTCGGCGAGCTTGTCGAGCACCAGCTGCCGGCCGAATGATTCCTGGCGCGCCTCGTGGGCCATCAGCCGGGCCAGATGGCTGAACTGCTGCTGGCTGTCGGCCGCGCGGACGACGATCCGTTCCGGCAGCGCATCGAGGATCGGGTTGCGACGGCCGGTCGCGAACTCGAATTCGCCACACAGGATCGAGGTGAAACGGTTGGTGGCCGGGCCGTCATCGGTGTCCGGTGGGCTGCGCAGGGTGTGCGCTGAACCGTGCGGAAACATCACCAGGTCGCCGGCCTGCAGGCGGATCGAGCCACCGCCGCCGATCAGTTCGACCACGCACTCGCCTTCATCGATCAGGTGGAACATGCCGTGCGGCAGGGCCGGCTCGGGTTCGGTGAAGCTGCCGCAGTAGTGCAGGTTGTCGCTGATGTAGGCACGCAGCTGATGGGCCCCGAGCACCGCGGCAAACGCGGCTTCGGCCGAGCGATCGAGCATGGTTGATGACTCTTGCGCCGCCAGCGCCGGGACGGCGTGGTCAGGCCACGGCAGTATAGGAAATCGGCCTCTCGTCGAGACCTCGGGGGAACGCAAGGCGGCGATCGATGGTCATTGCCGGGCAATTTCCCGGGCAGCGCCGGAATCCGGCTCCGGCCTGCGGCCGTAGTTCGGTTGCCAGCGCGAGCCGGTACAGTTCGACACCCATCCGGCCTAGCCAGGCCAGTTCGAGACAGGAGCAAAAGCAATGAGCATCACTAACAAGCGCAGGCCGATGGCCATAGCCCTGGGCACGACCCTGGGTGCGGCGTTCGCGATCGGCGGCGCAGCACAGGCCTCATCGCTGTTCGTCGCCAGCGATCTGACCGCCGGCTACATGGTCGCCTCGATCGGCGACAAGGCTGGCGAGCATGCCTGCGGCGAAGGCGGTTGCGGCGCCGACATGAAGGCCAAGCCGACCGCTGCGCCGGCCACCAAGGAAGCCGAGCACAAGTGCGGCGCCGACATGAAGGCGACCGACAAGGCCGCAGCCGACAAGGCCAAGCCGGCCGACCAGAAGCCGAAGTAGCCAGCGCCTCGATGCCGAATCCGGCGCCACCTGGCAACGCGACCCAGCGCACGCAGCTGGCGGCGGTGCACGGCGCCGGGCTCGGCCTGCGCCGGGCGCTGCTGGCGCCATTGGCCGAACTGGCGCCGGGGGCGATCGATTTTCTCGAGATCGTCCCGGAGAACTGGATGCAGCTCGGTGGCCGGCTCGGCCGCCAGTTTCGGGCGCTGAGCGAACGCTACCCGCTCGCCGCCCACGGCCTCAGCCTGTCACTGGGCGGGCCGGCGCCGCTCGACGAGGCCTTCGTGCTGGCGCTGAAACGTTTTCTCGATGAGCACCGCATTGCCGACTACAGCGAGCACCTGAGCTACTGCAGCGACGAGCGCGGCCAGCTCTACGACCTGATGCCGATCCCGCACACCGAGGCGGCGGTGGAACATGTCGCCGCCCGCATCCGCCGCGTGCAGGAACTGCTCGAACGGCGCATCGCGATCGAGAACGTCAGCACTTACGCAGCGCCAGGATCGCGAATGAGCGAACTGGCTTTCATCGAGGCGGTGCTCGAACGGGCCGACTGCGACCTGCTGCTCGACGTCAACAACATCCACGTCAACAGCATCAACCACGGCTACGACGCGAGCGTGTTCCTCGACGGCCTGCCGCTGGCGCGCGTGCGCTACGTGCACATCGCCGGCCATCACGTCGCCGCCGATGACTTGTGCATCGACACCCACGGCGCCGACGTCGTCGAGCCGGTCTGGGCGCTGCTTGCCCAGGCCTGCGCCAGACTCGGGCCGATCCCGACCCTGCTGGAGCGTGACTTCAAGCTGCCGCCGCTGGCGGCGCTGCTCGGTGAGCTCGGCCGGGTCCGCGCCGTGCAGGCAACCCACACGCCGGCAGCGTCGGCCAGCGCCCGTGGTTGACGACGAACTGCGCAGCCTGCAGGCGCGCTTCGCCGCGCATCTGCGCGATCCGGATGCCCAGCCGCCGCCGGACGATGTGCCGCCGGCGCGCCTGGCGGTCTACCGTGAACTGTTCATCAACAACATCGACAGCCTGCTCGCGACCGCGTTTCCGGTGTTGCGCCGCATCCTGACCGATGACCGCTGGCAGGCGCTGGTCGGCGATTTCTACGCCCGGCACCCGGCGCGCACGCCACTGTTCCACCAGCTGGCCGAGGAGTTCGTCGACTGGCTCGCCGATGGCCGCGGCGAACAGCCCGGCCATTCGCCATCGGACCCGCCATTCCTGGCCCAGCTCGCCCATTACGAATGGGTGGAGCTGGCGCTGGCGACTGCCGAAGACCCGCCACCAGCGGCGCTGCTCGCCGATCCGAACGGCGACCTGCTCGCTTCGCCGCCGTTGATCTCGCCACTGTGCTGGACCCTGGCCTACGACTGGCCGGTGCAGCGCATCGGCCCGGATTTCCAGCCGACCCGGCCGTCCGGCGTGCAGACCTTCCTGGTCGTCCACCGCAACCGCCTCGACGAGGTGAAGTTTGTCGAGATCAACGCCGTCACCGCGCGGCTGCTGACCCTGGCCGAGGAGCAGCCGGAAGCCTCCGGTCTCGCGCTGCTCGAGCAGATCGCCGGGGAGCTGCAGCACCCGGCGGTCGACGAGGTCGTCAGCAGCGGCGCCGAAGTACTTGAAAGCCTGCGCGAACGCGGCATCTTGCTCGGTAGCCGCCGTCCGTCCTGAAAGCCCGAAGCCGTCCATGCCCACCGCCAAACCAGCAGATCCCCAGCCTCGCTACCGCAGCCTGTTCCTCAGCCACGGCGCGCCGACCCTGGCGACCAGCCAGCACGCCGCGAACACCTTCCTGCGCACGCTCGGCAAAAGCCTGCCGAAGCCGAAGGCGGCGATCGTCGTCTCGCCGCACTGGATGACCCGCGGCTTTCCGGTCAAGCAGGCGCCGCGCTACCAGGCCTGGCACGACTTCGGCGGCTTTCCTGCCGAGCTGTATCGCCTGCAGTACTCGCCCGCCGGCGATGCCGCGCTGGCCGAGCACGTACAACAGGCGATCCGCAGCGCCGGCCTGCCGACTGCGACCGATAGCAATCCGCAGATCGATCACGGCGTCTGGGTGCCGCTGATGCTGATGTGGCCGGAGGCCGATGTGCCGATCATCCAGGTCAGCACCTCCACCGGCGATGCCGCCGCCCACTGGGCGCTGGGCGAGGCGCTGCGGCCGCTGCTCGATGACGGCGAGCTGCTGCTGATCGGCAGCGGCAGCCTGGTCCACAACCTGCGCGAGATCGGCCCCGAGTTTTCGCCGGCCACCGACTGGGCAGTGGCCTTCGATCACTGGATCAGCGACAAGCTGCTGGTCGCCGACCGGGCGGCACTCCTCGACTACCGGGCGCAGGCGCCGTCGGCAGTGCGTGCTCATCCGACGGACGATCACCTGATGCCGCTGTTCACCGCCGCAGCCGCCGGCAATGCCGCGACCAAGCTGCACGAAAGCTATACCTACGGCGGCCTCAGCATGTCGGCCTACGGCTTTGCCTGAAGCTCAGGCTCTGGCGAAACCGTAGGCGAGGCGCCGGATCAGGCCGGCTTGCGGCGATTTCAGGCCGAGGTCGGCAAGGATCGCGTCCGCCGCCTTGGTGCCGGTTTCGGCGCCGCCTTCCATGAAGCCCCAGTTGTCGAACGAGACGTGCTCGCCGGCGAAATGCAGGCGGCCGACCGGATCGCCGATGGCGCCGCGCAGGCTCGTCCAGTCACCCGGCTGGTAGCAGGAATAGCTGCCGCCGACGAAAGGGTTCGACGGCCAGTGCAGGCGCACCTGCTTCTGGTCGGTGCGCAGCGCGGCCAGCCCCGGATAGAGACGGTCGAGATCGGCGACCGTCTTCGCCGCCTGCTCGCTGGCGGTGCCCGCGCCGATCGCCACGCCGTGCCGGCCGCCGACGAAGTTGACCAGCACGCCGCCGCTGCCCGGCTGCAGGCGGGTGGTTTCCCAGCTGGTCTGGTAGGGCAGATCGCTGAAGCTTGCGGCAGCGGCGTCGTGGCGCGTACGCCACAGGCGTTCGCTGAAACCGATCATCAGCTTGGCGTTGGTGCCGTAGCGCAGCTTCGCCAGCGCCTTGGCCTTGGCCGGCGGCAGCGGCAGCCGGATCTCGACCTGGCGCAGCATCGTGAACGGCAGCGCCAGCACCACGTGGCTGGCGCTCACTTCGCGGGTGATGCCGCCACGGCTGAAGCTCAGGCGATAGCGGCCGTCGGCCGCCTGCTCCAGCGCCACCAGCCGCGACTCCGGCTCGATGTTCGCCGCCAGCTTCTGGCCCAGCCGGCGGACGATCAGATCGTTGCCGCCACGGACGTGGAAGCGCTCGTCGCTGGCGCCGAAGACCACGAACTCGCCGGGCTCGGTGCCGATCAGGCTCAGCAGGTTCAGCGCCGACTGTTCGTCGCAGTCCAGGCCCATCTCGGTCGTGTAGGCGACTTCGATCAGCGCCTGCAGCCAGCCGCTGACGCCTTCGCGCGCCAGCCACTGGCTGATGCTCAAACCATCGAGCGCCCGGCCCGGTTCCGGCTGCCGGACGCTGGGTAGCGCGTCGGCGAACGGCGCCATGTCGCGGATGATCGCCGCGGCGACCGGCTTGAACGCTTCGGCGACCTGCTCGGTGGTGTAGCGAAGGCCGCCGAAGTACCAGGTCTCGGCCTCCCGGACCGGCGCATCGCTGCTGAAGTCGTCGAGGATCAGGCCAAATTCCTCGGCCAGGCCGCGCATGTGGCTGTGCGGCGTGTCGATCAACTCGGCACCGAGTTCGACAACCTGGCCGTCGGCGAAGTAATCCGCCGACGACCACATGCGGCCGCCGACTCGCGGCTGCGCCTCGTGCAGCGTCACCCGGACCCCGGCCTGCTTGAGCCGCCAGGCAGCGACCAGACCGCCGATACCGGCACCAACCACCACCACCTCGGCCTCGCCGCCCGCGCCACCAGTGGTCACGCAGGCCGACAGCGCGGCGGCGGTGGCCGCATAGCCGGAAGCGCGCAGGAAGTGGCGGCGTGACCAGATGACGGTGTCGGCCTCGAAAGCCGCGAGGCAGTCGGCGACCGGCCGATCGCGGGTCTCGGATGCCTTCGCCAGCGCGATCGCCCGCGCCAGAAAGCCGAATGCCGGTGTTCTTGCCATGTCCCTTCCCCCGAATGCTGTTCTTTTCGACGCCCCGCCGGCGGACGCTACCGCGCAGCCCCCACCGCGACAAGCGCTGCGCCTGCGGTGGCCAAGATGGCGCGCAGCGGAACTTTCACCCGCATGCCGGGGGTCGCATGAAGTGAACGGGAACTTGCCAGGCCGGCCGATGGCGGCGCGTGAGCGCTGTGGCCTGCTGTTGTCGGCGCTGCTGCCACTGCTATTGCTCGGGGCCTGCGCCAGCCAGCCGGAACTGGCCGATCCGCCTCACTACGAGCTGGCCCTGCGGGCCGTCGACGGCCCGCTGGCAGGCGACACGGCCGAGCGCCGCTCGCTGTTCGACAGCGGGCTGAGCTTCGCCGCACCGGCCAGCCTGCTGAACTACGACGCCCGCTACTCGCTGCAGTCGCCTGCGTCGCCGCTCGGGGCCGACGCCGCCACCCAAGCCGGCGAACGGGCCAGCGAACAGGCCGGTGCGATTGCCGTCCTGCCTTCGCAACTGCTCGGCGGCGAGAGCTTCCGGCAGAGCCTGCGGATCCAGCTGCCGTTCCTGTTCGAGCAGCCGCTGCTGATCAGCGCCGAGGACCGCTATCGCGGCCTGCTGACACCGGAAGCACCGGCGTCGAGCCGCTCGGCGCAGATTCAATGGTCGCCGGCACCGGTGGCGCTCGGGCTGCGCTGGGTGCCGGGCGGCGCACTGGCGCCGGCGCTGCCGTTGAACTGCCAGCTCAGCGGCACCATCGAACTGCCAGGTGCCATGCTTACCGGCCGCAGTGGCGATGGCCTGAAGCTGCAGGGCCAGGGCTGCCGCGTCGTCGTGCCGGAGCACGGTCCGGCGGGTGTCGAGGTCGGCCGCTACTCGGCGACCTGGCAGTGGCAGCGCAAGCGCTCGAGCAGCAGCGTCCATCTGCTGGTGCTGGAAGCCCCGGAAAGTCTGGTCACGAGTGCCGCGGCGCGGACGCCGGGCTACGAGTTCGGCGCCAGCCGGGCTCAGAAGGCCGGCAAGCTGTCGGCCGATTCCTCGCTCGCACTGCGGCGTGCCGGCAATCAGGGCGGCAGCCGCGAGCCGTTTGACTGGGCCGCACGCGCCAGCCTGCGTCGGCAGTTCACCGATCTGCTGCTGTCGGCATCGCTGCAGCGCGAGGCCGATCCGCTGTGGTTCCTGCCGAACGAGACGACCGGCGCCAGCGTCAACAGCATCGAGCTGGGCGTCGAGTTCGATCGCTGGATCGCCCGCCAGCTGGCGACCCGGCATGTCGGCCTCGGCCTGGTCGGCCGCTGGGCCGAACTGCCGACGCCGGACCAGTCCTACGACTACCGCGTGCTGTGGAATTTCACCCTGCGGCCCTGAACCCGATCGAGCCACGGCCGCCGCCGGACCCTGCGATACAATCGCCGCCCGCAAGTTTTCCGTGCTTCCCCGGCTGCCCGTTGCCATGACCGCTGTTTCCGAATCCGCCGGCCCGCTCGCCGAGGCCGCCGCGCTGCGCCGCACCTTCGCGATCATTTCCCATCCCGACGCCGGCAAGACCACGCTGACCGAGAAGCTGCTGCTGTTCGGCGGCGCGATCCAGCTCGCCGGCACCGTCAAGGGCCGCAAGGCGACCCGTCATGCGACTTCGGACTGGATGGCGCTGGAACAGCAGCGCGGCATCTCGATCACCACCTCGGTGATGCAGTTCCCGTACAACGGCAAGATCGTCAACCTGCTCGACACGCCGGGCCATGAAGACTTCAGCGAGGACACCTATCGCACCTTGACCGCGGTCGACTCGGCGCTGATGGTCATCGATGCCGCCAAGGGTGTCGAGCCGCGCACCATCAAGCTGATGGAGGTCTGCCGGCTGCGCGACACGCCGATCATCACCTTCATCAACAAGTTCGACCGCTTCGGCCGGCCGCCGCTGGAGCTGCTCGACGAAGTCGAGAAGGTGCTCGGCCTGGCCTGCGCGCCGATCACCTGGCCCCTGGGCATGGGCACCGAGTTCAAGGGCGTCTACCACCTGCTCGAAGACCGCTTCTATCTGTACAGCGGCGACAAGCACAAGATTTCCGAGATCGAGACCGTCGACGGCCTGCATGCGCCGGGGCTGCACGAGCGCTTCGGGCCGGTCTACCAGACCCTGCTCGACGAGATCGAGCTGCTGCAGATGGCAGGCACCACGTTCAACCTCGACGACTACCGCGCGGCGAAGCTGACCCCGGTGTTCGTCGGTTCGGCGATCAACAATTTCGGTGTCCGCGAACTGCTCAACGGCTTCGTCGACTGGGCGCCCGGCCCGCAGCCGCGCAAGGCGACGTTCAACGACACCGAGCACGACATCTATCCCGAGCACAAGAAGTTCTCCGGCTTCGTGTTCAAGATCCAGGCGAACATGGACCCGAAGCACCGCGACCGCGTGGCCTTCCTGCGAGTCTGTTCCGGCGTCTACAGGAAGGGCATGACCCTGCACTCGGTGCGCCTCGGCGGCCCGGTGCGGATCAACAGCGCGCTGACCTTCATGGCCAGCGATCGCGAAGCGGTCGAGGAAGCCTTCCCCGGCGACATCATCGGCCTGCACAACCACGGCACCATCGCGATCGGCGATTCGTTCACCGAAGGGGAGGCCCTGAACTTCACCGGCATCCCGAACTTCGCCCCGGACCTGTTCCGCCGCGTGATCCTCAAGGACCCGCTGAAATCCAAGCAGCTGAACAAGGGCCTCGACCAGCTCTGCGAAGAAGGCGCGACCCAGGTCTATCGCCCGATCACCAACAACGACGTGATCCTCGGTGCGGTCGGCGTGCTGCAGTTCGAAGTGGTGCAGTACCGTCTGCGCGACGAGTACAGCGTCGAATCGATCTTCGAAGCCGCGACGGTTTCAACGGCCCGCTGGGTGTCCTGCGACGACCCGAAGAAGCTCAAGGAATTCCGCGACAAGAACGAAGTCCGCCTAGCCATCGACCACGCCGGCTATCTGGTCTATCTGGCGAGCAGCAACGTCAACCTGCAGATGACCAAGGAACGGTTTCCGGATATCCGCTTCCTCGACACCCGCGAGCAAGGGGCAGCGACCGAGCGTTGAGCTGAGTCGAGTAGCGCGCAGTCGGCGAAGCGGTCACCCGCTCAGGTGGATGCCTCGCCACGCACCGCCGCCTCGATCGCGGCGACGTCGATCTTCCGCATCTCCATCATCGCCGCGAACGCGCGCTTCGCGACCTCGCCGCCGGCGGCCATCGCGTCCGTCAGCACGCGCGGCGTGATCTGCCACGACAGCCCCCACTTGTCCTTGCACCATCCGCAGGCGCTTTCGACACCGCCATTGCCGACGATCGCGTTCCAGTAGCGGTCGGTTTCCGCCTGATCATCAGTGGCGATCTGGAACGAGAACGCTTCGGTCTGCTTGAAGGCCTCCCCGCCATTGAGGCCGAGGCAAGGCACTCCGCAGACCGTGAACTCGACCGTCAGCACTTGCCCGGCCTTGCCGCCGGGGAAGTCGGTCGGCGCGCGGTGTACTGCGCCGACGGTGCTGTCGGGAAAGGTCCGGGCATAGAAGCGGGCGGCTTCTTCGGCATCCTGCTGGTACCACAGGCAGATCGTGTTCTTGGGCATCGTCACTGTCCTCCGATTCGAAGCCAGACTCTGCCGGTTGGCGCTGGCGCTGGCCAGCCCTTGGGGCGGCATCTCGACATAGGGTGAGCGGCTGCAATCAGCCCCAAGCAGTCCTTGCATCGCATAGAGCCGATGGCCGAAAGCGGACGGTGCTCGGTTCGAGTTCTCACCGAGGCGAGCAGCCGAGCACGTCCAGCGGACTCCCCACGCCGCGTCCTCCGACGTTGGCGACGTGGGAATAAATCATCGTCGCGGACACATCCGCATGTCCAAGCGGCTCCTGGATCGTTCGGATACGATATCAACTGCCTCTAGAATTCAGCCAGCCGTGGACCGGCCAGCTTTTCGTAGACATCTCAGGAGCCATAATTGATGGTAATGACCGAGATGGAATTCAACGCTGCCGCCGTTAAGGCCATTGCAGCGAACGCTCCGGCGCGCGCGAAGGAAATTCTCCATGACGCCATCCGTGCTTACCCGAATAATCCTTTGTTGCGGATCAATCTGGCGGCCGCGCACCAGGCATTGTCGGATCTTCCGGCGGCGCTGCTAGCCGTAGGTGATGCGCTCGAGATCACGCCGCGTTCATTTTCCGCGCTGCTGTTCAAGGCCACATTGCTCGAGAAGCTGGGACGCGACAATGAGGCCGGGCTCGCTTACGGCGACGCGCTGACTCAGGCGCCGCCGGAGAATCAGCTCGACGCCGGCGTGTTGCGATTGTTGCGGCGAGCGAGGGAAGTCCATCAGCAGCACGTCGCGCAGTTGGGCGCTTATGTACGGCGCGAGTTGGGCGCGCCGACCTCGGGTTCCGCGGACTCACGGCGCATGGAACTTTTCATCGACGCGAGTCTGGGGACGCGCAAGATTTTCCGCCAGGAGCCGAGCCATTTTCGTTATCCGGAATTGCCGGCCATCGAGTTCTACGAGCGCGAAGAATTTCCCTGGCTCGCGGATTTGGAGTCGGCAACCGCGGACATGCGCGCGGAACTCGCTCAGGTGCTTGCGGAAGATCGCGGACTCACTCCATACATCAATTTCCCTTACGCGGCGCTCAATCAGTGGGCGGAACTCAACCGCTCGCCGCGCTGGAGCGCTTTCCATTTCCATCAAGGCGGCAAGCGCTTCGACGAGAATTGCGCGCGCTGCCCGCGCACTGTGGAAGCCGTAGACCGCATTCCGCAACCGCGCATTGAAGGCATGTTGCCCAATACGATGTACTCGGTGCTCAAGCCCGGAACACGGATTCCTCCGCACACGGGCCCGAACAATGTGCGACTGGTGGTGCATCTGCCGCTCGTAGTTCCACAAGGCTGCGGCTTCAGAGTTGGCAACCAGACCCGGCAGTGGCGTGAAGGGCAGGCGTGGGTTTTTGACGACACCATTGAGCATGAAGCCTGGAACGAGAGCGATGAAGTGCGCGTCGTTCTCATCTGCGACACCTGGAATCCGCGTCTGTCCACCGCCGAGCGCGACTTGATCTCCACCGTCATGCTCGCAATGCACCGCTTCAACGGTTTCACCTTGAAGAGCGATGTGTGATGGCCCGGCTCGCTGAAGCGGCCTACGCGCAGGCCGAAGCGCTGCTCAGGTCCGGGCGCTTTGCCGAGGCTGCGCCCATCGATCCCCGGCTCTCACGAAGGCCGGGCGGTTTTGCGCCTACTTTGGCTGCGTGTTGCCACCAATCTCGCCGGTGAATTCGCGCGAGACGGCGTGCAGATTTTCGGTGGCTACGGCTTCACCAAGGAACTGGCCCACGACGGCTCGCACTACCGCGTCGAAGAGGTCTACCGCGACTGCAAGATCGCCGAGATCTATGAGGGCGCCAACGAGATCTAGAAGTGGGTCATCGCGCGCCAGATCTTCAAAAAAAGAATTGACGGGCTGAGGACCTCCAACTGGTTTCGTACGGCGTAAAGCGGACGTTCGTGACAGTCCGCTAATGGCCGAGACTGTGTGAAAACGTGGCTTGAAGCTTGCGGCGACTGGAGTAGTTCCGGGTTGTGCAGGTAAATCGATGAAGCGCTTCGTCGAAGGTGAAGATCGGTCGCAGAGCGTGCTATTTCCTGAGCGACTAGACGACTACATTGCTGAGGACAACCCGGTGCGGCTGGTCGACGCATTCGTCGACGAGCTGGATCTCGGTGACCTGGGATTCGCTGGTACGGAGCCCGAGTCGACAGGCCGGCCGTCCTATCACCCGTCGACGCTGCTGAAGATCTACATCTACGGCTACCTGAACAGGATCCAGTCGAGCCGGCGGCTGGAGCGGGAAACGCAACGTAACGTCGAACTGGTGTGGCTGACCGGGCGGCTGAGCCCAGACTTCAAGACCATCGCCGACTTCCGTAAGGACAACGGCCCCGCGATCCAGCGGGCGTGCAGCCAGTTCGTGGGGCTGTGCCGGAAGCTGAAGCTGTTCAGCGAGGCCGTAGTGGCGATCGACAGCAGCAAGTTCAAGGCGGTCAACAGCAGTGATCGCGCCTTCACCCGCGGCAAGCTGGCGGCCCGGATGGCGCAGCTCGAGGAAAGCGTGACCCGCTATCTCGAAGAACTCGACCGAGCTGACCGGCAGCCCAGCCTGGTGCCGGAAGAGCGAGTGGCGCACATCCGGCAGAAGATTCGGACCCTGAAGTCCGAGGTGCGGCGACTGAAGCAGATTGGCCAGGAACTGGACGCCTCGCCGGATGCCCAGCGATCACTGACGGACCCGGATGCCCGCTGTATGGCCAGCCGAGGGCGGGATACCCCGATGGTGGCCTACAACGTCCAGACGGCCGTCGACACCAAGCACCACCTGATCGTCGCCCATGAGGTCACCAATGTCGGCCATGACCGGCAGGCACTAGCGCCGATGGCCGAGCAGGCCCGGCAAGCCATGGGGACGCGCAAGCTCACGGCCATTGCCGACCGCGGCTATTTCAACGGCGAGCAGATCCTTCAGTGCGAGCAGGCCGGCATCCAGGCCCTGGTCTGCCGATCTCTGACGTCCGGCAACCGTGCCCGCGGTCTCTTCGACAAGCGCGACTTCGAGTATCTGCCGAGGCGCGACGAGTACCGCTGCCCAGCCGGCGAGCGGGCCATCCATCGCTTCAGCACCATCGAGAAGGGTCAGCGCATCCACAAGTACTGGGCCTCGGCCTGTCCGCGCTGCCCGATGAAGCCTCGCTGCACGGTCGGCGACTACCGCCGAATCAGCCGCTGGGAGGCGGATGCGCCCAGCCAGTGATTCGCTGGACTGCCGCATCAGCGCCATCGACGCCGAACCGAGCAGCAGGAAGCGGCCGGTCTTGCGACCGCAACGGCGGCCGGCGTCGATCAGCCCGCGCAGGGTCTGGAACAGTTCGGGAACGCGCTGGATCTCGTCGAGGATCACCAGCCTGTCTTCATTCGCGCCGAGGTACAGCTCCGGCTCGGCGAGCTTCGCTCTATCGGCGGGCGATTCGAGGTCCAGATACAGGTGCCGACGGCAATCAGGCCGCCGCCGTTGCGACCTCGCTTTCAAGCAGCGCGCGCATCTTCGGAATGGCGAGGTTCAGCAGCTCGCCCATCGCCTGGATCTGCGGGCCGACGATCGGGCAGTCGAACTTGAAGACCGGGCTGAACAGGTCGATGCGCGACTCGTTGATCCACTTCACCACCGACGGTTCGGTCAGCCAGACCAGCATGTTTTCGCTGTCCTGGATCGCGCAGCGCAGATAGTCGTTGGCGGCGTGGGGCAGCGGCACCGGGCGGCACAGCTCGTTCTTGCGCGCTTCGTCCGTCAGATTGGCTTCGACATTGCCGATGAAGCCTGCGCTGTAGACCTGCTGGCACATGCGCACGGTCTGCAGCGTGATCCGGTTGCCCTCGAACACCTTCTTCTCGGGACGGTTCTTCAGGCCGTCCGCGGCGCAGTCGATGTACAGCGTGCCCGGCGCCATCTTGTAGACGCCCTTCTTGAGCTGCATTTCGCCGGGCGCCACGGCATCGACATGGCCCATGCGGACGATGTTCGGGATGCGGCGCAGCTGCTCGAGTTCGAGCTTGGTGACGGTCGCGCAGCGCCAGTTGCTCGGCTTGACGGTGGGGTCGAACTGAATCAGCTGGTCGCAGGCGACGACGCGCTGGAAGAAATCGTCGACCGAATCCGCCGCCAGTGCCGCCTTCAGCACTTCGACCCGTCCTGCGGTGATGATGTCGGTGAACTTGCGACCGGGGTTGACGGTGAAACGGTCGAACAGCCAGGCGTCGTTCGGCATCACCCAGGTAATGTCAGCGGGTGCAACACCCATTTCGAGCAGGAACAGGCAGGTGTCGATGCCGGTCTTGCCGGAGCCGACGACGGCGAACTTGCTGTACTCCGGCGCCAGCTTCGGCACGCCGTTCGGCGGGACGCAGACGGCGCCGTCCAGCACCTTGAACTTCGGCGGCCGCTGCGAGGGCACGGTGACGTTGATGTAGGTCGCGTCGACGATCTTTTTCGCGCGAACTTCGTAGGCGCTGCCGTTGACCCGTGAGACCACCGAGCCATCGTCGAGGTAGTCGCACATCGGCAGGTACTTGACCCGGCCCGACGGCAGGAAGCGCTGGCGCATGACCTGGTCGAAGTAGGCGACCACCTCGCTGCCGCTGGCGAGTTCGTAGCAGCCCTTGTTCCAGCCGACCTGATCGATGGTGCCGTTGCCCAGTGGCGTGGAGTTGACGCCGTAGCAGGTGGAGGTCTGATGCAGGCGCACGAAGGGATAGGCATCGTTCCAGTGACCGCCCGGACGATGATTGCGATCGACGATCGTCACCGTCGCCGAGGTCTGGGTGATCAGTTCGTCGACGAACGCCATCCCCATTCCGCCGGCACCAATGATCAGGTAATCGGTATCAATGATTTGGGCCATCGCTATTTCTCGCAGTTCGGCAAAAGGGGTTGACTGAGTATGCGAGCCGTGTTTCGCGACACCTGAGAGACGGTGCAATTCGCATGTTTCTCAGTGCAATCTGGCCCAAACGCTCAATCGCCGATCGGAAACGCCTCCGCCAGAGCCTGCGATGCCGGCAGCCTGAGGCGCTCACGGTAGAGTGCCGACGCCTCGTTGTCTTCGGTGTTGATCTCGACCATCCGCGCGCCGCGGCGCCGGGCGCGCTCGGCGAAGCCAGCCGCCGGCCAGACCGCGCCCGAGGTGCCGATGCCGACGAACAGCTCGGCATCGTCGACCAGCATCGCCGCGTGCTCGAACACCGTCTCGTCGACGGCGTCCTCGAACCAGGTGATGTCGGGCCTGAGCCAGGGCGCGGTCACCGGCGGGCAATCCGGACAGCGCCGATCGGCGAATGCGGCCGTCGCCAGATCTTCGCGGATGCCGTGCACTGGACAGCGCAGCCGCCACAGACTGCCGTGCAGTTCGGCTGCCACGGCGACGCCGGCGCGCTGCAGCAGGCCGTCGATGTTCTGGGTGATCACCAGGACGCCCGGATGCCGCACCTGCATCGCCCGGATATGGGCATGGCCGGCGTGGGGCGCGCAGGCCAGCACCTTGGCGCGGCGCAGCGCGTGGAAATCCAGCACTTTGGCCGGATCGCAGTCGAAGGCACGCTGGCAGGCGTAGTCCTGATAGTTGTATTCGCCCCAGATGCCGCCGGCGCCGCGATAAGTCGGCACGCCGGATTCCGCCGAAAGGCCGGCGCCGGTGAACAGCACGAGACGGCGGAAATCCCGCCAGTGGCGGAGCGTGGCAAGGTCGGGCATGGCTGAAGCGGTCGATCGGCGAAGGCAACCGGATTCTAGGGTGCCGCCGGCCCGGAACGTGGCCGGCCCGCGAACCATCGGCGTCGCGGCTGGTCCGAAGCTGTAGGCGGCAGGTCAGTTCCCGTTCAGCTTGCGGTGCTAACCTGCGGCCACTTCGACACCTGTAGAGGGAGACCCCGATGTACAAGAAATCATTGCTGGTGCTTGCGCTCGCCGTACTGACTGCCTGCGGCCCCGCGCCACAGCCGCCGGCTGATACTGCGCCTCCCCCTGCAGAAACTGCGGCAGCGGCCCCGGAAGCGACACCGACTCCGGTCCCGGCTCCGGCCGTCGCACCTGAACCCGCTCCTGCGCCGGCTCCGAAGCCGAAGCCCAAGCCGCGTCCCGCGCCGGCTCCGGAGCCGGTCGCCGTGGCTCCGGCAGCGCCGCCCCCGCCACCGGTCTGTGCTGATTGCGGTGTGATTTCGTCGGTCGCCGACGAACGCGTCAAGGGCGAGGCCTCGGCCCTTGGCACCCTTGGTGGCGCCGCCGCCGGCGGCGTGGCCGGTTCCCAGTTTGGCAAGAAGTCCGGCAAGATCCTCGCGACCATCGGCGGTGCGGTGATCGGCGGTATCGCCGGCCGCGAAGTCGAGAAGGCCGCCAAGGCCGAGTGGATCCACCATGTCACCGTGTCGATGGATGCCGGCGGCACCCGGACCGTCACCGTGCCGCGCATGGAAGGCCTGGGCGTCGGCTCCCGGGTGCGCGTGTCCGGCAACCAGCTGATTCCGAACTAAGCCGCAGCCGCTGCATCCAGGGTCTGGGTTGTCCGCTACGGACAACCCAGACCCTTATTTTTGTCCCGCGTTTCTGCTTCCAGAGCCAGGTGAAGTTGCCCGGTTCAGCAGCCAGATGCCCGACAGGCTGTTCCAGGCCGCGCCGCGGCGACATGGCTGCCGCGTAGGACAAAGCACCACTTGCAGGCCGACTGCGACCAGCACCGCCAGGCCGCTGGCGCCGATGCCGGGCGGAACGTGCATCAGGAGAAGCCGAAACCGTCGAAGACGGCGCCAAGACCGATCAGGCGCAGCGGTTGCCGGCCGATGTCGATCAGTCTGGTCGCCATTGCCGGATCGTTGAAGAACCTCTCCAGCACGGCGTCGGTCGCGAACAGCATCGGGAGCGCGGGTGATCGCCGAGAACGCGGTGCGGTGCAGGAAGCTCGCGGCGCCGGCATCGGCCGGGACATGGGCGCCGACGCGGCTCGGGTGGAAAGGTCGGAAGGCGTCAGCATTGGGCCGCAAATGCCAATCGAGCCGGGTGACCAGACGGCTGCGTGCAGAACGATGCCGCCGGCCCATGCTGCATGCTGCACTGCGGGTCTAGGCGGCCCGAAAGAATGACGCTAGTCTCACTTCCATCGAACCCAGCGCTGCCGCGGCACGCTCGGGGGTTCCGGCCACCAGAGCTGCCGGACTTGTTTTGGGGGGAGGGTTTGAGGCGGGAACCGCAAGGTTCCCGCCTTTTTGTTGGCGCCGCTTTCCCTACGGCTGCCGGAACTGCGCATGCTGCTTCAACGCTGCTTTTCCTCGGCAACATTGACCACCGCCGCGACGAACTGAAACGGCTGATTGCCAAGCAGGGCGCTCATCGCCTTCGGCAGATGGCGCTTGTCGATCTGGACCAGCGACACCTGGGCGTAGCCCGGTGTCAGGCCACCAGTCGTGCCAGCCCAGGTCTGGGCCAGCGGGCCATCACCAACCACCGCGGTATCGATGCCCAGCGCTCGCAGCTGCTCGCTCTCCGGCAACAGCGCGCGTGCGCCGTCGATGAGGTCGGCGGTCGAGGCTCGGACATCGATCCAGGTGTTGATGTCATGGCGGATCAATGGCCCCGCCGCACGGCGGATCGCCGGCATTTTCAGGCCCAGGCGCAGCAAGCGGCCGACGCCGGCCGCCGGAAGACTCTGGGTGTTCGGCCCGGCGATCGCATCACGGGCCTTGTCCGCAGCCGGCAGGGGCGTCAGCGCGCTGGCCAGATGCGCCTGCAGGTGCGCACGCAGCCGGAAACGGCCGCCATCACCGAGTTCCTCACTGAGCATTTCCAGCTTCAGGCGCAGCAGCGGTGCCTCGGCGGTCAAACCCGGCAGCTCGGCGGACAGCGAAAACGATTCGCGGCCAGCCAGATCCATCGCCCGCCCGGCGATCGCGTCGAGGCCCTGCCCCAGTCCGCGGCGCAAGCGATCTATGATTGCCAAGGCCACTTTCCGTCCTCTCTGGCACGCACTCGGGAACAATTTGCCGACATGCAGGAATCTTACCGCTTCGTCGTGACCGGCCGGGTCCAGGGCGTGGGCTTCCGCGTCGCGACCCGGCGCAAGGCTCAGGCGCTAGGGCTGCTCGGCTGGGTGCGCAACTGCCAGGACGGTTCGGTGGAAGGTCTGGTCGCCGGCGCCGAACCCGAGGCGCTGAAAGGGCTCCGCGATTGGCTGCGGCGCGGCCCGCCGACCGCCCAGGTCGAAACGTTGGAGTGGCAGGCTGTCGATGCGCCGGTGGATGACGGCTCCGGCTTCGTCGTCCGGCGCTGACCCGCAAGGCCAGGCCGGACGGCGACTGCGGCTCAGATGCTGATCACGCGGTTGTAGATGAAATCGAAGCTGAAGTTGCGGACGCCGGCCGCCTTTGCTTCGAGATAGTCGGCCATGCGCTCGAGGCGGGCCGGAATCTTCATCAACTTGTCCTGGCATTCGCGACCGGCGCCCGACAAGCCGGTCAGCGCGCCGATCTGCCAGTGCTCGAGCAGTTCCTCGACGATCGCCTGGTAGTTGCGCGGGCCGTAGATGTCGGCACGGCGGACGACGTCGGACATGTGATCGTAGCCCGGCATGTTGTGGCCAGGCATCGCCAGAGCCGGCATCACCTTGAGCAGCGAGTACAGCGCATTGTTCGGATCACGAGCCAGGATCCCGCCGAAGCAGGCCCGGTAGAACGCGTAGTGGCGCGATTCGTCACCGGCAATATGGGCGAGGATGCGCTGGATGCGCGGCTCGTGCTTCGCACAGGTGCGGCCGGTGTTGGCATGGGCGACCTGGGTCGCCTTTTCCTGCATCGAGGTATAGGCCAGTAGGCGGTAAGGGTCCTGCTGCCAGTCCGGATTGAAGCCGGCCTCGATGTAGTGATACTGCATCTTCTCCAGCGCGCCCATGTTGAAGATGCGGGCGTCGCGGACATAGTCGCGCATCGCGCAGCCGTGGCGGTCTTCCTCGGCCGTCCACATGTTGTTCCAGGTGCTCCACGGCGATTCGTTGCCGAGGTGGGTGGCGATCAGGCGGTGGAAGTGCGGCAGGCCTTCCTCGGTCAGCAGGTTCAGGGCCAGCGCAACACGGATGGTGTCCGGCAGGCCCTTGGCGGCTTCGCGTACTTCGGCAAGGTCGGCGTCGGCCGCTTCGACGTCATGGGCATCCGCAGACAGCAGTTCGTTCGGGAACCACAGCTTGCGGCGTTCGAGGTGCTCGGCGGTCTGCTGCTGGACGAATCCCTGCAGATCGACCATGACGGCAATCTGGTCCGGCGTGCCGAACGTGTGGCGAGGCGCTGCACTGCCCATGGCGATGACTCCGGAAATACTGGGCACAGCGACGCTGCGCCGGATTGTACTGCGACGATTATACGAACGAAGCGCCGCAGCCGACCAATGAGACCGCGACGCCCTCCGCGTCCGGGCCTAACCGCGGATAAGAGTCAAGAATTCCTGGCGCGTGCGCGGATCGTCGCGGAAGCGGCCCAGCATCATCGACGTGGTCATCGACGAGTTCTGCTTTTCGACACCGCGCATCATCGCGCACAGATGTTTCGCCTCGACGACAACCGCCACGCCCTTGGCGTCGGTCACCTCCTGGACGCAGTTGCCGATCTGCTGGGTCAGCTTTTCCTGAATCTGCAGACGACGCGCGAACATGTCGACGATGCGTGGAATTTTGGACAGCCCGATGACCTTGCCGTTCGGCAGATAGGCAATATGTGCCCTGCCGAGGAACGGCAGCAGGTGGTGTTCGCACATCGAATAAAGCTCGATGTCGCGGACAATCACCATTTCGTTATTCGAGGTGGTGAACACCGCATCGTTGACCAGTTCCTTCAGATCCTGCCTGTAACCCTGGGTCAGAAACTCCATCGCCTTCGCGGCACGGTGCGGCGTGCGCAGCAGGCCCTCGCGATTCGGGTCTTCGCCGACGGCTTCGATGATCGCCTTGTAATGCTCTTCCACGGACGTTCCTATTGAATGGCAGATGATTCGGGGACAGGCCCAGCGCGCGGATTGCAGCGACTAGAAGACCGGGGATTCGATTGGCGACCAGCGCTGATGGGCATGGCTGGCGCGCTTTGATGGTTCAATATCGGGATTATCCCACAGGGATCAAGCCACCCGCCGTGAGCCTTCCGGGCGAAACCATCCGCCGCATTCCGCTGGACCTGATCCGTCCGGGCAGCACCCAGGCACGTCGCCGCTTCGCGGCCGATGCCCTGCGCGAGCTGGCCGAGTCGATCCGCGAATCCGGCATCATCCAGCCGCTGGTACTGCGCTCGCTGGGCCACGGCCCACGCCGGGAGTATGAACTGCTGGCCGGCGAACGCCGCTGGCGCGCCGCCCAGCTGGCCGGCCTGCATGAAGTGCCGGCGCTGATCCGTGACGATCTCGACGAATCCGAAGCCCGCGTGCTCGGGCTGATCGAGAATCTGCAGCGCGAATCGCTGTCGCCGATGGAAACCGCCGACGGCCTGCGCAAGCTAGGTGATGCGCATGCGCTGACCCACGAAGCCATCGGCGGCCGGATCGGCAAGTCGCGCGCCTACGTCACCAACTTCCTGCGCCTGCTGGCGCTGGCGCCGCAGGTGCAGGTGATGCTCGACGAAGGCTCCCTGAGTCTCGGCCATGCCAAGGTGCTCGCCGGGCTGCAGACTCACTCGCAGCTGCGCTGGGCTGAAGCCTGCGTGCGCGAGCGGCTCAGCGTGCGGGCGCTGGAACGCCGGCTGACCACTGGCGCGCGCATCGCTGCGGCGCCGAGCAAGCCGGACGACTGGCAACGCCTTGCCAGCAAGCTGTCCGATCATCTCGGCTACAGCGCCGACTTCAAGCCGGGCAGCGCCGGCAGCGGCGAACTGCGGATCAAGTTCCACGACCTCGACGAACTCGACGGCCTGCTCGCCCGCATCGGCTACCGCGAAGGCTGAGGACTGCGCGACTCGCCGTTCGCCGCGTCGCTTGCAACGTCCGGCGTGCGGCGCGAATACAATCGCCCATCCGTTGCAGCCTTAAGCCACATGATTGCTCCCCCGCCGATCGACCGTGCAGTGAACCGCGATGCTCCGGCTCGCGCATGCCGCGTGGCCCGGCTGCGCTGATGGCCGACCTTCTCGGGCCTTTCGCACCACTGCAGCTGACCGAACGGGTCAGTGCGCGCGCCAGCAACATCCGCATCGAAGTCCGCCCCGACGGCAATGTCCTGCTGGTGATCCCCAAGCGGGTGCCGCGCAGCACCGCGCACGCCTTCCTGAAAAGCCGCGAGGAATGGATCCGCCGCAAGCTCGTCGAACTGAAATCGCGGGCCGCGCGAGCGCCGGCGCGCCCAGCGCTGCGCTGGGACGGCCATGACACCATCCCGGTGCGCGGCCATGAACTGCCGCTGCGCATCGTCCTGGCGCGGATCGCCAAGCCGATGGTCCGCTTCGACAACGAAGCCAGCGTGTTCTGCTCGACCGCCGACTGCGTGCGCACCGAACTGCTGGCGCACACGCTGCGCGTGGCGCTGGCCAAGCTGGCGCGCGGCGATGCCCGCGGCCTGCTGGAAAGCGAATCACAGCGGCTCGGCGTCAGTTTCGTCGGGCCCCGCATCGCCGATCAGAAGTCGCTGTGGGGCAGCTGCACGCCGGACGGCCTGATCAGCCTCAACTGGCGGCTGGTGATGGCCCCGCGCGAGGCGCTGCGCTACGTGGTGATCCACGAGCTTTGCCACCGCCGCCACCTCGATCACTCGCCGCGCTTCTGGCGCCTGGTCGAAAAGCAGATGGCCGACCACGTGCACTGGCGGGGCTGGCTGCGTGAGCATGGTGCCGGCCTGCACGCGGTGTTGCCGAAGGCCGGCGTCGAACCACCGCCGTCCGGGCTGTTCGACGGCGCGCTATAACGGAAAAAGCCGGGCGTACCCTACCTGTCTAGGTTGTTTCCGCTCCCCCCCCGCGCTACTGTCGACGCAGGTGCAGGGGAGAAAACTAGAAATGGCAACGCTTGATTCGGTCAAGGTCCGCGACTACATGACGACCAAACTCGTCACCTTTCATCCGGACATGGAAGTGATGCACGCGGTACACACGCTGGTCGAGAAGGGCATCTCCGGTGCGCCGGTCGTCGATGCCGCCGGCAACCTGGTCGGTATCCTGTCGCAGCGCGACTGTCTCGAAGTGGCGCTGACCGCTGCCCAGGACAGCTGCATCGCCGGCCCGGTCGCCCAGTACATGAGCGAAAAGCCGAAGACCGTCGACCCGGAAACCAACCTCACGCAGCTGGCGACGATGTTCACCACCGCGCCGTTCCGCCGCTATCCGGTGATCGAGAACGGCCAGCTGGTCGGCCAGATTTCCCGCTCCGACGTATTGCGCGCGATCAGTCACCTGTGCTGATCGCGGGTTCTTGAAGCCGCTGGGCTCAGGCCGTGCGCCTGAGCAGGCCGAGCTTCTTCAGATGCACCAGCAGCAGCGACACGGCCGCCGGTGTGATGCCGGAAATGCGACCGGCCTGCGCGACCGTCTGCGGCCGGTGGCTGGCCAGTTTCTGGCGCACTTCATTCGATAGTCCGAGCACAGCCGAATAGTCGAGGTCGACCGGCACCGGCGCATCGTCGTAGCGCGCCGCGCGTTCGATCTCGAGCTGCTGGCGCTCGATGTAGCCGGCGTACTTGACCCGGATCTCGACCTGCTCGGCGACGGCGTCGTCGATGGCGTCATCGATCAGACCGAAGCGCTTCAGCGCCGCGACATTGCCTTCGGGGCGACGCAGCAGTTCCAGTGCCGAAGCGCCGTTGTCGGTCGGTGCCGGGCCGAACACTGCGACCATCTCGGCAGTGCCGAGCTGCACCGGCTTCAACCAGCTGGCCGACAGCCGGGCACTTTCGGCGTCGATCGCGTCACGCTTGGCGCAGAACGCATTCCATCGCGCGTCGTCGACCAGGTTCATCTCGCGGCCGACCGGCGTCAGCCGCAGATCGGCGTTGTCCTCGCGGAGCAGCAGGCGATGCTCGGCTCTGGAGGTGAACATCCGGTAGGGCTCGGCGGTGCCACGGGTGATCAGGTCGTCGACCAGCACGCCGATGTATGCCTCGTGGCGCGCCGGGCACCAGGCCGCTTCATCGCGCGACTTGCGCGCCGCGTTGATGCCGGCCAGCAGGCCCTGCGCCGCCGCTTCCTCGTAGCCGGTCGTGCCGTTGATCTGGCCGGCGAAGAACAGGCCGGCGATCACCTTGGTTTCCAGACTCATCTGCAGATCGCGCGGATCGAAATAGTCGTACTCGATCGCATAGCCGGGCCGCGTGATGTGGGCGTGCTCGAAGCCCTTGATCGAATGCACCAGCGCTTCCTGGATGTCGTAGGGCAGGCTGGTCGAGATGCCGTTCGGATAGATCTCATGGGTGTTCAGGCCTTCCGGCTCGATGAACACCTGATGCGAGGTCTTGGCCGCGAAGCGGTTGACCTTGTCTTCCACACTCGGGCAATAGCGCGGCCCGGTGCCTTCGATCACGCCGGTGAACATCGGGCTGCGATCGAAGCCGCTGCGAATGATCTCGTGGGTGCGCTCGTTGGTGTGGGTCATCCAGCAGGAGATCTGCCGCGGATGCTCGGCGACCGAACCCAGGAACGAGAACACGGGCGTCGGCGTGTCGCCCGGCTGCTCGGTCAGACCTTCGTAATTGATCGTCCGGCCGTCGATGCGCGGCGGTGTGCCGGTCTTCAGCCGCCCGACGCGCAGTGGCAGTTCGCGCAGCCGTGCGGCCAGTGCATTGCTCGGCGCATCGCCCGCCCGGCCGCCCTGGTGATTGACCAGGCCGACGTGAATCTTGCCGGCGAGGAAGGTGCCGACCGTCAGCACCACGGCGCGCGCCTTGAAGCGCAAGCCGGCACGGGTGACGACGCCACGCACCGCGTCGCCTTCGACGATCAGGTCATCGACTTCCTGCTGGAACAGCGACAGGTTCGGCTGGTTCTCCAGCAGCTCGCGCACCGCGGCGCGGTACAGCATGCGATCGGCCTGGGCGCGGGTCGCGCGCACCGCAGGCCCTTTCGAGGCATTGAGGATGCGGAACTGGATGCCGGCGCGATCGGCCGCGCGGGCCATGGCGCCACCGAGCGCATCGATCTCGCGGACCAGATGGCCCTTGCCGATGCCGCCGATCGCCGGGTTGCAGGACATCTGCCCCAGGGTCTCGATGTTCTGGGTGACCAGCAAGGTGCGCGCGCCGCTGCGGGCCGACGCCAGGGCCGCTTCGGTGCCGGCGTGGCCGCCACCGATGACGATCACATCGAAGGACTGCGCACTCACTGGCCAGCTCCCGCCTGCCGGCACCGACGGTCACTAGGTTCGCGCGTCCTGCGCTCACCTAGTGACCCGGCCCGAGGCATCCCTGCCTCTGGCGCACTGCGGGTGCGAGCAGTGCTCGCACCATTTCCGCAGCGCCCAGCGTGGCCGCCGCCGATGACGATCACATCGAACTGATTCCGAGACATGCCAGGCACCACCCAACGAACTGCGCACCGTGCGCGGGGCGAATTCTACGCCCCGCGTCCGCGCCGGTTTAGAACGGGATGCGGCCGGTCAGCATGTCCTTGAACATCACGAAGTCGCCGGCAAGGCTGTAGAACGGCGCCTTGAAGGTTGCCGGACGGTTCTTCTCGATGAAGAAATGCGCGTACCAGGCGAAGCCGTAGCCGAACAGCGGCATCAGCCACAACGCACCGTAATGGCCGCTCAGCGGCGCGTAGATCGCGGTGCTGATCACCAGACTGGTGCCGACGAAATGGAGTCGTCGGCAGGTGCGTTTCGAGTGCTCGCCGAGATAGAACGGATAGAACTCGTGAAAGCTGGCGGTCGGCGGATTCACCGATTCAGTCTTGCTCATCGCATCGAACTCCTCGAACCGATCAGGCCGCTTTCGCGGCCGCACGTCTGGCGCCGTGCATGCGCCAGGCTTTCTTGTACTCGTCGAACAGGTAGCCGACAAATGCGCCGAACACGCCGAGCTTGAAGTCCGGCTTCAAGCCGTCGGCGAGGCGCATCACCTGCAGGTAGTACCAGCCCTGCTGGCCGAACACGTTGATCAGGCGGAACAGGTGCACCTTGGTCGTCGGCGCGAAGATGCCCGGGCCGAGCTGCATGTTCTTCTCATAGCGCGGCAGCTCGCGGATCGCACCGCTGAGCAGGCGCTTCGGCAGATCGGGTTCGCCGCACAGCGGACGGCCCAAGCCGACGACATCGCAGTCGCCACTGGCCAGGGCTTCGTCCATGCCTTCGCGGCTGCGAAAGCCGCCGGTGACCAGCATCGGCATCTTCGCCACCTTGCGGATCGCCGTCGCATATTCGAGGAAGTAGGCCTCGCGCTTGCGCGTGCTTTCCAGCTGCTTCTGCGGCTCGGCCTGATCAGGGCCGCGGTAGCCGGCGACATCCTTGGCCTTGCCTTCGTAGCCGAGCAGGCGCGGCTGCTCGTAGCTGCCGCCGGATATTTCAAGGAGGTCGATGCCGGCCTCGTTCAACCAGTCGACGACCTTCAGGCATTCCTCGTTGCTGAAGCCGCCCTTCTGGAAGTCCGCCGAGTTCAGCTTCACCGAGATCGGGAAGTCGGCGCCGACCGCCTTGCGCGTCGCCCTGATCGTTTCCAGCAACATGCGGGCACGGTTCTCGAGGCTGCCACCCCAGGCATCGGTGCGCAGGTTGGTGACACCGGACAGGAACGACGACAGCAGGTAACCGTGGGCGCCGTGGATCTGCACGCCGGTGAAACCCGCTTCGCGGGCCGTGGCCGCGACCCGCGCGTAACGCTGGATGAAGTCGAGGATCTCGTCCTCGCGCAGCGCCCGCGGCTTGGCGTAGTTGGCAAGCAGCTTCAGCTGCACCGCGCTCGGCGCCAGCGGCTCCAGAGTCACGTACATCGGCGACTGCCGGCCGGCGTGGCTGATCTGCATCCACAGATGATTGCCCGCGACCGTGCCGGCTTTCGCCCAGGCTTTCAGCCGCTTCATCATTTCCGGGTCGGCCGGCGCCGGGTCGATCGCGACATTGCCCGGCCGCTCCAGCACCCGGCGATCGATCTGCACGTTGCCGGTGATCAGCAGGCCGGCGCCGCCTTCGGACCACTGGCGGTACAGCACTTCGTGGCGAGCGGTCGGCCGCAAGTGCTCGTCGGCCACACCCTCGGTCATCGCGCTCTTGCACAGACGGTTCGGCAGCACGGCGCCGCAGGGGAGGATCAGCGTATCGGTCAGTTGCGGCGTAGGCATTTAGGGTTCCTGCAAGAAGCGGGTGGACCCGGGTTCTGCGAACCGGATCACGGAAAGTCGGTGCGGCCGACGAAGACTAGAGGCAAAGTCGGCGCTGACGCCACGGCCGGGCAACGTCATGAACCAGAGCGACAAGAACAGCGCGGGTGCAGCCAGCGAAATCTGGCAGCGCTGCTATCCACCGGAGCTGTGCGGGCCGGAGCAGCAGCAGGTCCGCGAGCGGCGAGCGGTGGTCAACGAGGAGATTGCCCGCCAGCCGGATGACGGCAGACCGCGACCACGGCCGATCGCCGACGACGCGCCGGCGGTCGGCTTCGCGCTGTCCGGCGGCGGCATCCGTTCGGCGACCTTCTGCCTCGGCCTGTTCCAGGCCTTGGCCCGGCACCGGCTGATCCGCCGCATCGACTATCTGTCGACGGTGTCCGGCGGCGGTTACTTCGGCAGCTTCCTCGGCCGCCTGTACAGCCGCGACTACGCCAGCCCGGCCACCGTCGAACAGCTGCTGGACCCGGCCCTCGGCAAGCTCGACAACGCTGCCCAGCCGCCGATCGAAGCCGTGCAGTGGCTACGTCTGAACGGCCGCTACATGGCGCCGAAAGGCGGTGGCGACCTGCTGACCGCCGTCGCCGTGGCGCTGCGCAACCTGGTGGCGCTGCAGCTGGTGATCGCCTCGACCGTGCTGCTGGCCTTCCTGCTGCTGGAGGGCCTGGAAATGCTGGTCGAGCACTGTCCCTGGCTGGCGCTCCGGCTGTCGCTGCTGCCGAGCTTAGGCCAGTGGCTGGTCGACGACGACAGCCTGCTGATGCCGAGCCCGCTGCTCGACCTGCCGCCGCCGCTGCTCGGCCTGCTGGTGATCCCGCCGGGCTGGGCGTACTGGCTGATCGAGCGCCGGATCAAGGGCGAGTTCCATCCGTTCTGGGGCATGCTGATCGTCCTCGCGATCGCCACGCTGGGCCTGTGGTACGGCTTGCAGCCGGGGCCCGGCGGCGCGATCCAGGATTCGCGTCTGCTGCTTGCCGCGCTGACGCTGGCGGTCATCGCCAGCCTGACCGTGATCGCCGAGTTTCGCGCCCACCGGCGCGACCGCAGCCTGGCCGATGCCGGCCAATCAGCGCGCGGCGGCGCCCGCCTGCTGGGTCTGTGGCGCTGGTTCCGCGGCCATCAGGTCGACGATCGCGGCGCCTATCTGCTCAATGCCGACACCCTGTACCGCCTGTCGCGCGCCCGCGCGGTGCTGACCACCTCGCTGGTCAACGGCCTGCTGGTGGTCGCCGTGATCGCCGCGCTCGGGCTGATCGACACCCTGGGCCTGAGCCTGTACCGGCGGACGCTGGAGGCCGACGGCCTGCCGATTCCCTGGTTCGGCGCCCTCGTCGCCGCGCTGGCGCCGGTGGTCACCCGGCTGTCGAGCCTGCGCAGCCTGCTGGAACGTTTCGGCGGCAACGACTCGGCGCTGCAGCTGCCGGTGCAGGTGCTGGTCACCGGCGTCGCGCTGACCGCCTGGGCGGCGCTGCTGATCGCGCTGTCGGCGCTCGCCCAGGGCATCAGCTATGGCTTCGAACACCCGGACGCGGTCGACGTCCGCCCCTGGGCGCCGGTGCTGATCGCGCTGGTGCCGCTGATCGCGTTCGCCGGCCTGTTCGGCCGCACCTGGACCTTCCTCAACCGTTCCTCGCACGCCTCGCTGTACTCGGCGCGGCTGACTCGTGCCTACCTCGGTGCCTCGAACCCGGAGCGCCACCGGCCGAGCCAGCGCTCTGCGGTCACCGATCCGCTGCCCGGCGACGACGACAGCATTCCCGGCTATGTCGCCGGGCTGCGCGCCCACGGCGGGCCGCTGCACTACATCAACGTCACCATCAACGAGACCGCGTCCGAACTGGGCAAGACGGTGCTCCGCGACCGCAAGGGCATCGGCATGGCGGTCGGCCCCCAAGGCCTGTCGGCCGGCGTCAACCATCACGCGATCTACCTGCGGCAGCCGGGTGCGGACGACGATCGCCGCGACGCGCCGACCGAATGGGTCGCCCAGTTGGCGCCGGTAGTGTTCCGCCGTGGCGATTATTCGATGTTCGCCAGCCCGGCCGATCATCCCTGGTTCCGCCGGCCGGTCGGCGCCGAGCGCATGTCGCTGGGCCAGTGGATCGGTGTGTCCGGCGCGGCGTTCTCCACTGGCCTCGGCAGCGGCACCTCGCTGGGCATGAGCCTGCTGTTCGGCTTCGCCAATATCCGGCTCGGCCGCTGGTGGGACAGCGGCAGGCGGATGCCGGCCTCGGCCAGCCTGCTCAACGATGCCTTCCGCCGCCTGCTGCCGGTGCAGGCCCATCTCGCCAACGAACTCAGCGCCCGCTTCCACGGCCCCGAGCAGCGCCGCTGGTATCTGTCGGACGGCGGCCACTTCGAGAACATGGGCGCCTACGAGCTGATCCGCCGACGCCTGCCGATGATCGTCATCGTCGATGCCGAGGCCGATCCCGGCTATCGCTACGAAGGCCTGGCGAACCTGGTGCGCAAGGCGCGGATGGATTTCGGCGCGACCATCGAGGTGCTCGACAGTGCCGCGCTCGACGCCGTGCTGGAGCCCGCGCTGCGGCCGCTGTTCGGCAGCCTCGACGAGCTGCGCCCGGAAAAGGACAGCAAGTTCTCGCAGGCCCGCGCCGCGCTCGCCGAAGTGCGTTATGACGACGACCCGGCGCAGCGCTCGCTGATCCTCTACATCAAGCCGACGATGGCGGCCGGCGATCCGGTCGACGTCCGCGAGTACCACGCGCGCAACGACAGCTTTCCGCAGCAGACCACCGCCGACCAGTTCTTCGACGAAGCGCAATGGGAAAGCTACCGGCGGCTCGGCGAGCGGATCGGCAGCCTGCTGTTTGCCGATGCCGACGACGGCGCCGACCCCACCTGCTTCCGGCCGGCGCGGCTGCGGCCGGTGTTCGCCGATCAGCTGGCTAGCGCTGGCAGCCGGGACACCAGCAGCTCGCTCGGTTCCCGAGTCGCACTCCCTTGATCACCGTGCCGCAGATCCGGCAGGCCAGGCCTTCGCGGCCGTAGACGTAGAGGTCCTGCTGAAAGTAGCCGGAGGCGCCGTCGGCGCCGGCAAAATCGCGCAAGGTCGTGCCGCCCTGGGTGATCGCTTCCGTCAGCACCACGCGGACTTCGTCGGCGAGCCGGCCGTACTCGGCCCGGCCGACCTTGCCGGCGGCACGCGTCGGCCTGATCCGCGCCCGGAACAGCGATTCCGCCGCGTAGATGTTGCCGGCACCAACCACCACTTGGCCGTCCATCAGGAAGCTTTTCACCGCCACCTTCTTGCCGCGCGAGCGCTGGTACAGGTAATCGCCGCTGAAACCCGCCGAGAACGGTTCGGGCCCGAGCGAGTCGATCAGTACATGACCGGCGTCCGCCTTCGGCCAGGGCAGCACGGCGCCGAAGCGGCGCGGGTCGTGATAGCGCAGCAGGCGGCCGTCATCGAGCAGGAAGTCGACGTGGTCGTGCTTCTTCAGGGCATGCCCGGCTTCGAGCACCAGCACCCGACCGGTCATGCCGAGGTGGACGATGATCCGGTCGCCACCATCAAGCGCGAACACCAGATACTTGCCGCGCCGCGTGACCGCTTCGATCCGCTGCCCACGCGCATAGGCCGCGAAGTCCGCCGGCACCGGCCAGCGCATCCGAGGTTCACGAACCACGACCTCGATGATGCGACGACCCAGGACATGCGGCTCGACGCCGCGGCGGACGGTTTCTACTTCGGGGAGTTCGGGCATGGCTGGTGAAGCTTACGGGTCTGCCGCACTGATCGTGTCATTGCCAACCGAGGCCAAGTGATAACCGCCAAGCGACGCCATGAGGGTGGACGCAGGCTTGAGCGCCTTGCTGGCGACTCACTTCGGCAACTTCCTGCTGCGTGAGGCAAGCACGTCCGGGCGGAGCAGACGCTCCCCGCGCATCACATGCAGGATGTAGACAAGATCCTTTTCATGTCGATAGAAAATCCTGCAGGGCACCTCGACGATTTGCCGGTGGCGCCAGCCTTCGAATTCCTGCGGTTTCGAACCGCTCTCCGGATGATCTGCGAGCTGCTCGACATGATCAAGGACTCGCCGAACCAGCTGCTTTGCAGCCTCCGGATTTTCCAGTGCGATGTAATCGGCAATGGCATCCAGATCACTCAGCGCCGGCTCGGTCCAGATTATTTCAACCATCGAGCCATGCGTTGCTTCGCCTGACCGTGCGTGACGGTGCGGCCGTCCTCGATCGCTTTCTCGCCACGCGCGATTCCCTCGAGCAGGCCCATCCGTCGCTGCAGCGATTCGTAGGTCTCGATATCCACGAGGTAGGCACTGGGCAGGCCGTGCTGGGTGATCAGAATCGGTTCCCTGTCCCGTTCCAGCTCGGACAAGAGTTCAGTGGCCTGACGTTTCAGGGTTGTCACGAGTTCGGTACGCATGAAGTGATACTAAAGTGGCATTTCATGAGATGCAAGCTGCGACTTGTACCACCCGCGTGAGGCGGGAAAGCGGAAGGCCCTTTCCGCTTTCCCGCTCTTTTCATATTAGGGTGCGGCCGTCGCGGCAGGCGGCTGGGCCAGCCTGAGCAACTGCCCGGCAAACGCCGGATCCAGCTGATAACTCAACGGCAGATCCAGTCGCTGCAGATAGCGCCCACCGGCCTTGTCAATCAAGGCATAGCGGAACTCGCTGCCATCGGCGAGCACGATGCGGACATCGGCTTTCGCAGTCGCGCTGCTCTCGGCCATCGGCGGCAATGATGCAATTGCCCGGGCGCCGCGCCAGCCGTCGACGAAGGCCTGCAATACCGGCGAGGTCGCGGCTTCGGTGATTGGCAGCGAAGTCCAGCCGGGGCCGACGGCCGCTTTCATCACGGTCAGGCCCGGCACTTCGATGCGGGCGATATCGGCCTCGAACGGCAGCAGGGCCTTGTTGGCGAGGTCGGTGAATTCGCCGTCGACCAGTTCCAGCGGGAAATCGCTGACCAGGCCGATACGGGCGCCCGGCTGGCCCGGGTTCACTTCGATGTAGCGGCTCTGCTTCAGCGGTTCGATGTCGCCGATCGCCAGCACGGTGCCGTCCAGCTCGATCAGCGTGCGCGCCGGGTCAAGGCCGAGGTCGGCGCGCTTGAGCTTGGTGGGGTCGAGCTCGCCGCGCGTCTCGGCAGCGAGCAGGCCGGTGATGTTGCCGATCTCGACGAGGTCGGCCGGCATGCTCACCGGGGCGCTCAGCTGCCAGCCGGTCGCGGTCTTGTCCAGCTGGATATCCGGGCTGCCGGCGTTGCGCAGCCTGATATGGCGGACGCCGTTGGCGTCGATCGCGGTCAGCGGCGGCTTCGGTGCGATCGCGGCGGCGAGCTTCGCTTCCTGCCGGGTCTGATCGACGACCACGAGGCTGGCGAGGCCGACGGCGGTGGCCGCCAGCAGCAGGTTGACGGTGGCGGTTTTCATCGTGTGCGGGCTCGTTCGTTCACTGGCGGCGGCGGATCAGCCAGCGACCGATGCCGAAGCCGAGCAGCAGCAGCGGGACGATCGCGGTGAAGCCGGCGCCGACCAGCCAGAACGCCCAGGGCGGCAGGTTCAGGGCGATGTCGGGCGCACGCGGCACGTCGACGTCGATCTGCGCGTCGCGGGCGGCCGCCCACTGGATCAAGGTGGTCGCCAGCTGGCGGTTGCCGTCGCGTTCCAGCATCAGATCGGACAGGAAATCGCCGTCGCCGAACAGCGCGATGCGCTGCGTGCGCGCCGGCTGACCGCCCTGCGCGGCAAGCTCGCGCGTCATCGCCAGGCCGAGGGTCAGCGGGCCGCGCAGGTCGCGGTCCTTGTCGTAGGCAACTTCGCCATCGATGCTGCCGGACTCCAGCCAGGCGTCGGCACCGGTCTGCACGACCGGCACATAAGTCCAATCCGGGTTCCAGCCGGCGGCCTTCGGCACGCTGGCGCTGTCGAACTCCACGGCGCGCGCCAGCGGGTAGGAAGTGATGCTGGTGAAGCGGCCGGTGATCGGGTTCGGCGGGTACTGGGCGGTCAGGAACACCGCCGGGCTCGGCGAGCCGACGGCGGCGTAGTTGGCGTAGATCACCGTGCCGTCGAGCCAGCGGATGCCGAGCTGCTCGGCCAGCGGCGCCAGCCCGGCCGGGGCGTCCGGATCGGTCAGCCACAGCAGATTGCCGCCGCGTTCGACATAGGCGCGGATGGTCGCCAGTTCGCCGTCGAGCAGGGCCTGGGTGGCGCTGGCGATCACCAGCAGCGACGTGTTGTCGGGAATCTTCGGCGTCGCCAGCAAGCTCAGCGGCAGCACTTTCAGGCCCTTCTCGCCGAGCGCGTCGGCGAGCAGCGTCAGGTCGTACTGGCTGGTGCCCGGCCCCGGCGCGATCGCGCGTTCGCCGTGGCCCTGCAGGAACAGCACGTAGCGCTCGCCGGCATCGGCGAGGCGCTGCAGGCTGGCGGAGATTTCCGCTTCGCCGAGCTGGTCCAGCGTCTCGTGGCGGCCCTGGTACTCGAGCACCGCGGCACCCGGGCGGCTGATCTTGTAGGCGCGCGCCTTGGCCGGCTCGGCACCCGGATCGATGAACTCCAGCGAGACGTTGTTCTTGACCCGCTGGTAGCGGGCGACCAGCGCCTGGACTTCGCCGCGGGTTTCGCTGTTCGGGTAGTCGAAGACCAGCACGCGGATGGCGTCCGGCATCACCGCCAGCTGACGCTGGCTGCCCTCGGCCAGGGTATTGCGGTTGCCCCAGGTCCAGTCGGCCTCGAACTTGTAGCGGGTCGAAACCATCGCCGCGAGGGCGACGACCAGCAGGATCAGCACCGTGTTCAGGCGCCGCTGGAAGCGACGGCTCTTGATCGTTTTCAGGACGCTCATCCGTTGCGCTCGCTGTCCAGCCGCAGTACCGCCAGCCACAGGAACAGGCCGGTGAACAGCAGGTAGTAGATGACATCGGCGGAGGAGAACAGGCCGCGGCGCAGGTTCTCGAAGTGGCCGACCATCGCCAGGTAACCGAACAGCTGGCCGATCCAGCCGGGCTGGGCGCCGAGCACCTGCATCAGCCAGAGCAGCATCAGCAGGCCGAAGCTGGCGACGGCGGCGATCGTCGGCTCCCGAGTCAGGGTGGAAACAAACAATCCGGCGGCGCCGAGCGCCATCATCATCAGGCTCAAGCCGAGCAGGCCGGCGGCGATCCGGCCGAGGTCGAGATCGGAGCCGACCCGCAGCACCAGCGGCATCGCCGCCAGCAGCAGGATGGCGGCGGCGATGAAGCTGAACAGGCCGAGGAACTTGCCGAGCACGATCTCGATCAGCGAAGCCGGCGAGGCCAGCAGCAGGGTCAGGCTGCCGGTCTTCCGCTCCTCGGCGAACAGCCGCATGGTCAGCAGCGGCATCACCAGCAGCAGCACCAGGGTGGCGAACGAATACAGGCCGCCGCCGATGTAGTCGGACAGGCCGACCGAAGACTCCGGCCCGCGTGGGTTCTGGGCGTAGTCGAGGATCAGCAGCAGGAACACCACACCGAGGATGCTCTGCAGCACGGCGAGCACGGTCCAGGCCAGCGGCGATACGAAGATGCGCCGCGCCTCGGTGCGGGCGATGGTCAGCATCACGGTTGGAGTGGGCGACATCAGGCGGCGTCCTTCAAGGGGTTCGTGTCGTGGGCATCGCGGGCGCTGAGCTCGACGAAGATTTCTTCCAGGCTGCGGCGCTCGGCGTGCAGTTCGACCAGGCCCCAGCCGTGGCGGGCAGCGGCTTCAGCGATCGCGGCGCGCGGGTCGTCGCCGTCACTGGCAACGGTGATGCGGACCTGGTTGTTGGCCAGGGTCGCCACTTCACCGACGCCGGGCAGCGCCAGCAGTACGTCGAGCAGCGGCGGCTCGGTGAAGCCGGCGAGCACGGTCCGGAAGCCTTCGCTACCGGAGGCGGCGAGCGGCTCGGCGTACACCAGTCGGCCACGGTGGATGATCATCACCCGGGCGCAGACCGCCTGGATCTCCGGAAGGATGTGGCTGGACAGGATCACGCCATGTTCCTGGCCCAGGGCCTTGATCAGGCGGCGGATCTCCAGGATCTGGATCGGGTCGAGGCCGACGGTGGGCTCGTCGAGGATCACCACCGCCGGGCGGTGGATGATCGCCTGGGCGATGCCGACTCGCTGCTGGTAGCCCTTCGACAGATTGCCGATCAGCCGCCGCGCGACTTCGCCGAGGCCGCAGGCCTGCTTGGCCCGCTGGAGGGCGGCGGCGAGGTCACTGCGGCGAACGCCGTGCAGGCTGGCGCAGTAGCGCAGGTATTCGTCGACGCTCAGCTCCGGATAGACCGGCGGCAGCTCGGGCAGGTAGCCGAGGCTCTGCTTGGCACGCTTCGGATCGTCGGCGAGCGCGTGGCCGTTGATGGTCACGCTGCCGGCGCTGGGCGCGAGCACGCCGGCCAGCATCTTCATCGTCGTCGACTTGCCGGCGCCGTTCGGGCCGAGCAGGCCAAGGATCTCGCCCTTGCGCAGCGACAGGCTGATGTCGTGCGCGGCGAGCGTGCTGCCGTAACGGCGCGCCAGCCCGCGCGCTTCGATCAGGTATTCGTTGGCCATGAATGAATGCGGATTGCGTGAACGGGATGGCAGACCCTAACGGCTATTGACGAACCGGGTCGGCACAGGCTCGGAAACGGCAGGATTCTAGACAAGCGCCGAGTCGCTTCGACAGCGATCGCAGGCCCGCGTTTCAGCCCGGACGATAGAAATCCGGCGCCCCCGGCGGCCGGCGGCGGTAGCGCTTGTAGCTCCACCAGTACTGCTCGGGCAGCGCCCGCACGCAGCGCTCGACGGCGGCGTTCATCACTGCCGGGCCGACCGCCGCGTCGGCGATGTCGGCCGGCGCCGGCCACAGATGGAAGCGGAAACCGCGGGCGGCCGGCAGACGCTCGGCGACGATCAGCAGCACCGGCGCGCCGCTGCGGGCGGCGAGCTTGGTGACCAGATCCATGGTGTTCGCGGGGATACCGAACAGCGGCGCGAACGCGGTGCCCGAGGACTCCGGCGGATCGTGGTCGGGCAGGATGCCGACCATCTCGCCTTTCTTCAGCGCCGCCAGCAGCGCCTTGACCCCGGCGCCAGTGGTCGGCACCGGCGTCACCGGCGCGCCGCGGGCGCGACCGGCGCGGATCAGCGCATCGGCCGCAGCTTTCTGAGGCTTGTAGAGCACGGTGATCGGCGCTGCCTGGGCACAGAAGAAACTGGCCAGTTCCCAGGCACCCTGGTGCGGGGTCAGCAGGATCACGCCGCGGCCCTGTGCCAGGGCGGCTTCGATTATCGCCAGCGCCGCCGGATCGGCCAGCCAGCGGCGGCGGCGGCCCAGCGGCCCGAACCAGATCGCCGGCGCCTCACACACCGCTTTCAGGCTTTCGCGGAGGCTGGCACGGGCGATGCGCGCACGGCTGGCGGCGTCGAGTTCCGGCAGGCAGCGCGCCAGGTGCAGTTCGGTGATGGTCCGGAAGCGGTTCGGCAGCCACCACAGCAGGCTGCCGAGCAGCGCGCCGAGCGCGTGCAACAAGGCCAGCGGCAGGTAGCCGAGCATCAGGAACAGCGCGCGAAGTACAGTCTGCATCCCGCCATTATTGCCCGAGCGCCTCGCCACCTCCCGATGATCGGACTCCTGCAACGCGTCAGGCGCGCCAGCGTCGAGATCGACGGCCGTACCATGGCCCGCATCGACCGCGGCCTGCTGGTGCTGATCGGCATCGAACGCGGCGACAGCAGCGCACGCGGCAGCCGCCTGCTCGAACGCCTGCTGAGCTACCGGGTGTTCGAGGACGAGACCGGGCGCATGAACCGGAGCCTGCGCGACCTCGGCCCGGAGCGCGGCGGCCTGCTGCTGGTCTCCCAGTTCACCCTGGCCGCCGACACCAACAACGGCACCCGCGCCAGCTTCACGCCAGCCGCGACGCCGGACGAAGCCCGGGCGCTGTACACGGAGCTGGTCGCCGCCGCCCAGAAGCTCTGGCCCGGGTCCGCGAGCGGCGTGTTCGGTGCCGACATGCAGGTCAGCCTGGTCAACGACGGGCCGGTGACGTTCTGGCTGGAAGCCTAGAGCCCTCACCGCCCGGGCGGGCTCGCTGTTTGCGAGCGCTGATCCGGAACCGCCACCCTGCCGACCGTGAACCACACCCCGGAACCTGACGATGGCCACGACGACGGCCCCGCAGAGGGCGAGCGCCTGCCGCTCGACCGCGAGCAGCTCGCCTTCCTGACCCGCCACATGGGCCGGGTGATCGGCGACGACGAATGGGCCGCGGCACTCGACCGGCCGAAGCCGTCGCCGGGCGGCAGCTGAATGGTGGTGCCGGCGCGCTGCCGGCTTTCGACAAGCCGGCGACCGCTGCCGCATCATTCGGCTTCGCCGTTTGACCGAAGCCCACCCGCATGTCCGTCGTCAGCCTCACCGATCTGCTCGCCGAAACCCCGTCGGCCACGCCTCCCGTTGCGCCTCCGGGCGGCAACGATCAGCGTCAGCGTCTGGAGCGCAACAAGCTGATCAAGCGCCTGCGCCGACAGATGGGCCAGGCGATCATGGATTACCAGATGATCCGCGACGGCGACCGGGTGATGGTCTGCCTGTCCGGCGGCAAGGACAGCTACACCATGCTCGACGTGCTGCTGATGCTGCGCGACGCCGCGCCGGTCAACTTCGAGGTGATCGCCGTCAACCTCGACCAGAAGCAGCCGGGCTTTCCCGAGCACGTGCTGCCCGAATACCTCGAAGCGCGTGGCGTGCCCTTCCAGATCATCGAGCAGGACACCTATTCGGTGGTCAAGCGGGTGGTGCCGGAAGGCAAGACCATGTGCGGCCTGTGCTCGCGGCTGCGGCGCGGTGCGCTGTACAGCTGGGCGGAAGCGAATGGCTACAACAAGATCGCCCTCGGCCATCACCGCGACGACATCGTCGCCACCTTCTTCCTGAACCTGTTCTTCAACGCCAAGCTGGCGGCGATGCCACCGAAGCTGAAGAGCGACAACGGCAAGCACATCGTCATCCGGCCGCTGGCCTATGTCCGCGAGGCCGACATCATCGAATACGCGCGCATCGCCCGGTACCCGATCATTCCCTGCACCCTGTGCGGCTCGCAGGACCAGCTGCAGAGGGTCCAGGTGCGCAAGCTGATGAGCGACTGGGAGAAGACCTACCCGGGCCGCATCGAACACATCTTCAACGCGCTGCAGAACGTGGCGCCCTCGCAGCTGGCCGATACCAAGACCTTCGACTTCGCCGGCCTCGACGGCGGCGGCCTGCTCGGCAACTGGCTGAAGACTGACGGCAGCGCGACCAGCGAAGCTGATGATGCGGTCTGAGTCGCGGCACCAGGGCCGCGTGCGGAAGCTCACGAATGGGCTGCTGCTGACTGCGCTGATCGCGCTGGGCAACTGCGTCAATGCCGCGGAATCCGAGGCGCCGTTCCTGTGGCAGGTGAAAGGTGCCAAGGCCACCCACTACCTGCTCGGCTCGGTGCACCTGCTGCCGAACGCGGCTCGCCGGCTGCCCGAGGGCATCATCCAGGCCTATCGCTCGGCCGATGTCCTGGTCTTCGAATCCGATGTCACCGCGCTGCAGAGCCGCAAGCTCAACGAGCAGATGCTGACCGCAGCGCAAGCACCGAAGGGCATCGCCGCCGAGATCGACGCCGGCACGCTGCGACGCCTGCGAGCGCGGATGCGCGCGCTGCGCATGCCGGCTACCCAGTGCGAAAGCTACCGGCCCTGGTTCTGCGCGCTGTCGCTGGAGCTGTACGCCTACCAGCGCGCGGGCTTCAGCGGCGAATACGGCCTCGATCGCCGACTGCACGATGCCGCCGAGGCCGATGGTCGCAGCATCGCCTGGTTCGAAGCACCGGCCACCCATATCGGCCTGTTCACCGACATGGCCAAGCCGCTGTCGGTGCAGTTCCTGGATGCCGCCCTGGCCGACAGCGGCCTGAAGGCCGAAGAGCCGGTCGAGATGTATCGCGCCTGGCGCGACAACGACAGCAGCCGCATCGAAGCGCTGATCGCCGAGATGAAGCGCGACTATCCGGCGGTCTACGAGCACCTGCTGGCGCGTCGCAACCGCGCCTGGCTGCCGGAGCTGAAGCGCCGCCTGAAGTTGCCGGAACGACAGCTGATCGTCGTCGGCGCCGCCCACTGGCTGGGTCCGGACGGCCTGATCGCCAGCCTGACCGCCGCCGGCTACCGGATTCAGCCCTATCTACCGATCACCATCGACCAGCAGGCCCGCAGCGATGACGGCTCTGGGACCAGCACCGATGCGAGCCACGCCCTCCAGCCCGATGTCGTCCTCGCCCGCCGCTAGCGGCCCGATGCGGCGAAGCGGCTGGCTGGCGGGCCTTGTGCTGCTGGCCACCGCCACGACCGCGCAGGCCGGCATCGACGTGCGGGTGCGCGGCCTCGGGCCGGACGAACGCGACAACGCTTACGCCAAGCTGTCGATCCTCGAATACGCCAAGCGCATCGACGCCGCCAAGGGCGACTATGAACTGAGCGATGTCGAACGCCTGTTCAAGCAGGGCGAGCGGGAAATCCTCACCGCGCTGCAGCCGTTCGGCTGGTACAACGCCAAGGTCATCGCCAGGCTCGAAGGCGAGAAGCCGGACTGGGTCGTCGAATACCAGGTCGACGCCGGCCCGTTGACCGCGGTGTCGATCATCGATCTGGAGATCCTCGGCGACGGCGCCAGCGACGAAGCGCTGCTGCAGCTGAAGAACCGGCCTCGGCCGCTGAAGCTCGGCGATCGGATCAAGCACGAGGAATACGAGGAGCTGAAAACGCGCATCGTCCAGACCGCGTACAGCCTCGGCCTGCTCGACGCCAAGCTGACCCGGCGCGAGCTGCGCATCGATGTGCCGAACAACAGCGCCGAAGTGCTGCTGACGCTGGACAGCGGCCGCCGCTACCAGTTCGGCGAAGTCGCCATCGACCAGGACGGCGGCCTGCTGCTGCGCGATGCCTTCCTGCGCAACTACCTGACCTTCGAGCCGGGCGAGAACTACGACCCGGCCAAGGTGCTGAGCACCCAGTTCGCGTTCAGCGACCTCGACTACTTCCAGACCGTCGACATCGAGTCGCAGAAGGAGCAAGCCGATGAGGCCGGCCGCATCCCGATGGTCATCCACACCACCGAACGGGCGCCGCGCAGCTACCGCTACGGCCTCGGCTACGGCACCGACAGCGGCCCGCGCGCCTCGGTCGGCGCCGATTTCCGGCGCCTGAACTCGCTCGGACACAAGCTGCGCACCGACCTGCGGGTATCGCCGCGCATTTCCACCGCGGTCGCCGAATACCGCATTCCCTGGGGCCGGCTGCCCAGCGATTCGATCAGCATCACGCCACAGGCGCTGACCCAGGACTTCAGTGACGTCAAGGAAACCCTGTACCGGATCGGCGGCAGCTGGAACCGGCGCAGCCAGCGCTGGCAGCGGCGCATCTACCTCGAATACACCTTCGACGAATACTCGATCAAGGAAAGCCCGCGCCAGCGCTCCAAGCTGCTGGTGCCCGGCGTCTCGCTGGACCACACCGAGGGTGACGACCCGATCTTCCCGAAACGCGGCTGGTACGGCTTCGTCGATCTGCACGGCGGCTCGGACCTGCTGCTGTCCGACACCAACTTCATCCAGGGCTCGGTGAAGCTGCGCGGGGTGCTCGACATCACCCGCCGCCTGTACCTGCGAGTACGCGCGGATCAGGGTGCGACCTGGGTCGGCAGCTTCAACAACCTGCCGCCGTCGCAGCGCTTCTTCGCCGGCGGCGACGGCAGCGTGCGCGGCTACTCGTATCAGTCGCTGGGCCCGCGCGACGCCAATGGCCGGGTCATCGGCGGCCGCTACCTGACTACCGCCAGCGCCGAGCTCGACTGGTACTTCCTGCGCGAGTACGGCCTCGCCGCCTTCGTCGACGCCGGCAACGCCGACGACACGCCGCTGATCGCGCCCAGCGTCGGCGCCGGCCTCGGCATCCGTTACCGGGCGCCGTTCGGCGCTTTCGCGCTCGATCTCGCCCACCCGTTCGACGAAGGCGCCTCGCCGGTGCGCCTGCACCTCGGCGTGCAGGTGGGCCTGTGAGCAGCCAGCCACCAGACGTGACGGCCGTGGACTCAGACACCACGCCGGCACCGGCGCCGCGCCCGGCCAAGCACCCAGTCAAGCGCTGGCGTCGCTGGCTGCTCGCGGCGCTGACGTTGTCGGTGCTGTTGCTGCTGGTCGCGCTGGGCCTGCTGGTCGGCAGCGAGCGCGGTCTGCGCTTCGGTCTGGCGCAGCTGAACAGCTTGAGCGGCGGCATGATTTCGGTAGGCCAGGCCAATGGTCGCTTGCTCGACGACTTCGAACTTCGCGACTTCCGCTACGCCGGCAGCGACGGCATGGTGGTGACCGTCGGGCGGCTGCGGCTGCGCCACCGGCCGGCGGCACTGCTGGCTCGCCGCCTGCACGCCGAACTGCTGGAGATCGAGGCCGTGGCGGTGACCCCGGGCCGGCCAGCCGAACCACCGCCGGCACCGACGCCGACCCAGTTGCCGGCGCGGCTGCCGATCGACGTCGTCGTCGACTCTGCCAAGCTCGACGATCTGGTGCTGCACGCCGCCGCCGATGCGCCGGCGAACAGCCCGGATCTGCTGGCGATCGCCCGCACCCGGCTGGTCGGCCGCTGGCTGGGCAGCGTGCTGAGCGTCGAGCATCTGGAAACCAGCGGCCTGCCGATCACCGGCCCGCTGCAATTGAAGGCCGACGCCCGGATGGCCGCCGAGCAGATCGATTTCCAGCAGCTGACCATCACCGGCCCGGCGACCGGCGCCTACACCGTGCACGCCACCGGCCGCTACGGCCTGAACACCGTGGCCAGCGCCCTGAAGCTGGACTGGGACGGCCTGCACTGGCCGCTGGTGCTGGCCGACAAGGAACCGGCCCTGGTCGCCGATCTGGTCGGCGGCGCCAGCTTCGACGGCACGCTCGACGACTACCGCTACACCATCGCGACGGCGGCGACGCTGCAGGAATTCTCGGCGCGGCTCGAAGGCGCAGGCAGCGGCAGCCTCTCCGGCAGCAAAATCGACAGCCTGAAGCTGGCCGCACTGCCGGTAGCGCTGGCCGCGGCGAACAAGAAGCGCAAGACCGCAGCCCAGCCGGGCTCGGTCAGTGCCAGCGGCGAAGTGGCCTGGTCGCCACAGCTGAAGGCCGAGATCAGCGCCAGCTTCGAGCATGTCGACCCATCCTGGTTCGTCGCCGATTTCCCTGGCGATCTGAACGGCAGCCTCAGCAGCTCGACGACCCTGGTCGGCGAGGAACCGCAGATCGCCTTCAACGGCCGCTTCGACGACTCCTCGCTGCGCGGCCAGCCGTTCAGCCTGCACGCGAACGGCGTCACCAACACCCGCGAGGCCCGGCTCGACGCGCTGAAGCTGGTCGCCGGCAAGGGCTCGATCGATGCCAAGGGCAGCGTCCGCTGGGCGCCGCAACTGAAACTGAACTTCGAGGCCGCGATCGCCCGGCTCGATCCCGGCCTGGTCGCGCCGGAATGGCCGGGCGACATCAACGGCAAGCTGATGATCGCCACCGATGAGGCCGACAACGCGCCGCTGCGCTTCGATGCCGAGATCGACAAATCGCGGCTGCGCAGCTATCCGCTGAAGCTGGCCGCGATCGGCAGCGCGCAGCTGGCCCATCCCGGCGGCACGCCCGAAAGTACGGTAGTGATGCTCGACACCTTGCAGCTGGAATCCGGGCGCACGACGCTGAATGCCACCGGGCAGGCGACGCCGCCGTTCGCGCTGCGCGGCCGCCTGGACAGCCCGAACCTCGCCGCGCTGCTGCCGGAGCTCGCCGGTCGCGCGGCCATCGATTTCAGCCTCGACGGCAGCATCGAGCAGCCGCATCTGATCAGCAAGGGCGAGGTCGCCGGCTTCGCCTATGGCGAGCAGACCGTCGCCCATCTCGACTGGACCGCCGACCTCGATCCGCTGGTCGCAACCTCGCACCTGAAGCTGCAGCTGCGCGAGGCCGACGTCGGCCTGAAAATCGCCAGCGCCAGCCTGGAGCTCACCGGCCTGGAGATCTACCACGGCGCCGTGCTCGAAGCCGACACCGAACGCGGCCGGGCCAGGCTCGGCCTGCAGGGAGGCTTCGACCGGCTGCGCGGCGAATGGGGCGGCGAGCTGAACCTGCTGTCGCTGGCGCCGCAGGGCCTGGCGGCCTGGGCGCTGGCCAAGCCGGCCGGCATCCTGATCGGCCAGAAGCGGCGGGCTCTGGAACTGGCCTGCCTGAGCGGCGACGACGGCCGCGCCTGCTTCAACCTCGAACAGAACGTGCTTGCCGATGGCGCCCGCATCGGCTGGAACATCGACCATCTGCTGCTATCGGCGCTGCAACCGCTGCTCGACCCGGCGATGCGAGTCGGCGGCAGTCTCGACGGCGAGGGCTTCATCAATTTCACCGGCGGCGACCTGGAGCAGGCCAAGGCGACGCTGAACCTGCGCGAAGCGGCGCTGCAGCTGCCGGACGCGCCGCTGCTGAAACTGGAAACCGGCAGCCTGCAGGCCCAGCAGGTCGATGGCCGCCTGCAGGCGACGACCGAACTGAAGATCGCCGGCGCGGCGTTGAATGCCCATCTGGAAGCCGCGCCGGGTGACAGCTTCAAGTCGCGCGCACTCGGCGGCGCGATCCGCCTGGACGTGCCGAGCCTGGCCTTCCTGGAGCCGCTGCTGCCGCAGCTGACCAAGCTCGACGGCCGCCTGGACGGCGATTTCGCGCTGTCCGGCGAGATCGGCGAGCCGAGAGTCGAAGGCGAGCTGAAACTCAGCGAGGGCCACGCCCGGCTGGTCGTCGCCGGCATCGATCTGACCGATATCGGCCTGCTGCTCCATGCCCGCGGCAAGGAGCCGCTGGCGCTCGAAGGCAGTTTGAAGTCCGGTGGCGGCAGCCTGAGTGTCACCGGCACCGTCGATCCCTATGCAATCCCGCTGAGCGCCGATATCACCCTCAAGGGCAAGGACCTGCAGGCGATGAACACCGCCGAGGCGCGTGCATGGATCGACGCCGACCTGCGCCTGATCCGCAACGCCGAAGGCGCCCGCCTGACCGGCGAGCTGGGTGTGCCGCGCGCCGATATCACCCCGAAGGGCCTGGGCAGCGACAGCGGTATCGACGTCAGCGAGGACCAGGTGCTGGTCGGCGTCGTGGTGCCGCCGAAGGAGCCGCCGCTGCCGGTGTTCATCGAGCTGCGCCTGCTGCTCGGCGACAAGGTCAGCATCGAGGGCTTCGGCCTGAAGACCCGCATCGAGGGCAATGTGACGCTGAGCCAGCGGCCGGGCTTCGACGCGCTGGGCCGCGGTGAGCTGCGTCTGATCGACGGCCGCTACCAGGCTTACGGCCAGGATCTGAGCATCGAGACCGGGCGGCTGATCTTCAGCGGCGGCCCGGTGAAGACACCGGCCGTCGACCTCTACGCGACCCGCCAGCCGCGCGAGGACATCAAGGTCGGGGTGCGGGTGCGCGGCACTCTGGCCAAGCCGGAGCTGAGCCTGCAGTCCAGCCCGAGCCTGCCACGCGAGCAGCAGCTGAGCTGGCTGGTGCTCGGCCGCTCGCTGGAAAACAGCTCGACGCAGGACCGCAGCCTGGTATCGAGCGCTGCCCTCAGCCTGGGCCTCGGCGGCGGCGACTACCTGGCCGGCCTGCTCGGCAAGAAGGTCGGCCTCGACGAGCTGTCGGTCGGCAATGCCGCGGCGAACAATTCCGAGGTCGCCGCCAACGCCCAGAGCATCAGCGGCGCCCAGAGCGCCGCCGGTGTCGACGCGGGCGCCCAGGCGGCCCAGCTGACCCTGGGCAAGTACCTGACGCCGAAGCTGTTCGTCAGCTATGGCATCAGCCTGTTCCAGGAGGGCTACACGTTCCGGATGCTGTACACGCTGGGCCGAGGCTTCAAGCTGTCGACCGAAAGCGGTACCGCCAGCGGCGGCGACGTCATCTACACGACCGAACGGGGCAAGAGAGACCCGACATCGGCCAGCAAGCCGGGTGTCGATCCAGTACCGCGGGCCGGGCCGCCGCCGGACCCGACGCGCAGCCCGGACGCCATCAAGGCCGAGCCCGTGCTGGAGCGCGAGCCGGAGCCCGTGAAGCCGTAGGCGGAATGCCCCGGCGGCCCATTCGCCTTACACCAGCACCGTGGCCAGCCAGGCCGAAATGTCGTCGACTTCCTCGGCGCACACCGAGTGACCCATCGGGTACTCGTGCCAGTCCACTTTCAGGCCCCAGCTGCGTAGACCGTCGCGGCTGTCGCTGCCGAGCTTCAGCGCCAGCACCGGGTCGGCCTGGCCGTGGCACATCAGGATCGGCGTCGCGCGGCCGGCTTCGGTGAGTTCCTTGGGCAGCGTGTCGTGCAGCGGCAGATAGGTCGACAGCGCCATGGTGCCGGCCAGCGGTTCGGCGAGGCGGCAGCTGGCGTGCAGGGTGATCGCGCCGCCCTGGGAGAAACCGGCGATGACGATGCGCTTGGCGGCAATGCCGGCCTTGCGCTGTTCGGCGACCAGGGCCATCAAGGTTGCCGCCGAGGCGCGGATGCCGGCGTCGTCCTGCTGGTCGCTGCGGGTCAGGCTCTTGATGTCGTACCAGGCACGCATCCGGGCGCCGCCGTTGAGCGTGACCGCGCGGATCGGCGCGTGCGGGAAGATGAAGCGGACGCTGGCGCCGGCCGGCAGGCTCAGCTCGGGGACGATCGGCACGAAGTCGTGGCCGTCGGCACCGAGTCCATGCAGCCAGATCACCGCGGCATTGGCGGCGGCTGTCGGTTCCAGCGTGACGGCGGCATCGGTTTCGGTTTTTTTCACGCGGGCGGTTCCAGGGTTTTCGGAGGGTTCTCGGTCGGCGGCGATTGTGTCGGTGCCGGGTCGCTGCGGCAACGGCTGTTAAACTTCGCGCGCTGCAAAGCCCTGCTTTCGCCCCGGAGTCGTCGATGCCCGTTCGCGCCACCGTTGCCGCTGCCGCCATGCTGGCGCTGTCGCTGCTGGCCGGCTGCGGCCAGACCGGCCCGCTGCACCTGCCGGCCGACGCGCCGGACCGCGAGGGCTATCTGCTCGGCGGCGGCAAGAAGAAGCCGAAACCGGCCGAAGCCACGCCCGCCGCTCCTGCTGCCACGCCTGCGGAAGTGCCGGCCGCCGCCGCTCCCGAAGCACCCGCCACGACCACTCCGTAGACCGCGTTCCATGGATCACTTCGAATATCGCGACGGCGCGCTGTGCGCGGAAAGCCTGCCGCTGTCGGCGATCGCCGCCGCCCACGGCACGCCGACCTATGTCTATTCCCGCGCCACCCTGGAGCGCCACTACCGCGCTTTCGATGAGGCGCTGAGCGGCGTCGAGCACCGCGTCTGCTACGCGGTGAAAGCGAACTCCAACCTCGCCGTGCTGCAGGTGCTGGCCCGCATCGGCGCTGGCTTCGACATCGTTTCCGGCGGCGAACTGCAGCGGGTACTGAAAGCCGGCGGTGATCCAGCGAAGATCGTGTTCTCCGGTGTCGGCAAGACCACGGCCGAGATCGAGCTGGCGCTTAAGGTCGGCATCTACTGCTTCAACGTCGAATCGGAAGCCGAGCTGCATCGCCTGTCGGCGCTCGCGGTGCAGCACGGCAAGACCGCGCGGATCGCCTTCCGGGTCAATCCGGATGTCGACGCCAAGACGCATCCCTACATCTCGACGGGCCTCAAGGAAAACAAGTTCGGCGTCGACATTGCCGAAGGCGAGCGCCTGTACCAGCTAGCCGCGACCTTGCCGGGCATCGTCATCGATGGCGTCGCCTGCCACATCGGTTCGCAGCTGCTGGAACTGTCACCGTTCCTCGATGCGCTGGACCGGGTGCTGGCGCTGATCGACCGCCTCGCGGCACGCGGCATCGTGCTGCACCACCTCGATGTCGGCGGTGGCCTCGGCGTGCGCTACGACGATGAAGTACCGCCGTCACCGCTGGAATGGGCAACGGCGTTGAAGCCGAAGCTGGCCGGCCGCAAGCTGGTGGTGATGACCGAGCCGGGCCGCGCGATCGCCGGCAATGCCGGCGTGCTGCTGACCCGGGTCGAACTGCTGAAGCCGGGCGCGCACAAGAACTTCGCGATCATCGACGCGGCGATGAACGACCTGATCCGGCCGAGCTTCTATGACGCCTGGCACGCGGTGCTGCCGGTGGCGCCGCGCAGCGACACCGAGACGAAGATCTGGGACCTGGTCGGCCCGGTCTGCGAGACCGGCGACTGGCTGGCCCGCGACCGCGAACTGGCGCTGGCCGAAGGCGACCTGCTGGCCTTCCGCACCGCCGGTGCCTACGGCTTCACGATGAGCAGCAACTACAACTCGCGCGGCCGTGCCGCCGAGGTGCTGGTCGACGGCGACCAGATGCATCTGGTCCGCCGCCGGGAAAGCTTCGACGATCTGGTGCACAACGAGTCGCTGCTGCCCTGAGCGACGAATGAGCCGGACCCGGCGCCTCGCGGCCCGGTTCCGGCAGCGGCTGAGGTAGGCTTGCCGGCTCGCATCGAAGGTCGCCGCCATGTCTGAAGTCACGCTCAAAACCCATCCGCTGGTCCTGATCGATGCTTCGGGCTGGCTGTTCCGCGCCTACCACGCGCTGCCGCCGCTCTCGAACCCGCGCGGCGAGCCGACCGGCGCGATCTTCGGCATGGTCAACATGCTCAAGCGCCTGCAGAAGGACTACGCGCCCGAGCACATCGCCGTGGTCTTCGACGCGCCGGGCAAGACCTTCCGCGAGGACATCTACGCCGAGTACAAGGCCAACCGCGACGCCACGCCACCGGACTTGCTGCATCAGTGGCCGATCATCGTCGAGATGGTCAAGGCCATGGGCCTGCCGACCCTGTCGGTGTCCGGCGTCGAGGCCGACGACGTGATCGGCACCCTGGCGAAGATCGGTGAAGCGGCCGGCCACGAGGTGCTGATCGTCACCTCCGACAAGGATATGGCGCAGCTGGTCAACGAGCGGGTCAAGCTGGTCGACACGATGAAGAACCGGGTCATGGACCCGGCCGGCGTGGTCGAGAAGTTCGGCGTGCCGCCCGAGCGCATCGTCGATTACCTGGCGCTGATCGGCGACACCAGCGACAACATTCCCGGCGTGCCGAGCGTGGGGCCCAAGACCGCCGCCAAGTGGCTGAACGAGTACGGCTCGCTGGACGCGATCATCGCCGCGGCCTCCGACATCAAGGGCAAGGTCGGCGAAAAGCTGCGCGATGCGCTGCCGCAGATTCCGATGTCGCATGACCTGGCGACGATCCGCTGCGACGTCGAACTACCGATGAGCCTGGAGGAGCTGGTGCCCAGTGCCCCGGACTTCGACAAGCTGGCGACGATCTACCGCAACTCCGGTTTTCATCGAGCACTGGAAGAGCTCGGGACGGCCAGCGCGGCTGCGGGCAAACCGGCCGCGCAGCCGCCAGTGGCAGTTGTCGTCGCCAGCGGCGAACCCGCGTTGACCGCCGTTCCGGGCCCGGTGGCCGAACAGCCTCAATCCGCTCAGACCCAGGCCATCGCCGTGCTCGACGAGGAGGCGCTGGCCGACATGATCGCCAAGCTCGAGGCCGCCGAGCTGATCTGCGTCGACACCGAAACCGACGCGCTCGACGCGATGCAGTCCGGGCTGGTCGGCCTGGCCTTTGCAACCGAAGCCGGCCACGGCTGGTACGTGCCGCTGACCCATGACTACCTCGGCGCGCCGAAGCAGCTCGATCGCGCCGCGGTGCTGGCCCGGGTCAAGCCGCTGCTCGAAGATCCGGCCACACCGAAGCTCGGTCAGCACATCAAGTACGACCTCAACGTGCTGGCCCGCCACGGCGTCGATGTCCAGGGCGTGGCCTTCGACACGATGCTGGAAAGCTATGTGCTCGACGCCGCCGGCAACCGCCACGACATGGACACCCTGGCCGAGCGCTACCTCGGCCACAAGACCATTTCCTTCGCCGATGTCGCCGGCAAGGGCAAGGGCCAGCTGACCTTCAACCAGGTGGCAATCGACGAAGCGACTCAATACTCCGCCGAGGACGCCGACATCACCTTGCGCCTGCACCAGGTGCTGTATCCGAAACTGCTCGCCGAGCCGCAGCTGAAAGCGGTATTCGAGACCATCGAGATGCCGCTGGTACCGGTGCTGGCCGGCATGGAGCGGGCGGGGGTCAAGGTCGATGCCGCCCTGCTGGCGAGGATCAGCACCGAACTTGCGAAGCGCATGGACGAGATCCAGGCCGAGTGCTACACGGCCGCCGGTGGCGAGTTCAACCTCGGTTCGCCGAAGCAGCTGCAGGTCATCCTGTTCGAGCAGCTCAAGCTCAGAGTCGTCAGCAAGACGCCGAAGGGCGATCCCTCGACCGCCGAGAACGTGCTCGAGGAACTGGCCGACGAGCATCCGCTGCCGCGGCTGATCCTGGAATGGCGCGGCATGTCGAAGCTGAAATCGACCTACACCGACAACCTGCCGAAGCAGATCAACCCGCGGACCGGCCGCATCCACACCTCTTACCACCAGGCGGTGGCGCAGACCGGGCGGCTGTCGTCGAACGATCCGAACCTGCAGAACATCCCGGTGCGCACCGCCGATGGCCGGCGCATCCGCCAGGCCTTCATCGCCGAAACGGGCAATGCCCTGCTGTCGATCGACTACTCGCAGATCGAACTGCGGCTGATGGCGCATTTCTCCGGCGACGAGCGCCTGCAGGACGCCTTCCGGCGCGGCATCGACATTCACCAGGCCACCGCCGCCGAAGTGTTCGGCCAGCCGCTGGAGGAGGTCAGTGCGGAGTCAAGGCGGTCGGCCAAGGCGATCAACTTCGGTCTGATCTACGGCATCTCGGCCTTCGGCCTCGCCAAGCAGCTCGGCATCGGCCGCGGCGATGCCCAGGACTACATCGACCGCTTCTTCGCCCGCTATCCCGGCGTCAAGCGCTTCATGGAAACGACCAAGGCCCAGGCCCATGAACTCGGTTATGTCGAAACCATGTTCGGCCGCCGCCTGTACCTGCCGGAGATCCAGAGCCGCAATGCCGCCCAGCGCCAGTACGCCGAACGCACCGCGATCAATGCGCCGCTCCAGGGCACGGCGGCCGATCTGATCAAGCGGGCGATGATCGATGTCGCCGCCTGGCTGCCGGTGCATGCGCCGGCGCTGCGGATGATCCTGCAGGTGCACGACGAACTGGTGTTCGAAGGCCCCGCCGATCAGCTGGCGGTGTTCGGGCCGCAAATCGCGCAGCGGATGTGCGGTGCCGCACAGCTGGCGGTGCCGCTGGTCGCCGACTGGGGCATCGGTGCGAACTGGGATGCCGCCCATACCGCGACCGGTCACGCGAGCAGCGCCAAGACCTGAGGCGTCGAGCTGCAGAAACAACAAGGCCGGCCCCCCCGGACCGGCCTCTCACAGCCTTGCAGCACCACGACCCCAATATCCAGGCCTCGCCAGCAAAAATATTTCGAACAATAATTTCTTCTTATTCAGTTGTTTGAAAGATTCTTCCCGATTTCCAGAAAATTTTTCGCCGCCCAGCAGAACTTATTCCGGCACCGGCGAGTCTGACATTGCGAATGGTGACTCCCTTCCCATTCTCCGCCCCCACTCCCTGGGCGGATGCCCCTCCGGCTCCCCCAAGCCGGAAATCGTTGCCCGGTAGGTTCCCCCGACCTACCGGGCATTTTTTTGCCCGGCGATCAGGAACCGCCACCCGATGCTAAGCGAGCGCGATAGAAACTGACAGCCCGTACGCGCTATTCAGCGCCGTCGGCCGCAGCCGCGGCCATCGGGGCGAAGCCCAGCCAGTCGTCCAGCCGTGCCCGCGCCTCGTCGACACCAGTTCGGGCGGTGGCGGAAAACATCTGCGTGGTCATGTTCGGATCGAAGTCCTTCAACTCGCGCTGTACCTTGAGCATGGTGTTCTTGGCGGCGCCGTAGCTGAGCTTGTCGGCCTTGGTCAGCAGCACGTGGGCATTGAGCAGGCGGTCGCGACACCATTCGAGCATCTGGATGTCGAGTTCGGTCAAAGGATGACGGATGTCCATCACCACGATGATGCCCTTGAGCACTTCGCGCTTCTCGACATAGCCGCCGACCAGCTGGCCCCAGGCGTTGCGGACCGCGATCGGCACCTGGGCAAAGCCGTAGCCGGGCAGATCGATGAGGCGGGCGCGGTCCTCGATATCGAACAGGTTGATTAGCTGGGTGCGGCCCGGCGTCTTCGACACCCGGGCCAGGCCATTCTGCTGGCAGATCACGTTCATCGCGCTCGACTTGCCGGCATTCGAGCGGCCGACCAGCGCCGCTTCCGGCCAGCCATCCATTGGCAGCTGGCTCAGCTGGGCAGCGGACATCCGGAAGCGAGCCCGGGCGTAGAGATTCGGTAGGACTGCTTTCGCCGTCTCTTTCGTTGCCACTTTAGTTGTGCCGGGGGTCATCGTGTAAGATTCGCGCTCCAATTGATCATTATGCGCGTAGTGCGGCCTGCACCACGCGCCTTTGCCTGCCGGAGTGTTTCATGAAGCGTGTACTGCTCGCCCTTGCACTGTGCATCCCTGCCGCCACGTTCGCCGAAGTTGCCGCGCAGGATCCGTTCGTCAAGGGCGATGCCAAGGCCGGTGCGGCCAAGGCGGCTGTCTGTGGCGCTTGCCACGGCGCCGGCGGCAACGGCGGCGTCAACCCGGAATGGCCGAAGCTGGCCGCGCAGGGTTCGAAGTATGTCCACGCCCAGCTGGTTGCCTTCAAGAGCGGCAAGCGCAACAACGCTGTGATGGCCGGCCAGGCAGCCGCGCTGTCGGACCAGGACATGGCCGATCTCGCCGCCTACTTCGCCGCCCAGCCGACGGTGCCGGGTGTCGCCAGCGAGGCCTCGGTGCCGGTTGCCCAGAAGCTGTATCGCGCCGGTGATGCAACGCGCGGCCTCGCCGCCTGCTCGGCCTGCCATGGCCCGAAGGGCTCCGGCAATCCGGCCGCGGCCTATCCCCACATCGGTGGCCAGAACAGCGGCTATGTGGCGACCCAGCTGCGCGCCTATCGCGCCGGGGAACGCGGCAAGGAAGGCAGTGGTCTGATGATGGCTGCCGTCGCGAAGCATCTGACCGATGCCGAGATCGACGCGCTGTCGTCCTACCTGTCCGGCCTCCAGTAAGGCCTCCCAAGGAGCCTCATGCGTACCTTCAAGAACTTCCTCGCCGGCGGGCTGCTGACCGCCCTTGCCCTGTTCAGCGCCGCCTGCGGCGCAGCCGACAATGCCGCCATCCAGTCCGGCAGGGACTACTCGGAAGTGCCGTCGCCTCAGAAGCCGGCGGACCCGAAGCGGATCACGGTCGAGGAGTTCTTCTGGTACGGCTGCCCGCATTGCTATGCGCTGGAGCCGACCGTTGGAACTTGGCTGAAGACCAAGCCGGCCGATGTCGACTTCGTCCGCGTGCCCAACACCTTGGGACGTCCGGAAGGCGAGGTGCACTCGCGCGCCTTCTACATCGCCCAGACGCTCGGCATTCTCGACAAAACCCACAAGCCGCTGTTCGACGCGATTCACGCCCAGCACCAGCCGATGAACACGCTGGATGCAATCAAAGAGCTGTACGTGGCGGTCGCCGGCATCAAGCCGGCCGACTTCGATGGCATCGCGTCAAGCTTTGTCGTCGACTCCGGCATGCGCCGCGCGGAATCGCTGGCGCGCACCTACATGATCCGCAGCGTGCCGATCCTGATTGTCGGCGGCCAGTACGCCGTGCCGGGTTCGCCGGCGGCGACCAAAACTGTCGATTTCCTGATCGACAAGATCCGCAAGGATCGCAACAACTGATCGGCTCTGTGCCCGCTATTCGCGCCGCGGTCGCCGCGGCACTGGTTCTGGGAGCCGCCGCTACGGTTCGGGCGGCGCCTTCGGCACGGATCGACGCCGTCGTCGACAACGCCTGCAAGGGAATGGCCCAGCGTATCCGCAACTTCGCGCCCCAGCCCTGCCGCGATGCCGGCCTGGAACCGGCGGCGGTCACTTCGGTCGATCGCCGGCCGCTGCTTTACCGAGACTTTCCGGCAACGCAGATAACAGGCAGACCGAAGCGGGTGCTGATCCTCGGCGGCATCCACGGTGACGAGATGTCTTCGGTCACCGTGGTCTTCCAGTGGATCGAATTGCTGAAGTCTGGCCGGTATGACCGCTACAGCTGGCGCGTGCTGCCGCTGACCAATCCCGACGGTTTGTTCCGCACGCCGTCGAACCGGGTGAACGCACGCGGTGTCGACCTGAACCGCAATTTCCCGTCGCAATCCTGGGCAGCGCAGGCGCAGGCCTACTGGAAGCGCAAGACGAGCAGCGACAAGCGCCGCTATCCGGGCCCATCGGCTGGTTCCGAGCCGGAGACGCGCTGGATCGTCGAGCAGATCGAGCAGTTCCAGCCCGATGCCATCGTCAGTGTCCATGCGCCTTATGGCGTTCTCGATTTCGACGGTCCTCACGATCCGCCGGAAAAACTTGGATACCTGCGGCTGCAGCCGCTCGGCGTCTATCCCGGTTCGCTCGGCGACTATGCCGGGATGTCGATGAAGCTGCCGGTGATCACCTTGGAACTGCCACAGGCCGAGCAGTCACCGTCCGCCTCCCAGTCTGGCCGCATCTGGTCGGACCTGCTGGTCTGGCTCGACAAGACCATCGCACCGATGCCCGAGATCGCCCGGCGAACTCCCGGGGCGATCGCAGGGTCTGACTGAAACTGGCCGCGGTCCCGGGCCAGCGACTGATCAATCGGAGCGCAGCATGAACAGGATCCACTCGGGCTTGCTGTCAGCACTCTGGACCAGCAGCGCCCTGCTGGCAGGCAATGTTGTCGCCGCGGAAACTGCAGCCCCATCGTCCCAGGCCGTCAAAACCGACTCGGCAGAACCGCGACCCGCGAACTGCGTCCGCGACACCGGCTCGCGAATCAAGCTGAAGAAGGACGAATGCCTGGGGATCGCCGGACGCAGCTACAGCGCCGACGAGCTGCAGCGAACCGGGGCGGCTAATACCGGAGAGGCGCTGCGCCGCATCGATTCCTCGATCAGCGGCGCACGCTGAAGCGCGACTCGATCAGTTCAGGACTCGCGGGACAGCGAGCCGGAACGGCTCGATCAGCGCGTCGAAGTTCTCGCCGTCGTCGGTGATCATCTGGTAGCTGCCGTGCATGGTGCCGACCGGCGTGCTCAGCGGACAGCCGCTGGTGTACTGGAACTGCTCGCCCGGCGCCAGCCGCGGCTGCTGGCCGACCACACCCGGACCGCGTACTTCCTCGGTCTTGCCTTCGCCGTTGGTGATGATCCAGTGTCGCGACAGCAGTTGCACCGGTTCGACACCATCGTTGCGAATGGTCACCTGATAGGTGAACAGATAGTGCGAGCGCGACGGCTCGGACTGCTCCGGCACGTAGCGCGGCGCCACGCTGACTCGCACGCCGCGCGTCAGGGTGTCGGTCACAGGAAGCCCGCCTGCAGCTTGGCCGAGTCGCTCATCATGTCCTGGGTCCACGGTGGATCGAAAGTCAGTTCGACGTTCACGTCGCGCACCATTGGCACCTGCAGTGCCTTGGTCTTGACGTCGTTGACCAGCACGTCGCCCATGCCGCAGCCGGGTGCGGTCAGAGTCATCACCACGTTGATGTTCCAGCCGTTGTCGGCAGCTGGTTCGAGGCGGCAGTCGTAAACCAGGCCCAGCTCGACGATGTTGATCGGGATTTCCGGGTCGTAGACCGTCTGCAGCTGCTGACGCACGGCAGCAGCCACGTCTTCCTCGCTGGCATCGGCGGCGAGCACGACTTCACCGGTCGGCTGGAAACCGAGGGCGTCGGCGTCCTTGCCATCGATGCGGAACAGGTGGCCCTGGACTTCGACCGTATAGCTACCGCCAAGCGCTTGGGTGATCGTCGCATCGGCGCCTTCGGGCAGCTCGACACGGGTGCCGGCGGGAATCAGCACGCCGATCACTTCTCGGCTCAGCGTGACAGTCTGGTGCGTGTACGACATGAGTGGTTTCAGGCTCGGGCACGCCGGACATTCAGGCGTATCGGTGGAAGTTTAGCCCTTGTATCCGGGTGCTGGATATTCCACCACCACGGACCGGCTCCGCTTGCCGTTCGCGGCCGGCCGTTGCAGCATCCAGGCTCGTTCCAACGATCGCCCCAATCCCATGCGCCCCATCACTGCTTCCGTGGCTCTGCTGAGCTGCGTTTTCCTCCTGGCCGCTTCGCTGCCGGTCGCCGCCGATGCTCCCCCGGATCGCCGCTCGGTCAATGTCAGCGGCCGCGGCGAAGTGGCGACCACACCGGATCGCGCCCGTATCTCGATGCAGGTGGAAACCACCAAGCTTGACCTGCGCACCGCCCAGGATCAGGTCAGCCGCATCGTCCGTGACTACCTGGCGCAGGTGAAGGCGCTCGGCATTGCCGACGCCGACATTTCCACCGCCGGCCTGAGCATCCAGCCACAGTACGACTACAGTGCCAAGGGTGGACGAAAGTTTCTCGGCTACCAGCTGACCCGTGGCATCGAAATCGTGGTCCGCGACCTCGACAAGATCGGTGACGTGCTGCTGAAGGCAACCACGGCCGGCATCAACAACGTGTCGGATCCACAGCTGGAATCCTCGAAGGCCGATGCCATGACCCGTGAAGCGCTGGCCAAGGCTGCCGAAGACGCCCGTGCCAAGGCCAAGGTGCTGGCCGACACTCTGGGTGTGAAGCTTGGTGCCGTGCACACCCTGAATGCCAACGCCGAATACATTCCGCCGCCGATGGCGCAGAAGGCCCGCTTCTCGGTGATGGCAGCCGCCGACGCAGCCCCCGAATCCGGCAACGCCGCATTCGGCTTCTCGGCCGGGCAGATCCGCTACAGCGCGAGCGTCAACGCCGATTTCGATCTGCTCGCGCCCTGATTGGCAGGGACCGAGGGCTGCCCTGCGGCAGGGTGCGGTTTGCTCTCGCTGGTGAAATAATCGCCGCCCTTTTTGCGTTCCCCGCAACCGGAAGTCCTGCAAAGTGTCCGAATCCGCAAGCAAGTCCGCGCCGCTGGTCGGCGTCATCATGGGCTCCCGCTCCGACTGGGAGACGATGGAGCACGCGGCGCGCACGCTCGGCGAGCTGGGCGTTCCCTACGAGACGCGCATCGTCTCCGCCCACCGCACGCCCGACCTGCTGTTCGACTACGCCGACAGCGCCGCCGCACGCGGTCTGAAGGTGATCATTGCCGGTGCCGGCGGTGCCGCCCATCTGCCGGGCATGGCGGCGTCGAAGACCCGTCTGCCGGTGCTCGGCGTGCCGGTGCAGTCGCGGATGCTGTCCGGTGTCGATTCCCTGCTGTCGATCGTGCAGATGCCGGCCGGCATTCCGGTCGCAACCCTGGCGATCGGCACTGCCGGTGCCACCAATGCAGCGCTGCTGGCCTGCGCAATCCTCGGCACGTCCGATCCGGTGTATGCCGCGAAGCTCGATGCCTTCCGCGCCGCCCAGACCGCGAAGGTACTCAACGACGGCGCCCTGCCGCTCCCCTGATCCGATGAAGACTGGAATGAAGATCGGCGTCCTCGGCGCCGGCCAGCTGGGTCGCATGCTGGCGCTGGCAGGCTATCCGCTCGATGTCGATTTCGTGTTCCTCGATCCGGCCTCGGAAGCCTGCGCCGCGCCGCTCGGCGAGCACATCCACGCCGATTACAGCGACGAGGCTGCACTCGCCGAGTTGTGCTCGCGGGTGGATCTGGCCACCTTCGAATTCGAGAACGTGCCGAACGCCGCCGCCGAGTTCGTGGCGGCCCGCGTGCCGCTGCATCCGGCGCCACGGGCGCTGACCGCCGGCCAGGATCGGCTGTCCGAGAAAGCGCTGTTCACTTCGCTCGGCATTCCGGTGCCAACCCACGCCGCCGTCGACAGCCGCGCCGATCTCGATCGCGCGGTCGCCATCACCGGCCTGCCGGCGGTGCTGAAGACCCGGCGCATGGGCTATGACGGCAAGGGCCAGGTAGTGCTCCGCGAACCGGCCGATCTCGATATCGCCTGGACGGCGATTGGTGGCCAGCCATTGATCCTTGAAGCCTTCGTGCCCTTCAAGCGCGAAGTATCCTGCCTTGCGGTACGTGCGCAGGATGGCCAGATGGTGTTCTACCCGCTGGTCGAGAACGTGCATCGCGCGGGCATCCTGCGTACGGCCACGCCAACCGTGAACGACCCGCTGCAAGCACAGGGCGAGGACTACGCCCATCGTGTCGCCGAACACCTCGGTTATGTCGGCGTGATGGCCTTCGAGTTCTTCGTGACCACCGGTGGACTGATCGCCAACGAGATCGCACCGCGTGTCCACAACTCCGGACACTGGACCATCGAAGGCGCGGAAACCTCGCAGTTCGAGAACCATCTGCGAGCCATCGCCGGCCTGCCGCTCGGTTCCACGGCACTGCGCGGCGCTTCTGTGATGGTCAACTACATCGGCCTAGCGCCGGCGCTGGAGGCAGCCAGCGCGCTGGAAGGCGTGCACACCCACCTCTACGGCAAGACGCCGAAACCGCAGCGCAAGATTGGCCACGCGACGGTGACCGCAGCGGACGCCGCCAGCCTGCAGGCAAGGCTTGCCAGACTGCTGGCGATCCTCCCCGACGGCGGCTAGCCCCTGGGGCCCGCTGCATCGACCACGCCGGCAACACCGGTCATGGCCGATGCGACCGAGCCCTCAGACCGGCGTCGCCAGCAGTTCGCCGAGCGCCGCATCGAGCTGCGGCACATAGCCCGGGTCTGCGCCAAACAGCGCCAGATGGCCGTCGATCGACTGGATCGGCCGGAACACGGCCCCCGGGATCAGTTTCGCTTCTCGCTCGCAGTCGACCGGCGGGAAGAACATGTCGGTCGAGATCGGCATGACATAGGTTTTCGCCTTGATCCGGCCGAGTGCTGCCGCCAGATCGCCGCCGGTGTGGCGGCTGACGTCACCGTGCCGCCACTTCCAGGCCATCGCCAGCAGGGCGTTTGGATCCATGACGCCAAAGAAGCCATTCATGAAGTTGGTGATGAAATCTTCGAGCGAGGAAAAACCGAGCGCCGCCATCCGGCCCTGGGCGTAGAACTCGGTGCTCCAGCCCATCACGCCCCACAGCTTGGCGTGACGGCGCAGACCGTCGCGGACGTCCATGTGCGAGCTGTACCAGCCGTTGTTCCAGCCTGGATCGGAGGTGATCGCCTCGATCAGGGTATCGGCGAACAGCTGGTCGTGGAGAGTGTTCTTCGCCGTGCCGGCCAGCGGTGCCGCGCGCTTGACCATGTCCGGATAGCGCACCGCCCATTCGTAGGTCTGCTGGGCGCCCATCGAGCCACCAGTGACCAGGGCCAGCTGGTTGAGGCCGAACTTGGTGGTCAGCAGCTGGTGCTGGGCGCGGACATCGTCGCCGATCCGCACCTTGGGGAAGTTAGCCATGCCGGCCGGGAATGCCGTGTTGTGCGGCGACGAGGACAAGCCGTTGCCGATCTGGTTGACGATGATGACGAAGTACTTCGCCGGATCGATCGCCCGGCCAGCGCCGGTGTAGACCTGCTCCATGATCTTCGAGGTGCCCGAGAACCACGTGGTGATCAGGATGGCGTTGTCCTTGGCAGCATTCAGCGTGCCGAAGGTCGCATAGGCCAGCTGGCAAGCGCGGATGGTGCCCCCGTCTTCCAGAGCAAAGTTGCCGAGGTCGAAGCTTTCGTAAGGGCCGTGGACGGCCTGCGAGTAGTACGGATTGTCGATCACGCGTGTCTCCTCCTGCTGGCGATGCTTATGGTTGTTGTCAGCCTCGCAGGCTAGGCGATCCGCCACAGGGCGACGCTACCCGGACGGGCAGCGTCGCGATCCCATCCCGGGTACCGAGGTTCAGTACGGTCGCCCGTCCTTGTGCTGGAAGCGCCAGCGGCCGTCGCTGCCGAGCACGGCTTCCAGATCGTCGTCCGGATAGCTGACGGCATCGCCAGCACTGCGGTCGCCGATCTCCAGATAGACGAACTCGACATCGCCGCGGTTGACCAGGCAGTGCGCATCACCGTTGCCGGCCGCGAAACCGGTGCATTGACCCGGCCCAAGCAGGGTTTCGCCGGCGTCGCTGAGCAGGGTCGGACAACCTTCGAGAACATAGATGAACTCGTCCTGCCGGCTGTGCGCGTGGCGCAGCGCGGATACTGCGCCAGGCTTCAGCCGAGTCAGGTTGACACCGAAGTTGACGAGGCCGAACAAACTGCCGAGCGGCCGTTTTTCGCGGGTCGCCATCAGGCGGGCGAACGGTTCCGGATAGTTCGACGGTGTCGTCCGCAACGGCGCTTCGGCGGCGACGATGGCAACCGGCAGCCGCGCCATCAGCCGCGCCGCAGGTAGTTGGCGTTCTCCGCCCATAGCGCGCGGAAGCACTCGGCGGCATAGCTCGACGGTTCACTGATCACCACCGGTGCCCGTGTTTCGCCCATGCGCTCGATCGACGAGGCATAGGGAATCACCGCCTGGCAGACATCTTTCATGGCCTTCGGCGGCTGCTCGATCAAGACGCGGTGCAGGGTCCGGCGACGATCCGCCATCGACCAGAATGGCCGCAGCCGTGAGCGCGGCAACTCGTTGGCCTTGAAGTAGTCGATCAGGGTCATCAGCGCGCGCAGGCTGAGGTGGGTCGGCACAGTCGGCACCAGGATGCGATCGGCGGCGGCGAAGATGTTGTCGGCCACGTGCGACAGGCTTGGCGGGCAATCGAGCACGACCAGACTGTACTGCTCCGACAGGGGTTCGATCAGCGTCTTCAGCGTGTCGTGGTCGCCGCTGTCCTTGCGCAGCCAGACATCGAGGTGGCGGGAGTCTAGATCGGCCGGAATCAATTGCAGGCGTTCGTGGTGCGGCGTCTCGACGATGCGCTTGCCGATCGGCGAAGAACCACGCCAGAAGGCCTTGTCGGGCGCCCTGGCGCCATCGCCCTGCAGGTACCAGGTCGCCGCTCCCTGCGGGTCGAGATCCCAGAGCAGGACGTGCAGGCCGGACTCGGCGGCCAGATACGCCAAATTGACTGCGGCGGCGGTCTTGCCGACTCCGCCCTTGACGTTGTAGATCGCCAGCGTCTTCATGCGCGTCTCCGGTGAATGCGAGCGCGAATGTCCCGCAGTTTGGCTGCCGGATCAATGCATCCACCGCTTGCCGCTTCATTTCGGCGGCAAGCGGTGATCCAGCAGGTTTCAGAACCGCTGCACGTGGGCGGCGACTGCTTTCACCGAGGCTTCATCAAGGGTCGATGGGTACAGCTTCGGCATTTTCGCCGACGGGTTCTTGATCCATTCGATGGTCTTGTCGAGACTCTGGCGCGCCGACAAGCCCTTCAACGATGGACCGACACCGCCTTCGCCGCTGCCGCCGTGGCAGGCGGAGCAGACCTTGCCGTAGATCGTGCTGCCGGACACGGTGCTGCTGTCCGAAGTCGACGACACCAGCTTGCTTTCGCCCTTGCCGCCGAGCTTGTACAGGACCAGTGTCGGCGCGCCACTGCCACCGAAGGTCATCCGCGACACGTTGCCTGAAGTCGTGGCGACATACTGGGTACCCGCCAGCGCGTAGCTGATCACACCGCCGGCGACGGCGCCGCCGGTTGGCACCTTGTAGAGCAGCTTGCCACTGGCGCTGTCGAGAGCGAGAAAGTTGCCGGCCATGTCACCGGTGAATACCACTCCGCCCGCGGTCGGCGTGACGCCAGCAACCACCGGGCCATCGGCCTTGTAGCTCCAGCGGATCTTGCCGCTATCCGGATCGACCGCGTGCACCCAGCCATAGGACTCCTCGTCCATCTTCCAGGAGCCGCCGAGCATGAACTGGCCGGGGATGAAGTCTTTCTGCGGCTTCGCGGTGATCGTCGAGCACCAGTCGACAACACCGACGACGATCGCCTTGTTTTTGGCGTCGAAGGCCGGGCCGTTCCACTCGACACCGCCAAGCACGCCAGGACAGGTATGCAGGCCTCCTGAGGTCGGCTGCACGCCCTCGTTCTCGATGCGGGCGATCGGCGTGTCGAAGACTCGCTTCCGCGTCTCCCGGTCGACGCCGTAAAGATGGCCGTTCTTGGAGCCGATCGCGGCGATCGGATGACCCTTGCTGTCGTGGTAGAGCATAGGCGCCGCACCGAGATCGAGATCATGACCGTCGTTCGACACGATCTGGTGGTACCACTTCAGCGCACCGGTGCGGGCGTCAAGCACCAGCATGCTGTCGGTATACAGGTTCTTGCCCGGGCGATGGCCGGGCAGGATGTCTGGAGCCGGATTGCCGACCGGCACGAACACTTCTCCGGTCGACATGTCGATCGAATAGTGGGTCCAGGAACCACCGCCACCGTAGCGGGCCGTGCCGCGTTCATGCCAGGTCTCTGCCCCAGGTTCCTTGCCGCGCGGAATGGTGTTGAAACGCCAGACTTCGCGGCCGTTGGCCTGATCGTAAGCCATGATCCGGCCGCGGACGCCCCAGTCGCTGCCAGCACTGCCGATGATCAGCAGACCCTGCCAGACGATCGGTGCGGCGCTGAAGAACTCGCCTTGCAGTGGATCGCCGACCTGCTGCTGCCAGAGGGTCTTGCCAGTGGCTGCTTCTATCGCCAGCAGACGACCGTCGGACGTTCCTCTGAACAGCTTGCCGTTCGCGTAGGCGACACCACGATTGACCGGGAAAACCTCTGGCTGCTCAGGCGTGTAGTGGTGGCGCCAGCGCAGGCTGCAGTTCGTCGCATCGAGGGCGATGGTGTCATGCGCAGTGGTCAGGTACAGCGTACCGTCGAGCTGCACGAGGCCGGTATGAAACGAGCCGGCATCGTCGAGCCTGATCCGGCAATGCTCAGCCAGTTCACCGACATTGGCCGGCGTGATCTGCGCCGGCGAGGCGTAGCGCTGGCCATCAGCGGTGCCGTTGTAACTCAGCCAGTTGCTGTCCGCAGGCGTCGTCGCCTCCTCGGCGAGCAGCACGGCGGGAGATACCGTAAATGCCAGCGCGATGCCGGCGAGCAGGCGCAAGCCCAGGCTCGCGCCTTTGCTGTAAGTCATTAATGTCTCCTCGGTCTTTGTGTCGTCCAGCAGTTCTCGGACTGCTTGCGCAAAGACTGTACGGAGACGCTCCAGGCTTGAATAGCGGGGCAAGCCCGCTGTTCACGCTCGGCCAGACTCAGATGTCGAGGTTGCCGACCAGCAACGCGTGGCGTTCGATGAAGTCACGGCGCGGTTCGACGTCTTCGCCCATCAGCGTGGTGAACATCTGGTCGGCTGCAATGATGTCCTCGACACGGACCTGCACCAGGCGACGCACGGTCGGATCCAGCGTGGTCTCCCAGAGCTGTTCAGGATTCATCTCGCCGAGGCCCTTGTAGCGCTGCACGTGCAGGCCTCGGCGAGCTTCGCCGGTCAGCCAGACATAGGCTTCGGCAAAGCTGCTGACGGACCGTGAGCGCTCGCCACGACGCGCCGTGGCGCCATTCGCGATCAAGGTCTTGGCTTCATTGTTGAAACGGCAGACCAGCTGGTACTCCGGCGTGTTGAAGAAATCCTCACCGAACACGTAGCGGTGCGCCAGACCGTGGACCAATTGGTTCACGATCAGTGAATTTCCTTGTACTTCAACAATATAGCGCTGAACTGCAACGCCGGCATTGAGGCTGGCAGCAAACTCCGCGAGCCAGGCCTCGCGGCCGGCTTCCGGGGCAATCGGGGCGTGGTCGAACAGCCGTTCCAGCACGTGGCGATCATAGTGGCGCGACAGGCGTTCGATCGCGCCCTGGATGCGTGAGGTATCACGAACCAGCTGGGCGAGCTTGTCCGACGGCAACGCAGGCGCATCGGCTGCCGTGGTCAACGAGGCCTCGTCGAGCGCGGACTTCAGCAGCCAGTCTTCGAGCTCGTTGTTGTCCTTCACATAGGTCTCGTGCTTGCCGCTCTTCAGCTTGTACAGCGGCGGCTGGGCGATATAGACGTGGCCGCGCTCGACCAGCGCGTACATATGCCGGTAGAAGAAGGTCAGCAACAGGGTGCGGATGTGGGCGCCGTCGACGTCGGCGTCGGTCATGATGATGATGCGGTGATAGCGCAGATTCTCCGGCTTCATGTCGTCGCGGCCGATGCCGCAACCGAGCGCGGTGATCAAGGTGCCGACTTCCTGTGAGGACAGCATCTTTTCCAGACGCGCCTTTTCGACGTTCAGGATCTTGCCCTTCAGCGGCAGGATTGCCTGGAAGCGACGATCGCGCCCCTGCTTCGCCGATCCGCCTGCCGAGTCACCCTCGACCAGGAACAGTTCGGATTTCGCCGGATCCTTTTCCTGGCAGTCCGCCAGCTTGCCCGGCAGGCCGGCGATATCGAGTGCACCCTTGCGGCGATTGAGGTCGCGGGCCTTGCGAGCGGCTTCGCGCGCGCGCGCCGCTTCGACGATCTTGGCGGCGATCGCTTTCGCTTCGCGCGGACGTTCGAGCAGGAATTCGGCGAGCTTCTTGTTCAGCACGCTTTCGACCGCGCCCTTGGCTTCCGAGGACACCAGCTTTTCCTTGGTCTGCGACGAAAACTTCGGATCGCGCAGTTTCACCGACAGTACGGCGGTAAGGCCTTCACGGGAATCGTCGCCGACCGGTTCAACCTTCTCCTTCTTGGCCAGACCTTCACGCTCGACGAATTCGTTCAGGGTCCGCGTCAAGGCATTGCGGAAGCCGGTCAAGTGAGTGCCGCCATCCTTCTGAGGAATGTTGTTGGTGAAGCAGAACACGTTTTCCTGATAGGAATCATTCCATTGCAGCGCCGCTTCGACGGCAATGCCGTCAACTTCGGTGTTGATGTACAGCACGGTCTCGTGCAGCGAAGTCTTGTTGCGATTCAAGTACTCGACAAAAGCCTTGATGCCGCCGATGTACTCGAACACGTCCTCGCGATTGCTCAGTTCCTCGCGCAGTACGATGCGCAGGCCCGAGTTCAGGAATGACAGCTCGCGCAGGCGCTTGACCAGGATGTCGTAGTGGAATTCGAGGTTGGTGAAAACCTTGCCGCTCGGATAGAAACGCACCGAAGTGCCGCGTTTTTCCGAGGGTCCGACGATCGCCAGCGGCGCTTGCGGCACGCCCATCCGGTATTCCTGATGGTGGTGATTGCCGTTGCGATAAATATCGAGCATCAACACTTCGGACAGCGCGTTGACCACCGACACGCCGACGCCGTGCAGACCGCCGGACACCTTGTAACCACTGCCACCGAACTTACCGCCAGCGTGCAGGATGGTCATGATCACTTCGGCAGCAGAACGGCCTTCTTCCTCGTGGATATCGACTGGAATGCCACGGCCGTTGTCGGTGACGGTGACGCTGCCGTCGAGCTGCAAGGTGACGGTGATTTCCGTGCAGTGGCCAGCGAGGGCTTCGTCGACCGAGTTATCGACGACTTCAAAGACCATGTGATGCAGGCCGGTACCATCATCGGTATCACCGATGTACATGCCTGGGCGCTGGCGAACAGCATCCAGACCTTTCAGCACCTTGATCGCGCTGGCGTCGTAATTGCCGCTGGCAATGTGGTTCTGAGTCGGGCTCGGGGCATCGTGCTGATCGGTCATATCGTCTTCTTCAATGTGATCTCGCCATGTTCCACGTGGAACATCGCATGGTCGTTTGTGGCCTGAAGTATCGGGCTGTAGTCGAGCGCAGTGATCACGCTCTGACCCGGCCAGGCTTGCAACTGGGCCAGCAGCCGCTGCTGCGATGTGGCCGACAGCTCGGCTGCAAAGTCGTCGAGAAGCAGCACAGGAGCATCATCGTGTCGCTGACGATACAACTCGCCCTGGGCCAGGATCAGCCCAGCAATCAGCAGCTTCTGCTGACCGCGGCTGACCCGCTCCCTCAACAGCGAATTGTCGCTCAATACGCGAAGCTCTGCCCGATGGGGGCCTTCGCGCGTGTGACCAGCGTAACGGTCGTTTTCGATGGTCCGCGCCAAGGTATCGGTATAGCTTTCACCTTCGCGCCACCCACGGGTGAAACTCATGGTCCAGCCGGATTCGTCGACCAAGGATCGCCAGTAGCGCGGGACGATTTCGATCAGCCGTTCGACATAACGAACGCGCATCTCAGTCAGTCCATCGGCAGTCGTGGCCAGTTCCGGAGTCCAGCTGTCGACTTCTCGTGGATTGGCATGAGCACGAAGCGCAGCGTTGCGCTGCTTCAGTGCTCGGTTGAACCGCCGCCACAGTTCGTGGAATTCCGGTTCCATGTGGAACACACCCCAGTCGATGAAGCGCCGACGAATACCCGGACCCTCTTCGATCAAGCGATGGGCAAGCGGATCGATCAGCAGGACTGGCATGCGTCGGACCAGATCCGCCAATCCGACCGTCTGATCGTTGATCCGGACACCGATTCTTCGCTCCTGCCAACGGACTTCGACCCGATCATCCGGACGGCCATCAATACCGCTGATCCGCGCATCGATCAGGAAGGACGATTGGCCATCGTTAGCTAGCGTGGCGATGGCCCCGCGATGGCTGTCTCCGCGGGCTGCCACATAAAGTGCTTCGAGCAGGCTGGTCTTTCCAGCAGCGTTGGCACCAATAACAAAATTCAGCCGCTGATGCGGCTCGAAATCGAACTGCTGGAACAGGCGAAAGTGCTGCGCCTTCGCCCGACGGAAACGCATGGCGTCATGAGTTCCCGATAAGGACGGCGATCAGAGCCGCATCGGCATGACGACAAACTTGCCGCTGGCCTGGGCCGCATCGTGGATCAGACCACTGGCATCCGGGCTGCGCAGTTTGAAGATGAATTCTTCGCCCTCGATCGCATCGAGCGCATCGAGCAGATAGCTGACGTTGAAACCGATTTCCAGCGGCGAGCCGCTGTACTCGATCTCGACTTCTTCCTCGGCTTCTTCCTGCTCAGGGTTCTGGGTCTGGATGCGCAGCGTATCGGCTTCAAGCGTCAGACGAACGCCACGAAACTTCTCGTTAGACAGGATTGCGGCGCGAGCAAGTGCTGCACGCACTTTCAGACGACCGCACTTGATGATCTTGTCCGAGTCTTCCGGAATCACGCGCTCGTAATCCGGGAAGCGACCTTCAATCAACTTCGAAGTCAGACGCAGATCTTCGAGATCGACCTGGATCTGGTTCGTGGTCAGGGCCAGCTTGACCGGCGCTTCGCTGGTATCGAGGAGGCGTTGCAGTTCGATCACCGTCTTGCGCGGCAGGATCACCTGGGTGTCCTTCTTCGCGCTGAGTTCGCGATTCAGTTCGGCCATCGCCAGACGGTGACCGTCGGTGGCGACGGTACGCAGGCGGCCCGGGCGAATCTCCAGCAAAAGGCCGTTCAAGTAGTAACGGACATCCTGCTGGGCCATCGCAAACTGTGTGCGTGCGAGCAGATCCTTCAGTTCGCGGTTGCTCAGCTCCAGTTGCACGTCGGTCGGATCCGATGAGAACACCGGGAACTCTTCGGCCGGCAAGGTAGCCAGCGCAAAGCGGCTGCGGCCGGACTTCAGGGTCAGCTTGTTGTCGGCGTATTCCAGGCTAAGCATCGCGCCTTCCGGCAGGCCGCGACAGATGTCGTGCAGCTTACGGGCCGGCGCCGTGATACGGCCGGGAGCGATGTTCTGCACGCGAACCGTGCGCTCGACCTGCAGTTCCAGATCGGTACCGGTCAAGCTCAGACGATCGTCTTTGGCCTCGAGCAGCAGATTCCCGAGGATCGGCAGGGATTGCCTGCGTTCGACCACACCGATGACCGACTGCAGCGCCGACAGCAGTTCACCGCGGGAAATCTGGATGTTCATGAGCAGACCATTGAATAGATTGTTTTGAATCTTCAAAGATTAGTTTTAGTAGTCTGACGCCTGACCTGTGGATAGAAGCTGTTATCGCTTTATTATCAAGGTCTTGTACGAATTTTGAAGCGCTGTTGTCGGGCTCTTCAAGCTGTCGAAACAACGGGATAAACCTGTGGATAAAAAGCCGTCCCGAAGCGTTGAATCGATTATACACAGCTTGTTCCACGGTCTTTTCCACTGCTTTTGCCGCGATCGAAGCTTGTCCGACGGCTTCATTTCTGATGCCAGCCGGCTTGATCGACGGTGGCTTCGATTTTCGTGCCTTTGTCGCAAGCGGTCATTTTCAGTGCTCGATTCCGGTCGCGATACCGCCGGCCCGTGAATCCTGAACTGATCTTGTCATTCGCCAGTCAGCGAACGCTGTATTGATTTTTGTTCGAAGCAATCGGGTGGGACACATCAACAATACGTTTTAAATCTTTAAAAAGATTAGCTTTAGTAGTCTGACGCGAAATCTGTGGGCAGAATACTTTATCTCTTTTTTATCAATCGCTTGAAAGGATCTTGATCTTCTGCTCGTCCCCTCTGCAAGCTGTCGAAACATCGGGAACAAGCTGTGGATAAAAAGCCATCCCGAACTATCCCAGCAGTTATCCACAACTTGTTCCCGGCTTTCTTCCATCGTTTCCGCAATTGCCAGCCGGAAATCAGTTGGTCAGCTGACGCAGCAGGTTCTCGTAGTCTTCCTTGAGACGGTCGTCTTCCAGGCATAGCTCGGCAACCTTGCGGACGGCATGCAGCACCGTCGTATGGTCCTTGCCGAACGCAGCGCCGATCTCCGGATAGCTGTGCCGGGTCAATTCCTTGGACAGCGCCATCGCCACCTGGCGGGGCCTGGCCAGCGTCCGGGTGCGGCGCACCGAGTTCAGATCGGTCAGACGGATGTTGTAATAGGCGGCCACCGTGCGCTTGATGTTCTCCAAGGTCACCGCCCGGTCGTAGGAGGCCAGCATGTCCTTCAGCGTGACGCGGGCGAACTCGGTAGTGATCGGCGCGCCGGTGAGCCTTGCCGACGCGTTCAGGCGATGCAGCGCGCCTTCCAGTTCGCGCACGTTGGAGCGGATGCGCTGGGCGACCAGCACGGCGACGTCTTCCGGCAGGCGCACGCCGAGGACGTCGGCCTTGGCCAGCAGGATGGCGATGCGGGTCTCGAACTCCGGCGGCTCCACCGGCACCGACAGGCCCCAGGTGAAACGCGACTTGAGCCGATCGTCGAGCGCATCGAGTTCACGCGGGTAACGATCGCAGGTCATCACGATCTGCTTGCGGCCGTCGATCAGGGCATTGAAGGTATGGAAGAATTCCTCCTGCGAATGCTCCTTGCCGGCCAGGAAGTGGATGTCGTCGATCAGCAGTGCGTCGACGCTGCGATAGAAGTTCTTGAATTCGACCTGACGGCCGTAGCGGATCGCCGATACCATCTGGTTGAACCATTGCTCGGCACCGACATAAACGATGCGGGCGTTGGCCTTCTCGGCCAGGATGGCGTTGCCGATGCCGTGCATCAGATGGGTCTTGCCAAGACCGGACTCGCCATAGATCAGCAGCGGGTTGTAGACGCCACCCGGAGCCGACGCCACCTGCAGGCCAGCGGCGCGAGCCTGGGAGTTCGACTTGCCCTCGATGAACGAGGACAGTGTGTAGCGTGGATCGAGCTTGCCGCGCCCATAGGGCATGGTGTCGTCGACCGCTGTCGCGTTACCGGTGTTGGCGCCACGTACCGGGTCGGCGTTGACGCCGCCGACCGCGATGTTGACTACCACGTCGTAGGACGCGAGGCTCGACATGGTGCGCTGGATGCGGCCCAGGAAATCGCTCTTGACCCGGTCCATGACGATGCGGTTTGGCGCCAGCAGGGTCATCTGGTCTTCGGACATCACCACGCGCAGCGGACGGATCCAGGTGCTGATCTCCTTTTCCGGAAGATCGGCTTCGAGCCGGGCAATGCAGCGGTCCCACAGGTCTTGATTCAGCATTCGGGCGCAAGCGAGGAAGTCAGCGAAAGGTACGGCGGAAAGCCCGATCGCGGTCGGATGCCGGACTGTGCCGGGACCGCGATGGGCATGCAGTCTATCTTCTGCGTGCCCTGCTTATCCACAGCTTGTCCCCGGATCGGGCTGCCGGACGGCAGCCACCGAGCTTGAAGATTCCTGTTGACAGCGGCTAGAATCGCGGCCCGCTATCGAGTAGACCCATGAGCAAACGCACTTTTCAGCCGCACACCCTGAGCCGCAAGCGCACCCACGGCTTCCGTGCCCGCATGGCAACGGTCGGCGGTCGCGCAGTGCTCGCGCGTCGTCGTGCCAAGGGCCGCGCCCGCCTCATTCCGTAAGCCCTGATCCCGACCGCGATCGTCTCGACAGGCCTTGTGCCAGGTCCGACGAGCTTTCCGCCGTCGGTACGGCTGCATAAACCAGCGGAGTTCAAGCTGGTTTTCGCTGAGGGGCGCAAGATTCGGCGGGCGCCGATAGGCCTCAGCTACCGGCCGAACGCCGCTGCGCAGGCGCGGCTGGGGCTGGCGATCGCCAAGAAGGCTGTCCACGCAGCCCACGATCGGAACCGGATCAAACGCCTCATCCGCGAGGAATTCCGGCACAATCGCGCCCGGCTGCCGGCGGTCGACCTGGTGTTCTTCGCCCAGCCAGGACTCGCTGAATTGAGCAATGCCGTGTTGCGGTCACTGCTCGCCGACCTCTGGACTCAAGTGATCGAACGATGCGCGCGTTCCTCATCGGCCCCATCCGCGCCTATCAGCGCACCTTGAGCCCATTGCTCGGGCCGCGCTGTCGATTTCATCCCAGTTGCTCCCACTACGCCATCGAAGCGATCGAACGCTTCGGGGCCGCGCGCGGCAGCTGGCTCGCCCTCACCCGCATCTGCCGCTGTCATCCCTTGAATGACGGTGGCTTCGACCCCGTTCCGGAGCGCTAGACCCATGGAAACTCGCCGCATGGCACTGATCGCGGTGCTGGGCGTGATCCTGTACCTGATCTACACCGCCTGGATCACCGATCACCCGCCGGTGCAGCCGGCCATTGCTGCCACTGCGCCGGCGGCAGTGCCGGCAGATCCGAGCGCGCCGCCGGTGCCGACTTTGGCCGCCGTCGACGGATCGGCAGCAGCGACGGCTGTCGCCGCTGCCGTCCCGGTGGCTGCGTCGCGGACGATCCGGGTCAAGACCGACCTGATCGACGCTGAATTCGCCACCGCCGGTGCCGAGCTGCGCCGAGTCGAGCTGAAGCAGTACGCGCTCAGCAAGCAGAATCCGGATATCAAGCTGCCGCTGCTCAACGATCGCGACGGCATGGTGTTCACCCTGCAGAGCGGCCTGGCCGCGGTCGAGAAACCGCTGGCCAGCGGCAACACCGTGTTCACGACGCCGCAGACCAGCTACGAGCTGGCGTCCGGCGTCGACACGCTGGACGTGCCTTTCGAATATGTCGACGCCAGCGGTTATACGTTGACCAAGACCTATCGCTTCAAGCGCGGCAGTTACCAGGCCGAGCTTGTGCAAGCCATCTCCAACAAGACTGGCGGTGCCTTGAACGTCAGCCCCTATGCCCGCTGGCTGCGCAATCCGGTGTCGGCTGAAAAGACCCAGAAGTTCATCACCACCTTCCTCGGTCTTGGCGTCTACGAGCAGAAGCCGGGCACGGCCGACTACCGGTTCAAGAAGATCAAGCTTGGCGAACTCGACAGCAAGCCCTACGAATCGAAGCAGACCGGTGGCTGGCTGGCGATGATCCAGCATTACTTCATCGCCGCGATCATTCCGCCGGCCGACGAAGCGCTGACCATGTCCGGCAAGCCGGCCGGCGGTGGCAGCTACCTGAGCCAGTACCTCGGCGCCAGCAAGGCGGTCGCCGATGGCGCCGAAGCCAGCTACAGCACCGGTCTGTACATCGGCCCGAAGACGCAGGGCGCGTTGGACGACGTCGCCAGGGGCCTGGCGCTGACCGAGGACTACGGCATCCTGACGCCGATCGCCAAGCCGCTGTTCTGGACGATGAACTTCTTCCACGGCCTGGTCGGCAACTGGGGCTGGTCGATCATCCTGCTGACGGTGCTGGTCAAGCTGATCTTCTATCCGCTGACGGCCGCGCAGTACAAGTCGATGGCGAAGATGAAGAAGTTCACGCCGCGCATCGCCGAGCTGAAGGAGCGTTACGCGGACGACCGCGAAAAGCTCAGCAAGGCGATGATGGATCTGTACAAGAAGGAGGGCTTCAATCCGTTGGCGGGCTGCTGGCCGATCCTCGTCCAGATGCCGGTGTTCTTCTCGCTGTACTGGGTGCTGATCGAAAGTGTGGAACTGCGTCAGGCGCCGTTCATGCTGTGGCTGCAGGACCTGTCGGCCGCCGATCCGTATTACATCATGCCGGTGCTGTACGGCGCGTCGATGTGGCTGCAACAGCGCATGTCCGGCCAGACGGCGACGATGGATCCGATGCAGGCCAAGATCATGAACGTCATGCCGATCGCGTTCACCGGCATGTTCCTGTTCTTCCCGGCCGGCCTGGTCGTCTACTGGTTCGTGTCGAACGTCATCGGCATCGCCCAGCAGATGGTCATCACCAAGCGCACCGAAGCTGCGGAGAAGGCGCACCGCGAGCTGAAGAAGGCCTGAGCCCGCCCCGCTCCGGGAGGCAAGACGGATGAGCCGCAGCGACACGATTGCGGCCATTGCCACCGCCCCGGGTCGTGGCGCGGTCGGCATTCTCCGACTGTCCGGGGCCGAGTCGCTGCGCATCGCCGCCGCCCTGTGCGGCGAGTTGCCGAAGGCCCGCACGTCGGGCCTTCGTCGTTTCCGGGACGCCGACGGCGGCTTGATCGACGAAGGCCTGGTGCTGGTCTTCCCGGGACCGAGGTCGTTCACCGGCGAGGACGTGGTCGAGCTGCAGGGCCACGGTGGTCCGGTACTGCTCGACCTGCTGTTGAAAACCGCGTGCGCCGCAGGCGCCCGCCCTGCGCGACCCGGCGAATTCTCCGAGCGCGCCTTCATCAATGGCCGCCTCGACCTCGCCCAGGCGGAAAGCATCGCCGACCTGATCGACGCCGGCAGCGAAGCCGCGGTGCGTGCGGCCAACCGTTCGCTGCAGGGCGAATTCTCGCGCCGCATCGCGAGGCTGGTCGAAACCCTGACCGCCCTGCGCGCCGATCTCGAAGCCGCGTTCGATTTCGCCGACGAGGACGTGCCCTGGCTCGACGGGCCGCGGCTCGGCGCTCGCCTGCTCGAAACCGGTGGCCAGCTGAAGACCCTGCTCAAGCAGGCCGCACAGGGTCGGCGCTTGCGCGAAGGAATGACCATCGCGATCGCCGGACAGCCGAACGTCGGCAAGTCGACCCTGCTGAATCGCCTTGCCGGCAGCGAAGCGGCAATCGTCTCGCCGGAAGCCGGCACCACCCGCGACGTGCTGCGCGAACACCTGCTGCTGCGCGGCTTGCCGGTCACCGTGCTCGACACCGCCGGCCTGCGCGAAACCGACAACGGCATCGAACGCGAAGGCGTGCGCCGTGCCTGGGCCGCGCTGTCGCAGGCCGAGCTGGTGCTGTTCGTCGCCGACGACCGCACGGGCCTGAGCGTCGCCGACCAGGCTCTGCTCGCTCAGTTCCCGATCGAACTGCCGCGGCTGCTGGTATTCAGCAAGTGCGATCTGAGCGGCCGGCTGGCCGGAGCTTTCGGGATCGGTGACGGGCAGAGCGCGTTGCGCATCTCGGCGGCGGCGGACCTCGGCATCGACGACCTGATCGGACGGATCTGCGAACAGGCAGGGCTGGCGGAACCGGGTGCCCACGCGTTCACCGCCCGCACCCGGCACCTCGAAGCCCTGCGCCGCGCCGACACGCATCTCGATGCCGCCGCGCGGCTCAGCCAGGCGACGCCGGAGCTGATCGCCGAGGAGCTGCGTCTGGCCCAGCTGGCGCTCGACGAGATCACCGGCCGCTTCAGTTCCGACGACCTGCTCGGCCGCATCTTCAGCACGTTCTGTCTCGGCAAGTAAGATCGCTGCCAGCCGCGGCCGCCTATCCGGCGTGACGCGCTTCATACCCAGATGAGGACCTGACCATGTCGATGACCCCGCTGCGCACGATCGCCGCCTCCCTCGCCCTGTTGAGCGCCGGCTCGGCCAGCGCCCTGAGCTTCAGCATCGTTGCGCCGGATCAACAGGACTTCCGTTCGGTGGCCGAAGACCTGACCGCCGCGCTCGACTACAAGGCGCTGAGCATCTCCGAACCCGGTGGCCTGCTCGGCTTCTCGATCGGCGCCTTCGGCAGCTACACCAGCACCCGCGACAGCGGCGCCTGGGGCCGATTGACCGGCGACTCGGTCGATGGCCTGGGCACCGTCGGCGTGCGCGCCAGCAAGGGCCTGCCGTTTGGGCTCGACGTCGGCGGCTTCTACAGCCGGGTGACCGGTTCCGACGCCACCGCCTACGGCGCGGAACTGCGCTACGCGATCCTCGAAGGCACGGTCGCCACACCGGCGATTTCGCTGCGCGGCACCTACACGCGGGCCAGCAACGCCGGCGATTTCGACTACGCCTCCTACGGCACCGACCTGTCGATTTCCAAGGGCATCCTGTTCCTGACCCCGTACGCCGGCGTCGGCTACGTGCGCTCGGAAACCGAAGCCGACAGCAGCTTCGCGCTCGACAAGGAATCCTTCGGCCAGGCCAAGTTCTTCGTCGGCAGCCGTTTCAGCCTGGCGCTGCTCAGCGCAACACTCGAGTACCAGCGCCTCGGTGACAACGACGTGTTCAGCTTGAAGGGCGGCCTGAGCTTCTGAGCCGGGCCCCGGATCCTGCGCGGCTGCTGCGCGCGGGGTCCGGGGGCCTTGCTCGCCGCTGCAGCTGGCGCGATCGGTGCACCGCGATGGGGTGCTCGCACGTCGATGACGAATGCCGGGCTCATCCAGTAAGGTGCCGGCCATGAGTCCCGAAGATCTGACTGCCTACCTGCACACCCATATCCCGCTGACCGCAGCCCTTGGCGCCCGGGTCATCGGCTTCGACAGTCGCCAGATGGAAATCGCCGCGCCGCTGGCGCCGAACCAGAATCACCGCGGCACCGCGTTCGGCGGCAGTCTGGCGACCTTGGGCATCCTCGGTGGCTGGAGCCTGCTGAACAGCGCGCTGGAGCGACAGAACCTGGTCGCCAAGATCGTCGTCCAGCACAGCGACTGCGAGTTCCGCGAGCCGGTGGCCGCCGATTTCATCGCGCTGTCGGTGCTGCCTGAAGCCGAGTGGCCGCGCTTCCTCGCCACCCTGCGCCGTCATCGCCGCGCCCGCATCGCCATCGAGACGCGGATCCGCGCCAACGGCCGCGCCGTCGTCACCCATCGTGGCCGCTATGCCGCCTTCCTCGAATCGCCCGGCGATCCGACGGCCTCCGAACTTGGCGAAGCCTGATCACCATGAGCCGTTTCAAGTACTGCCCGCAATGCGCCAGGCCGCTGGAGCTGGCCAACCACGGAGAGATGGAGCGCATCGCCTGCCCGGACCGCGCCTGCGGCTATGTGCACTGGGACAACCCGGTGCCGGTGGTCGCGGCGATCGTCGAGCACGAAGGCCAGATCATCCTCGCCCGCAACGCCGCCTGGCCGCCGAAGATGTTCGCGCTGATCACCGGCTTCCTGGAAAAGAACGATCCGCACCCGGAATCCGGCGTGCTGCGCGAAGTCGAGGAGGAACTGGGCCTCAAGGGCAGGATCGGCGAATTCATCGGCTTCTACCCGTTCGAGCGGATGAACCAGATCATCATCGCCTACCACGTGATCGCCGAAGGCACGGTGGCGCTCGGTGAGGAGCTGATCGAATGGAAGAAGCTGCCGCTGGAGCAGATCAAGCCCTGGCCGGCCGGGACCGGCTACGCGGTGCGCGATCTGCAGCTGCGCCGCGGCTTCACGCCGCCGCCGTTCGATCTGAGCATGCTGCGCAAGCCGCGCCACTGGCACGAGATCGGCGAGCGCCTGCTGACCGCCGGCCAGCCGACGGCGGAGGAGTTCAAGGCGCTGAAGGTGATCGGCGTCGACGTGGTGATCAACCTGTCGATGCCGACCTCGGATCACGCCCTGGCTGACGAGGACGAGGTCGTGCAGCGGCTGGGCCTGCGCTACCACCATATTCCGGTGCTGTTCGAAGCGCCGACCCTCGACGATTTCGACCGTTTCTGCGCGGCGATGGCGGCATCCCGCGACAGCACCGTCTTCATCCACTGCGCGGCGAACAAGCGGGTCTCGGTGTTCGTCTACCTGTGGCGGGTGCTGAAACAGGGTGTGCCGCGCGAGGTCGCCGAGCGCGACCTGCACGCGGTCTGGCGACCGGATGCCGTGTGGTCGACGTTTATCACCGTAGCCCTCGGCTAGGATTTGTTGACGCTCACAACCCCATGGTCCGCGCCACGCTGCGCGCCAGCTCGACCATGTTGCGCACCGTCGCCGATTCGTCGTCGCGGCGGTAGACCAGGCTCATCCGGGCTTTCGGTGCGTCACCGATGATCGGCCGGTAGGCGACGCCATCGGAATGGATCTGCTGCATCGACGCCGGGACCAGCGATACGCCGAGGCCGGCGGCGACCAGATTGACGATCGAGGTCACCTGCGAGGCTTCCTGGCCGATGCGCGGGCTGAAGCCGGCGCGGCCGCAGGCGGCGAGAATGTCGTCGTACAGGCCGGAGCCGACCGGCCGAGAGAACAGCACGAAGGGTTCGGCCTTCAGCTGGGTCAGCCGCAGCCTGGGTTCGCGCGCCAGCCGGTGTGCCTGCGGCAGCGCCACCAGTACTTCCTCGTCGAACAGCGCTTCGGTGATCAGCCCCGGCTCCTCGCCGAGCAGCGGCCGGACGAACGCGATATCGAGCTGGTCGGCAAGCACCGCCGCGGCGAGCACCGGGGTGGAATTTTCGTCGAGCGACAGCGCCACTTCCGGATACTGCTGGCCGTACTCGCGCAGCACCCGCGGCACGAACGGGTGGAACGGCGCCGAGTTGATCATGCCGACGCCAATGCGACCGAGGTCGCCGCGGGCCACGCGACGGGCGTGATCGGAGGCCCGCTGCACATGGGCGAGGATCTGGCGGGCGTCATCGAAGAACACCTGGCCGGCATCGGTCAGGCTGACCGCGCGGGCCTGGCGCTGGAACAGTGGCGTGCCGATCTCGGCTTCCAGCGCGCGAATCTGCTGGCTCAGCGGCGGCTGTTCCATGCCCAGGCGCTTCGCCGCGCGGGTGAAGTGCAGCTCCTCGGCGACGGTGACGAAATAGCGGAGATGGCGCAATTCCATGAAGGTACTTTCTGAGTATCGAGATCTAATGTTTCATATATTGGACGTATCCAAAGTCCGAGTCTAATGTTCGCGGCTTCAGGCCGGCCCCTAGCCGGTATCGCCGGAGCGGCGGGTCAGCGCATCATCGAAGCGCTGCATCACCTGCCGCCGGCACGCACCGAACCGAACAGGAAGTATCGCCATGACCGGACCCATTGCCGCCACGCCCGCCGTCGTCGCCGATCCCCACCCAGATACTTTGGCCGATCGCGATCCGCAGGAAACCCGCGAATGGCTGGAAGCGCTCGCCGCAGTGCTCGAGCGCGAAGGCCCGGAGCGCGCCCACTTCCTGCTCGAGGCACTGCAGGAGAAGGCGCGTCTGTCCGGTGCCTTTATCCCGTTCTCGCCGAACACCGCCTACGTCAACACCATTCCGCCGCACCTCGAAGAGCGCTCACCCGGCGATCACGCGATCGAGTGGAAGATCCGTTCGATCATCCGCTGGAACGCGATGGCGATGGTCATCAACGCCAACCGCGAGCACTCGGGCATCGGCGGCCACATCGCCAGCTTCGCTTCGGCGGCGACGCTCTACGACGTCGGCTTCAACCATTTCTGGAAAGGCCCGGAGCACCCGGACGGTGCCGACCTGATCTATTTCCAGGGCCATTGCACGCCGGGCATCTATGCCCGCGCCTTCCTCGAAGGCCGCTTGAGCGAGGAGCAGGTCCGTCACTTCCGCATGGAGACCGATGGCAAGGGTCTGCCGTCCTACCCGCATCCCTGGCTGATGCCGGAGTTCTGGCAGTTCGCCACGGTCAGCATGGGCTTGGGCCCGATTCAGGCGATCTACCAGGCGCGCCTGATGAAGTACCTGGAGCATCGCGGCCTGATGAAAGCGAGCGGCCGCAAGGTCTGGTGCTTCTGCGGTGATGGCGAGATGGACGAGCCGGAATCGCTCGGCGCGGTCGACATCGCCTCCCGCGAGAAGCTCGACAACCTGGTGTTCGTCGTCAACTGCAACCTGCAGCGCCTCGACGGCCCGGTCCGTGGCAACGGCAAGATCATCCAGGAACTCGAAGGCGTGTTCAGGGGCGGCGGCTGGAACGTCATCAAGGTGATCTGGGGCGGTGCCTGGGATGCGCTGATCGCGGCCGACCGCAGCGGCCAGCTGCAGCGCATCTTCAACGAGACCGTCGATGGCGAGTACCAGAACTACAAGGCCAAGGGCGGCAAGTACACGCGCGACAACTTCTTCGCCAAGCATCCGGAAACGCTCAAACTGGTATCGACGATGTCCGATGAGGACATCGGCCGCTTGAACCGCGGCGGCCACGATCCGCACAAGATCTACGCCGCCTACGCGGCAGCCTCCAAGCATCAAGGCACGCCGACGGTGATCCTGGCCAAGACCGTCAAGGGCTACGGCATGGGCGAAGCCGGCGAAGGCCAGAACATCACCCATCAGCAGAAAAAGATGGGCGAGGACGCGCTTCGGGCTTTCCGCGATCGCTTCGCGCTTCCGATCTCCGACGACCAGATCAAGGACACGCCGTTCTACCGGCCGGCCGAGGACTCGCCGGAAATGAGCTATCTGCGCGAACGCCGCAAGGCGCTCGGTGGCTCGCTGCCGAGCCGTCGCATGGTCGGCGAAACGCTGGAGATTCCGCCGCTCAGCATCTTCGATCGTCTGCTCGCCTCCACCGGCGAACGCGAGATCTCGACGACGATGGCTTTCGTGCAGGCGCTGCAGGCGCTGCTGCGCGACAAGAAGATCGGCAGCCGCATCGTGCCGATCGTGCCCGACGAGGCACGCACCTTCGGCATGGAAGGCATGTTCCGTCAGCTCGGCATCTACTCGGTGGTCGGCCAGAAGTACAAGCCGGAAGATGCCGATCAGCTCGCCTTCTACAAGGAAGACATCAAGGGCCAGGTGCTGGAAGAAGGCATCACCGAATCCGGCGCGATGAGTTCCTGGGTCGCGGCGGCGACCAGCTACGCCAATCACGGCGTATCGCTGCTGCCGTTCTACATCTTCTATTCGATGTTCGGCTTCCAGCGTGTCGCCGACCTCTGCTACGCCGCCGGTGACATGCGCGCTCGTGGTTTCCTGCTGGGCGGCACCGCTGGCCGCACCACGCTGAACGGCGAAGGCCTGCAGCATGAGGACGGCCACAGCCATCTGTTCGCGGCGACCATCCCCAACTGCCGCGCCTACGATCCGGCCTATGCCTACGAGATCGCGGTGATCCTGTCCGAAGGCATGCGCCGCATGTATCCGAGCGACGGCGGCCCGCAGCACGACGAGTACTACTACCTGACCCTGCAGAACGAGAACTACCAGCACCCGACGATGCCGGCTGGTGTCGAGCGCGGGATCATGAAAGGCCTGTATCTGCTGACGCCCTGCGACAAACCGGCTGATACCCATGTGCAGCTGCTCGGCTCGGGTTCGATCCTGCGCGAAGTGATCGCCGCCGCCGCGCTGCTGAAGGCCGACTGGGGCGTGACCAGCGATATCTGGAGCGCGCCGAGCTTCAACGAACTGGCGCGCGATGGCCGCGACGCCGAACGCTGGAACCTGCTGAACCCCGGCCAGGAGCCGCGCCGCAGTTATGTCGAGGAAGTGCTCGCCGGCATGAGCGGCCCGGCGATCGTCGCCACCGACTACATGAAGGCCTATCCCGAGCAGATTCGCCCGTTCGTGCCGATGCCCTACCACGTGCTCGGTACCGACGGTTACGGCCGCAGCGATACCCGCGAGAAGCTGCGTCACTTCTTCGAGGTCGATCGCCACTGGATCACGGTGAAAGCCCTGCAGGCGCTCGCCGAGGAGGGGCAGATGCCGACGACAAGAGTCGCCGAAGCGGTCGCCAAGTACGGCCTCGACGCGGCCAAGCCCAACCCGGTGCAGGTATAAGCCATGGCAAGCGAACTCAAGGTCACGGTGCCGGACATCGGCGACTATCAGGACGTGCCGGTCATCGAAGTGCTGGTCAAGGTCGGCGACAGCGTCGAGAAGGACGCTGCCGTGGTCACGCTGGAATCGGACAAGGCGACGCTCGACGTGCCGGCGCCGGAAGCCGGTGTGGTCAAGTCGATCAGCCTGAAGGTTGGCGACAAGGTTTCGATGGGCTCGGCTGTGCTGGTGCTCGAAGTCGGTGCCGCCGAAGCCGCTCCGGTCGCAGCGCCGGCCGCCGCCCCGGCGGCGGCAACCGCCCAAGCCGCAAAGCCGGCGCCGGCCGCAGTGGCAGCGCCAGCCCCGGCGGCGTCGGTACCGGCAGTGGCCAGTGCCCCGTCGACTCTCGCGGTCGCCATTCCGGACATCGGCGACTACAAGGACGTGCCGGTCATCGAAGTCCTGGTCAAGGATGGTGATGTGGTCGAGAAGGACCAGACCCTGCTGGTGCTGGAGTCGGACAAGGCAACGCTCGACGTGCCGTCCCCGGCGGCTGGCGTAATCAGCGGCCTCAAGCTCAAGGTCGGCGACAAGGTCGCGATGGGCGTCGCCGTGTGCACGCTGACCACGGCTGGCGAGGCGCCGGTTGCCGCAGCGGCTGCCTCTGCTGCGGCCGGGACCGAGGAAGCGGTCCCGGCTGCGCCGGGCAATCTCGGCACGGCGCCGGAAACTGGTCCCGCGCTGCCGACACCACCACCGGCGCCGGTGGTCAGCAGCAGCGACGCGATTCCCTATGCCAGCCCGTCGATCCGCAAGTTCGCCCGTGAACTCGGCGTCGACCTGTCCAAGGTCAGCGGCAGCGGACCGAAGGGACGCATCACCCAGGACGACGTCCAGGGCTACGTCAAGAAGACCCTCGCCGCGCCGCCGGCCGCAGCCGCGACCACGGCCGCTGGTGGTATGGGCATCCCGCCGATTCCGGCGGTCGACTTCTCGCAGTTCGGCAGCATCGAAACCAAGCCGCTGGCGCGCATCCGCAAGATTTCGGCGGCCCACCTGCATCGCAGCTGGCTGAACATTCCGCACGTCACCCAGACCGACGAAGCCGATATCACCGAGCTCGAAGCCTTCCGCAAGGAAGCCTCCGACGAAAGCGCCAAGGCCGGCGGCCCGAAGCTGACCTTGCTGCCATTCGTGATGAAGGCGATGGCCAAGGTGCTCGAAGCCTATCCGGAGTTCCGCGCCTCGCTGTCGCCGGATGGCGAAAGCCTGATCCACAAGCACTACACGCACATCGGCTTCGCAGCCGATACACCGAACGGCCTGGTGGTGCCGGTGGTGCGCGACGTCGACAAGAAAGGCTTGGTGCAGCTGGCGGTCGAAACCGGCGAGCTGGCCAAGAAGGCGCGCGACGGCAAGCTCAGCGGCGGCGACATGAAGGGGGGGGTGTTTTCGATCTCCAGCCTCGGCGGCATCGGCGGCAGCCATTTCACGCCGATCGTCAATGCGCCCGAGGTCGGCATCCTCGGGGTATCGAAAGCGGTGATCAAGCCGGTCTGGGACGGCGCTGCCTTCCAGCCGCGACTGATGGTGCCGCTATCCCTGAGCTACGACCATCGGGTGATCGACGGTGCCTACGCGGCCCGCACCATCGTCGCGCTGGTCAGATTGCTCGGCGACGTCCGACGCCTGTCGCTGTAAGTGCCGATCAGGCTCGACGGCGCGCGGCGCTAGAATGCGCGTCATGAGCAACGACACTCCGAAGAAGAAGACCGCCGCCGAAGTGCTGAAAGAAGCGCTGGCGGCGAAGAAGGCCGCCGGCCCGAATGGCGGCGGCAAGCTGCGTCCGGTGATGGACACTGGCAAGGGCAACAAGGACGCCGAGCGCCTGCGCGGCATGTCGCGCAAGGTGCATTGACGCGGCCTGCGAACCAAAGCGGGTTCTCACCCAAGGCGCCAGGAAAGTTTTTTCGAAAGCTCCTCCTCGCGTCTTTGCGGTGAGACCGACCTTAGCTTCTCTCCTGCTCAGCCACCCTCGATGATCCGCTCCAGCGCCTGCTGGGCGATCGGGTGATAGCCGCTGCCGACCTTCTTGTAGATCGCCTTCGCCTGGGCCTTGCCAGCCGCGGTCGCGATCAACGCGCGGTAGATCGGGCTGACCAGCTTCATGCGGCCGACGTGGCCGAGATAGGCCTCGATCGGCGCCATCAGCTTCAGTTCGCCGGCGCGGCCGCTGTCGATCGCCAGCTTGTACCAGTGGCTGGCGATGATCGCGTTCGACGAACCGGTGAGCTTGAACTTCGTATCCAGCGCCCGCAGCTGCGCGCTGCTCGCGGTGTTCGGGAAGCCTTCGAAGAAGTGCTCCCATTCCTGCACCGTCCAGGCCTCGCCGCCCATCGCGTCCAAGGTTGCGCTGCCGGCCAGCCAGGCGTCGCGAGCGGTGTCGACTTTGGTCAGCGCGTCCGACGAGGCGTAGACCGCGTCCGCCGGCAGCGCCGGCTGCGAGATCCAGGCCTCGATCTGGGCCGCGCTCACCTTGCCCGGCCGCGCCTTCAGCAGCTTGTCGTTCAGATAGGCGACGAACTGCGGGCTGGTCGCGCTCTGGAAGGCGTGATCGTCGAACCAGCTGCGCAGGAAGGCATCGAAGGCCGCGCGGCCGTAGCGTGATTCCAGCCAGGCCAGAAACAGCGCGCCGCGCTGATAGGGAATGTTGCTGAACACTTCGTCCGGGTCGGTGGAAGGGAAACCGCGCACCAGCTTGCGGTCCTCGTCGGACATGGCGAGCGCCATGTCGGTCTTCAGCTCGGAGACGCCGATCACCCGCTCCATGTCGGCGCGCGGCTTGCCGTACTGCGCTTCGATCAGGCGGAAGGTCAGGTATTCGGTGAAGCCTTCGTTGAGCCAGAAGTCTTCCCAGGTCGCATTGGTGACCAGGTTGCCGGACCAGCTGTGCGCCAGCTCGTGGGCGATCAGCGACACCAGGCGGCGATCGCCGGTGATCACCGTCGGCGTGACGAAGGTCAGGCGCGGGTTCTCCATGCCGCCGTAGGGAAAGCTCGGCGGCAGCACCAGCAGGTCGTAGCGGCCCCAGCGATACGGCCCGAACAGCTTTTCGCAGAGCGCCAGCGTGGTTTCGGTCTCGGCGAACTCGTAGGCCGCGGCCTTGAGCGTCGCCGGCTCGGCATAGACGCCGGTGCGCGGCCCCATGCTCTGGAACGCGATATCGCCGACGGCGAGCGCGATCAGATAGCTCGGGATCGGCTGCGGCATGTGGAAGCTCCAGCGGCCGGAACTGTCCAGCTGCTCCGACATCTCGGCGCTCATCACCGCGCGCAGGCCTTTCGGCACGCGGACATGCGCCTCGTAGGTCGCGCGCACCGCTGGCGAGTCCTGCAGCGGCAGCCAGCTGCGGGCGTGAATCGCCTGCGACTGCGAGAACAGGAAGGGCTGCTGCTTGCCGGCGGTCTGCGCCGGTTTCAGCCACTGCAGGCCGGTCGCTTCCGGCACCGTGGCATAGGCGATGCGTACCCGCGTGGCGCCGGCCGGCAGCGACACCGTCAGCGAGCGGCCGAGTACGGCGTTGTCGGCGCCGAGCACGAATTTCGTTGTCGTCCAGGTCTTGCCGTCGCTGCTCGCTTCGGCGGAACGGACATCCAGCGCGCGGCTGTCGAGCACGATGCGATCGGCGTCCGGCTTCAGCTTCTCGAACTGGATCTCGGTCAGGCCTTTCAGGCTGCGCTTGCTGAAATCGACGTCGAGGTCGATGACCAGATGCGTGCTGCGCACTTCGGCACTGTTGGCGTAGGAATGGGTGTCGACGACCTCACCAGCAAGCACGGGATTCATCGGGCACAGGACCAGGGCGGCGAGAGACGACAGGGCCGCGAGCGCGGCACGGGGAAGGAAGGCGGGCATGGGTTTACGAGCCTCGGAGGACCGGCCCATGATACGGAACTCCCCTGTTGCCACGACGCCTTCCGATGCGCCTGTTTCCCCGCCGGCTGTTGTGCCTGCTGTGCCTTTGCCTGTCGGTCCAGACGACCGCGGCGGCGGCCGAAGCCGTGACCGAAGCCGATGCCGCGGCGATCGACAATGCGAGCCCGGAAGCGGCCACTGCCCCGACCACCATGAACCAGATCGGCGAAGCCTATGTGCGCCTGGTGCTCGCGCTCGGCGAGCAGGATTCCGACACCGTCGACGCCTGGTACGGCCCGGCGGCGATCCGCGGCGAGGTCAAACGCGAAGCGCTGCCGCTGGCTCGTATCGAGGCGGAGGCGCAGGCTCTGCTGCTGCAGGTCGATGGCGCCGACAGCCCGGCGTTCCAGACCCGGCCCGAGCTGGTGGTCCTGCGTCGCGAATATCTGAAGAAGCAGCTCGCCGCGCTGGTCGCGCGTGCGCAGATGATCCAGGGCCAGCGCTTCACTTTCGACGACGAGGCCCGCGCGCTGTACGACACCCGGGCACCGCATTACACCGAGGCCGACTTCGCGCCGGTGCTGGCGCGCATCGAAAAGCTGCTGCCGCGCGAATCCGGGGACGCCGGACGCAGCCTCGCCGAGCGCTACAACCGCTACATCGAGCGCTATGCGGTGCCGCCGGCGAAGCTGAAAGCGGTGATGGAGCTGGCCATCGAGGAAGCCCGCGTTCGCGCCTATCGACACCTGCCGTTGCCGGTCGGCGAGCACTTCGAGCTGAGCTTCGTCAGCGGCAAGCCCTGGAGTGCCTACAACTGGTACCAGGGCAGGCTGAGCAGCCGCATCGAGGTCAACACCGAACTGCCGATCGCGCCGGCGCGCGTGCTGGAGCTGGCTTCGCACGAAGGTTATCCGGGCCACCACGTCTACAACGCGCTGCTCGAAAACGGCCTGGTGATCGGCCAGCAGTGGCCGGAATACACGGTTTACGCGCTGTTCTCGCCGCAGTCGCTGATCGCCGAAGGCACGGCGGACTACGGCGTCGGCCTCGCCTTCCCCGGCCGGGAGCGGCTGGCGTTCATGAAGGAGCTGTTCGCCGAAGCCGGGCTGAACCCCAGGGACGCGGCACGCTATCTGGAGATCGTCGCGGCGGCGCGGGAACTGGTTCCGGCCGGCATCGAAGCGGCGCGCCGCTATCTCGACGGCAAGGTGTCGGCCGACGATACGCTGCTGTGGATGCAGCGCTTCCTGCTCTACTCGCAGGAGCGTGCGGTGCAGCGACTGAAGTTCATCGACAAGTACCGCAGCTACATCATCAACTACAGCTGGGGCGAACAGCTGGTGAGCGAGCACATCCGCCGCCACGGCAACTCGCACGCCGGCTCGCCAGGGCAGTGGCAGCAGTTCTTCCAGCTGATCTCCCAGCCGCGCACGCCGGCGATGCTGGTTGCCGACGAGGATGCGGTGACCGTTGCCGACGTCGACGATGTCGCCAGCTTCGAGGCTTTCATCGCCACCCGGCCGACGCTCGATGCTTTCGCCGCCCGCTACCCTGCGGTGCTGCTGGTACGTCCGGGGATGATCAGCACCCGCGAGTTCCGCAGCGATCGCAGCCGCTACTTTCCGGATCTTGACGACGAAGGCCGGATCACCGGTGGCCGGTTCAACTGACATGGGCGATGGCTCGGCCTTCGTCGAAAGCCTGCCGCCGCGCGAGCCGGCGAGTGCGCGGCTGCTGATTCTCGGCTCGATGCCGGGCGTGGCGTCGTTGCGGGCCGCGCAGTACTACGCCCATCCGCGCAACCAGTTCTGGCCGACCATGGAAGCGCTGTTCGGCGTGCCGTTTGCCTTGCCGTACGGCGAGCGTATCGCCCGACTGAATGCGCGGAGCATCGCGCTCTGGGACGTGCTCCGGGCCTGCGAACGGCCGGGCAGCCTCGATGCCAGCATCGTCCGCGGCAGCGAGCAGGCCAACGACTTCGCCGGCTTCCTCGACCGCCACCCGCAACTGCGGGCGATCGCGCTGAATGGCGGCACCGCCCGCGATGCCTTCCGCCGCCATGCCGTTCCGCTGCTCGGGCAGCGACTGTCGACGATCGAACTGATCGCGCTGCCGTCGACCAGCCCGGCCAATGCCAGCGTCGGCCTCGCCGCCAAGCGCGCGGCCTGGGCGGCGCTGCAGTCCTTCGTTCCACCCACGCCCACTGGCAGTTCCACGTAGAACTGTCCGAGCCCGCCGCCATGACCCAGCGCCTCGCCTTCCACACTCTCGATGTCTTCACCGAACGACGCTTCGGCGGCAATCCGCTGGCCGTGGTGCTGGCCGCCGACGGCCTGAACACCCGGCAGATGCAGACCATCGCCCGCGAATTCAACCTGTCGGAAACGGTGTTCGTGCAGAAGCCGGCGCTCGCTGGTGCCGATTTCAAGCTGCGCATCTTCACGCCGCAGGTCGAAATGCCGTTCGCCGGCCATCCCACCGTCGGCACGGCCTGCCTGCTCGCCGTGCTGGGTCTGGCGCCGCAGGGCGACGACGTGCGCTTCGTGCTCGAGGAAAACGTCGGCCTGGTGCCGGTGCGGGTGCGTCGCGAAGCTGGCCGTGCGCCCTACGGCGAGCTGACCACGGCGGTGCCGCCGCAGCGCGGGCCAGCCGCGCCACCGGCCGAAGCACTGGCGGCGATGCTCGGGCTGGAGGTGACGGACATCGGCTGGAACGGCGAAGCGGCGGCGCTGCTCAGCTGCGGCGTGCCCTACGTGCTGGTGCCTTTGCGCTCGCCGGAATTGCTGGCCGGCATCGATTTCGACTTGCAGGTCTGGCAGCGGCACCTGGCCCAGGGCTGGGCGCATCAGCTCTACGTCTACGCCCGTGGCTACGAAGGCGAACTGCGGGCCCGGATGTTCGCGCCCGGCGCCGGTGTCCATGAAGACCCGGCGACCGGCTCGGCGGCGGTGGCGCTGGCCGGTCGGCTCGCGCTTGATGCCGCCCAGGCCGAGGGCAGCTTGCGCTGGACCATCCACCAGGGCCTGGAAATGAACCGGCCGAGCGTGCTGCGGATCGAGGCTAACAAGCAGGCCGGCGAGGTCACGGCGGTGCGCGTCGGCGGCCACGCGGTGACCGTGCTCGAAGGCTGGCTTGCGCTGTAACAGGACGGCTGGAACCCGCCGCTATACTTCGGCAAGGACCGTGCATCAGGCACCAGCGTCCTCCCAATGGAGATGTATCGATGAGCGAATCATTCCGCCGCCTGGCGCGGCTGGACGAGCAGTTCCATGGCCTGCTCGCGGCGTTCAAGCCGGCGCTGAAGGGTTTGATCCCCGATGATGTGAACTTCACCGAGGATTCCTACGACGAGTTGTTCATCATCCTTGCCTCGGCGGCCTATTACGCGCGCGATCCGAAACTGCGCAAGCTGTCGGCCGACCGCACCGGCGGCAATCCCAAGCTGGTCAGCATGGTCATGGACGAAGGTCCGAAGGACAAGGATCTGCTGCTGCTCGAACGCCTGCTCGACCGCATCGCGCCCTACGTGCCGGTACCGGTGCTGCTGGCCTCGCTGAAGACCATGCACGCCAACACCAGCGAGCTGTTCAAGGGTTATCACGCGGCGATCGAGCGGATCACCGCCGACCTGTTCCGCATTTCGGCCGGTTTCGCTGCCGCCGAACATTGCCCGGCTGCGCTGGTGAAATGGGCCTCCGGCCCGCTGCGCGAAGAGATCTACGGGCAGTTGCACCTGCACCAGGCCTGAGGCCAAAAAAAGCGGCCAGTCAGATATCTGACTGGCCGCTTTTTCGTGCGGTCCGCCGCAACCGGCACGAGCCAGTCGCGGTTTCAGGTCAAGCCTCAGCGGCCAGCGCTGGCGCCGGCATCGACCTTGACGCTGGCATCGACATTGGCCGCGCCGGCCGCCGCATTGGCGCCCGCCGCAACACCGGTCGACACCGCCGCGCCAGTCGCCGCGGCAGCATTGCCGACGGCGTTCTTGGTGCCGACTGCAGCATCGGTGGCGACGCCGACGCCGGCCTTGGCAGCGCTCTTGGTCGCATCCGCCGTGCCCTTGACCACCTTGCCGGTGGTGCTGGCGGCACCCTTGACTGCACTGCCAGTGGCACCGGCAACGCCCTTCACCGTGCCGCCCACGGCACCGGCCGTGCCCTTCACCGCCTTGCCGAGGCCGAGCCCCAGGCCGACACCGGCATTGGCGCCGGCGTTGACGCCAGCCGTGCCGGCTTCGACGTCTGCTGCGGCGTCGCTCTTGGCGGCGGCAGCGGCGGCCTTGGCGTCAGCCTTCGCCTGTGCAGCGGCCGCGGCTTCCGCATCGAGCTTGGCCTTGGCGGCGGCGTCAACGTTGGCGTTCAGCGCGCCGGCATTCACGCCGAGGCCAACGCCGGCGCCCGCGTTGACGCCGAGAGCGAACGACGGGCCGGCGGCGGCGATCAGGGTGGCGGCGACCACGGCGGGGATCAGTTTGCGGTTCATCGGGTGCTCCAGACAGATCTTGATTGGGGGAAGTCGGCTCCGCCTTGCTGGGCTGGATTCGACCTGCGCAGAATGCCGTCGGCAGTCTGAACCCGTCCTGAACGGGTGTTCACACTGGTGATTTTCCACGATGCCGGGTGATAGTGCGATGACGACAATGCCGACCGATCACGAGTCTGCCCAGCGCTGGGCCCTGAAATGGATCGCCGCCTGGAATGCGCGCGATGTCGAAGCCGTGCTGCTGTTGTTCGGCGACCATTGCGAGTTCCGCAGTCCGAAGGCGGCGACCATCACCGGCCACGGCACGGTGCGCGGCAAGCCGGCGCTGCGCGCCTACTGGCAGGCCGCGCTGATCGCCATTCCCAGCCTGCAATTCACTTTCGAGGCCGTGCACTGGGACGCCAGCGTCGGCACCCTGTTGATTCGCTACGTCGCGGCGATCGGCGGCCAGCGCCTGCTCGCGGCGGAAATCTTCGACTTCGACGATCAGGGCACCGTCGCCCGCGGCACCGCCCTGTATGGCGCGCCGGTCGACTGAGCGGCGCACGGTGGCCGCGACCGCCGTCGATGCCGACGCGGCGAGGACTGCGATCCTGGCGACCATCGCCCGCATCCCGGCCGGCCGGGTAGCCACTTACGGACAGGTCGCCTGGATCGCCGGCTACCCCGGACGGGCGCGGCTGGTCGGCAAGGTGCTGGGCGGCATGCTCGAAGCGGGAGCGGCAACGCCCTGGCATCGGGTGATCAACGCGGCCGGACAGATTTCGCTGCCGACGTTCAGCGAGGAACATCGCGAACAGAAGCGCCGGCTGCGCGCCGAAGGAGTGGTCTTCGACCACGATCGCGTCAGCTTGCGCCGCTTCGGCTGGCAAGCCGGCGGCGACAGCCCGCTGATCGACTGATTTCAGGCGGTTCAGTCCGGATCGAGGCGCCGGTGCTGGCGCAGTGCGTGCCAGCCTTGCGATGTCAGCGCATAACGATCCTCGGCCTTGGCCTCGATCAGCCCGCACTGGCGCAGGCGCGCGGCAGCCTCGGCTTCGAGTGCGGCGCACTGGCCGCGCTCGATACTTTCCAGCGCGGCCCAGTCCTGCGGCGATACGTGGTTCATCGGGATCTCCTCGCGGGCATCGAGTCGGTGGCCGGTCTGCTGCCGGGTCTGCACCGATCATCGGCGCCCGTTGCCCGGCCCGCAAGCCCGGACGCATCCACGAAAAAGGCCGGTGTTGCCACCGGCCCCGTGTTCATGGCGAACGGCTGCTTTCGGCTACCAGATGCTGACCCGCTTCTCCGGCTCGACGTACATCTTGTCGCCTTCCTTGACCCCGAAGGCCTGGTAGAAGCCGGCCTGGTTGACCAGCGTGGCATTGCCGCGCACCGCTGGCGGCGAGTGCGGATCGACGGTCAGGCGACGGATGGTTTCGGCCTCGCGCTCCTTCGACTGCCAGACCTGGGCCCAGCCGAGGTAGAAGCGCTGGTCGCCGCTCAGGCCGTCGATCACCGGCGCTTCCTTGCCACCGAGGCTGAGTTTGTAGGCCTTGTAGGCGATCGCCAGGCCGGAGTTGTCGGCGACGTTCTCGCCGAGGGTCAGCTCGCCGTTGACGTGATAACCCTTGACCGGCTCATAGGCCGCGTACTGGGCGATCAGGGCGGTGGTCTTCGCCTTGAAGTTCTTCAGGTCGGACTCGCTGAACCACTGGCGCAGATTACCGTCGCCGTCGTACTGCGAGCCCTGGTCGTCGAAACCGTGGCTGATCTCGTGGCCGATCACCGCGCCGATGCCGCCGTAGTTCACCGCGTCGTCGGCCGCGGCGTTGAAGAACGGCGGCTGCAGGATGGCGGCCGGGAACACGATCTCGTTCTTCTCCGGGTTGTAATAGGCATTGACCGTCTGCGGCGTCATGCCCCATTCCTCGCGGTCGATCGGCGTGCCGAGCTTGGCCAGGTCGAACTGGTAGCGCCAGGCATTAGCGCGGGCGACGTTGCCGACCAGATCCTTGCCGCTGATCACCAGCTTCGAATAGTCCTTCCACTTGTTCGGATAGCCGATCTTGGGATCGAACTTGGCGAGCTTGGCCTGGGCTTCCTTCTTGGTTTCCGGGCCCATCCACGCCAGCGTATCGATCGACTGCTTGTAGGCTTCCTGCAGGTTCTTCACCAGCACTTCCATGCGCGCCTTGTGGGCCGGCGGGAAGTACTTGTCGACGTACAGCTTGCCCAGCGCCTCGCCCATCGAGGTCTCGACCAGCTCGACGCCGCGCTTCCAGCGCGGCCGGTTCTCCGGGATGCCGCGCAGGCTGGTGCCGTAAAACGCGAAGTTCTCGTCGACGAAAGCCTTCGACAGATAGGGTGCGAGTTCGGCGATCACCCGCCAGCGGAAATAGGCCTTCCAGGTGTCGAGCGGGGTGCTCTCCAGCAACTTGGCAAACGCGGTGATGTAGGTCGGCTGGCTGACGATCACGTAGTCGAACTTGCCGGCCATGCCGGCCGCGGTCAGCCAGACCTTGAAGTCGAAGCCGGGCGCCAGCGCGTCGAGCTTGGTTAGCTCGACCTTGTTGTAAGTCTTCACCGGATCGCGGTTTTCGACCTTGTCCCACTGTGCCTTGGCCAGCGCGGTTTCCAGCGCGAAGACCGCCTTGGCCTTGGCTGGCGCATCCTTGTCGCCGGCCAGGCTCAGCATCTTCTCGACGTGGGCGAGGTACTTCTCGCGCGAATCGCGGTACTTGTCGGTGTCCTTCAGGTAATAGTCACGATCGGGCAGACCGAGGCCGTACTGGTAGAGATCGACGACGTACTTGGTCGAATCCTTGTTGTCCTGGTGCACGAACGGCACAAACGGCGAGCCGATGCCGATCACCGCCAAGGTCGCCATCACCCCGGCGATGCTGCTCTTGTCCGGCAGGGCGTCGATGGTCGTCAGCGTGCTCTCGATCGCTTTCAGGCCGGTGGTCTCGACGGCTGCCTCGTCCATGAAGCTCTTGTACAGATCGCCGACCTGCTGCGGCTCGCTGCCCGGCTTGGCCTCGGCGTTCGCGGCCGCGGCTTCGATCAGCTCGTGCAGATGCGCCTCGGAATCGTCGGCCAGCTTGGTGAAGGCGCCGTAGCGCGCCTTGTCCGCAGGGATCTCGAAGCTGTCCAGCCACTTGCCGTTCATGTACCGGTAAGTGTCGTCCTGGGGTCGGACGGCGGCGTCGATGGTCGCCGCGCCGATGCCGGACACCGGCGCGGCTTCGATTTTCGGAGCTTCGGCGGACTTGCCGCAGCCATAGAGCAGCGCGGCGCCGGCCGCGATCAGGAGCATGCGATTCAAAGGATGGACCTCGTGGAATGGGAGATGGCTGGGCGCGGGCACCGGAGGGCCCACTTTACGCTGCGGCCTTGTGCCCTTCGACAGTGGCGGATGTGAAAAGGTTGGAAGCGGATCGTTTCCGGCGCCGGTTCCGCCTCAGGTCGCGTAGGTTTCGCGCAGCTCTTTCAGCACCCGGACGCGCCGGCTGCGCAGTTCCACACCGATCGCCGCGCCGACGAAGCCGTCGCCGGTGACCGCTGCCGGCAGCACCTGGTTGATCCGTCGCAACGCTTCGCGCAGATAGCCCGGTTGCGGATAGTCACGGTCTTCCAGGCCGGTACGGCCGCGGGCATCACAGTCGCAGGCGATCAGAAACTCCTCGAAACGCGCAGGACGGCGCAGCGCGTCGAGCCGTTCGAGCAGGCTCATCAAGGTGTTCGGCAGCAGGTCGCGGGCCTGGTGGACCAGGAGGTGTTCGCGGCAGACCTGCAGCGCCAGCTCGCGGCAGTCGGCCGGCACTCGCAGCCGGGCGCAGAAGGCTTCGACCAGCGGCACGCCGCTCTGCTCGTGGCCGTAGTGGCTGGGCAGCAGGTGGGCCGGCGTCAGCGCCTTGCCGTAGTCGTGGCAGAGCGCGGCGACCCGCACGGTCAGCGGTGCTTCGATGCGTGCCGCCAGGTCCAGCGTCAGCATCGTGTGCAGGCCGGTGTCGACTTCCGGGTGATGCTTGATCGGCTGCGGCACGCCGAACAGGGCGTCGACCTCGGGCATCAGTCTGGTCAGCGCGCCGCAGGCGCGCAAGCTCGTGAAGTAGACCGAGGGCTGCGGCTGCATCAGTGCTTTCGCGGTCTCGGTCCAGACCCGTTCCGGCACCAGGTGATCGACTTCGCCGTTGTCGACCATCTGCCGCATCAGCGCCATGGTTTCCTCGGCGATCGTGAAGCCGAGATAGGCGTAGCGGGAATGGAAGCGGGCGATGCGCAGCACCCGCACCGGGTCTTCGGCGAACGCCGCCGAGACGTGACGCAGCACGCGGGCCTCGAGGTCGGCGCAGCCGCCGTGGGGATCGATCAGCGTGCCGTGCTCGTCCTCGGCCATCGCGTTGACGGTGAGGTCGCGGCGGATCAGGTCGTCTTCCAGGGTCACACTGGGGTCGGTGTGGAAGCTGAAGCCGTGATAGCCGCGACCTTGCTTGCGCTCGGTGCGCGCCAGCGCGTGCTCTTCCTTGGTCTGCGGATGCAGGAACACCGGGAAATCCTTGCCGACCGGCTTGTAGCCGAGCGCGACCATCTCGTCCGGAGTCGCCCCGGTGACCACCCAATCTCGCTCCAGCACCGGCCGGTCGAGCAGGCGATCACGCACCGCGCCGCCAACCAGATAGCGGCGCATCACGAAGCCTCGTCCGCAGCGGCCGAAACGCTGGCCGGCACCTGCACCACCGGCTTCAGCCAAGGGTCCAGCGGCTGGGCCTTGCCCTGGCTCTGCCAGCCGAACACCAGCGCGTGCCAGAGCACCCGCTGCACGTAGTTGCGGGTCTCGTTGAACGGGATGTTCTCGATCCAGACATCGCTTGGCATCGCCGCCGGCGGCAGCCAGCGGGCGGCGGCGTTCGGACCGGCGTTGTAGCCGGCGATCGCCACCGGCAGCTGGCCGCCAAAGCGGTCGACCAGATCACGCAGGTGGGCGGCGCCCAACGGCACGTTGACCTCGGGATCGAACAGCGCCGCCCTGCTCGGCACTGCGCGCTGCCACTTGCGGGCCGTGCGGTTCGCGGTTTCCTGCAGCATCTGCAGCAGGCCGTAGGCATTGGCGCGCGACACCGCGTCGGCGCGATACAGGCTTTCCTGGCGCAGCACGCCGTAGATCAGGTTTTCCGGCAGGCCGGACAGCCTGGCGCCGGACTTCACCGGCTGGTCGTAGGGACGCGGATAGAGCAGCGCGTAATCGGTGAACAGCTTCATCCGGGTGGCGGTGGCCACGCCCTGTTCGTACCAGCCCCAGCGCACCGCTAGGTGGATGGCCTGGAAGCGCGCCGCTTCGTCGAGCGGCTCGAACGCCGCCCAGAACTCGGTCGCCGCCGGGCCGCGCAGGGTAGAGCGGAACAGTTCGCGGGCGCGGACGAAGCCGGCCATCCCGTCGAGCCTGGCGATGCTCGCCGCATCGGCGGCGAGAGTCTGCGGATGCGGCGCATAGGCGACGCCGATCTGCGCCGAGGCCAGCGCCGGATACCAGCCGTCCTCGGTGGCGAGGCTCTCGAGCAGGGATTGGCCGGCGGCGTCGCCACCGGCGGCGACCGTGCGCGCCGACCAGTAACGCCAGCGCTGCTCGCCACGCTGCGTCTCGGGCATCGCGGCGATCGCGGTGGCGACCTTGGGCCAGTCCCCGGCCCACAGTGCCGCGCGCGCCCACCACTCGGCGGCCAGGCCGTCGACATCGGCCGGCAGCACCTGGGCGAACCAGGCCAGCGCATCCGGCCGGCGGCTCCAGGCCATGCCCAGTGCCACCGAGCGGGCGAAGGGGCTGGCCGCAGCCGCATCGAGCCGGCGCGCCTCGCGCAGCGCGGCGTAGCGGCTGGCCGCGGCATCCGGGTCCTTGCGGGCCAGGCGCAGCCAGCCGTCCTGCAGCGCTTCCGGCTCGACCGGCTTCGCCGGATCGGCGATCAGTGCGTCGATCTCGCGTTGCGGCTGGTCGATCAGCGCCGCCCACTGGCTGATCCGGGCGCTGACTTCCGGCGCCAGTGGCGCGGCGATCACTTTCGCCAGCGCGCCGTAGCCGTTGCGGGCGACCAGCCGTGCCCGGCCCTCGATCAGCGCCGGTGTCAGCAGCTTCTGCGCGCGTGCCCATTCGAAAGCCTCGTCGCAGTCCGGCAGCGCCTTGTCGGCGGCCTGCCATTGGCCGATCACCTCGGCGGCCAGGCCATCGAGCTTGTTCAGCGCGATGCGCGCCGCGAACTGCTGGCAGCGCAGCGTCGTGTCGCCGGCCGCGAGCGCCGCCGGCAGGCTGGCCAGATAGCGGTCCCAGCGCCGGCGCTCGGCGAGGCTGGCCAGCCAGGCGCGACGCAGGTCCTTGCTCACCGGCGCCTGGCCCTGGGCGGCGAGAAAGGCGGCAACCGCATCGTCGGCGCCGTGATCGTCATCCGGTTTCGCCTGTGCCAGCCGCGCCTTCAGGCGGGCGGCGTTCAGGTAGGGATAGAGCGGATAGGCGCGCAGCGCCTCGCTGTCGGCGGCGGCGGTCGCGCCGGCCTCGGCGGCGAGGTAGGCGCCGGTGAACTCGCCGCGCGCGGCGGCCAGCGGATCGTCGTTGGCGGCGCCTGCCGTGGTGCCGGCGATGCCCGACAGGGTCAGCGCCAGCGCGAGGAGGATGAGGGTCTTTCTGGAGGTCATCATGGGGCGTAGGGCCTGTTCACATTACTTTGGTCGCTGCGGCGGAGGTCGTTTTGCCCAGTGCAATGAACGAGAAGCGGCCAATGGCCGACCCATTGGCGCGACGAGAGAGGCAGCAATGGGCAAAAACGATCCCGCCCCGAAGGGTTGCGGCCAAAAAGTCGCCGGGGCTTCGTTGCGAACCTTGACCATAGTTGGCTATGGTCTGCGGTTCGCGCCTCGCTCGGCGGCTTTTTGACCTGCAACGCAGCGACCAAAGCAATGTGGACAGGCCCTTGGACCCTCAGATCACCTGACGGGTTCGTGTAGCCTTTGCGGCCCCGCAATTGTAAGACCGCTAAACGGATGGAAACCCTGTTCGTGTTCCTGCTGACCGGTGCCGCCGCCGGTTTGCTCGCCGGGCTGTTCGGTGTCGGTGGTGGCCTGATCGTGGTGCCGGCGCTGGCCTTCATCCTGCCCGGTCTCGGCACCTCGCCCGAGGTGGTGATGCACTCGGCGATCGGTACTTCGCTGGCGGTGATCGGCCTGACCGGCATTTCCTCGACGCGTTCGCATCATGCCCGTGGCGGCGTGATCTGGCCGGTGTTCTGGAAGCTGGCACCGGGCATTGTCGTCGGCAGCCTGGTCGGTGCGACCGTCGCCCACCTGGTCAGCAGCGCGGCGCTGAAGCGCTGCGTCGGCTTCGGCGCGCTGCTGATCGCGATCCAGATGCTGATCGACGCCGCGCCGAAGGCGACGCGCAGCACGCCCGGCGCGCTCGGCCTCGGCCTGGTCGGCACCCTGATCGGCGGCCTGTCGGCGCTGATCGGCATCGGCGGCGGCTCGCTGACCGTGCCTTATCTGAACGCCTGCAACATCGACATGCGCCGCGCGGTCGGCACTTCGGCGGCCTGCGGCATCCCGATCGCCTGGGCCGGCGCCGTCGGCTTCGCGGTCAATGGCTGGGGCGTGCCGGGACTGGCGCCGTGGAGCCTCGGCTATGTCGATCTGGCCGCGTTCGCCGGCATCGCCGCGATGAGCGTATTCACCGCACCGCTCGGTGCACGGCTGGCGCACGGCCTGTCGCCGAAGCTGCTGAAGCGGGCGTTCGCGCTGTTCCTCGCCGGCATCAGCGCGCGGATGCTGCTGGGCTGAATCAGGCCGACGGCCTCAACGCGCCCGGCGGCTGCTCGGCGCGGAGCTTCTGCAGCTCGGCGAGCGCGAAGTGGATGAAGCTCAGGCCCGAGTAGACCGGCGAGATCAGGTTGACCAGGGGAATCAGCTGCACGAGGGCTGCGACCACGCCGAGCCCGAACAGCGGTGGGCCCTGGCGACGGAGGATTTCCTCGTATTCCGCGCGCGTCGCGTGTTCGGCCAACGCGTCGTAGCGGAACACGCGATCGTTGAGGTAGCCGGCCAGCACCACCGGAATCACGAAGGCGAACGGCATCAGCAGCCATAGCGGCAGCACCAGGATCCACAGCAGCAGGTAGACCAGCAGCGCGCCGAGGCTGTTCAGCACGCTGCCCAGCGTGGTGCCGCCCTTGCCGCGCGCCAGCTGCGGATAGTCGCGGGCGGCGATGTGCTCGACCATCAGCGGCATCGCGAACACGGAAGTGATGAAGATCGCCGTCGCCGCGACCAGGGTCGGCAGGAAGAACAGGCCGACGATCACGCCCAGTGCCCCGACCAGCCAGGACAGGCCCCAGGCCTTGAGGAAGGTATCGACCGGCTGGTACTCGGCGACCGCATGCAGCGCACTCATCGCCTGCGACCAGAACAGCACCAGCAGCACCGTCCACAGCAGCAGCGAGCCGAGCAGCGGCCACAGCACCAGGCCGAGCATGCGGCCCTGGAACTGGCTGCGGGTCGCTTCGATCAGCGCGGGAATCATCTCGGACCGCCTCGGTCAGGGATGCTGCGGTTCGGCGTCCGGCAGCAGGCGCACGCCGCGCACGCCGCTGGCGAGGATGCCGTCACGCAGCGCGCGGATCGCCGCCAGCCGCGGGAAGCTGCGCCGCCAGACCATGCCGACCCGGCGCGTCGGCGCCGGCGCGGTGAACGGCACCGTCGGCAGCGGGTTCGGCTCGGCCGGCCGGTTGGCGATCGCCGCGTTCGGCATCACCGTGACGCCGAGGCCGGAGCCGACCATGTAGCGGATCGTTTCGATCGAGCTGCCGGTGACCGGTCGCGGCCCGTCTCCTTCAGCGTCGACACACTTCGGGCAGGCGGCGATCACCTGCTCGCGGAAGCAGTGGCCCGGGCCGAGCAGCAGCAGGTGTTCCTCGGCGAGCTTCTTCGCCGGGATGCTCGGCAGCTCGGCCCAGCGATGGCCGGGCGGCAGCATGACCACGAAATCCTCGTCGTAGACCGGCCAGGCCGACAGCCCCTGCAGGTCGATCGGCAGCGCCAGCAGCGCGACGTCGAGTTCGTTGTCGCGCAGCTGTTCGAGCAGCACGCCGGTGAAGTTCTCCTCGATCATCAGCGGCATCATTGGCGTCGTTTCGCGCATCAGCGGCACCAGCGACGGCAGCACATAAGGGCCGACGGTGTAGATCGCGCCGAGGCGTAAGGACCCGACCAGCTCGTCCTTGCCCTCGCGGGCGATGTCCTCGACGCGCCTGGCCTCGGCGAGCACGCGGCGGGCCTGTTCGATGATCCGCGCGCCGACCGGCGTCGGCTTGGCTTCGCCGCGGATGCGCTCGAACAGGATCACGCCCAGCTCGTCCTCGAGCTTCTTCAGCGCCACCGACAGGGTCGGCTGGGAAACGAAGGAACGCTCGGCGGCGCGCGAGAAATGGCGCTCCTTGTCGAGGTTCACCAGATAGCGAAGTTCGGTCAGCGTCATGGATGACCTTCTTGTTGTTGGACTGTCCGGGCATCTCCTCGGATACCCACCCTGTCGCTTGATTCTAGACCTTCGCTATCGCGACACGTTCACTTCATAGGCTCAGCCAATCGCGAACCGGCAGGTAGTCGCTGAGGAAAGCCGCTTCCGGACTACCCGGTTCCGGCTGGTGGTTGTAGTGCCAGGTCACCAGCGGCGGCATCGACATCAGGATCGACTCGATGCGGCCCTTGCTCTGCAGGCCGAACAGGGTGCCGCGATCCCAGACCAGGTTGAACTCGACATAGCGGCCGCGCCGGTACAGCTGCCAGTCGCGTTCGCGCTGGCTGTACGGCATCGGGTGGCGGCGTTCGACGATCGGCGCGTAGGCCTTCATGAAATGGTCGCCGACGCTCCGCATCAGCGCGAAGCTGGCATCGAAGCCGCCGACGCTCCAGTCGTCGTAGAACAGGCCGCCGATGCCGCGTGCCTCGTTGCGATGCTTGAGGAAGAAGTAGTCGTCGCACTGCGCCTTCAGCTGCGGGTAGACCTCCGGGCCGAACGGCGCGCAGGCGTCCTTCGCCACCTGATGCCAGTACACCGCGTCCTCGGTGAAGCCGTAGTACGGAGTCAGGTCGAAGCCGCCGCCGAACCACCAGACGGGTTCTTCGCCTTCTTTCTCAGCGATCAGGAAGCGGACATTGGCGTGGGTGGTCGGCGCATAGGGATTGCGCGGATGGAAGACCAGGGATACGCCCATCGCCCGGAAGCCGCGTCCGACCAGTTCCGGCCTGGCGGCCGTTGCTGCAGGCGGAAGCTTGGTGCCGCGGATATCGGAGAAATTGACACCGGCGCGCTCGAACACCGCGCCCTCGCTGAGCACCCGGGACTCACCGCCACCGCCGCCTTCGGCCGGGTCGCGCCGCCAGGCGTCGTGGAGAAATTTCGCCTGGCCGTCGATGCGCTCGACTTCGGCGCAGATACGGTTCTGCAAGTCGCGAAGAAAGGCTTCGACATCCTTGGGACGGGGTGCTTCGCTGCTGGTCGGGAGGCTGTTCATGGCCGGCAGTGTAGACGCCGCTTCCGCGGCTTGGCAGGGGGTTCGGGGCCGCTTTCGCCGCTGCATTGATCCCGCTCAAACGCCGTCCGGAAAGCGCCGGGAAATCAGCGCCGCAGGATGTTGCCGTTGGCCGAGTCGCGGATGATCGTCGGCTGGTCCAGCCCGCCGAGGGCGCCCGGGACCATCAGGTCGAAACGGTTGCGCAGCGCCAGGCGCGCAGCGCTTGCGCTGCGCGCGGGCGGATCTCCGGCGCGGTTGGCGCTGGTCGACACGATGGCGCCGCCGAACTCGTCGCAGAGTCTGGCAGCGATCGGATGCGCCGTGACCCGCACGGCAACCGTATCGCGCTCGCCACTGATCCACATCGGGCAGTAGTCGGTGGCCGGAAACACCCAGGTCGAGGCCCCCGGCCAGGTCGCTGTGGCGCGCCGCCAGGCCATCCGCGACGGCATCTCGATATAGGGCTCGACCTGCTCGATCGACGCAGCGATCAGGATCAGGCCCTTCTGCCACTCGCGATTCTTCATCGCCAGCAGCCGCATCACCGCCTTGTGGTTCTGCGGATCGCAGCCGACGCCCCAGACCGCTTCGGTCGGATAGACGATGACCGCGCCCTGCTTGAGCATCCTGCCGGCTAGGGCAAGCTTCCTGGCGTTCAACATCCGGCGTAGCCCCTCAAGCTTTCTTCGCGTACACGGTCCGCTTGGTCAGCGTCGGCGCCCGCGTGGCTTTCTGGGTGGTCTTCTTCGCTGCCGTCTTCTTGCTGGCCGCCTTCACGCCTGCTTTCTTGGCGACGGCTTTCTTAGGCGCTGCGGTCTCGCCATCGGCCGGAGTGGCCTTCTTGGCGGCGGCCTTCTTCTTGGCGCCCTTCTTCGCCGGCTTCGCCGCTTCGGCTTCGGCCAGATAGGCCTCGCACTCGAAGACGCTGAGCTTTTCGGCATCGCGGGTGCGCGGAATCGGCGACTTGCGGGTGCCGTCGGTGATGTACGGCCCGAAGCGACCCTTGATGATGCGGATGCCGGTGCCTTCGAAGACCTTGATGGTCGCGGCGTCGAGCGCGGCGGCCTTCTGCTCGATCAGCTCGATGACCCGCGGCAGCTCGATGGTGTACGGGTCATCGTCCTTCTTCAGCGACACGAACGACTTGCCGTGGCGCGCATACGGCCCGAAGCGGCCGATGTTGACCTCGACCTCGTCACCGTTCGGCATCTGGCCCAGCTTGCGCGGCAGCTTGAACAACTCCATCGCCTCTTCAAGCGTGATGGTGTCGATGCGCTGGTTGCCGCGGAGGCTCGCGTAGCGCGGCTTCTCGGAGGTGGTATCGCCCTCCTCGACCCGGGCGCCGATCTGCACGTACGGACCGTAACGGCCGAGACGGGCGCTGACCGGCTTGCCGCTGACAGGGTCGGTGCCGATGACGCGCGTCTCGGAGACTTCGGAGCGCGACAGTTCCATCTTCTCGTCGACCATCGGCTTGAAGATGCCCCAGAACTTCGCCAACAGCGGCACCCAGGCCTGTTCGCCACGCGACACCGCGTCGAGATCGTCCTCGAGCTTGGCGGTGAATTCGTAGTCGACGTAGCGGGTGAAGTGCTCGGTCAGGAAGCGGCAGACGATCATGCCGACGTCGGTCGGCATGAAGGCCTTGCCATCGAGGCGCACGTAGTCGCGGGCCTGGAGCGTGGAGATGATCGAGGCGTAGGTCGACGGACGACCGATGTCGTATTCCTCGAGCGTCTTGACCAGGCTGGCTTCGGTGAAGCGTGGCGGCGGCTGGGTGAAGTGCTGTTCCGGCAGCAGTTCGAGCAGCTTGACCACATCGCCGACTTCCAGCGGCGGCAGGCGCTTCTCGTCGTCTTCCTTGGCCTCGTTCTCGTCGTCGACGGCGATGCCGTAGGCGGCAAGGAAGCCCGGCTCGACCAGCACCTGGCCGTTGGCCTTGAAGGCATGTTCGCCGCGCCGCGCCGGAATTGAAGTGTTCCCTCGCGCGTCTGGCGCCGACTCGCCTTGGCGGTTGGCTTCGCCGGCCGCAGGGCTCGCGTCGCCCCAAGCGCGCAGCTCGGCGGCGACGGTATCGAACACCGCCGGCGCCATCTGGCAGGCGATGGTGCGTTTCCAGATCAGGTCATAGAGGCGGGCCTGGTCCGGGGTCAGGTACTTGGCGACCGCTTCCGGAGCGCGCAGGAACGAGGTCGGGCGGATCGCTTCATGCGCCTCCTGCGCGTTCTTCGACTTGACCTTGAAGTAGCGCGGTTCGGCGAGGCCGGAGGCGGCACCGTAGCGCTTGATGATCACGTCCTTCAGCTCGGCCAGCGCGTCCTGCGACAGGTTGACAGCGTCGGTACGCATGTAGGTGATCAAGCCCACCGTCTCGCCGCCGATGTCGACACCTTCGTACAGCTGCTGCGCCGTGCGCATGGTGCGCTGGGCGGTGAAGCCGAGCTTGCGGTTGCCGTCCTGCTGCAGGGTGGACGTGGTGAATGGCGGGCCAGGGGTTCGCTTGCGCTGCTTTTTCTCGACCTTGGCGACCTTGAGACTGCCCTTCGCCGCTTCGGCGATCGCCCGCTTCGCCGCTTCGGCGCCGCCTTCGTTGGACAGCGTGAATTGCTCGACCTTGACGCCATCGAACTCGAGCAGGCGGGCGCTGAAGGCGGTGCCGTCCTTCTCGGCGCGGGCGTCGAGCGTCCAGTACTCCTGCGGCTTGAAGGCGCGGATCTCTTCCTCGCGTTCGCAGATCAGGCGCAGCGCCGGGCTCTGCACGCGGCCGGCCGACAGGCCCGGGCCGACCTTGCGCCACAGCAGCGGCGACAGGTTGAAGCCGACCAGGTAGTCGAGCGCGCGGCGCGCCTGCTGGGCATTGACCAGATCCTGGGCGACGTCACGGCCTTCCTCGATCGCGCGCTGCACTTCGCGCGGCGTGATCTCGTAGAACACCACGCGCTTGACCGGCTTGCCCTTGATCAGCCCCTTCTCTTTCAGGTGCTCGAGCAGGTGCCAGGAAATCGCTTCGCCTTCGCGATCGGGGTCGGTGGCGAGGAACAGGTTATCGGAGCGCTTCAGCTCGGCGATGATCGCGTTGACGTGCTTCTGATTCTTGTCGATCAGCTGGTACTTCATCTCGAAGCCGCGCGTCACGTCGACGGCGCCATCCTTGGGCACGAGGTCGCGCACGTGGCCGTAGGAGGCCAGCACTTCGTAGTCCTTGCCCAGATATTTCTTGATCGTCTTCGCTTTCGCAGGCGATTCGACGATGACCAGATTCTTGCTCATTGCGGCCCGATTTCCCGCGCCCCGGCGGCGCGTGGGGGGCAGCTTATACGGCAAAGACCTTGCCAGTGGCTAGTCAAGCGCCCGTCTGAAGCCAGCCCTGCCGCCGTCGTCAGGACGGCGGCAGGGCTGGCGATCAGTGCAGGAACTCGCCGTGGTAATAGACCATGTCCTCGAGGTGGACCACCGCTTCCTCGGAGCCCGGCTGGTTGATCAGCACCAGCAGACAGACCCATTTGACGCGCTCGAGATCGATCTCGTCCTCGAAGGCCAGCAGGCGTTCGATGACCAGTTCGCGGCTCTCGCCGTTGAGGATGCCGAGCTGTTCCAGATAAAGGAGAAAGCCCCGGCATTCGGCGGACAGCCGCTCCTGTTCCTGCGGCGCGTAGATCCGCAAGGTGTCGGTTCGGCCTCTCAGGGTTGGCGCATTGCGCTGGTTCGCCAGGCCGTCGAGCCAGGCGAAAGCGTGCGCCACTTCTTCATCGGGGAAACCGGCGGCCGACAGCTCCACGCGCAAGGTTTCCTGGTTGTCGGAGTCGGAGAACTCGCCGTCCTGGTAGTTCTCGAAGAGGTACATCAGTACATCGAGCAGGGTCTCTTTCATGTGCTCTCACATGCGCCGGGACCGGGCGCGTGCAGTCAGGTTTCGAACTGCGTCGAGGAAAGTGTAGCGCCTCGACGATGTCGATGCAGTCGGGAAAAATGCTCGCCTGCTTGTGCTTCGATCAATCCCTGCAACTCCAGCGACAACAGTGCCGCACCAAGTTCGGCGATGCCCAGCGACAGCGTTGCGGCCAGCTGGTCGATGGCCACCGGGTCGTCGCCGATCGCCGCCAGCACCCGCCTTTCGAGCGGATCGGCCGGCGCGTCCGCCGGTGCCGCACCGGTTGTCGTGGCGACCGCGCCCAGCGTCGGGCGCAGCTGCGCGCTCAGCTCGGCGAGGATATCGGCGACCGATTCGGTCAAGGTGGCGCCGTCGCGGATCAGCGCGTGGCAGCCGCGGGCCATCGGATTGTGGATCGACCCGGGCAGGGCGAAGACTTCCCGCCCCTGCTCGGCGGCGATCCGCGCGGTGATCAGCGAGCCGGATTCCAGCTGCGCCTCGACCACCAGCACGCCGAGGCTCAGGCCGCTGATGATCCGGTTGCGGCGCGGGAAGTGCTCGGGCCGCGGCACCGTGCCCGGCGGGAACTCGGACACCAGCAGGCCGCGCTCGGCGATCGCCAGCGCCAGGTCGCGGTTGCGCGCCGGATAGACGCGATCCAGGCCGTTGCCGCAGACCGCGATCGTCGCGCCGCCAGCGTCGAGCGCGCCGCGATGGGCGGCGGCATCGATGCCGAGCGCCAGCCCGGAGGTGATCACCAGGCCGGCACGAGCCAGACCATCGGCGAACGCATGGGCATGGTCGCGGCCCTGGGCCGAAGCGGCGCGGGCGCCGACGATCGCCAGCTGCGGCTCGCCGAGCAGGGCCAGATCGCCGACCGCGAACAGGCCGACCGGCGCGCCAGGGATCTGCTCAAGCCGGGCCGGCCAGCGCGGGTGCCGGTTGTCGATGAAGTGACGCGCCGGCGAGGCCGCAAGCCAACGCAGGTCGGCCTCTACGCCCGCGTGATCCGGACTGGCCAGCGCGGCGATCTGCGCCTCGCTGCAGCCGGCATCGCGCCAGCCGCCGGCTTTCGCCGCGAACACGGCCTCCGCCGAACCGCGGCGCTGTAGCAGGCGACGGATACGAACCGCGCCGAGTCCCGGCGTGCGCAGCAAGGCCAGCAGCGCTGCGGAAGGCGTGTCGATCGCGACCGTCGATTTGGAATCGGACACCGGGCGGCCTCCTTGCGGTTCTGATCGGCGCCAGTCCTGCCGGCTCAGACCGGATTCAGGGCTCGCTCGACGACGGCTTGGCCACCTTGTCGAGCACGTGCAGCGGCCGGGTCGCGTTCATCACCAGGCCGTAGCTGAGCATCGGCGTGACCTTGAACACCATCAGCATGCCGGCGCGCTGTTCGGGAATCGTCACCGTGCCCTTGCCATAGGGGTCTGGCACCCGGCGCCCCGGCTGGTAGATGTCGAGCACGGTGCCCGGATCGAGGCCCTGCTCGGTACCGCGGTTCAGGGCGACAATCTGGTACTGCGAGATCTGCGACAGGCCGTCGTACACCGAGATGATCCGGCCGTTGATGTCGGTAGTCGGCGGATGCGGGTAGAAATTGGCGTCGAAGCTTTCCGCCTCGATCGGCAGCAGGCGGTCGGCGACCAGTACCTCGCGGTTCGACTTGGTCACCCGCATCTGCGCCGGCGTGCCCGGCTCGCGCAGCTCGGCCTCGCCGGTGGGAATCGCCTCGTAGCCGATCAGCTTGCGGGTATCGGGATCGCGATAGGCCTCGCCGACTCTGACGACGGCGTAGTTGTAGGCGACGTCGACCGGCAGATTCTTCACGTAGACGTCGTTGTTGGCGCCAACCGCGAGGCGTTCATCGGCAAAGGCGACGATGTACGGCGCGCGCTGCGTCTCTTCCAGCGTGACCAGACGCGGCCCGCGCAGGAAGTTGCGGATCGCTTCGATCGGAATCGCCGGGAGTGCTGCGTCGAGGTTTTCTTCGCGTATGCGCGGCGACAGGCGATCGACGACGCCGTCGAAAGCGAGCCGGGTCTGGCCGTTCACCCGCACCAGGGTCAGCACGTCACCGGGATAGATCTGGTGCGGATTGCGCACCTGCGAATTGGTGTACCAGAGCTCCGGCCATTGCCAGGGGTCGCGCAGGAAATGCTGGGCGATGTCCCAGAGGGTGTCGCCCTTCCTCACCGTGTAGCGCAGCGGCGCGTCTTCGCGCAGCGACAGATCGCCGGCGTAGCTGCGGGCACTATTGGCGTTGGCCAGCGGTTCGACGACGGCAGCTGCGGGACGCCGCGCCGCAGGTGTTGCGACTGCAACCGGCACCACGGTGGCGGGCGGGTTGCCGCTCGGTGCGCTGGCGCAGCCAGCGGCCAGCATCGTCAGCAACAGGCTGGCGACCCCGAGGCGCGCGATCGAGCGTCGCGGGAGTGGAAATCGCGAGGCGTTATACTTCTGCATGGCTGCGGCTTTCCCTTTTGTGGCCTTTCTGGGCCCCGTTCGGCCCGTTCGGCGGGCGCGGCTGAGTCTGGCATGAACACCTGCTGTCTCGCAGGCTTGGCGATAGTTTCCAAAGATCAACAGCGGGCTCCGTAACCATGGCGATTCTGCCCATCCTCATTCATCCCGATCCGCGTCTTCGCAAGAAGACCCTGCCGGTGACGGTGTTCGACGACAAGCTCCAGAAGCTTATCGACGATCTGTTCGAAACCATGTACGACGCGCCCGGTGTCGGCCTCGCCGCCAATCAGGTCGGCGTGCAGCTGCGGCTGTCGGTGATGGATTGTTCCGAGGCCAAGACCGAGCCTATGGTCCTGATCAACCCGGAAATCCTGTTGACCGACGAGCGGCAGGAAATGGAAGAAGGTTGCCTGTCGGTGCCGGATATCCGCGACACCATCCAGCGTTTCAACCGTCTGCGGGTCCGGGCGCTGGACCGCCACGGCAAGCCGTTCGAGATGGATTGCGAAGGCCTGGTGGCGCAATGCGTGCAGCACGAGATCGACCACCTCGACGGCAAGCTGTATGTCGACTACCTGTCGAGCCTGAAGCGCGAGCGGATCAAGAAGAAGCTGACCAAGCTCAAGGAAGCGCACGCCGCCGGATAGACGCAGTTTCCAGTTGTTGGTTGCCAGTTTCCAGAGAAGCGGAAACGTGAATTAGCTCAGCCGAAGCAGGCAAAGCCCTTCTCCCTCCGGGAGAAGGGTTGGGATGAGGGACTTTCCGGCTGAGAAATCCGTTGCTTTAGAGTCCCTCACCCCCGCCCCTCTCCCGGTGGGAGAGGGGCGACAAGCAAATCTGGGGCTGGCTGAAGTTCATTGCTAGTCAAGAGCGGAAATGGGTAGCGCGCATCGCTACCGCTTCTCTGGAAACTAACAACTGGCCACTGGCAACTGCTGCATCGCCACGAAGCCCGGCGTCGCCGCGACTCGCGCCAGCCAGGCGCCCACCGCCGGATAGCCGGCGAGATCGAAACCGCCTTCCTCGGCGACATGGGTGTAGGCGTACAGCGCGATGTCGGCGATCGTGTAGCCGTCTCCGGCCAGGAACGGCGTCTTCGCCAGCTGCTGCTCCATCACCCCGAGTGCGGCGTAGCCCTGCGGCATGCGTTCCGCGATGCGCGCCCGGTTGGCCTCGGCCGAACGTTCGATCGCCACCCAGTAGCGGATCGTCGCGATGTACGGCTCGTGGCTGTACTGCTCGAAGAACAGCCACTCCATCACCTTGGCGCGCGCCCAGGCGTCGGCCGGCAGCAGCGGCGTGCCTTCGGCGAGCCAGCACAGCATCGCGTTCGATTCGGCCAGGTAGCGGCCCGGTGCCGGTTCCAGCAGCGGAATGCGGCCGTTGGGATTGAGGGCGAGGAACTCGGGCGTGCGCGACTCACCTTTCAGGATATTCACCTCGCGCCACCGGTAGGGAATGCCGAGCTGACGCATCGCCAGCGCCGGCTTGTAGCAGTTGCCGGAGCCGGTGTAGCCGTGGAGAGTGATCATTGCGGAGTTCCGGCCAGCGTGGACGAAGTGGCTTCAAGATAACCACCGGCGCCGGAAGTCGGTAGTGCGCCCGCCGCTCGGCGTCACATTTCCGCCGTCCGTCCGCGCCGTGTTGAAGTTGCCATGGCGCTGCCTTCACCGGGCGATGGAATAGGCCTTACCCTGTGCAGTGCGAGATACGACGCGAGGTTTTCGCGGCGCAGGAATCGCAGGAGCGACTCCAGAGCTTGTTCGGGGGCCGCACTTGGATGGGACCCCATCCGCGCTGCTGCAGACT